>UMKW01010903.1_pt1 | contig 11795 bp, 10 predicted proteins | sample 1966391 | NCBI WGS metagenome assembly UMKW01 (sample SAMEA4836183, study PRJEB28245) | human gut metagenome | biome: gut microbiome; material: fecal sample | place: Denmark | collected 2008
CCTCGTTGGGGGAGAGCGTCTCGCTTAAAAACGGCTTTGCATCTTCCCAACGCGGCGCGACGAGGATGAGCGGACGGTCGGCGGGGGCGACGTCGACGTGCGGGGTATAGGACGAGGAAGTACGGGTTCCGATCATAGGTGTTGCTTTCGAATCCGGGTGGACATGGCACAGGGGTGCGCGGGGCAAACGCTGGCGATGAATTTGCCCGCGTGGCAATTGGGTTAGTGGCCCTTGATGGAGTTGAGGAAGTCCTGGGCGCGCTTGGTCTGGGGGTGGCTGAAGAACTCGTCGGGCGTGCCGGTTTCCACGATCTGGCCGTCGGCCATAAAGACGACGCGATCGGCCACGCGGCGGGCAAAGTTCATCTCGTGGGTGATGACGATCATCGTCATACCTTGCTGCGCCAAGCGCACCATGACCTCGAGCACCTCGTTGATCATCTCGGGGTCAAGGGCGCTCGTGGGCTCGTCAAAAAGCATTGCCTTGGGTTGCATGGCAAGCGAGCGGGCGATGGCCACGCGCTGCTGCTGGCCACCCGAGAGCTGTGCGGGCACCTTATCGGCCTGCTCGGCAACGCCCACGCGGCCCAGCAGGTCCATGGCGCGCTCACGGGCCTCGTCCTTGGAGACGCCCAGCACGTCGACCGGTCCCAGCATGACGTTCTGCAGTACGGTCATATGTGCGAACAGGTTGAACTGCTGAAACACCATGCCCAGTTCGGCGCGCATGCGGGCAAGATCCTTGCCTTCCTGCGGCAGGGGCTCGCCCTCGATGAGGATCTCGCCCGAGTCGATGGTCTCCAAGCGGTTGATGGTGCGGCACATGGTCGACTTGCCCGAACCCGAGGGGCCAATCACCACGACGACTTCGCCGCGGTCGACCGACAGATTGATGTCGTTGAGAACGTGCAGGTCGCCATAGTGCTTATCGACGTGTTTGAGCTCGATCAGCGGCTGATTGCCGGTGGAAGAGGTGCTCTGTGCCATGGTGCTCGGCTCCTTATGACTCGAAATGGTAAAGCGTTAGCGGATGATGGTCGCACCGGTCTTGTGCGAAACGTAGACGGCAGCCTTGTTGATCGCGACGTTGATGAGGATGTAGATGACCGCGATTACCAGGTAGACCGATACGAGTGCATCGTAGTTGGTAATGAGCACGCGGGCATTTTGCATGAGGTCGGGGTAGCTCACCACATAGGCGACGGTGGTGTCCTTGACCACGATCACAAGCTGCGAAATCAACGACGGAATGATAAATCGAATAGCCTGCGGCAATACGATTTTAAAGGTGATTTTAGCCTTGGAGAGACCGAGCGCCTGGGCGGCTTCGACCTGGCCGCGCGGCACGGCGTTGACGCCGGCGCGGAAGATCTCGGCAAGTACGCCGGCCGCAGCGAGCGCGACGGGAAGCGTGAGCATCCAAAACGACGGCAGCGCGATCTTGTACTGGGGCAGCACCAAAAAGAAGAAGTAGATGAACAGCAGGCTCGGCACGCCGCGGAAGAAATCGGTGAGTACGCGGCAGACCAGCTGCAGCGGCTTAATATCGCTCGTGCGGCCGAGCATAAGGGCTAAGCCCAGCACCAGCGCGATTGCGCCAGCGGTGAGTGCGACTTTAACGGTGCCCTCAAAGCCGGCAAGCAAGAACTTCCAGGTGGTGAGGTGCGTAAAGAAATACCAATAGTGGACCGAAAGCTGGCCGGTCACATAAAAGCGCTGCAACACGAGGACGATGAGCGCAGCGACGGCAATAAGCGAGATGGCGGTGCCGATGCGAATCTTGGCGCGCATCTTGGGGCCGGGAGCCTCGTAGAGCGCATCGCGCATGGTAAGCTCAGGGGAGGAGTGCTTGCTCATCGGAGGATCCTCACCTTCTTATCGATGTAGTTGCCAATGTGGCTCACCACAAAGGCCGTGCCCAGGTAGCCGAGCGCCGAGATAAAGAACGCGGCGACGCCACCGAGCGAGCGCGTGTTGATATAGCTCACCACGCCGGTGAGCTCTTGCGGCTTAAGCGGCACCTGGCTGCCGAGCGCAGTGGTGAGCATGACGGCGATAAAGAGGTTGGTCATGGGCAGCACGCTCGAGCGCAGCGCTTGCGGAATCACGATCTTGGCGAGGATGCGGTTAAAGCTCATGCCCAGCGAGCGGGCGGCTTCCACCTGGCCGACGCCGACGGTGTTGATGCCACTCATAAAGTTCTCGGAACCAAAGGCAGAACCCAAGAGCACCGTAGCGACGATAACGCAGGTGCGGTAGGGCAGAACGACCTTGAGCGGCGGCAGCGCGTAGACGACGATGATAAGCAGCGCGATGCCGGGGATGTTACGGAAGACCTGGACATACAGGTCGCCAAAGATGCGCAGCGGCTTGAGCGGCGACACACGCATCACGGTGACGGCGACGGCCAGCACCATGGCGATGGCAAACGACTCAAGCGTCATGCCCCAGGTCGCTAACAGCGCGTCGATATAGTTCTGGCCATAGAGCGACCAGAGTTCGGAGAGACTCATGCGGACCTCCCGCCGATAAGGAAAGGGGCTCCCGTGTGTACGGAAGCCCCGACAACTCAGTGAGGAAACAGTTTACCGCAATAAAGCGCATCATGCGTTTCCGTATGGTTTCGTTGCGGCCGTTACCAGGCTTGCTGCCTAGGCGCCGATCTCGGGCAGCTCGGGAACGTTGGTGTCGCCCGTACGGTCGCCGATGCAGATCTGCCACAGCTCGGTCCAGGTACCATCGTCTTCGATCTTCTTGAGGAAGTCGTTGACAAAGGCGACGCCGTCGGAATCGAGCGGCAGACCGATGCCATAGGGCTCCTTGCTGCCGAAGGGCTTGCCGGCGATCTTGTACTTGCCGGGCTCGCGGACCAGGGCGCTCTGCTGCATGTTGTTATCGATGACGTAGGCGTCAACACGGCCCTGCTGGAGTGCCTGGCGGGCCTCCTCGTCGGTCTTGAACTCCTGCTGGCTGGCCTTGGGGACAAACTCCTCCAGGATGGCGGGGCCGTTGGAGCCGGACTGGACGGCGACGTTCTTATCGACCAGGTCGTCGACGCTCTTGATGTCGTCGTTGTCGGCGAGCACTAGGATAGCCTGCTGGGTGTAGTAGTAGGGACCGGCAAAGGAGACGAGCTTCTTGCGCTCGTCAGTGATGGTGTAGGTGGCAAAGACGGCGTCGACCTGGCCGTTCTGCAGGACGGACTCGCGCGTGTCCGAGGTCACCTGGGTGATCTCGACCTTGTTCTCGCCCAGAATGTAGTTGGACAGGAGCTGTGCGATACCGGCGTCGAAGCCGCGGGTCTGACCGTCTTTCTCGTTGAGGAGGGAGAAGAGCGTGGAGGTCTGAACGCCGCCAATCTTAAAGACGCCGGCGTCCTTGACGGCCGTGGCCCAGGTGCTGGCGGCGATGGCATCGTCATCGGCCTTGGGGCCGTCGTTGACGAGCTTGTCGAATGCCTTGGCATCGAGCGTGGCGGAAACCTCGGTATCCTCGGAGCTCTTGGAAGAGCCGGCGGCGGAACCCTTGTCGGCCTCGGCGCTGGTGTCGGAGCAGCCAGCAAGACCAAGGCCGGCGACGGTTGCGAAGGTGGCGGCGACGAAGCCGCGGCGGTCGAGAACGACCTGCTGGGAGAGGTTCTTGCTCATAGGAGAACACCTTTCTCAAAAAATCCTAGTGGTTGAGTAGAGTTATACCCTATTGCGCTCGGAAGGGTCAACACGAAATAACTCAGAAACATACTTGCCTTATGGGTAATTCTACCTACCACAAAGGGACAGGCACCTTCGTGATGGTTTTGGCCGATGCGGCGGCATGCCTTGTTGCTTTGTCTCGATCTGTAACATCCGCAGCCATTTTTGCCGAGTAACTGTTACAGATCGAGATTTTCTCTTCAGGGGGATTCGAATGTCTCAATCTGTAACATCTGGACGGCCAAAAGGTCTCTATCTGTTACAGATTGAGACAAAGGTCAGGGACTAAGACGTCTTGTCTAGATCTGTAACAGTTAGACGGGAATTCGGGCCCTAGATGTTACAGATTGAGATAATCGCGTCGCGAAAATAAAAACCTCCGCAGGGGTGCTTCCCTTGCGGAGGTTTTCTTACTCGTTGAGTAGCCTTACGGCTTCGGCGGCCATGTTCTCGACCGTCATGCCGTTCTGCGCGAGCAGTTCGTTGGGGTCGTAGCGGTCGGGGAAGCCCTTGGCGATGCCGAAGGTGCGCGTGCGCAACTGCGTGCATGCCAGATAACATGCCACGCGCTCGCCCCAGCCGCCGTCCAAGATGCCGTCCTCGAGGGTGACGACGACGCGATGCTCGGCGGCAAGGCTGTCGAGGAACTCGCGGTCGAGCTCGGTTGCGAAGCGCGGGTTGACGAGCGTGGTCTCGATGCCGTACTCGGCAGCCAAGCGGTTTGCCACGCGCTCGCCCAGCTCAAAGAAATCGCCAAGCGCGAGCACGGCAACGTCGCGGCCCTGACGCACCACGTTGTAGCGAACGGCGCTGTAGTCGGTGTCCTCAGCGGGCGCCAAATCGGGGCGGCTTACCAGGCCGATGCCCGGTACACGGATCGCCACAGGATGCTCGCGATGGTCGAGCGACCAGCTCAGCATGGACAGATATTCCTCCATGCAGGCCGGCGCTAGGTAGTGCATGTTGGGAAGACCGCCCAGCATGGAAATATCGAAGAACGAGAGGTGCGTCTCGGATGTGGTGCCAAAGATCGACGCGCCAAACACCAAGATGGTTGCGGGGGCATCGTTGAGGCACAGGTCGTGCCACAGCTCGTCGTAGGCGCGCTGCAAAAACGTGCCGTACACACCAAAGACTGGCTTGGCGCCCGAGCGCGCAAGCGCGGTGGCAAAGGTCACGGCGTGCTCCTCGGCAATGCCCACGTCGACAAACTGCTTGCCGGCGGCAGCGCGAAGCTCGGGTGTAAAGCCCATGATGTAGGGCGTGGCGGCCGTGATGCCCACGACCTGCGGATCGCGCTCGATGGCGGCGCTGAGCGCCTCGCCCGTAATGTCGGCATAGGTGCGCGGCGCAGGCTCGCTCGGATGGCCCGGGCAGAGCTTGCGGCCGGTCGCCATGTCAAAGGGGCCTACGTGATGCCAGCGCTCGGGGTCGTTTTGGGCTGGCTCAAAGCCCTTGCCCTTGGCGGTCGAGACGTGGAGCACGATGGGGTGATCGATATTGCGCAGCTCCTGCAGCGCGTCGACGAGGGTCAACACATCGTTACCGGCGTCCAGGTAGCGGTAGTCGAGCCCCATCGCGCGGAAAACGTTACGCTCACAGGTGCCGTTGCTGGCGCGCAGCTCGGCCAGATTGCGATAGAGACCACCGTGGTTCTCGGCAATGGACTGGTCGTTATCATTGACGATGATGATCAGGTTGCTATCGAGTTCGGCGGCATTGTTGAAGCCCTCAAACGCCAGGCCACCCGAAAGCGAGCCGTCGCCAATAACAGTAATGACGTTATACGTGTCACCCGCCAGGTCGCGCGCGTGGGCAAGGCCGCAGCCCAAACTCACCGAGGTCGAGGTATGCCCCATGGCAAACAGGTCATGCTCAGACTCGTCGGGATTGGCAAAGCCAGAAGCCTCACCATAACGCTCCGGATCGATATAGGTATACGCGCGCCCGGTCAGCGCCTTGTGGGCGTAGGTCTGGTGCGAAACGTCAAAGACAATCTTGTCGATGGGGGAGTTAAACACGCGATGGAGCGCGACCGTGAGCTCAACGACGCCTAGGTTGGGGGCAACGTGTCCGCCGACAGCGGCGGAGCTTTCGAGGATGGCGTGGCGAATCTCGCCGCAGAGCAGCGGAAGCTCGGCGCGGTCGAGAGCCTTGACGTCCTCGGGCGTTGTCGTTTGCGTAAGCAGCATCGTTGTGGGTTACTCCATGCGAATCGAGCGCCGGCGCTCCCTCGGCCGACACAATTGCACAAGACAGTCTCGCACATTTTGGCGTTTGATATGTGACGGCGGCGCGGTAATTCGACAACTGGTGGGGCAAAACGTTTTGTCCGATGCCATACTGATACATTCGATGATGATTTTTTCAATACGTGCAGGCCGTGGCTTGCCGCCGTGAGCCGCTGGAAGGAGGCAGCATGTCCGATGCCGTTCGTGCCGAGACAGTCGCGCACGAGGTCGACGATGCCGCCCGCCAGCTCGCCCAGGCGGGCCGCTTGGACCTGACGCGCGAGTTTATCCAGCATGGCGACGTGACGGTCTATGCACATGTGACCTCGGTGGCGCGGGCGAGCCTGTCCTTTGCCGAGCGCCTGGGCCGCGTCGGTGTCTCGGTCGACCGCGCCTCGTTGCTGCGCGGGGCCCTGCTGCACGATTACTTTCTCTATGACTGGCACGATCCCGACCCAAGCCATCGGCTGCATGGCTTTCGCCACCCGTTTTTTGCCCTAGCACGTGCGGAGGAAGATTTTGAGCTGACGTCGCGCGAGCGGAACATTATCGTGCGGCATATGTTTCCGCTGGTGCCGGTGCCGCCGACGTGTCGTGAGGCATGGATTGTATGCCTGGCAGATAAATGGTGTGCTCTGCGCGAGACAGTCGCCGGCCGTCTGCCGCGCAAGGACGAGACGGACGATAGCGTGAGTAAAGCATCGAGCGAAAAGAGGAGAGGGTAGACGGTGGAAACCGCGATTGATATGGCGTTTGGCGGCGCGACGCTTGCCGCCTGCCCACTCTCGGCACTGGTGCTCTCGTTTGCCTTTTACGGGTTTTGCGGCTGGGCATGGGAGTCGACAGTATGTGCCATGCTCAATCACGGACGATTTGCCAACAGTGGCTTTTTGCTGGGGCCGTGCTGCCCCATCTATGGCGCGGGCGGCATTGCCTGCTGGCTTTTGCTGCGCGGGATTCCGGATGCCTCGAGCCAGTTTGTCGCCGCGGCGCTTGTATGCAGCGTAATCGAGTACAGCGTAGGCGTGCTGTTGGAAAAAACAACGGGCGCTCGCTTTTGGGATTACTCGCACTTGCCGTTTAACCTGCACGGACGTATCTGCCTGTACTGGGCCTGCGCGTTTGGCCTGGGTGCGTTGTGCATTTGTCGTTTAGTGGAGCCGGCATTGCTGGGACTGCTTGGCCATCTGCCGGTGCTGATTGTGCGGCTGTCCGCCTTTATCGTCGCGGTCGCGATGATGGTCGACGCGGCGTGCTCGTTGGCGAGCTGGCGGCGTCTGTCCGATCAGCTGGAGCGCGTCCGAGCCGACCTTGCCGACCGCATCAACGAGTCGCTTGCCGATGCCTCGGACTCAATGCTCGAGCGCATTCCCGAATCGACGATTGATTCGGTGGCACAGACGCACATCCGTAGCCGTGCCGTTAACGCGTGGCTGGCCGAGCTGGGTGACGCCGCGCTCGATGCCCTGTGCGAGAAGGCTTCGATGCCGACGTTTATCGCGGATGGTGCTCGCGGCCTGGCGCTTGCCGCCCGCCGCGTGGCCGATGCCGCGCCGAGCATGCCGCGTCCGTCGCTCAGTCGTCGCATTGCCGGCAAGCGCATGAGCCGCCCGGTGCCGAGCGTGTCACTCAGCCGCCGCGACCTACGCTTCTTTAACGCCTTCCCGCGTCTGCGCATCAATCGCTACGAAGGTGTCATTCGGGCTACCGACCTCCGCGACCGAGCCCGCGAGCTGTTCCGCCGCTAGCCGGGACGGGCACGCTCACGGCTTCCTTGCTCGCGTATTTCCCGTTCGTTTCGCGCCCGTTGCCGCGCCGTTTCCAAGATTGCGGCAGCATTTCCATTCGACAACGCAGCGTTTAACAACGCCGTATCTGGTCTACACCAGTTGCCTCTCGGCCGCATTATGGGCGCCGACAACGTTCATGCGATCAAGGGGGAGCGAATGTACGATACGGGATCGACAACGTTTATGCTCATCTGCACCATGCTCGTGTTTTTAATGACACCGGGTCTGGCGTTTTTCTATGGCGGCCTGTCCAGGCGAAAAAATGTCATCAACACCATGCTTATGTGCTTTGGCGCCATTGGCCTGGTTGGTGTGCTGTGGGTTGTTGCCGGCTGGTCGCTGGCCTACGGCGGCGACGGTTCCAGCCCGTTTATTGGAGGCCTTGACCAGCTGCTGTGCCTGCCGGTACTCAACCAGATGCTGCAGGCGGCCGAGGGCACCGCGTCGGACGGCGCCGTCTACCCGGAGATTATCAACATCGCCTTCCAGATGGCGTTTGCCATGATCACTGCTGCTATCGTCATGGGTAGCCTGGCAGGTCGCGTTAAGTTTGGTGCCATGACGGCCTTCCTGGGCATTTGGCTGCTCGTGGTCTATGCGCCGCTCGCCCACATGGTCTGGGGCGGCGAGGGCTCCTTTATCGGTGACATGATCGGCGCGCTCGACTTTGCCGGCGGCGACGTGGTGCACATTTCGTCCGGTCTCACGGGCCTGATTCTCTGCTTAATGCTCGGCCGTCGTCGTGGCTTTGGCATGGTGAGCTACCGTCCGCATAACGTGCCGTTTGTGGCGCTGGGCGCCGGCCTGCTTTGGTTTGGCTGGTTTGGCTTTAACGGCGGCAGCGAGTTTAAGGCCGACGCCGCTGCGGCACTCGCCATCCTCAACACCGTGACGGCCAGCGCGGCGGGCATGGTCTCGTGGCTTGCCGTCGAGCGCGTGCATACCGGCCGCCCCACGCTGGTGGGCGCCAGCACCGGTCTGGTTGCGGGCCTTGTGGTGGTCACGCCGGGTGCGGGCTTTGTCGAGCCGTGGGCAGCGCTGGTCATGGGTCTGATCGTATCGCCCGTCTGCTATCTGGCTATCAGCCATCTTAAGACCAAGTTTGGCTACGACGATGCACTCGATGCGTTTGGTTGCCACGGTATCGGCGGAATTTTGGGCGGCGTGCTCACGGGTCTGTTCTGTGTGCCGGAGCTTTCGTGGACCGGTAAGGGCGGTCTGTTCTACACGGGCGACGTGTCGCTGCTCATCTCTCAGATCTTGGGCATTGTGGTGACGGTCGCTATTGTGCTGGTGCTCGATTTGGTGATCGCCGCGGTGGTCAAGGCGCTGTTCCACGGCAGCCTGCGCGTGGACGAGGCCGACGAGGCGCTGGGCCTGGATGCGAGTCAGCACGGCGAGAGCGCATATCCCTCCTTCTCGGGACTTGACTAGCGGCTTCCCCAGGCACCGCACCTTGGGTTTCAAACCGTCGCTTGCGTACAAAAGTACGCGGCGCTCCTCTTTCAACCCAATCTGCGGCACCTGGGAAACCCGCGTCTCATGTAAAGGGATACGTTGATTATTGAGAGGAATTCATTATGAAAAAGATCACGGCTATCGTGCGCCAGGAAAAGCTTGAGGTTCTTAAAGACGCGCTGTTTGCTGCTGATGTTCGCGGTATGACTATCAACCAGGTGCAGGGTTGCGGCGCACAGCATGGCTGGAAGGAATACGTGCGCGGCAACGAGTTGCTTGTCAACACGATCCCTAAGGTACAGTTCACCCTTATTTGCGCCGACGAGCATGTCGACGGCATTGTCGAGATTATCTGCAACGCCGCACGCACCGGAGCCGTCGGCGATGGCAAGATCTGGGTCGAGCCGGTCGAGGAAGTCATCCGCATCCGTACCGGCGAACACGGCCCCGCCGCGGTGTAGGACAATCTTTCGCCTGACGGGCGCGCCTCTCTCGGGGCGCGCCCGTTCTCGTCTACAATATCGTGCAGACGAAGGAGAGGCATGCCCATGATCAAGATGTTTGCGAGTGACTTAGACGGAACGCTGCTGAATGCCCTCCACGAGGCCGACGGAACCATCCGCCGCGCCATTCGCGAGCTGACCGAAGCCGGGCTGCATGTGGTTCCCGCGACCGGACGCTCGACGCTGCCGATCGGCGAGCATGGCTTCACAGGTCTGGCACTCGACGCCTGCTGCTCCAACGGATCCATCGTGCGCGACAGCCATGGTGAGGTGCTCAAGACCTGGACCATCGACCCGCAGGTTACCGAGGAGCTGCTCAAAGCGTTCCCGGACATTTGCTTCGACTGCTCCACGCCCGACGGCATGTTCTCGAGCGGTTCGTTCGAGATGCACCAGGCGGGCTTTAAAAAGGACAGTCCTATCAAGCGCATCGTGATGCGCGGCATGCGTGCACGTGGCGGGTATCACGAGGAACAGTATTTCGACCAGTCGATCGGTGACATCCTGCGTCATGACGTGTGCAAAATCAACTGCCGCGTGACCTCGCCCGAGCTGGAGCGCGACCTTAAGGCATATTTGGCTGAGCGATCGGACCGTGTGGTCAACGCGCCGTTCGATCCGGTGATGTTCGAGATCACGGACGTGGCGTGCAACAAGGGCGAGAGCGTGGCGTGGCTGGCGGGCTACTACGGTATTGCCGAGGACGAGGTCGCGGTCTACGGCGACGGCGGCAACGACATTGCCATGCTCAAACGCTTCCGCCACAGCTACGCGACCAAAAACGCAAGCGATGCCGCCAAGGCCGCCGCGAGCGCGACCATCGGCAGCTGTATGGTCCACGCCGTCCCCAAACACATGCTCGCCACCATGCACAAGCAAAATTCCCGCACCGTCATCGAATAATGTGACAAAGGGACAGCCCCTTTTTCACGAGAACCCTGCACCTTTGGCATGCGAACATATATTCGTATATATAACTAAGTTTTGATAGAATCGGTATCGTTGGCGGCAGTTCCATGTGCCGGGCAGCGCCCTCCATCTGATGGGAGGTGGTGCCCATGACCGATTTGATTGATTTCGTGAGGCTTCTGACTGCTTTGGTCTCGTTCTTCACGGCGCTTGTCGGCCTTTCCGAGGCACTCAAGCAGCGTTCGAAGCGCAACAGAAGGGGTCGCCGCCGCTAAGGCGTTGACCCCCTAATGCAAACAACGGCGCTGCCCAGCTAGCTACAACTTGGGCTGCCGTCGACACTATTCTACCCACGAATGACATTTTGGACAATTGGTAATGCCGCTTCAAAAGCCAGGCACAACTGGCACAACCTAGGCGGCCGCTGAATGTGGCAAAGGGACCGTCCCTTTGTCACAACCCAAATATTGCCTTTACGTGTTGATGCACACGGTGTGCAATAATACTCGCACTGTGCAATAGCGCACAGGCTGAGTAACAAGGAGGACGCTTGTCCCAGCTCGAGAAATGTGATCGCCGGTCCCTTCGCTCGCAGCGTGCCCTTCGCCAGGCACTTGCCAGCGAGCTTGCCGAAAGCGGCGACCTTTCGCGCATTAATGTCGCGTCGCTCACCGAGCGTGCCGGCCTTACGCGCCGCACGTTCTATTCGCACTACCGCGATATCCCCGACTTTATCAGCCAGATCGAGAACGGCCTGCTTGCCGAGATTCGCGAGCGGGTGGAGCTTATCACCGCAGCTCAATTACCTGATCTTTACCGCAACATCGACGAGCTCGAGCCGGCACCCGGTTCGGTTGAGCTGCTTCGCTATCTTGCGGCTAATCGCGACCTTATCGGGGCCTTGCTGGGCCCGAGCGGCGACCCCGCCTTTATTAAAAAGATCATCGACACCGCGCGTGAGGCTGTGGTGCCGCGTGCGCAGACGGGCATTTTGGGCCTGGCGCTGGGCACGTTCTTTGACTACTACGTCACCTACGTCGTGAGTGCCGAGGTCGGCATGATTCAGCGCTGGTTTGAGCGTGGGCTCACCGAATCGCCCGAGGCCATGGCGCGCATTATGACGGTGCTCGCTTTTGTGCGCCCTGGTGACCTGTATGGCCAACCCATCGATATCAACGTGCCGGAATACGGCATGAAGCTATTGAATCTACA
>UMKW01009261.1_pt1 | contig 11643 bp, 10 predicted proteins | sample 1966391 | NCBI WGS metagenome assembly UMKW01 (sample SAMEA4836183, study PRJEB28245) | human gut metagenome | biome: gut microbiome; material: fecal sample | place: Denmark | collected 2008
ATGGTGTCCTACCAGAATAGGCTGCCCCATCGGAATGTGCGATACCATTTCATGTGATTTTTCCCACGCTTGTGTAGACTGCGTTTCTGCTTTGCGGGCAAGTTCTTCGTAACGTTCCGCCCTTGCTTGCTGTTTCTCTTTTCTGTTCATAATTATTTATTTTAAAAGGTTTATAAAATGGCAAAGGGGCGGATAAACCGCCCCTTTGCCGTGAATTGCATCGTGTTGTTACAATACTGTCAACCCTGCCATGTCCCGAACATGCTCTACGAGTTCGTTGAAATCCTGTTCAGGTTCGTATATATCGCCCAGTACAAAAACTCGTTCCTCTGCTATGCCGTATTTCTCGGCCAGCGATCTGAGGTAATCGGTTCTGTTCTTGTAGCCTCTTTCTTGATAAACCTTTCGTGTTTGCATCGTTTAAAATTTATTTAGTGAATAATGTGTAAATGATATATCCGGCAACGATCAGCGGCATAAGCCGACATGCCAGCCGGAATAGGAACCGCAGCACCCACAGCCCGGCGATAAGCATCAGAATCCAGTGCAGGATCGTTTTCCAATAATAAATCGTCAACCCGATTACGGCAGGCGCTACGCTCCATGTAATTAACTTTCTTTTCATATTAATAAATGTTTTAGAATTAATTAATTACATTGTTTAACATCAATTTTTAATTTTGCTGTTTAACAACGCGATACACGCTGTATCAAGGGGGCGATAAGGGCATGCAAGCCGGGGTTTCCGGGAAAAAAATACCGGAGCGCAGCGAGGATGATTTTTTTCCCGGAAATATCGGCGGATGCCCTGCCCCCTTACCTTTGTGTTCGCGTTCGTTTAATGGGATTCAAGAAAAATAAAGACCGTATTAGAAAAATAGCAGCACAAGACCAAGCGAAATATTTTCACTTCCGCGCTTGTTTGTAGAAATATCTTCGGGTAAATAATTTACTTTTTCGAATATTGTTTTTTATAATAATAACTGTTTCGCAAACAGAAAATAAACGCCCCAGAAGATATTCAGTACACGAAATCAGAAAACGAGCCTATACAACATGCGCCACTTGTCTACCGTTTGTATAGCGTATGTCTAAAAAAGATGTGAGACTGACGCTTGTAAAAGCGCAAACAGATATTCATGTATCGTTACCATTGGCCGAGGGCGGCATATCGGCGGGTTTTCCCTCTCCGGCGGAAAACTTCATCGAACGCCGCATCGACCTGAACCGGGACTTGGTTAAGGACCCGGAATCTACGTTTTTTGCGTGGGTGGACGGACAAAGCATGAAAGACGACGGAATCAACGACGGGGATTTGCTGGTTATCCGCAAGACTCCCGTACCCGATAATGGCGATATATGCGTTTGTTTTTTGAACGGGGAATTTACGCTGAAACGGGTAAAGAAAGAACAGGATAAATTATGGCTGCTCCCGTCGAATGAGAAATACCGGCCTATCGAGGTGCACCCGGACGATGAGTTGACCGTCTGGGGTAAAGTGCTCGCGTCGATCAACCTTTTCGTAAAGTTATGGTAGGTATCTGCGACGCGAATAATTTCTATATTTCGTGCGAACGTGTCTTTAACCCGGCTTTGAACGGTCGCCCGGCGGTGGTGCTGTCCAATAACGACCGTTGTATCATCGCGCGAAGCAATGAGGCGAAGGCCATCGGACTAAAAATGGGCCAACCGATTTATCAGGTGCGGGACACGCTTCGCACTTACAACGTGGCGTTGTGCTCTCCGAATTTTCCGCTGTATCAGGATATGTCCGACCGGATGCAGGCAATACTGAAACGTTTCGCCCCGACAATCGTTTATTCGATTGACGAAGCCTTTTTGGATTTCCGGGGTTTCGATCCCGGTAAACTGGACGCGCTCGGCCACACGATCAGCCGGACGGTACGGCACTCGACCGGGCTGCCGGTCAGCATCGGGATCGCACCGACCAAAACGCTGGCGAAGATCGCATCGAAGCTGTGCAAGAAGTATCCAAAACTGAACGGCTGCTGTTTGATGCACAAAGCGGAAGATATTGAAAAGGTATTAAAGAAATTTCCCGTCGGCGATGTATGGGGCATCGGGCCGAGGTATGAAAAAATGCTGAACGCCGCCGGAGTGAATACGGCCTACGATTTTACGCAGATGCCCCCGCAATGGGTACGCAAAAAAATGTCGGTCGTGGGACTGCGGACGTGGAAAGAGCTGCGCGGAGAACCCTGTATCGAGATCGACGAGATCGCCCCCGACAAGCAACATATATGCACGTCGCGTTCGTTCCCGTCCGAAGTGTCGGATTTCGACATGCTGCATACCGCCGTAGCTTCGTTTACGGCGACGTGCGCCGAAAAGTTACGCAGACAAAAGAGCGTTTGCGGGGAACTGTACGTGTTCATCTATACCGACTGGCACAAGGAGCAATCGCAAAGTTTCGAACGGCGCATCGTAAAACTCGTTACGCCGACGGACAGCACGTTGGAATTGACCGCTATGGCCGCCGACGCTCTGCGGCAGATTTACAGGAGCGGTTTCGGTTACAAAAAAGCCGGAGTGATTTTAGGGGATATTTCGCCCCGAACGGGCGTACAGGTTTCCCTTTTCGATCCGATCGACCGGGGTAAACATTCCCGGCTGATGTCCGTCATGGACGATCTGAACCGCAAACAGGGACGTGGGACGGTCGGCGTTGCGGCAGGGCGGCATAAACTGTTGGAGACGGTGCACGAACATCTGTCGCGGCAATTCACGACCGATATAAATGACATTCTGAAAGTAAAAGCCAAGGATTGATTTCAGTTAGCTGATTTCTCTATGATTCGCCGGTCCATCATATTGCGGGGCGACCACATGGCTTTTGAAACTTCGTAGGCTTCCATTCGCTCGGATGGAAATTTCCGAAACAGTGTCTTTATTTCTTGGTCGGGCAGATCGGGATCGAGCCAACGGTCCACGTTATTCGGGTCGATGATTAAAGGCATGCGAAACGGGCTATTGCCTCCGTTATGTACTTGGCTCATTAGTTCGTTTGCCCCAATGGTTATCATTGTATAGGATTCTATATCTTCTCCGGTGTCCGGGTCTTTCCAACTGCTCCATAATCCGCCGATGGAAAATATTTCGGTTTCGGGCAGGTGGGCGTAATAAGGCGCTTTCGTTCCGTCCGGATTATAATGGGGTTCGAAATATCCCGTTGACGGAATGATACAGCGTTTGTGTTCGATGGAAAGTTTATAGGGCCAAGTGTCGAACACTTTTTCCGCTTTGGCATTTTTGTACCAACCGCTTTTATCTTTCTGCTGCACCGTTTTCCAATCTTTCGTATTGTAGGGAATCAGGCCCCAGCGCATGGGCTTTAACTGTTCTTCGTCGGTCACGATGGCCGAAAAAGGACTGAGTATGGCGGGAACGTTATATGCTCCGTCGGTCAGGTCGAATATTTTTTCCCCGTTGCGGCGACGTTCCTCGACGATCTCTTTCCATGCTTCGATAATATCCGTTTTCCGCCCGTATTCCCGTGCGATTTGTTCGGCGTTTTTACTTTGAGAATTATTAAAACACATAACCGTCTAAAATTTAGGTGTCTTAATACCAAAAATTATTCCGCTTCCACACGTTTAATCATTCTCATTTTTATAGCCGTAATGGTTGCAGAAGGAACCTTTACCTGCATGTTTATTATATGGTCAGCTAATTCTTTCGCCCGAATCGGTTGATTAATACTGTCATATACATTAACCAACTCAAATAACGGAGCAAATTTTCCGGGACACATCTGCGATGCTAATTCAAAACATACTTTTGCTTGCATAAGATGATGTCGTTTTTTATAATTATCGCCTTTTAACATTTGAATATCACAGTCATTCAAATATTTTTCACAGCTACGAATTATTTCTGCGCTATTGTCCCAATATCTCATATTGTTAAGTAGCGCGGCGTAATTATAAAGGAAAAAAGGGTTATTGTGAAAGTCAGGGTGCAAATTTTCATATTCGGATAGAAGTTCTTTAGTCGTTCCGTGCTTTATCTGATTAATAGCTTGATTCCATTTGCGATCATAGTACATATTTTTCATATTGAACGACAATAAAACTATGGATAACAATGCAACTGCATGTTTGAAAATCCGAAATTTATTTGGCGATCGCTCTTGATAGTTATAGAGGGTGGAAGATAAATAACTTATGCAAAAACCAACGATAAGCCATGTAAACGGATACTGAAACGGGTATGAAAAACAGGAGAAAATAAAAACTGCGGCCAAACATAAGATCAATACAAACGATTCTTCATTTTTATTTTTTAAATAGCTTCGTATCAGACTTGCCGCCAATAGAAGTAATATCAAAAAGGCAATGATCCCGAATTCAACGATCAATAATAAAAATTCATTGAACGGATGTTTGACATTGTCGGCCAATACACCGAAATTACTTTCCGGGTTCTGTCCAAAATAACGGGCCTGATAAATTGACTGTAATAAAAATTATCGTTAGTTTTTCTTAGATCAATAAAATATTTGTTTGCTGTCTTTGTAAATAAAAATTCGGTTTTCATTTCCTGTCGTGATGTCATGTAGTCGCATTAGTGCATTTTTAGGAATATCTTTGTAAACGAGCGTCTTGTCGTTACGTCCCGTTTGTCTGCCGAGGGATACCCAGCCGCCGCTTCCCCAATAGAACAATTCGTAAAGTTCGTCCGGAACGACTCCATTATCGTCGGTATGAGGATAATAAACGATTCTTGTAATTTTAACCGGTTTCCCGAAATCCATTCCGACGTAATTGATTCCACGGGATGGGTCTTGTGCATAGTAAGTTATGCGGCTTCCGTCAAATAATTCACACAAACCATTTCCGTATATTCCCGGATTCCCGATAGGTTTACCGACGAGTTTCGTCTCATTCCCGTTTTCATCCGGTCCGTAAAATTCAATATCGGATATGAAACCGTGCCGACCTGCCGGAAAACTGTATATTCCATACCTTCCCGGTTGTGCATTTTCGATTTCGATTTCCTGACCATAGTGAGGTAATTTACCGATTCGATGAATGGTTGCCGTGTCGGACATATCGGCTTTATCTGCTACCTGAAAACAGCAATTCAGCATATCCAACGCATAGTATAGAATATGGCTTCGATAAGGAACTTTGCTGTAAAATACCGCTTCCGGTTCGGTTTCTTGTGACGCTTCCAACGGTACGATTTCTCCTTTCGCGTCGAGTAAAAAGGGCGAGGCCGCAGGAACGATTTGACCGTTTCTGTAATACGCAGGCATATAAACAATGTTTTTACCCATCTTTTCAAACCGCACCGTACCGTTGCTTTTGATTTTCCCCCATGCTACCGGCGTCCATGAATAAGTTTCGGGAACATAACAGCACAAATAAGCGAATCGTTTATCAACCGAATCTTTGTCCAATCGGATCTTTACGTCTGTGCACTCGATGTATTTGTCCGATATATCTTCAAGTCCGGGATTATTGAAAAATTCGGGAATGTTTATAAATCCGGATATATTTGCCAAATTATCTTTCTGTATCGCATAATTTTCCCGGAATACTTTTGGAACGGTTCTGCACCAGCGAATAGAAACGTTTTCAGGTATGCCGTCGAAGAAATCGAAATGACGATTGAACCAAAACATATCGCTGATAATTATACTTTGGGGGCCGTCGTATTGGGTTTGTTGATTGTCATAGTATTTGGACGGTTCGTCGCCGATTATTTCCGTCCATGAATGGGCTGCGTTGGAATTTCCCCAATACGGGATAAGATTAAAAGCGGCGGGAATACCTAAACTTCTGAGTGTGGAAATAACGGTGTAGTTGGCTTCAGCGCAAGAACCCAGCCGGGCCATCGTGTAATTATATTTGGTCGTTGGTTGTAAAAATGGATATTGTAGTAAGAAAATACCATCCTGCCGGAAGTTATGTTTTATTTGTTTATCAATGGATTTCCCGATTTGAATAAACGATTCTGTTTTTAGAGTATCGGCGATATGCTTGTAACATCCAAACAGATATGGGAACACGTCAGCCCAAAACGTATTATCACATTTATACGGTAAAATGAACTTACAAAAATCAGAGAAGCCAATATTCCGGGTTTGCGGATTATTTTGCCATGCTTCGAATGAGTTGTCAATATGACTTATCAGAAAATCAGAAGTAAGTATTTGCAGATCATAATTATACAACGGAGTTGGGGATGGAGAACCGGCTGTTTTGTTCTTTATGCTATCACATAGATAATACATCATGGTTGGGCCATAATCCCCGTGATTCTTCAGATAATTTATCAGAGCATCATAATACGGCTGTACCGACATAATGGACGTACTGTCTATGCTGCATTTGTTTTTCATGTTGGAGATCAGAAACTTTGCAGCTTTAAGTTTTTGAGGGTCACTTTGATAATGAACTAAAACTTTTTCGAACTCCATACGGTTAAATCCAGCTTGTTCTAAAGATTTCTGCAACTGCTTTTCAGAATCCCGGCATGAGATCAATGATAATACGACTATAAGTGTAGTGCAAATTATATGTTTTGTCATTATTTGATAATTAAATAATAGAATATATCGAAGATTGATTTGGGTGTTGACAGTTCGAATAGTTAAGTATGATGTGGAAAGGGATGGGCGGTATAAGTTAATCCCGTTCAGGAGACTCTGGTTGTGGCAGGATAAGGTACAATGGTTAAATCTATATATAGACTTAACCATTGTACTTTTCGGAGAATACAGAATTAGGAAATTCCGATTTCAATTCTTCAGGAATTTAAAGTATTAATCATAATAATTATATATAGTTTTTTTTTAAGATACATCCTTTCTCATCGCTTCATTATTATTGTAAAGTTGAAACAACTTGTGTGATCCAGTTGTACATATCCTCCAAAACTTGAGGAGAAATAGTTTCTGTAATTGACCCGTATTCGGAAATACGTCCTGTTTGAGCGGTTTGAAAAAGATGATTTAAATTCGGATATTCAATTATCGTCACTTTATCATTTCCATTATTATGTACGCCTTTATATATAGCGTTCAAATTCAGAAAAGAATTTACTTGCAAATCTACTTCGCCATTAATAGCGAGCACCGGACATGATATTTGGGCAAGATCATATATCGGATTATGTTTCAAAAAATCTTTTAAATAATAAGACACTGGAGTCTTTAACAATAAAGTAATATTTTTTTTGAGTTCATCCGGCAAGTCCAAAGGATTGTTAGTATAAACTTCTTGTATTAATGATTGTAGATTATCTAAAATGTATTCTGTCGTATATGTTTTGTATATATCAAAAACCCTCTGTAATAATGCACAATAACTACTTGAAATTTCCTCAGAATACCCTTCTGCCAATAATATATCTCTATTCTGGATCAACATGAGGGAATCTCCGGGGATCCCCATGCCCGCCATCGAAATAATATATGATATAGAAGGATTTCTTGCCGCTGCCATAAATGCAATTGTTCCTCCTTCGCTATGTCCTATAAGTCCTATGCGTGTTGTATCTAAACCGGGAACTGTTTTCAAATAATTTACTGCACTCATGGCATCAAACATATACCCTTCCATACTTGTTGAATCGGCGCGTCCTTTCGACCAATTATAACCTCTGTCATCGTAACGCAATACCGCTATCCCTCTTCTTGAAAGATAATCTGCGATCACTCTAAATGGCCGGTGATCAAAGATTTCTTCGTCTCGATTCTGCAATCCTGATCCAGAAATTAATACCACTGCAGGAAATCCATTCATTTTATTAGGAATTGTCAGAGTACCAGCGAGGTAGAAGTTTTCTATCTCATTCTTAAAAACAATGTTTTTAGACTCATAATTATATGGGGGACGAGGTTCCTGCGGCCTATCAAGTTTATTGAATACACATGTCAAAGATTTTCCATTTTGCACGATATTCCCCTCAAGGGTATTTTCAGATGTAAAAGTACCTTTAAAATTTAGATTGAATGGGGTTATCTTGATATCCACATTTTTATCTTCTACTATTATGGACGTAATCGGAATTCCATATTTATGCTGATTAGGGCTATCAGCTACCCCACTGATTGAATCAGCATGAATCTCAATATTAAAGATTATAAAGAAAGGCTTATCATCTGATCCTATATTACCCTTCCACCGGCCTCCCATATCATTTGCAGATAAATGAAAAGCATAAAGCATTAAAAAAATTATATATATCCATTTCATAGAAATATGTTTTAAAGATACCTTGCAGGAAATTAATATTGGTTTGTAGAAAAGTATTCTATCTTAAATTTTCGGTCGCATATGGCAATAAACTCAAGCTTAAAGTAGCGGTTTGACGGCTCTACCATTCTCAATATCAATTACCGCTACAATTTCGCTATAATCTGAATTACAATATATAAGCCCTTTGTCTTTTAGAGAATTAATTGTGACATATAATTCATTATCCGTCGAACAAGTTATTTGATTTGTTAGAGTCTTAAATGAAACTACCTGATCATTACATAAATAAAGTAATTTTGCTTCCAATGAATTTTCATGAAATTCAATATTCGTAATTTCATTTCCTTTTACATATTCAACGTATTTGTATATCGCATCATTTTTAGATATAAAGTATTCATGTTTATTAGTTAGATAAAAATACTCGATTTGCCTGAAAACCTTCCACATGTAATTAATGTCCGTTTTATGGTAGGTAAAAATATCCCATCGATCATTTTCATCAATAATATGTTCTAAAAAATCATATGCTGGTTGGGTATATGAATATAATGGTAACTGATTCTTTAGCTGGGGGAAATATTTACTTTTTGAGTTTACATGAAGGTTTATCAAGCGATGCTGGAAAATCTCAGGTCTTATAAAGAACCTCAGATATTTCAAATTATCAATGGCTTCGTGTATATCGTCAAGCGTTTCATCGGGAATATTCGTTATGACATTTAAAAATGTAAGTGGTCTACGGTATTGAGTCGAAATTTTAGCATAAAAAAGATTACTCGCAAAAGTGTTTTTTTTATGAATTTTTTTTAAAAGATTATTACTTGTACTTTCATATCCAATTTGCACATAATCAACTCCAATCTCGTACATTTTTTTTATAATAGAATGGTTTAAGTCTTTGGTTATAACTTCTGCTGCAATTATCCTAAAATCAGGGTAGATTTTTTTAATTTTAGCTAAAACTTTAAGTAATGTCTCAAATTGTTGTAAGTCTGTTCCTATAAAATCATTATCTAAAAATTCAAACTCATATACACCATAATTCTCAATCATATAAACGATTTCTTCATATAGTTTTTCGGTGGATTTGAGTCGGTATTTATAACCTCGATTTAGATAACAAAATTTACATCTGTTCCAATGGCAGCCGCGACTTCTTTCTATAGGAATAACACAAGATCCATAATAATTCAATTCCTTTTTTTGGAGAAAATAATCAGAATAATCAGGAAAATAATCCGCAGAAAGATCTGAAAAAAAATTGTTCTGGCGTGTCGTCATAATTTCTGAAGTCTTATCTCGGTAAACAATATTGCCAATGTTACTCAGATTACCTCCGTTTTCTATAATATCAACCAATTGAATAATTGGAATTTCTCCTTCACCCCAAACAGCTATATCAAATTCTGGAAAATTCTTTAAAAAAGCTTTAGCTTCTTTCGGAGTATCTATACCACCAATTATTATCGGAATATGTGGAACAATACTTTTTAGTTTTTTAGCTATTATTGAAGAAACTATCCATCCATCCATTTTCAATGAGAATCCCCAAAATAATACATTCTTCGAATGATACTTATAAATTATATCTTCAATAGTCTGATCAATCTTATCTACATATTCATTCATATGTTGATCATAAAAATCAGGAGCGGTCATTAATTTTGATGGAATTGCTTCTTGAATAATTCTTTTCAAAGATTGGCGTAAACTTTCTTTCTTTATTTTATGAATATAATAATTCACATAAACTGCATGATCAAAAAAAGATTTATTACCACTTGTGAAATATTTTTCAATCTTATTAAAGATTAGATTCCAGTAAATTATAGTAGATTTATAACCATTTTTTGAAAGCCATGATTTCAATATCGATAGGCCCGGAACAGGTATTTTCAAAGATGCAGGCGGAACGCAGTTTAGTATAATTCTTTTTTCACTCATATAACAACATTTATAATAATATGAATGTCTATAAATTAGTAAATTATAACTATTTGTAATGATACTGTACTTTATTCTGAAGATTCGATTTTATCCTATCGTATGGACAGTACCTCTATTACTTATAATGTCGTGATCTTCCAGCAAAATTGTTTTCTCTATACAAAATTAGATTCAAGATTGGATAAAAGTTAATTATTTTTATCCAATCTTGAATCTAAAATTATCACATACTTATTCCATAATTTGCCTCTAACTTCCTTTTGAGCAATGCTTTTGTTTCTTCTTTGAATTTATCTGATGCTTCAGGATAAAAAACCTCCATAATTTGTTCAACAGGTTCATCGACCAAAACTTTGTAGATTTTTTCGGAATCCATTTCGTTAAAATTGTCAGTCCATAGTCTTAATGTGGGTACACTTTTGTTAAGCCCTCTCATCATCATTGCCTTGGAACTTTCGCCCCAGAAAAGATTTTCTGTATTCCAGACCCAACTTTCGTTGTTAATTGCTGTTTCAGTATTAATCGCTCCTTCATCTGTGACAGCATATCCGTTTTCATGTACCAAATAGGCTTCATCTACGGCGACTTCTTCATGAGCGACTATAGCTTCAACCGCTCCTCCAATTGTGACTGCTACAAGAGGGACTTCAACAGCCTGCCGGGGAGCAATAGCATCGTTTTCAAGCGGACCCGGTAACGGGCCATATTTTTGCTCGTACTGTTCTAACCTCTGAAGGTAAGCATTGTAATCCTTTTCTGTTTTAAATCTGTCACGTAGCGGAACCTTACTGATTGAGAGTTGGGATTTATTGTAACCTTTTTTGACTGTGACATTAAGGAACGCCTTAAGATCATTATTCAGTATTGCTGTTCTTATCTCTGGATCCGTAAACGCTTTTAAAAAAGTAACATCGTCTTGTGTTAAATTAATGTTCAACTGTTTCTTTACGTCATTAACATATAGTTCTGGATTTTGCTGGAATTGCAGGGCGGCGGCTTCATCGAGCGTGAATTGTTGGATCAATACAGTTATGGCACGAGTATAATTAACTACGTCATCAGTATAACCCATCATTGAAAGATTAAAGAATGTCTCTCCACTTTTAGTATTAGGAGCAAAGTTTCCATACAAATTATCATCTAAATTGTAGTAGTCTGTGTTACATGAAGTTTGCGCCAACCCGATGGAGATAATGCCAATAGCTCCGGTCAAACCGGTTTTTACGAGGTTTTTAGTTTTCTTCTTCATCTCTTAATAAATTTGATTAGATTATTTTCCTATATATAATTTGGTGTATTATTTCCTTTATTCTCTTTAATATTAAAATTAGTCTTTAGCATCTTAGCTTTGAAAATTATGCTTTGCAGTTCATCTTTCATTATTTCTTTTAAAGTAGTTGCATACTCAGGTTTAATTAATTCGATGCAATAAGCACAAGTGTGATTTTTCGGTGTGAATTCTTTC
>UMKW01011615.1_pt1 | contig 11583 bp, 12 predicted proteins | sample 1966391 | NCBI WGS metagenome assembly UMKW01 (sample SAMEA4836183, study PRJEB28245) | human gut metagenome | biome: gut microbiome; material: fecal sample | place: Denmark | collected 2008
TGTCGGCGGTATGGATGGGAATGTTCATCCGGTGCAAACGATTCGCATGGTGGATGCTTTCATTAATCATGGTAAAGATGTGGAGTTCGTGTTGTTGCCACGCGGGCGGCACACGTATGATGGGGTTTCTGCCTGGTATTTTGAGAATAAGTTGCGTTCGCATTTTGCAAAATATTTGTTGGGGGATTTTAAGTCTTCCGGTTTTTATGATATTGAAATAAATGAGTATGAACAAATAATAAAATGATCAGTTATGAAAATTATTGTATGGTGCTTGTGTATGTTGTTTTCTATCAACGCTTTTGCTGATGGAGAAGAAGGGGCAAAAGTTGGAGATCAGTCTCCCGACTTTGAATATGAAGATAAAGATGGGAAAATCTATTCTTTAAAGGATTTTAGAGGGAAATACGTTTTGATTGATTTTTGGGCGACTTATTGCGCTCCCTGTAAAAAGGAGATTCCTTATCTGGAGAAGATTCAAGAGAAATTTAAAAAGAAGAATATCTTTTTTGTTAGTATCGCGATAGATCTCAATAAGAAGGAATGGATTCAGTTTTTAGAACAAAATCCTTTAAAGGGAACTCAATTGGTGTTCGACCGGAAGTGGCTCTCTTTTGTACATTATTATCAGGTTACCACGATTCCTCGTTATATTTTGTTGGATAAAGAGGGTAAAGTGGTTCATTTGGATATGCCTCGTCCTTCGAATCCGGAGTTCGAGAAAATTCTGAAATCATTGAAGGGATTGTAATATTTACGTGAGATGGTTTTCCGAATTGGCTTTATATGTTTTCGCAAACAGGAAAATTTTGTATTCCCCGTGATTTATATCCGCAAAGTTTGCGTTTCTAGTGAGAACTAGGAGAAAAAGAATGGAAATGTAATAGAGAAACTACCTTTTTCTCGAAGATCATTCGAAGCTTACACGTGGCTTAGTCATCCCGTTATGGATGATCAACGTTTGAGCTTCGAATGAGCTCTGAGTAAGGGGTAGTATTTGGAACTTATTTGTCCTTTATTTGGAATATATTTGTGTATAAATCCTAGGTTAGATGTTCTTTTTATTTTACCATTATTTGCTGGGTAACTTACTCCCATTTGTTTGGAGGCTAATAAATAATTTGCAATAAAGGACACGATTTGTATGTCAATGCAAATTATTTATATCTTTCGCTTGAAGATAATCTGCTGAATATAAGGATGTAGATAAGACAAAATTATATTATATATATGTTTTTCATTACGGCTAAATTTGTTGGGTTGACTTGCGCGGTCACTTGCTCTTTGACTTGCACGGTAATAACGGATTAGTGTTCAAGAAAAGTATTTATTGGTTTAAAATAGAGAAAGATGAGGGCATATCCAAACTTTTTTCTATCTTTGTAACCGCCGTAACTGTTACGGAAATAACAAAGATAAAAACATGAAGTTTTATAATAGAACAAGTGAATTGGCAGAGTTGCAACGAATACAAAATTTATCGTTCAGCGACTATTCTCGTCTGACAGTAGTAACCGGAAGAAGAAGGATTGGTAAGACTAGCCTTATTATGAAGTCAGTTGAAGGCTTATCGACTGTCTATCTGTTTGTTGGTCGTAAAAGCGAAGCAACGCTTTGCTCCGAATTTATTCCTATTATTAGTCAATCGCTTGATACTTTTATTCCTGCTGAAATACGCACCTTTCGGTCTTTGTTCCAATATCTAATGGAGTTGGCTTTGCGGAAACCGTTCAATCTTGTTATAGATGAATTTCAGGAGTTCTACAACATCAACGAATCGGTGTATAGCGATATGCAGAATATATGGGACACCTATCGAAAGAAATCAAAAATGAATCTGATTGTATCCGGCTCTATTTATTCATTGATGCAGAAAATATTCCAGAACAATAAAGAGCCTCTATTCGGCAGAGCAGACAATATCATCAAATTATCGGCTTTTGATTTAAACACGCTGAAAGAAATTATGCGTGATTACAATCCAAGTTACACCAATGATGATTTGCTTGCGCTCTATACCTTTACAGGTGGAGTTCCTAAGTATGTTGAGTTGTTTTGCGACAACATCACATTGAACATAGACGAAATGATTTCATTTATGGTTCGGGAAAACTCTCCTTTTACCGATGAAGGGAAAAACCTGTTGATAGAAGAGTTTGGGAAAAACTATGCCACCTATTTCTCTATCCTGAGTGCCATTTCGGGCGGTGTCAATACACAACCCGAAATAGAAACTGCATTAGGGGATAAAAGCATAGGTGGTCAAATCAAACGACTGATTGAAGATTACAACATCATTGTTCGTCAACGCCCAATATTGGCAAAAGAGGGAAGTCAAGCTGTTCGATATGAAATACAGGACAACTTTATTCGTTTTTGGTTCAATTATTTCGACCGTCATCGCTCCTTGATAGAGATAAAGAACTTTATTGGTTTACAGGCTATTATCAAATCAGACTACCCGACTTATTCGGGCATTATGCTGGAAAGATATTTCAAACAGCAGTTTGCTGAAAGTTTCCAGTACAGAGCCATTGGTTCATGGTGGGAACCTAAAGGTAATCAGAACGAAATTGATATTGTTGCTCTGAAATTGGAGAAAAATCAAGCAGTAGCAGCAGAAGTAAAGCGACAAAAGAAGAACTTCAAGCCAGAGTTATTGGCAGCAAAAGTAGAGCATCTTAAAAATAAGTTATTGCCAAAATATCAGATTGATAGGGTTTGCCTATCGTTGGAGGATATGTAGTGGTTATTGTGAACTCGTTTTATAAGTGAATACAATCTTATTTTGAAATATTTGAGGTATCGGCTTCTCTTGGAATCTGAAGTTTCCTTTGCTTATATATGTGTATGCTAACATTTAATCGTAAATATATACTTTGATGTTGAAACGAATAAGAAACGTTTTTCTTATCGGGTTTCAAATATAGGTTTTTAATCTCAAAAGAGGGATTTTGGAATTCTGAATTAGAAGAAAAGGTGTTCGTTTTTGAGTTAACAGCTTTTATTGCGGATATTCATTCACGACCCATCTGCCCGTCCGATCGGAGCCTTCTCTTTTAATTATTCCCTTTTTAGTTAGTTGGGATAAGTGGTGTTTTATACTTCCCTCGGTACTGTTTAACAGATAAATCAATTCCCTTCTTGTAATAGTTGGATTTGCTTTGATTGCATCAATTATTTGTTGTTGGGTCGTTTTGGTTTTCTGGATGTTTTCTGGATGTTTTCTGGATGTTTTCTGGATGTTTCTTGAGTATCTGTTCCAAAGCCTTCCTCAAAGTATTTTTTCGATACATTTTCGACTACCCTAAAAGCGGTATGGAGAGAGAAATCAAACATTGCTTCTCCATTACCATTTTCCTGTAATTCTTTTTGAACTCGATAGACTCCTCTACTAAAGCGATTGACGTACCCCAATACCTTCATCGCTTCTGCAATGAATGGGTTTCTATAATCACTTACATTTGCCTTGTTTTGTTAATTTATCGTCTATTTTTATCAAATTCTTTATACGAGTGAATGATTAACAATTAACTTTGTGATAATTTGAAACAGATTAAATATAGATTATGGCGCGTCCCCAAACAATACAAATATTTTTACCTGATGGTAATCCTAGAGGAGTTCGTATTGCAGACATTACAAATAGAACTGTGAAAGCAATATTGTTTCCTCGTAATCAGTTTGATTATGTTCTTACTCGAAATGAGTTATCGAATGTCGGTTTTTATTTTTTATTTGGAGAGTCTGAAGACGGAAAACCTATGGTTTATATAGGAGAAGCAGAAGAATGTAATGAACGTTTAAAAAATCATCAAAGGAATAAGGATTTTTGGAACTATGCTATAGTTATAATTTCTAAAATAAATGCTTTTACAAAAACTCATGTGAAATTTCTTGAACACACGGCGATCAAACAAGCTATAGAAATCAATCGTTGGAAATTGGATAACAGTTCTGCTTCAAATCTTCCTCACGTGACAGAGAGTATGGAAGCTGATTTGTTGGATTGTTTTGAAACTACTAAAATATTGCTTTCTACGTTAGGATTTCCTTTATTTGAACCAATATCCCGGGTTATAGTTACGACAAGGAATGAGGGAATTTTTATGATAAAAAGTAAGGAAATCATTGCTGACGGGAATTTAATAGACGATGGTTTTGTAGTGTTTAAAGGATCAGGGGCGAAATTAGTGACAACGCCTTCATGTCATAAATATTTAATTGATTTAAGGACTTTTTTGCAGGAGAAAGGTGTGATGGTTGAAAGTAATAATAGCTATAAGTTTTTGGAAGACTATGTTTTTTCTTCACCAAGTACTGCCGGAGGAGTTGTTTTGGGACGTGCGACAAATGGATGGACGAAATGGAAAAACTCTGAAGGTAAAACTTTAGATGAAGTTAGAAGAAAAAGCGTGTAACCTTATATTAATAGTTTATTTTAATTGTGATCTGCAATATGTTTTTTTGAGTTTTTTAATTGTGGTTGCAGTAAATAATTCATTAAAACACATGTACATAGAGCAATCATCCAATTCTTCCATAAATATTCATACGTTTTCAGATGCAAGGACAGTTGGTTTGAAAAGAAGGCTTTTAAAGGATCATCATCTATTTGTTTTGCAGCTTTTTGCATATACCAATTACGAGCTTCTTTATCCGTTACACGCATTAATCGTTCATAATGCGACCAAGTTAATGTGGCGGGGAAAGCATACTCGGATTGGGCAGACGGCATCTACCCTTTTGGTGCTACGGATTGAGCAGGTATGGTCTGCCCAATTGCTAGATAATTATGTGAGGATGATATTTGTCTTTTGGGCCTAGAGCTATATATTAAATCGTGTAGTCGATTTCGAATCTTAGAAAGTTTTTATGTTTTGTTTCTATTATGCAGCAAATACACGGCATAATAGAAACAAAAATAAAGGGGGTAAGTAAGGATAATAGGTGCGGATTCTTGTTTTAGGTTAATGATTTCGAGGTGATATGTAGATCAATCGATCATAAAATGAGTAGAAATGATTATTTTTGCATATCATAAATGTGTTGAATAAACATTAAAGCTTGTTCATATTTTCCATTTCAACGAAGTGGATTTGAATATAATGTTTGATGCTTGTAAGGAATATATGTTGAATTATGATATCACCGAGAAGGTAGTTGCGGAGGTAAGGGGTTTTAGAAAAATGACTGACATTGCTTTTACAACACTGGATTTCTTAAAGGGAACGTGATGTGTTTAGGAAGGTGTTTGATAGATATTATGCTGATTAGAGATACAAAATATACCATGATACGATATTATTATGAATCCGAATACCGAATATGAAAAATTTGCTCAAGAAGTATATAGAGAATTAGCTAAAACAGATGTTGTGAAAACAATAGATGTAAAGCATAATATTCTATTGACAGGAAGATCTGGTCAGAAACATCAAATAGATGTCTATTAAAAGAAATCGTATGGAAATTCCTTCATCAAAGGTATTAACAACCAATTGTTTGAGTCGAGTATTTAATTCGACTGTTGCGACCTATAAATATTATTGGTTTATTTCTATTTTAGAGATATATGTGGGTACGGGAACTTCACGGATAAAGCTTTGGGATATTATTATCTCGATGATTGCTAATGCTTGGTATCCAGTTCATTATTTTCGTCTTTCTTTTGGGAAAAATGATTCGATCTATGGAGCAATTAAACAGCTTCAAGTGTTGACAGGAATTCCAATAGATGCGAGTAAAAAAGATATTATAGATACTTTAAGGAAAGAATTGTATCGCAAAGAAATTAAATCATTGCTGCGTGTTTTCACGTTGAACGTGCCTTTTCGTTTTCTCCGGCCATGGATAGATACATCTGATGATAAACAGGTGGTTGAGCGTTCTCAAGTCTTTGAAAATGTTTGTTTGTATGCGTTGGAAAAAGAAGGAAATGAATGGTGGATCGAGATAAATCCTGCTTGGAGTGATTATTTGAAGGAGAATTATCGGATATTGCTGGATTTTGCTTATTGGAATCTTACGTTATTTCTACAAACTCGCAATCCTAATGTGCCTAATATTCCGAATAAGTTAATTAAACCTGAATGTCGTGATTCACTTACCAAACAACGTGCGTTTTGGAATACTGTGTTTGAGGAGAATGGACGATTAACGTGTATTTACACCGGACGAGAATTATACGTGGGAGATTATGATTTGGATCATTTTATTCCGTGGAGTTTTGTTTCTCACGATTTACTTTGGAATTTATTGCCAGCAGATCCGAGTATAAATTCATCGAAGGGTAATAAATTACCATTACTAGATGTTTATCTTCCTAAATTGGCAAGTGCTCACCATGAGGCTTTACGTGTTTATATGACATTGAATAAGAATAGAACGGTGCTAGAAGATTACCTGTCATTGGGATATACTCCGAATGATTTGGTGAGCATGAATGATTCTTATTTTTGTGAAGTTTTTTATCAAACATTTTCTCCGATGGTTCAGATTGCTCTGAATATGGGATTTGAATCTTGGAATTATACATCTAATTATGAGTGAAATGAGTGTTACCTGTCCTTTTTGTAATTTGAAAGGAGAAATTGAAATTATTTGTGAAACAGAAAATTGTATCGCTTTTTATGACGGTTTTCCTGTGAATCCAGGACATGCTTTGGTAATTCCTAAACGTCATATAGCTAATTATTTTGAACTTTCTTGTGAGGAAATTCAAGAAATGCAGATTGTGTTGAGGCGTGTGAAGGGGATAATCGATGAACGTTATCATCCGGATGGTTTTAATATTGGTGTTAATGTGAACGAGGCGGCTGGGCAATCTGTATTTCATGTACATATGCATCTCATTCCAAGATATAAAGATGATGTGGAAAACCCGAAAGGAGGAGTTCGTGGAGTGATTCCTCATAAACAAAAGTATTGAATTCATTTCCAAACGGGATAATGGAGAGTATTACACAAAATCACAGTAAGATCTTGGCAATGTATTACCAAAATAGAGGTAAAATTTGGACAAGAGTAAAAAAGATAATATTAGTTCTGGTATTTTTTTACAATTGGGATAGTAATATTGAAAACTGTAAATTATTTATTATTCAAGTATTGATAATTATTGAATCCCTATTGATCGCGAAAATGAACGTGTGAAAATTTTGACTGAATGAAGATGATAGCTAGTTTTGCTATTCCTAAAAACTTCCAGCAGCCACGTAAAGTAATTGTAATAAATGTATTTTGCTTCTTGCATGGTGGTGGAAATCCATAACGTACTGGAAGACGTGGGACACCTAAACAAGAGGCTTTTTATTTTTAACTTTTAGATGGAAAAGAGTAATGTTTACACAAGCCTAAAGAATTGGCCGTGCTACTTGAAAAAAGCTTATGAAGATGAATCCACAACAATCTATGCCGACGATTTTAACGGGTTCAGTATATTTGTTTACATGCAACAAGGTGGTAAAATCTTGATCCAAGCTGACAACGGCACGATTGTTAGTAATTATGTTAAAAATGTTTACAAGTCAACAGTTACCAAGGATAGTGGTGATAAAGTATGTAAATGGTGTTTTGGTAAAGATCACGTTATTTTCAGGTTGAAAGAGTCGGGGGAAATGTATGTTTCAAGTAATAAAATTGAATTGGTGAATCTTTATTGTGAATCTGAGAATCTGGAAAAAGTTGAAGACTTTTTAAACAGATACTAGCACTATTACGTTCTGTTTGTAAGCGATCCCCGTTTTTGATAATGGTCGGGGATCTTTTTCTGAAATCAAGCGTTAAATAAGCATGAGCGGATAATAAAGCAATCGTGAAACGTGATTTATTGATGGGTAACTGTTTGTTGGACCTCATCGACAAAATTGTTTGGGTAACTTTAGATGTTTCCGTATATCTGTATCAGAAAAAAGCACCAAAAATAAGAAAAACTTCCGTTTTGTTGCTAATGTCATTCAGGAGCTTACCAAGCTTGTTTTAGGGGATTGTCGTAAATAATTATCTATTTCTTTTGCTTTTCTCGTTCCTCTTTTGCTTTTCTTCTTGCTTCGGCGATATAATCCCGATATTCTTTTAAACTGTTCTCTTCTTGATAAGGACGTGGTAAGAAATCTGCTATATCACAATCTAGGATCTTAGCAAGTTCGTTTAAATGATACAAGTTATATTTAGCTTTTCCTGTAGATTCTACTCCTCCAATGTAACCAGAGCCAGTAGAGAAACCGAGTTTATTGTTTATTTCGTCTTGTTTGATGCCTTTTGCATCTCGGATTTCTTTTACTTTTTGTATAATGTATTTGTCAATGGAAGTTTTCATGATAATTTAATTTGTATAAAGAAAGTGTTAATTGTATTTCACTAAACTTTACCACAGTAAAGTTTTTTGTTTGAAATTATTTGGAAGTGATGTTTCGAAAATATACCTTTACAGTGTCGGTTTTGAATAAATTTATTTTGTTTATCACAAGAACTCTGTTAATAATGAGAAGGGTAGTAGTGAAAAGGGATTTTTGAGAAATTGAAGGGTGAATTTGTGAGAATCGTTTTTTTGGTAACAAGAGTTAGATTTGATAACGTTAGTGTCGACAAATAAGAACAAATAGACAAATTATAATTTAAACTTGACGATGTAAAATTAAAAATGATGATTGTGTATAAGAGTAAATTTCTCGACAGATTAAATAGGCGCATCTGGGATAAAATCTTTCATAGAACATTTTAGAATTTTTGCGACAGCATTAAGATGATCTATATTGTATGCAATGGATGTATTTTCATCTTCGATTTGTTGGATGAAAGACTGGGAAACATTTAAGCAGTCAGCTAAATAGCGTTGACTTATATTAATTTGAATTCGACGTTCTTTTACCTTTCTTATAATATATAATTCAATTTCAGATTTCATATATGATATATTTGAATGTAAAATAAGAGATAAAGTAGAGATATAATGAAAAGGTATACCTTTTCATTGCACGAAAAAATATTGAAGAATTAGCTGTTTTAGGCGACTATAAGAATTTTTTTATAGAGATATTATTTGATTAATAACTTATTTGTAATGGGAAAATGAAAGAAAATCAAGAACTTATCGACAACGAGGAATTGAAAAGATTCTTATTGCGTGAAGCTATAATTCTTTGTCCTTCGATAAAAGAAGAAACTTCGGAAGGGGAGAAGTTACAGATGTTGTATAGAACTCAGAAAAGGATGAATAAGTTACTGAGTTTATTGTATCATTGTGATTTGGGAATGCATTATGTGGAATTATACGAGGTATTCGGGTTCTATTTTGTGGAAAAAGAAGGTGAGAAGAGAAAGAAACATCGGATGAGTGTACGTTTGGATTCTTACAGTCAGTTCATTTGTCAGTTAATGGGTATGAAAGATTTGATTACTCGTTTTTATATTTATAATCGGCAGTATTTGAGGGTTTTGGAGAAGGTGATGAATTTTTATTACCCGGAAGATTTGTTGGGTGGGGGAGCGGGAGGGGTGGAGCAACTAACATTAAACACGTTGAAAGAGGGAACGGAAAAATAGAAGAGAGGGTGTATTCTATGCCTGAGAAACGTTGAATATCACCCCCATGTGTAAATCAATTTTATCAATTAATTAACGATCAAAGTTATGAGAAAATTTGTTATACGTTTGCCTGTTATATAGGTAGAAGGTGTTTGTTTTTTGTAAAAATTTTATATATTTGTGATGTCTAACATAACGCAACGGTGGGGAAACCTGCCACAATGTGACAGGCATTTTTTATGCCTGTCACATTGTGGCAGGCATTTTTTATGCCTGTTATCTCCATACGGCGGTTCCGTACCCCCGTGTTGGAGTGTTAATGCACCCACAGCCGTTGCGGTGTTAGACAGCGGGACAGGCGGAACCGTTTCTTTTCTACCTAATTTAAATAGAGAGATTTTATGAGAAGGTAAATAATCCTATTTTCGAGTATCGGAAATATAGGTCTCAAGTTAGCTGTTAATAAAAGAGAGGGTGTATTCTATGCCTGAGAAACGTTGAATATCACCCTCTTGTGTAAATCAATTTTATCAATTAATTAACAATCAAAGTTATGAAAAAAACTTATGACAGGAAAGTTTTTAAGCGAAAGTTACTGTCTCGAAGGATGGCGGTAATCGTGGTTATTCGGTTATTTATGGTTTTGTTACTGGGATTCCCGGTGTTGGTAAATGCCGGGACGAGGGATTCGACACGGTTGGAAAGCAGGCAGGTGGAGGGGAAGGTGACGGATGAGAAGAAGGTTCCCTTGCCGGGAGTTACGGTGCGGTGGGAGGGAACATCGGTGGGGACGGCCACGGATGTGGAGGGGAGATTCAAGGTGTTGATGCCTGCGGATTCGGCAACATTGGTGGTTTCTTTTATCGGGATGAAGACCGAGAGGGTGAAGATTCTGAAGTTGAAGGCCGGAGAGGTGCGAAAGGAGCTTTCTATCGTGTTGCGGGATGAGGATGTGAAGTTGGAAGACGTGGTGGTGACGGGAATTTTTACCCGTAAGAAGGAGAGTTTCACGGGGTCGGCTTCCACGTATTCGGCGGCGGAATTGAAGACGATGGGAACGCAGAATATCTTGCAAAGTCTGAAGACGTTGGATCCGGCTTTTGCTATTATCGAGGATAACCAGTTTGGCTCGGACCCGAACAGGTTACCGAACATGGAGATTCGGGGAAAGTCGAGTATGTTGGGATTGAGGGATGAGCTGGATGCCGACCCGAATCAGCCGCTCTTTATCTTGGACGGTTTTGAATCGACACTGGCGGCGATTAATGATTTGGATATAAACCGGGTGGCGTCGATCACGATTTTGAAGGATGCGGCTTCGACTGCCATTTACGGGTCGAAGGCAGCAAACGGGGTGATCGTGGTGGAGACCGTGAAGCCGGAGGCGGGGAAATTGCAGGTGAGTTACACGGGAAACATGAACCTCTCGATGCCTGATTTGTCGAGTTATAACCTGATGAACGCGAGGGAGAAGTTGGAGTTCGAACGGTTGGCGGGGAGGTACGAGCCTGTGAATTGGTCGACGACGAACGAGGTGGTGTTGAATAAGTTGTATAACGAAAAGTTGAAAGTGATAGAGAGCGGGGTGGACACGTATTGGTTGGCAGAACCTTTGCGGGTGGGGGTGAACCAGAAGCATTCGCTGTACGTGCAAGGTGGCGAGGGGAATTTCCTGTTCGGGTTGGGAGCGGGATATAACGGGATTTCCGGGGTGATGGAAAAGTCGGAGCGGGATGTGATCAGCGGTAATATTGATTTGATTTACCGGATGCCGAAATTCCAGTTTTCGAATAAGTTCTCGTTGACATCGACTCATTTGAAGAACCCGATCGTGGCTTTTAGCGCGTATGCGGCGGCGAATCCTTATTATAAAAAGTATAACGAGGAGGGGACGGTTGACAAATGGTTGGAATATAATGATTACTTCAAGGCTTCGAATCCGCTATGGAACGCAAGCCAGAATAGCCGGGACGAGGGGAAGAATCTCTTGTTGAGTAATTATTTCATGGCGGAGTATTTCCCCACGACGGAGTGGCGGGTACGTGCCCGGTTGGG
>UMKW01010693.1_pt1 | contig 11562 bp, 9 predicted proteins | sample 1966391 | NCBI WGS metagenome assembly UMKW01 (sample SAMEA4836183, study PRJEB28245) | human gut metagenome | biome: gut microbiome; material: fecal sample | place: Denmark | collected 2008
GAGCCTGCAAATAAATTTGCGCATAAATCTTGACGGGACCAAATTGTTGCCAGTGGCATATACACAAATATTGTTATTATTCAGCCCACGCTGGCGCTACTCGACGAAACTCGAATCAAGTTGAAACGATATTTTGATCAATACAAAGTAATTGTTAGGACATCGCAAAGCGCTTCCACTGAAAAAGGTAATATCTTTTTGCTTACAGCAGAGCGAGTATTGGAATATCCTGATATGCCAGACATCGAACTGCTTATCATTGATGAGTTTTATAAGCTCAGCAAGCAAAGAGAAGACAACAGAGCAAATATACTGAATATAGCATTTCTTCGGCTAATGAAGAATCCGTCCTGCCGGTTTTATTTGTTGGGCCCCAATATTGATAATATTTCACCTGGGTTCTTAGAGAAATACAATGCTGTTTTTTATAAAACCGACTACTCGTTGGTCTATACTGAAACAGAGAATCTCTATGATACTGTAAAGAAAAAGCCAGGCGGCAAGGTGTCATATGAGGACATTTTTGCGGTATTAGATGCGACTGAAGATCAATCTTTGATTTTTTGCTCGTCTCCCTCAACTGCTCGAAAGTTGGCTTTTGCCTATAGTAATCATTTAGAAGCACAAGGAAACGAGCAAAATACAGATATTCCTTTGATTCAATGGATTAATGAAAACCTCGGTGTCGAGTGGTCCCTGGCGCACTGTCTTTCTAACGGAATAGGAATTCATGATGGTTCCATGCCGAAGCATATTACAGTATCGACAATTAAGTATTTTAACGATCGAAAGCTTAAATTCCTGTTTTGTACCAATACTATCATTGAGGGGGTCAATACTTCTGCGAAAAATGTGATTTATTATGATAGTAAGATTGGTACACGTGATGTTGATTATTTTGATTATGCCAATATTCGAGGACGAGCCGGACGTTTGATGGAACACTGCGTCGGTCGAGTAATAAATCTCAAAAAACCGCCTCAGGCAAAGGAAATGTCTGTTGATATTCCGGCATATACCCAAAATCCAATTGATGACGAAGTGCTGGTGAATATCGAAAAAGCTGAAGTTAAACCATTTAATATGGAGCGGTATCAACGTTTTGAAAATTTGCCTGAAGAATTGAAGATCATTTTAAAGCGCAATGCTGTGTCAATAAAAGACCAGCTCGAGTTATTGCCAATTATTCGTGCAATGCTGATTGATCCTCATCGTAGAGGTGATATAGTTTGGAGTGAATTGCGAGACAGAAATCTGTACAACCATCTCTGTATTATTTTTGACTTAGTAAAAGACCGTTTTGTTGAAGGAAACGATAAAAATGTGCTCATCTCCACAAAATGGATGGCAACTCAAACGGTAAGCTATATTTACAACAAAAATATCCGTCAGATGATCGTTGAACGTGTTGCTTATCGCGCCAAAGAGTATCTCAAGAAAAATGCACCAAATTCTGCAGATATGCATATTTCGTCGCAACAATTCATGGTGGAGTATCCTGAAATGGCTCGGCAATTCGCAGACGAGGCAGTCGAAACTATATTCAAGTTTCAGAAAAATTGGCTACAATACAAAATTCCTAAGTGGCTGAATGTTGTTGATTCTCTTCAGAAGTATATTGCGGCTGAGTTAGGTATGGAAGCTGGTGACTATTCATTTATTGCTGAAGCAATCGAAAATGAGTTTACTGCCGCTAATATTCAAATTTTGACTGAATTTGGCATACCGAGTTCTGCAATTAAAAAGATACTTGATCGATATGGGCATCATCTAAAAGGGTTGACAGAAGACCAAGTAGTTGCTGCTATTATACGAAACCGGGAATTGATAAATCGATGCCTATCAGTTTATGAAATCGAAGCGTTAGAAAGGTGCTTGTAAGATTTGCAGTAATTTGATTCTAAGGGAGAAAGTGTATGAATGGTAACGCACAAAAACTAATCAAATACTTAGATGGCGCTTCTAAACGATTTATCATTCCGGTATACCAACGGAATTATGATTGGAAAATGGAACACTGCAAGCAGCTCTATGACGATCTGGTAAAGATCATCCGGCAGAATCGAAAGAGCCATTTCTTTGGGAGCATCGTCTCTGTCCAAAGCGAATCAGGCACAATGGAGGAGTTTCTTATCATTGATGGTCAACAGCGCTTGACTACCATATCTTTGCTTCTTTTGGCTATTTATCATTTGCTTTCATCTGGGAAAATGGTATCTCGCGATCATCAACTCACGGACAAAATCCTCAAAAAATATCTGATCGATGAATATGAGCCAGAAGAAAAACGCATTAAATTAAAGCCTATTAAAAATGATCAGAAGGCATTCGGTATTCTCTTTGACCAAGATGAAGAATATATCCCGGACTCTAATCTTACGATAAATTATCGATATTTTTACGACCGTATTCAACACGGCGAATTAGATATTGACGAGCTATTTGATGCTATCTGCAAGTTGGAGATCATCAACATATCGCTTAACCATGAGGATAATCCACAGCTTATCTTTGAAAGCTTAAACTCCACGGGACTTAACCTTAGCGAAGGCGATAAGATACGCAATTACATCTTGATGGGACTTCCAAATGATCAGCAAACGAAGTTCTATGAAAAATACTGGAATCGCATTGAAAGCTATACCGACTATGATGTTAGTTCCTTTGTTCGTGACTACTTAAGCATCAAACAGCAGAGCACCCCTAATATGAATAGTGTCTACCCAACATTTAAGAAATATGTCGAGGATGCAGAGGTGGCGGATATTGAACCTTTGCTTAAAGATTTACTCGAATATGCAAAGCGATACGCATTTCTCATTAAAGGCGGTCATTCTGACGAGCGGCTCAATAGTTGTATCTATCGTCTCAATCGACTGTCCACATCGGTCACACGTCCGTTTTTGCTGGAAGTAATTCGCCTTAGCGAAAGTGGTGCTTTGACCGCCGATGAGCTAATTGAAGTATTCCATTTCACAGAAAGCTACTTGTTCCGCCGAGCTATTTGCGACTTGCCCACCAATGCGTTGAATAAAATCTTTCTTCTGCTTCATCGTGAAATCATTCGGTTTGATGGAGATGAAAGCCATTATGTTGAGAAGTTCAAATATGCACTTCTCAGCAAGAGAGAACGTACTCGGTTTCCCTCTGATGAGGAGTTCGCAGAGTGTATGTCTACGCGCAATATCTATGGGATGAATCCCAAAAACAAGCTGTACCTCTTTGAGCGTTTGGAGAATTCAGAAACCAGCGAGACCAAAGATGTCTGGGGGCACTTGGATCGTGGAGAGTACTCTATTGAGCACATTATGCCACAGCATCTTACTGCCGCATGGATAGTGAGCCTTGGGGATAATTATGAAGCGATTCACACAAATTGGCTCCACCGTTTGGCAAATCTAACCCTAACTGCGTATAATTCGCGCTATTCCAATAGCCCGTTTGCAGAGAAGCGCGATATGCCTCATGGCTTTAAAGATTCTGGCCTTCGAATCAATCAGTGGGTCGGCCGGAAGGAACAGTGGGGGTTGCCTGAACTTGAGGAACGTGACCAGCTCTTAAAAAATACGGTTATCGGAATTTGGCCCTATCCCACATCAAATTACCACCCTCAGAAAAAGCAGATGGATGCTATCGCTTTGGATGAAGATGTCATTCTCACGGGGCGCGTTCTCTCCAAGTATAGTTTCAAGGGTGCCGAACAGCCAGTGGCAAGCTGGGCAGATATGTATCAACAAGTCATCACAATGCTTCATTCTGAGAATAAGGCCGTCTTGACAAAACTGGCGGTATCGCAAGACCCTGCAGTAGATTTGTCGCTACATTTCAGTATGAGCCCGACATCTTTTAATTCCTGCCGGCAAATCGATACGGATCTGTATGTGTGGACGGGAACTGATACACAGTACAAAATCAATAATCTGCGAAAGATATTCGCTATATTTGATGTTCCCGAGAGTGAGCTTGTATTTTACCTCAAAGATGAGGATAATTCTGAGACAGTTGCTGGAAATCGTTATGAAATCCGCAAAAAATATTGGGAATACACACTTCCGCAGCTCAAAAATGCTTTTAGCGAAAATGGACTTTTCGAGAATGTGAACCCTGTAACGAGTAACTGGATTGCCGGTTTTGTGGGTATTCCTGGCATCCATATCGACTGTGTTGCAAACTTCGATGAATCCCGTGTCGAACTCTATTTGGGCATGGCATCAAAAGAGAAAAACAAGGAACTATTTGGTTTCCTATTTGCCAGGAAAGATAATATTGAGAAAGTTATAGGAACACAATTGATTTGGAGCCGCATGGACGACAATAAGGCAAGCAAGATACATACTTTTTTGCCCGGTGTTGATATTTCTAAAGATATTGATTGGCCTCGTATGGCAAAATTCCATGTAGATGCCAGCAAAAAATTATATCTTGCCTTTAAAGAGCATTTAGAGCAGTATTTTCACATTTCACTCTAATGTGAAAGAATACGAATCTATAGTGCGGCGCCCATTACAGTAGGATGCATTGAAGCGTTATAAAATCAGGAGGAATCAATATGGCACGAGCCGCCAATAAACCGAAAAAAGAGATTTCTATGGAAGAAGCTCTATGGAAGTCCGCAGATAAACTTCGTGGTTCAGTTGAGCCGGCAGAATACAAACACGTCGTTCTCAGTCTCTTCTTCTTGAAGTTTGCCAGTGATAAGTTTGAGACACAAAGAAAAGCCATTGCTGAAAAATACGGCGAAAAGTTTGTTGACAATGTTGCCTTCTATACGAAGGACAACGTGTTCTTCCTGCCTGAGATCAGCCGTTGGTCTTTCATCATGGAGAATGCGAAACAGGATGACATTGCGCTGAAAATCGACACCGCCCTCTATACGATTGAGAAAGCGAATCCTGCGCTGAAAGGCGCACTGCCGGACAACTACTACTCACGTCTTCACATCGACACAGCAAAGCTGGCATCACTGCTGGACGAGATTGATAAGATCAACACGGGCGATAAGGAGAATGACATTATCGGACGAGTCTACGAATACTTCCTGAGCAAGTTTGCACTTGCGGAAGGCAAAGGTAAAGGCGAGTTCTATACGCCGAAGTGCATTGTCAATTTGATTGCAGAAATGATCGAGCCGTATGATGGCATTCTCTATGACCCGTGCTGCGGATCGGGCGGTATGTTCGTGCAGTCCATGAAGTTCGTGGAAGCGCATCACGGAAACAAAAAGAAAGTCTCTATCTATGGACAGGAGTACACAAATACGACGTACAAGCTGTGCAAGATGAATCTGGCTATTCGAGGCATCTCCGCAAATCTCGGAGAAATGGCTGCGAACACATTCACCAATGACCAGCACAAAGACCTCAAGGCAGATTATATCATGGCAAATCCGCCTTTCAACCAGAAGGAATGGCGTGCCGATAACGAGCTGATTGACGATCCGCGCTGGGACGGTTATGAAGTCCCGCCTACAAGTAACGCAAACTATGGTTGGATTCTGAATATCGTTTCAAAGCTCTCGCAGAACGGCGTTGCTGGTTTTCTGCTTGCGAACGGTGCGCTGTCTGACGATGGCACAGAGCTGAAAATCCGCCGTCAGCTCATCGAGAACAATCTCGTCGAAGCAATCATCATCCTTCCCCGCAACCTCTTCTACACCACCGACATCAGTGTTACGCTTTGGATTCTGAACAAGAATAAAAAAGCTCGTATGGTTGAAGAAAACGGAGAGGTAAAACGCTTCCGTAACCGTGAGCGCGAGATCCTTTTCATGGACTTGCGGCAAATGGGAAGCCCCTATGAAAAGAAGTACATTGAACTGACAGAAGAAGACCGTGCGAAGGTCACGAGCGTCTACCACGCATGGCAGCAGGAAGGTTATGAAGAAACTTATCAGAATGTGCCTGAATTTTGTTACAGCGCATCCTTCGATGAAGTTGCAGAAAAGGGCTTTACCCTTGTTCCGAGCCGTTACATCGAGTTTGTAAACCGTGATGAGAACATCGACTTTGATACGAAAATGAAGACGCTGCAAAGTGAGCTGCGCGATCTGCTTGTTGCAGAAGAGAAGTCGAAGGCTGACCTGTTGACTGTGTTTAAGGAGCTGGGCTATGAAATCGAATTATGAACCCCTTGGTAAACATATTCAGCTTGTTGATTATCGGAACTCCGAGGAAGTCACCAGCACTGTTCTTGGCATAAGCATCGACAAAGAGTTTATGCCTTCCGTCGCAAATGTAATTGGCACAGATTTGAGCCGGTATAAGCTGATCAGCAAGGGGCTATTTGCCTGTAACCCGATGCACGTTGGACGTGATGAACGTCTTCCGATTGCGCTCTATGAGAAAGCCAACCCCGCAATAGTTTCTCCGGCGTATTTCATGTTTGAGATTATTGACCGCGATGTCTTAAATGAAGAGTATTTGATGATGTGGTTTCGTAGACCGGAGTTTGACCGTGAGTGCTGGTTCATGACGGACGGCAGTGTTCGAGGCGGAATTACATGGGACGATCTTTGCCGTATAAAGCTCCCTGTTCCCTCCTATGCGAGACAATGTGAGATCGTCGAGTCCTACCGTGCAATTACCGACCGCATTGCTTTGAAGAGAGCGGAAAATGATAATTTAGAGGCCACGGGACTCGCCATATTCAAAGAGAAGTTTTCTTCTCCTAATGACGGGTTCGATGAGACCCCGCTCTATGATTTGGCTGAGTATATAAACGGTACCTCATTCTCTGAAGATGAATACTCGTCTGATGGTTTGCCTATCATCAAAATTGCAGAGTTAAAGGATGGTATTACTTCCGCAACCCAGTATTTTGTCGGCAACAAAGACACAAAGTATCTAATCCATGACTCGGATGTGTTATTCTCTTGGTCAGGAAATCCGGATACATCCATTGACGCATTTATTTGGAGCCATGGAGATGGAATACTCAATCAACATACATTCAGGATGGTACCTCGCTATGGGGTGGCGTTTACTTATTTCATGTTGAAGTTCTGCAAGCCCGAGTTTGTGAAAGCTGCTATGGGCAAGCAAACAACAGGATTGGGTCACGTCACGGTTAAAGACTTAAAGCGCCTGACTTTGCCGTTCAACGAGGAAACCGCCTTCTTATTCAACCAAGCAGCGATGCCGCTTTATGAGCAAATATTCAAAAACTTGAAAGAGATAAATGCTCTCATTGAGTTGAAAAACCAAACCGTGCAGATGCTGAGTATAATTAACCATTAAGCCGCCGCTAAATTATCATTTATAGGAGGTTACTATGAAATACAAATGTGGAGATATTCTGTTGTTGAACAACGGCAAAACAGTATCTGTAATTGCAGTTGACATACAAAACAGGGAGTATAATGTGGTTAATACTGATGATAACAACGAAATCTTTCAGATAAAAGAGCGCGATGTTCTTCAATATCTAACCTAATAGAATCACTCTCACCAGTGGCGAGAGTTTTACCCTAAGAACTGCCACTGAAAAGTCGTTCTCTGAGAATAATCAAAGGAGATACGACAATGAAAAAACAACTGATTCAAGAAGTGCAGCGTCAGATGCTTCCGTTTCTGAACAACGCACAGTTAAAACAGCTTCAAAGTGTCCTTGAAGGGGTGCTGAGTGGCGTAGAGCTAAGTCACAGCGCTGGCATGGTAGAAAGCGCAAAGGTCGATACGGTTGTCTGTTTCATCAACGCAAAACGTATTGAAGGCTGCTCAGAAAAAACCTTGAGCTATTACCGTCAGACCATTGTGTCAATGCTATCCGGCATTGACAAAGAACCACAAGAGATCGTAACTGAGGACTTGCGAAAGTACCTGACAGAGTATCAGACAAGCCGGAAATCAAGCAAGGTCACGATAGATAATATCCGTCGCATCCTGTCCAGCTACTTTTCGTGGCTTGAAGATGAGGACTACATCGTGAAAAGCCCGGTGCGCCGGATTCACAAAGTAAAAACGGCAAAGGTGATCAAGGAAACCTACACCGATGAGGCATTGGAAATCATGCGGGACAACTGCTCTTCTATCCGCGATCTTGCTATGATTGACCTGTTGGCATCCTCTGGAATGCGTGTCGGAGAAATGAGCGCACTCAACAGAGATGACATCAATTTCAACGAGCGCGAATGCGTGGTGTTCGGAAAAGGCAGCAAGGAAAGAATTGTTTACTTCGATGCCAGGACGAAGATTCACCTTCAAAACTATTTGGAGAATCGTAGTGACAGTAATCCCGCTCTGTTTGTTTCTCTGGCATCCCCACATGAGCGGTTACAGATCGGCGGTATTGAGAGACGATTGCGGGAGTTGGGACGAAGGTTGGATTTGCCTCGCGTCCACCCACATAAATTCCGAAGGACGCTTGCAACTGCCGCCATAGACAAAGGGATGCCCATAGAGCAAGTCCAGCAGCTCTTAGGGCATCAGAAAATCGACACGACCATGCATTACGCTATGGTAAAACAACAAAACGTGAAGCTGGCACACAGAAAATACATAGGGTGAGGTGTCACAATGAAAGAAGGATATAGGCTGCTTGGAGACTTCATTCGCCAAGTCGATGTCAGGAACACAGACGGAAAAGAGGAAAACCTTTTAGGTGTTTCCGTCCAAAAGATGTTCATTCCCTCTATTGCAAACACGGTTGGTACCGACTTTACGAAATACAAGGTAGTCAAACGGGGGCAGTTTACCTACATTCCAGATACTTCTCGGCGTGGAGACAAAATTGGTATTGCTCTTCTAACGGATTATGATGAGGGGCTTGTCAGCAATATCTATACCGTTTTTGAAGTGAAAGATGAAAACGAGCTACTGCCCGAATACTTAATGCTCTGGTTCAGCAGACCGGAGTTTGATCGCTATGCACGTTTTAAGTCTCACGGCAGCGTCCGGGAAATTATGGACTGGGATGAAATGTGCAAGGTTGAACTGCCTGTCCCCTCTATCGAGAAGCAACGCAGCATTGTAAGGGCATACAATACGATCACGGATCGGATTGAACTCAAGCGGAAGATAAATGATAATTTAGCGGCTTGACATTGATGTGGTAATCACATTTTTTAGGTCGCTAAGTTTAGCAATTTCGTGGGTATTTTCAATCATTTTGGCATATAACGGTGTTACTTGCTTCTCGAAATATTGAAGCACATCTTCTGTTGGTAGAATGAGCGGTATCTTTCTAAGTGCGTTCAAGCTCACATACGATTGTGTGCTTCCTGCCATATAGGAAGCGATATAGTTCTCCACGATTTTGCTCTTTAGATATGAGAGAATGAAATAGCGTATTGTTGGGTTTTGAGAAGTACGAAATAATCCTACATTCTTTATTGCAAAATCAATTTCTTTGTCTGTGATGAGAGTAATGATACCGATTGTTCCAATCATACTAAAGAGAATATCCCCATATTCGACCTTGCTTCTCTCATTGGCTTTTTTGAAGTCAGCTTCGCTAATAAAGTACGCTTCACTACGATCAACAGCGTATGGGAGCAAATGGCGAGAAGTGATGAGATATTTACCGGATTCAGTCGGGCTTGGCGAGTCGTGCGTACCATCACGAACATCAACTACCGAGTCTAAGTCAACCAGATCCCAACTCGAAGGATATTTGCCGAACTCAAACTCTACAAAGTCGGGATATTCCGCTCCTTCATAGTCAATAAGCAAGGACTTGAAGACAGCCTGTACGGTCGCTTCTAAATTATCATTTATAGGAGAGATACACATGAAGTATGTAGCTTTTTTGGATATTCTTGGGTTCAAGAATAAGCTGGCTCAAATTCCCCAGCACGAAGCGAAGAACTTTATTGGAGATTTTTCATCAACAGTTTACTCCGTTTTTCGGCAACAGCCCGAAAATATCAATGGTTTTATTGTAAGCGATTCAATAGTACTAAGCACGAATGATGTAATGCAGGAATCGCTAATCGCTCTTGTAAATACAGTCCAGATAATTTGCAGAGAAGAGTTTTCTCAGAATGGAATTTTGATTAGAGGTGCTATTGCAAAGGGTGAATTTGACGATATGCCAGCAAAGGAGTTATCCAACTTACAGAAACGCTTAATTGTTGGACAAGCTTATGTCGATGCTTATCTGTTGGAGAACTCCACCAAAATGATAGGAATCAATCTTTCTGAAGCGGTATACTGTGACTTAAGGAACTGTGACATATGCTTTGACGTCATGTCAGAAAAAATCGAAAAGAATGACCATTACATACTGAGATATATCACAATAGACTATCTTCTCGATGAAAACAATATTAGACAGTTCGTTAAACTGGCTTCCGAAGCAAACTGGCTCCCCCACTACTATAACGCATTGTATTTTGCTCTTAAGAAAGAAAAAAATGACAAAAAGGTTGAACAGGTGTTCATGAACATTACACATCTGGTTTGCGATGAAAAGCCTTCCGAAAACTGGCGTTTATTGGATGTGTTTATCAAGAACAGCTTCCAAGAGGATGTCCTCGATGATTATCAAACTCGTTTCTTGAAACATATTCGAAGGCACCTAATCTGAGAATCTTACATTCTTAATTCATCTGAATAATATACACAAAAACTGAGGGGTGACCGCAATGGCAAACTTCAATGAACACTCTCTTGAAATGTCCATCATGGAGCTTTTTCAGGATGAAGGTTATATTTATCTGAATGGAGAGCAGATCCACCGTGAACGCTCCGAGGTTCTGCTTGTTGATGATTTGCGAAAGTACCTCCTGAACAGATACGCCGCAGAGGGACTTACCACCAGCGAAGTTGATAGTATCGTGCTTCGCCTGAGGTCTATTTCTGGCACAATCTATGAAGCGAACAAAGCTGTATGCAAAATGATTTGCGACGGTTTCATCTTCAACCGCGAAGATCATACAAAGAAAGATATTTATATTGAACTGATTGACTTCGACGAGCCAGAGAAAAACGTGTTCAAGATCGTCAATCAATTTGAGATTGAAGGCGTGAACAACCAGCTTCGCATTCCAGATGGTATCGTATTCATCAATGGCATTCCTGTTGTAGTATTGGAGTTCAAGAGCGCAGTCAAAGAAAACACAACCATCATGGATGCCTATACTCAGCTCACCGTGCGTTATCGCCGTGATATTCCTGAGCTATTCAAGTATAATGCCTTCATCGTGATTAGCGACGGCGCAAACAATAAGTATGGCTCATTCTTTTCACCCTATGATTTCTTCTATGCGTGGAGAAAGATCGAGGCTGATGACAAGGAATTGGACGGCATCAATTCGCTTGTAACTATGGTAAGTGGATTGTTCCGTAAGGAACGCCTCTTGGCGGTCATTAAGGATTTTGTCTACTTCCCGGACAGCTCAGATAAAGACATCAAGATTGTTTGCCGCTATCCTCAGTATTTTGCTGCGGTCAAGCTGTTTGAGAACATTAAGGCGCATCTCAGACCAGAGGGAGACGGCAAGGGCGGCACATATTTCGGTGCGACTGGCTGCGGGAAGAGCTATACCATGCTCTTTCTCACGAGAATGCTTATGAAGAGTACATTCTTCCATAGCCCTACAATCCTGATTATTACCGACCGAAC
>UMKW01019916.1_pt1 | contig 11558 bp, 9 predicted proteins | sample 1966391 | NCBI WGS metagenome assembly UMKW01 (sample SAMEA4836183, study PRJEB28245) | human gut metagenome | biome: gut microbiome; material: fecal sample | place: Denmark | collected 2008
ATGCAGCCCGGCAGGCTCGTCCTCCTCGTCCAGCGGCTCGTCCTCGGTTTCGTCGTATTCCTCGTCGATCGCCCGCTCTGCCTGCCGGATGGAGGCGCGCTCGGCGCGGCGGGCAGAGCGCTGCTCTGCAAAGGCAGCGCCGCGGGCGTGGATACCGCCGGTGACGGCACACAGCCAGACCCAGACCTCGGCGGGGGTGATGTCAAAAATGTACAGGCTGCCGCACAGCAAAAGCACGATCATGATGAGGTTTGCCGCCGGGCGTCCGCACAGCAAAAGCAGCACGCCGCCCAGCACAAAGCCCATTGCGCCGCCGGAAAGCCATGCGTTGACGCCGTTGGCGTAGCAGGCGGAAAGCATTTGCAGCGCCGACAGCCCCTGCGGCTGGATATCGGAAAACACGATGACTGTGCCGCAGACAAAGATAAGCCCCAGCACCAGCTTGAGGATGCGGGACAGCAGCTCCTCGCCCCGGGTGTACAAAACGGCCAGACAGCACACGGCTGCACCCAGCACAAAGCTGCCGCAGCCGAACAGCCCGAACAGCACATCATGGAGCACCCGCCATACGGAATCGCCCCGCACAAAGGCCAGCACCATCAGCAGCAGGCCGCCGAACAGGGTGCCAAGCCCTGCCGGGAGCCGCTGCTCTGCCTTTTTACGGCGGGCGGCAGTACGCCGTTTCGTTGATTTTCGTTTTTTCGTTGCCATTCTACTCTGTTCCCCAACTTCCCATAGACACAATAATTGATTCTATTATTGTACCACGCAAGGGCAAAAATGGCAAACCATAATGTTGTTTTTCTTGAGGAAAATGGAACGAACCCAGCCCCTCTCGTGAAAAGGCGTTTGGAGCGCTCCGCAAAGCGCGACAAACGCGAAATAAAAAATAATTTTTCCGCTGTTCCTGCGCAAAGCGAACGCGGAGCGCAGTTCAAATCGTCTGGCTGAGGGGAAGCTGCAAAGCTTTACCCCTGCTCAATTTCTTTATATAGCCATGCCAGCGCATCCGAAAGACCGCCCAACTCGTCGATGAGTTTTTCCTTTACGGCACGGCGTCCGTCCAGCACCGTGCCCATGTCCATGACCAGCTCCCCGGTGTGGAGCATCAGCTGGGTGTAGCGCTTTTCCGGCATACCGCTGTGGGCGGCTACAAAGCCGGTGATGCGCTGCTGCATCTGCTCAAAGCAGTGCATGGTCTGCGGCACGCCTAAGATCAGCCCGGAGTGCCGCACCGGATGCACCGTCATGGTGGCGGTGGGCACGATAAAGCTGTGCCGCGCGCTGACCGCCAGCGGGATGCCGATGGAGTGCCCGCCGCCCAGCACCAGTGTGGCGCTTGGCTTGGAGATGCTGGCAATCAGCTCTGCCAGCGCAAGGCCGGTCTCCACATCGCCGCCCACCGTGTTCAGCAGCACCAGAAGCCCCTCGATGCGGGGGTCCTCCTGCACCGCCACCAGCTGGGGGATGACGTGCTCGTACTTGGTGGTCTTTTGCCCCTGCGGCGCTTCGGTGTGCCCTTCGATCTGGCCGATGACGGTCAGGCAGTGGATGACATGACCGCCCCGGCTCAGGGTGACCGTGCCCAGATCCTCGATATCCTCTTTTTCCATCCGGTGCTGCTCTGCGGGGGTGTCTTTTGCCGTATCCATGCGCGTTCTCCTTCCGTAGCAGGGTCTTTGTGGGGTCAGTATCCCCCGGCTGCCGGGGAAGTATGCAGGAGCGCGAATACAAAAAACTTTGTGAATTTTTTGCTTTTTTACAAATAGGTATTTGACATTCGCCTTTCATGCTGTATACTTTAAATAATATAACAGGATAAAACGGAACATCTCTCTGCGCGCAAAGAAGCCCCTTGCATGGCGGCAGAAGCTGCAGCGCGTTGGGCAGAAAGGAGAATTTTGCTATGAACACCCCCCAGAAAGCATCGATCCCTGTGATCAAGCGTCTCCCCAAATATTACCGGTATCTGCGCTCCCTGCAGGCCGATGGCATTACCAGCATCTCCTCCCGGGAACTGGCCTCTCAGATGGGCACCACCGCCTCACAGGTGCGGCAGGATTTTAACTGCATCGGTGACGTGAACGGACGGCAGGGCATCGGCTACTCGGTGGAGAACCTGCTTTCCATTCTGGAAAGCCTGCTGTTCGGCAACGGCGACCGTCTGCCCACCATTCTGATCGGCTGCGGCCGTCTGGGCAAGGCCGTGAGCCGCTTTATCACCACCGATACCAACGGCTACAAGCTGATCGCGGCCTTTGACGTGGCCGAGAACGAGGTGGGCAAGGAGATCAGCGGTATCCGCATCCGGCACATTGACGAGCTGGAGGCCTTCTGTGAGGAAAACAAGCCCAAGGTGGCTGTGCTCTGTGTGCCCCGCGATGGTGCACAGCAGGTCAGCGGACGGCTGGTGGATTTGGGCATCGAGGGCTTCTGGAACTTCTCCCACTATGACCTGTCGGTGTCGTACACCAATGTGGTGGTGGAAAACGTCCATCTGGGCGACAGCCTGATGAGCTTGGGCTACCGTCTGCGCAATCAGGAGTGACGGCATGGCAAAATTGTATTTCCGCTACGGTGCTATGAACAGCGGCAAGAGCACGGCGCTGATGCAGGTGGCACACAACTACGAAGAGCAGGGCATGAAGGTGCTCATTTTGAAGCCGCAGGTGGATACCAAGGGTGGCGGAGAACTGGTGAGCCGTCTGGGCGTGCGCCGCAAGGCAGACCTGCTGATCCCGCCGGAGCTGGACGTGTTTGAAGCCGTGAAGGCGGCAAACGCTGCCTCCGGGCCGCTGGCCTGTGTGCTGTGCGACGAGAGCCAGTTCTTTACCCCGGAACAGGCCGAGCAGCTGTTTATGATTACGGTAGATTTGAATATCCCGGTGATCTGCTACGGTCTGCGGGCGGATTTTTCCCTCAAGGGCTTCCCGGGCTCTACCCGTCTGCTGGAGCTGGCGCACACCATCGAGGAGATGAAGACCATCTGCACCTGCGGGCGCAAGGCCATCTGCAACTGCCGCAAGGTGAACGGACAGTTCGTCTTTGAGGGCGAGCAGGTAGCCATCGACCTTGAAAACGATGTGCAGTACGTCAGCATGTGCCCCCAGTGCTACTTCAAGGCACGGCGGGCGTTCTACGCTGCAAGGAAAGACTGAGATACTTTTATGTTTTATACAAGCCGCTGTACCGCGCCGGGTGCAGCGGCTTTTTTGCGTGATTTGCGGAAGAGTTACCCCCTCAGTCTCGCTACACTCGCCAAAGTCTCCGACAGGCTGTATACAGACTGATATATCAATTTGTTGCATTTTGTGAGAGAAACTGATATATCAACCGGACGGAATTCGCACGTTTTTTGCGCTATTGATATATCAGTTCAGACCGGGCAGTTACTTGCCGGAGGGGAGCGGGAATGGGAGAAGAAGAGAGCAGCGGGGGCGGCAGAGCATAAAAAATTACAGGCGGAACGGTAAATGTAACAGAAATTATTGAAATTTTTGCCGTTCTTCCCATGTTGCATCCCAGATTTTTATGCAAGTCATTGAAGTATACAAGTTGCACAGTTTTTCAGCGCAAGTTTATTCATTTCGGCAAGGACGTCGAATTGCACGCGAAAACAAGGGCAATATTTGTACGTTTTTATCCCGTATCACTGTAATTTACATCTTTCTTTTTTCGGTGGCTTTTGTTATCATAATTGTATACAAGGGGGCATGTGCAGACCCCCTGCATGAAGATGTTTTCTATTAGGAGGAGAACAAAAATGAGCAAGGCAATTTCTCGTCGTAACTTCCTGATGGCTACCGGCGCTGTCGGTGCTGCAGGTCTGCTGGCTGCCTGCGGCAGCAAGCCCGCTGCTTCTTCCACCACTTCTTCCGCTGCTTCTCAGGCCCCCGCTGCTTCCGCAGACGAGAGTCTGGCCCTGTCTGACGGCCCTGTCAGCCTGAGCATCAGCTGGTGGGGCGGCGACAGCCGTCACGCTGCTTACCAGAGCGCTCTGGAGGCTTTCCAGGCTGAGCACTCCAACATCACCGTGGAGCCCACCTTCGCCGCATGGTCCGGCTGGGAAGAGAAGATGGCTGCTGCCTTCATCGCAGGCAACGCTCAGGATGTCTGCCAGGTGAACTGGAACTGGCTGTACAACTACTCTGCCGACGGCAGCAAGTTCGTGGATCTGAACACCACCTCCAAGTTCATCGACCTGACCCAGTGGGATTCCGCTGCTATGGACGCTTGCTATGTGGCCAACAGCCAGCAGTGCGTGCCCGTCTCCATGACCGGCCGTATCTTCTACTGGAACATGACCACCTTTAATAAGGCTGGCATCACCGAGGTTCCCAAGTCTCTGGACGATCTGATGGCTGCCGGTAAGGCTTTCCAGGAGAAGCTGGGCGACGATTACTACCCCATGCACCTGGGCGCATACGACCGTATGATCCTGATGGTGTTCTACCTCGAGTCCAAGTACGGCAAGGACTGGGCAGATCCCGTTACCTCCACCCTGAACTACACCGAGGAGGAGATCGCTGAGGGTCTGGCCTTCATCAAGAGCCTGGTGGACAACCACGTCATGATGAACCTGAAGACCTACTACTCTGCAAACTCCGATACCGCTACCCACCAGTCCAATGAGTGGATCACCGGTAAGATCGCAGGCATCTTCGAGTGGGATTCCGCTGCAAGCAAGTACTCCTCCGCTCTGGACGACAGCAATAAGGACGGCTTCACCGTCGGCGAGGAGATCAAGTTCGGCGATAACAACGGCGGCTTCTCCAAGGTGTCCATGGGTCTGGCTATCACCAAGACCTGCAAGAACGTTGCCGAGGCTGCTACCCTGATCAACTTCCTGCTGAACGAGGAGAAGGGTGCTTCCATCATGGGTTCTGAGTGCGGCATCCCCGCTTCCAAGGCTGGCCTGAAGTTCGCGCAGGACGCCGGCGCTGTCAAGGACCTGGTTGCTGAGGCAAACGCCAAGGTCATGGCTTTCACCACCAACAAGCTGGATCCCCTGTTCGAGAACAACGACCTGAAGGCTTCCGGCACCGGCATCTATCAGGAAGTGTTCGATAACATCGACTACGGCGATCAGACCCCCGAAGAGGCTGTCGAGACTCTGCTGGACGGCATGGAGTCTGTTGGCTACACCATCGGCTAAGCTTACCTCTCTCTGACAGCGGTCAGAACCGGATATTCAGTATCTGAAATAAATAAGGGCATCTGCCGCCCGTACGACAGATGCCCTTGTTTTATCGGTGAATGGTTATCAAACCTTGAATGAATTGTTGCCGGTCTGTGACCTGCTGCACTGTCTGCTTCAAATCCTGTAAAAGGAGGATTTCGGATGAAAAAAAGTAATGCGCCCGCCGGCGCACGAACTCCGTTCCAGAAATGGGTCGATAAGTATCAGGGTCTGTTTTATCTGATCCCCTGGATCATCGGCTTTCTCGTCTTTAAGGCGTTTCCCTTCGGTCAGTCGCTGTACTACAGCTTCACCGATATGAACTTCTTCAAGGACGGCACCAGCTTTGTTGGTCTGGCCAACTACATTACCGCATTCCACACCAGAAAGATCACCAAGGCGCTGATCATCACCTTCAAGTACGCCTTTATCACCGTGCCCCTGAAGCTGATCTTCGCACTGTTCATCGCCTACATCCTGAACTTCAAGATCGCCTGCGTCAACCTGTTCCGCACCGTGTACTACATCCCCTCCATTCTGGGCGGCTCTGTGGCTATCGCCGTGCTGTGGAAGGCTGTGTTCAGTGTGGACGGTCTGCTGAACACCGTGGTGCGCGCTGTCACCTTTGGTGCGGTGCAGGGCCCCGAGTGGCTGAGTGACCCCAACTACGCGCTGTGGATCATCTGCTTTTTGCGTATATGGCAGTTCGGCTCCGCCATGGTGCTGTTCCTTGCTGCACTGAAGGGCGTGCCCGCAGACCTGTACGAGGCTGCTACCATCGACGGCGCCGGCAAGTGGCGTCAGTTCTTCTCCATCACCGTTCCGATGATCACCCCCATCATCTTCTACAACCTGGTCACTCAGATCTGCCAGGCTTTCCAGGAGTTCAACGGCCCCTACATCATCACCAACGGTGGTCCCCGTGGTTCCACTACCCTGATCTCCCTGCTGGTTTACAACTACGCATTCAAGTCCTACGACATGGGCATGGCTTCTGCTCTGGCGTGGATCATGTTCATCATCGTCTGCATCCTGACGATCATTGCGTTCACCAGCCAGAAGAAGTGGGTCTACTACTCGGATGAAAGGTAAGGTGACCAATATGGGAATGAAAGCATCGAATAAGATCGCAACCTTCTTTAAGTACTTCGTGCTGATCCTGGTTGGTATCATCATGATCTATCCTCTGCTGTGGATGATCAGCGCTACCTTCAAGGACAACAGCGAGATCTTTGCAGGCATCAGCCTGTGGATCAAAAAGCCTACGCTGGATGGCTACCGCAACGCCCTGAACAACTTCGGCGGCTCCATCAACATCCTGCAGGCCATGCTCAACACTTACAGCTATGTCATCCCCAAGGTGATCTGCACTGTGGTGTCTGCCTGTATTGCCGCTTACGGCTTTGGCCGTTTCGACTTCCCCGGCCGCAAGCTGCTGTTCAACATCATGCTGGCTACCCTGTTCCTGCCGCAGGTCGTGCTGAACGTACCCCAGTACCTGCTGTACAACAAGTTCGGCTGGGTGGACAGCCCCTTCTATCTGGCCATCTGGGTGCACTGCGCATTTGCTACCGAGACCTACTTCGTGTATCAGCTGGTGCAGTTCATGCGCAACGTCCCGCGTGATCTGGACGAGGCTGCCGCCATTGACGGCTGCTCCTCCTTCCAGACCCTGTACAAGGTCATCGTGCCCATGCTGGGACCCGCTCTGGTGTCCTGCGCACTGTTCCAGTTCATGTGGAGCTGCAACGACTTTATGGGCCCGCTGCTTTACGTCAGCACCCCCGGCAAGTACCCCATGTCCCTGTTCGTCAAGCTGTCTATGGACGGTGATACCGGCTTTGCTTGGAACAAGATCCTTGCTCTGTCCCTCATCTCCATCCTGCCGCAGCTGATCGTATTCTTCTGTGCACAGGATCAGTTCGTTGAAGGTATCTCCGCAGGTGCCGTCAAGGGCTAATGCGCCATAAGAACATCTGACCAAGACCAACACCCCCTGTGCTGCTCCCAACGGATGGCACAGGGGGTGTTTTGGTTGATACATCATTTTGTCTGCTTCTTGCGGTACTGCAAAGGACTGATATCCATCACCTCGCGGAACACGCGGCGGAAGTGGGCGGCGCTGGCAAAGCCGGTCTGCTCGGCAATCGCGCTGATGGAAAGCTCGGTGGTCTCCAGCAGCTTCTGCGCGGCCTCGATGCGGCGGTTGTTCAGGTAGTCCACGATGGACTGCCCGGTCACCCGCCGGAACAGGCGGCTGAGGTAGTAAGGGGAAAGGTAGAACCGCGCCGCCACCTCGGTAAGGGAGAACTTTTGCCGGTAGTTGGCGGCAAGGTAGGCACACACCTGCTCAATGGTCTCGTTGCGGGGGCGCGCTGCGGCGCTGCTCTCGGCAAGGCACTCCTGCTCGACATAGTGCAGGATGAGCAGCAGGTACAGCCCGCCGGGGTAGTCCTGCTCCGGCATGGCAGCGCGCATCATCTCCAGCAGGGTGCGCAGGCGGCGAACCCACGGCACCGGGCCGTACAGCACCGTTACCTCGCCGGGCAAAAACAGCCGGGCAAAATCCCGCTGGGTGGCGCTGCGCAGCTCGTGCAGGGCGCTGAGCGGGAACCGACAGCCTACCAGTTCCGGTACGGCTGCACCGGCGGCAGAGAGCACTGCGTCCCCCGCGCCCAGCAGCAGCGCGCTGCCGGGGTTCAGCAGCAGGCTGTTTTCCCCCATTTGCAGGGTGCAGCTGCCCTCGCTTACCAGCAGAAAGGTGCACGTCTCCTCGTCTGCCGTCAGCTCCAGCTTGCTGCCGTTCAGCCGCACGGTGTCCGCTTTTACCTTTGCATGGATCTTTTCCCGTTCCGCTTTCATCTTGCGCATCCTTTCCGGAAACAGCCCTCCCGGTAGCCGGGAGAGCGCTTTTCCTCATGATACCACGTCTGCCCCGTGGGGGCAAGACAAACTCACAGGAGGTTATTTCGCATGAATCTGACCCTGATCCGTTCCATGACCCGCAGCGCCGTTTTCGAGCTGGAAAACGAGCTGTGCTACCGTCCGGCACACCCCTTTACCGTTGCCCTGAACGGCAAGACGGTGTACGAGGCCTGCAACACCAATGTATTTTCCCTGTTCTCCCTGCTGCCCGGCACCACCTATACGGTGGAGGTGCAGGCCGAGGGCGAGACCCTGAAGCTGGATTTCACCACCGAGGCCGAGACCTTCTTTGTGGATGCTGCCCGCTATGGTCTGGTGGCCGATGGCGAGACTGACAACACCGTGCGGCTGCAGGCAGCATTGTCCACCTGCCCCAAGGGCGGCACGGTGTATGTGCCCGCCGGCCGTTACCGCACCGCCAGCCTGTTCATGAAGAGCAACACCACCCTGTATCTGGAAAAGGGCGCTGTGCTGCTGGGCGACAACGACCGCACCCATTACCCCATCCTGCCCGGCGTGCTGCCCAGCGAGAACGAGGTGGACGAGTACTACCTGACCGGCTGGGAGGGCAACCCGCTGGACAGCTTTGCAGGCCTGTTGAACATCACGCAGGTGCATGACGTGGTGGTGACCGGCGAGGGCACGCTGGACTGCGATGCCCAGAACGGCGACTGGTGGGTGAACCCCAAGGTCAAGCGCATCGCATGGCGTCCCCGCGCCGTGGCTGCGGTGGACAGCGAGAACGTCTGCCTGCACGGCATCACGGTGCAGAACAGCTTCTCGTGGACCATCCACCCCATCTTTGTCAAGCATCTCGACCTGCTCAACTTCAACATCAACAACCCCTACAACGCCCCCAACACGGACGGCATCGACCCCGAGAGCTGCGAGTATATCCGCATCATCGGCATGAACATCCATGTGGGTGACGACTGCATCGCCATGAAGGCCAGCAAGGTCTTTTTGGGCATGAAGCTGAAGCGCAGCTGCGAGCATACCGTCATCCGCAACTGCCTGCTGGACAAGGGTCACGGCGGCATCGTCATCGGCAGCGAGATGAGCGGCGGCGTCAAGGATATGGTGGTGACCCAGTGCCTGATGGACCACACCGACCGCGGTCTGCGTGTCAAGACCCGCCGCGGCCGCGGCAACACCGCCGTCATCGACGGGCTGGTGTTCCGCAACGTGGAGATGCGGGGCGTCAAGGCACCCTTTGTCATCAATATGTTCTACTTCTGCGACCCGGACGGCCACGGCCCCTATGTGCAGTGCCGCGAGGCGATGCCGGTGGACGAGTACACCCCCAAGCTGGGCAGCCTGACCATGGAGAACATCGTGGCCACCGATGCCCAGTTCGCGGGCTGCTACTTCGACGGCCTGCCGGAGCAGCCCATCGAGCGGGTGACCATGCGGGACGTGAGCATCACCTTCGACCCCAACGCCAAGGAGGGACAGGCCGCCATGGCTGACAACCGCCCGCTGGTGAAAAAGCTGGCCATCTATGCCGAGAACGTCAAGGAGATCGACCTGCACAACGTGAAGATCGAAGGCTACGAGGGCGAGCGGCTGCACTTTGTCAACGTAGGACATTTTGAGGAGGACTGACCCATGACCCATGAAGAGATCCTGTCCATGCTGGGCGACTATGTGGACTACCTGATCGCCAATTCCAGCGCCGAGACACCGATGTGGAACATCGAAAAGGTGCGCAGCGGCAAGCCCAACAAGTGGAACTACATCGACGGCTGCATGATCACCGCCTGCCTGAGCCTGTACAAGACCACCGGCGACGAGAAGTATCTGGAGTTTTCCAAGGAATTCATCGACTACTTTGTGCAGCCGGACGGCTCCATCAAGACCTACGACCCCAAGGAGTATAATCTGGACAACGTGAATCAGGGCAAGAACCTGTTCATCTTGTATGACATCTACGGGGACGAGAAGTACCGCAAGGCAATCGACACCATCCGCAGCCAGCTGCTCACCCAGCCCCGCACCAAGGAGGGCAACTTCTGGCACAAGGACATCTACCCGTGGCAGGTGTGGCTGGACGGCACCTATATGGCACAGCCCTTCTACATGGAGTACGAGACCCGCTTTAACAAGATGCAGGGCTGTATCGACAGCTACAAGCAGTTCATGAACATCAAAAAGCATATGCGGGACGAAAAGACCGGCCTATACTACCACGGCTACGACGAGAGCCGCCAGATGTACTGGGCAGACCCCGAGACCGGCTGCAGCCCCAACTTCTGGCTGCGCGCCATGGGCTGGTTCCTTGTGGCAATGGTGGATGTGCTGGAGCGCATGGACGAGCAGCTGTACAACGAGTATCGCGGCATCATGGCCATGCTCAAACAGGCTGTGGAGGACATGCACAAGTTCCAGGACGAGCAGACCGGGATGTTCTGGCAGGTCATCGACCACCCGGAGGCCGAGGGCAACTATCTGGAGACCAGCGGCACCGCCCTGTTTGCCTACGCAGTGCTCAAGGGCGTGCGTCTGGGCTATCTGCCCAAACGCATGGCTGCATGGGCGGAGAAGGCTTTCTACGGCACCTGCGACCGGTATCTGTCCAAGAACCCGGACGGCAGCTTGCAGCTGGACGGCATCTGCCTTGTGGCGGGTCTGGGCGGCAAGGATCACCGTGACGGTTCTCTGGCCTACTACTTCAGCGAGCCGGTGGTCTGCAACGATGCCAAGGGCGTAGGCCCGCTGGTGCTGGCTTATACCGAAATGATCGCGCGCAAGTAACCAAAAACGGGATACAGCAGGGCTGAGCAGCTGCAAAAAAGCGGCTGCTCAGCCTTTTTGCGTGTCTTTTTTGCCCCCTTGCATAAACCGCCCGCCGCTGTCCCACACTAAACCCAGAAAAGTTCCCGTACACAAAACGAACAGATGGGAGTAACAAGCATGGAGCAGATCAAAAAATTTCTGCACGGCAAGGGCTTTGCTCTGCTGCTGACCGCAAGCCTGCTGGCTGCGGCTGCGGCAGGGGTGTGGGCGGTGCGTGCCCTGCGGGCAGAACTGCAAAAAAGTCTGGATGGACTAAACGCCCCCGGCACCACCCAACAGACCACCCCGGAAACAGAACCGGACTGGGACGCACAGGAGGACACCACATGGCAGCAGCCCGTGACCGACGTTGCAAACAGCAAGGCAGATGTGCCGCAGCAGACGCCCTCTGGGGCATCCTCTGGTGCGCAGTCTGGCTCTGGTTCGCTGCGCGAACCCTCGGCACTGCAAGGCGCATCCTCGCCTGCCAGCAGTTCGGCGCAGCCTGCCGCCGCGCCCTCTATGCCGGGGCGCGTGCTCAACGCCTTCAGCGGCGATGAGCTGGTGTATAACAAGACCCTTGGAGACTGGCGCACCCACAACGGCGTGGATTACGCCTGCACGCAGGGGGCAGCGGTAGCAGCACCCGTGGCGGGCAAGGTAGTGTCTGCCGGGGCAG
>UMKW01013438.1_pt1 | contig 11526 bp, 8 predicted proteins | sample 1966391 | NCBI WGS metagenome assembly UMKW01 (sample SAMEA4836183, study PRJEB28245) | human gut metagenome | biome: gut microbiome; material: fecal sample | place: Denmark | collected 2008
GATCTGTCATAGAATTGGTAGATGTCATGAAGGTATCGGATGAAGAGAGTATTCTGTTGACAGAGGCGAAAAGTTATGAGCAGGCTGCAGATCAACTCCTTGCCATGGGACCAAAGCTGGTTGCCATTACATTGGGAGAACAGGGAGTTCTTATGGCAACAAAAAGCAGAAAAGAAATCATCAAAGCATTTCAGACACATGCGGTCGACACGACTGGGGCAGGTGATTCATTCTGGGGAGGCGTATTATGCAGTATCCTTTCTATGAATAAGAATGTTGAAAAAATGGAATGGGAAGAAATCAAAAAGTGTGCTGTTTTGGGAAATGCAGTTGCTGGATTGTGTGTGCAAAAGAGAGGCGGAATCCCTGCGATTCCGACGAAAGAGGCAGCGCTTGAATTTATGCAGAAATAATGAATGTATATGAACAAACTCGGGGCTGTAAAAATCACGATTTATTAATCGTTAAAGCATCAGCCCCGTGTTTTTCTGTCGGAGTATTATTCCGCTTTTATCTCTCCATCATACTGATGGACTCAATTCCGACACTTCCGCCGCGGACAACTTCGATATGCTTGAACTCTTCTTTGATAAGCTTGATGACCGCGTCATTTTTGGTTGCGGTCTGGACGAATTCCAGAAGGAGGCTGTCTTTTCCGTAGTCGATGACACGGGCTTTGAAGGTCTCAGCGATCTGGAAAAGTTCCACTTTGTCTTCCGGGGAGCAGCCTTTTACCTTGATGTAAAGGATCTCCTTCATTCGAACAAATACATCTGTAAAATCAATGACCTTGATAACTTCGATCATACGGTTCAGCTGTTTTTTGATCTGCTCAAAAGTTTCATCATCGCTGACTGTGGCAATGGTCATTCTGGAAACTGTAGGGTCCTCCGTGGTTCCAACTGTAAGACTGTCCAGGTTATAGGACTTTCCGGAGAAAAGACCGGAAATCTTGGAAAGAACACCGACCTGGTTTTCAACGTAGAGAGAGATCCATCTTTTTTTCATTCCTTTATCCATCATTCATTCCTCCTAACAATCCATGATCAGATCAGCCAGGGTGCCGCCCGGCTTGACCATCGGGTAAACCATTTCCTCCGGATCAATGATAAATTCGATGATCGTAGGAGTTTTTGTATTCTTCTTAGCCTCTTCGAAAGCGGCCGCAATCTGATCCTTCTCAGTTACGCGGATACCCTTTGCCCCATAGCTCTCTGCGAGACGGATGAAATCCGGTGTGTATTCCGGATATTCCTGACCGTCTGTGCGGCGGGAGAGTGCACCGGCCTTCAGGTTTGTCATGGCGTAACGTTTTCCGTAGAAAAGCTTCTGCCACTGGCGGACCATTCCGAGATATTCATTATTAAAGATACAGCAGATGATCGGAAGCTCCTCCAGAACTGCGGTAGCCAGCTCCTGAATGTTCATCTGCATGCCGCCGTCACCGGAAACGGAGATGACCGGTGTGTCCGGATTGCCGATCTTGGCACCGATGGCACCCGGAAGGCCGTAACCCATGGTTCCAAGTCCGCCGGACATGATCAGCTGACGGTTCTCAGTGATGTCTGCATACTGGCTTACCAGCATCTGATGCTGTCCTACATCGGTAACAAGAATGGCTTTGTCAAACTGGCGGTTGATCTCACCGATGATATCCAGAGGTCCCATCATACCACGGTCTTTCATGGTAAGAGGATGATCTTCTTTCCATTCCTGGATCTGTTTCAGCCATTTTTCAGTGTTGCACTCCTGTACATATTCATCCATTTTTGTGATGGCCTCTTTTGCATCGGCAACGATGGGGATATCTACATGAATATTTCTGGAAATGGAAGCAGTATCAATATCAATGTGGACAATCTGTGCATGTGGGGCAAATTCATGGAGCTTGCCTGTGATACGGTCGTTAAAACGGGTTCCGATGGAGAACAGAAGGTCACATTCGTTTACTGCCATATTTGCGGCATAAGCACCATGCATACCAAGATTTCCGATAAACAGAGGGTTCTTTGTGGAGATGGCACCACGTCCCATAACGGTTGTGACAACCGGAACCTGAGTCTTCTCAACAACCTGGGTAAAAATCTCCTGGGCGCGGGAAATAATCACACCGCCGCCGGCAAGAAACAGAGGTTTTTTTGCCTTCTGAAGCATTTTGAGAGCTCGTTTTAGCTGTCCGATGTGAACGCTGGTATTCGGTTTGTAACCACGGATATTGACACTCTTCGGATATTCGGCACTTCCAAGCTCGGCCATTACGTCCTTTGGAAGGTCGATTAGAACAGGACCCGGGCGTCCGGTACGTGCAATATAGAAAGCTTCTTTAATAATACGGCCAAGATCCTCACGGTTGCGGACAGTTACGCCATATTTTGTGATGCTTCTGGTGATTCCTACAATATCAACTTCCTGGAATGCATCGTTTCCGATGAGGTGACGGGCAACCTGTCCGGTAAAGCATACAAGCGGAACACTGTCATAGTTGGCAGTTGCAAGACCTGTTACAAGGTTGGTGGCGCCAGGGCCGCTGGTAACGAGACATACGCCAACCTTTCCGGTAGTTCTGGCATAGGCATCTGCCTCGTGTACAAGGGCCTGCTCATGACGTGGCAGGATGATGTCAATGCCGCTCTGTTTATATAATTCGTCGCTGATATCGATGGTGCAGGCACCAGGATAGCCGAACAGAACATCAACGCCTTCTTCTTTTAAGGCTTTTACAAGCAATTTGTTTCCGGAAATCTGTTTCATGAATTGGTTCCCTCCTTTGATGATGTGAAAAGTTAAGCAGATAAGGGCTGCCGCGAGAAATTTTTCCAATAAAAAAGTCCCGGCATATCGGATAAAATATGCTCAGGACGGATGATTCCGCGGTACCACCTGTTTTCAGAGGTAAAACTCTGCTCTCTACCAGTACAAAATTATACTGCTTCCCTGTAACGTGGGAATGACGTTGAAGCCTACTGCATGAAAATTCATGGTTCAGTCCACTGCTCGAGGGCTACTTCCATAGTACTGTCACGAAGATTCTCACCGGCCATCTTCTCTCTGTGCATCCGGAAACTATGTACTACTCCCTGTCATTGCATTTAGTAAATATGAATAAAAATTTTAGATTATTATAATATAAAATATCGGAACTGTCAATCAGAAATAGACAGTTCCGATAATGGTTCTATTCGGATTCATGATCGCTTACATGAAGCGTTTCCGGAAGATAAACATGCACTTTCTCAATGCGGTTCTTATCCAGTTTTTCCACGATCAGACGGATGCCTTCCTCTGTGATCACTTCATCACCGGCAACAGGCAGGCGGTCCAGGTGTTCGATGATAAATCCGCCAAGGGAATCGTAATCCTCAGAATCCAGTTCTGTATTCAGGTGATCGTTCACATCGTCCAGGTGCATGGAACCCTCGATGATATATTCACGGTCGGAAATTTTCTGGACAAGTTCGTCCTCTTTCTCGTCGTACTCGTCATGGATCTCGCCGACGATTTCCTCCAGGATATCCTCCAGTGTAATAAGTCCGGCCATATCACCGTACTCATCCAGGACAATAGCAATGTTGAAGGTGGAATCCTTCATTTCTACAAGAAGATCGGAAATGCTTTTTGTCTCATAAGTGAAATGCGGTTTCCGCAAGAAACGGTCAATGACAAATTCTTCATTTTTGTCATAGAGGAGAAGATCCTTCATATTGATAATTCCCACGATATTATTCTGGCTGTCTTTGTAAACCGGGAGACGGGTGAATTTGTCTTCACGGAAAATCTCGATCAGCTCATCATAGGTGGATTCCACGTCTGCAAAAGTAACATGGACTCTCGGCACCATGATATCCTTGGCTGTGGCATCTCCAAGATCAAACACATTGTAGATCATTTCCTTTTCGTCGGATTCAATGACGCCGTCCTCATGGCTTACATCCACGATGGTACGGAGTTCTTCCTCCGTCATGGCTTTGCTTGCCGCATCCGGGTCTACACGCATCAGACGCATCACACCTCTGGAAAAGAGATTGATGATAAAAATTACCGGTGTCATGACAGTCATAAGGAATTTAAAGACCGGGATATAGCGGAGGGTAAGTCTCTCTGCGTTTATGGTTGCGTAGTTCTTTGGGGTGATCTCGCCGAAGATCAGGATCAGAACAGTAAGGATCACGGTTACGATGCTGACCATATAGCCGCCAAAGCTGTATGCAAGTGTGGTTGCAAGGGAAGAAGCTGAAATGTTCACAATGTTGTTTCCGATGAGAATCGCACTGAGAAGCTTGGGCGTCTGGTTCTCAAGAATATCGAGAGCCATGGCTGCACGCTTGTTTCCCTCGTCTGCAAGAGAGCGGAGACGGATCCGGTTTACCGACATCAGCGCGGTTTCGTTAGATGAGAAAAAGGCTGACAATGCCAGCAGAATAAGTAATATGATTATCTGGTAAGTGTCGCTGGGGTCCACTTTCAATATTCACTCCTTTAAAAAAATAAGATTTATTTGGTTAAAAATATACAGATACTCCCACATTATATACGTTTTTTGGCCTTTTGGCAAGTGGTGTAAGGAGACAGAAATCCTCCGAAAAATGTACGAAAATACGACAGCTTCTTGACAAAATAGTGAGTCTAAACTAACATATATTTATCAGTATTTTCCGGTGGCTGCGGAAATATGATGCCGGAAAAATAGGTTGAAATGGAAGGAGAACGATATGTTTCTGGAGATAAAAGGAATCAAAAAATCCTTCGGGGCAGGAGAAAGCCGTGTGGATGTCCTGAAGGGGATCGATCTGGAGATTGAAAAAGGAGAATTCTGTGTGCTTCTGGGACCATCCGGTTCCGGAAAATCCACACTGTTAAATATCATCGGCGGTATTGACGGAGCAGATGCGGGCAGTATCACCATTCAGGGGGAGCGCCTGGAAGATATGAAAGAAAAGAAACTTTCGCTTTACCGCAGAAAACATCTGGGATACATTTTCCAGATGTATAATCTGATTCCCAATCTGACGGTACGGGAAAATATTGAAGTGGGAGCCTACTTAAGTGACAGACCTCTGGATGTGGATGAATTGCTTCATACCCTGGGACTTTATGAGCATCAGAGAAAGCTTCCCAATCAGCTTTCCGGAGGTCAGCAGCAGCGAACAGCTATTGGACGGGCCATTGTAAAAAATCCGGATATCCTGCTCTGTGACGAGCCTACCGGTGCGCTGGATTATAATACCTCCAAGGAAATCCTGAAACTGATCGAAACCGTCAATCATAAATACGGAAACACCATAGTTATGGTTACCCACAACGACGCCATCAAGGATATGGCAGACCGTGTGGTGAAACTTCGTGACGGTATGATCCGCAGAAACTATCAGAATGAGCAGAAGATTCCGGCTGCAGACTTGGAATGGTAAGGAGGCAGGCATGAAGAGTCCTTTGCGTAAACGGATCCCCAGGGAACTGAAGGGGGAATTTGGAAAATATCTGGTGGTTTTTCTGCTGATGGTACTGACCATCGGGTTTGTGTCCGGCTTCCTGGTGGCTGACGGAAGCATGCTGAAAGCCTATGACGAAAGTTTTGACAAATATAATATTGAAAACGGAAATTTCCGTACTGCGGAAAAAGTTTACAGATCTCAGTGGAAAGACATTGAGGCAGCAGGTGTTACACTTTACGAGAATTATTATATAGAAGAAGCTCTGGATAACGGAAGTACCATGCGTTTCTTTAAAAACCGGGAGCAGGTGAACAAGGTCTGCCTGATGAAAGGAGAAATGCCATCCGAACAGGGCGAGATCGCCATTGACCGAATGTATGCGGATAATAACAGCCTTCAGGTGGGGGATACTCTGACCGGGGGCAAAAAATCCTGGAAGATCACAGGCCTGGTGGCGCTTTCTGATTACAGTGCTCTGTTTCAGAACAACAATGATTCCATGTTTGATTCTGTAAAATTTGGTGTTGGAGTCGTGACACCGGAGGAATTTGAAACGCTCAGTCAGGAAAAGCTCCAGTATAATTATGCCTGGATCTATAATAAACAGCCGGAGAACGAAAAAGAGGAGAAAAAGGTTTCCGAGGACCTCATGGAGGATATTGGAAATGTTGTGACACTGGAGACCTTTGTACCACGTTATCTTAATCAGGCGATTATTTTTACCGGCGATGATATGGGTGGAGATAAGGCTATGGTTGTCATGCTTCTTTATATCGTGATCGTGATCATGGCTTTTGTGTTTGGGATCACCATCAGCAATACTATCCGTAAGGAAGCGGGCGTGATCGGTACCCTTCGTGCATCCGGTTATACCAGGCGGGAGCTGATCCTTCACTATATGACGCTTCCTGTGCTGGTAACACTGGCCGGTGCCCTGGTCGGAAATATTCTTGGGTATACCATCTTTAAAGGCGTGTGCGCAGGTATGTATTACGGAAGTTACAGTCTGCCGACGTATGTGACTGTATGGAATGCAGAGGCATTTCTTCTGACAACGGTAGTTCCGGTCATCATTATGATACTGATCAATTATGCGGTGCTCAGGTATCGTCTGCAGCTTTCACCTCTTAAATTCCTGCGAAGGGATTTTTCCGGAAAAAAACAGAAACGCGCCATGTATTTAAGCCCGAAGATCGGAATCTTTTCCAGATTCCGCCTTCGTGTGATCTTTCAGAATGTCAGCAATTATCTGGTGTTGTTTGTGGGCGTTATTTTTGCCAATCTGCTGCTGTTTTTCGGAATGCTCCTGCCGTCTGCGCTGGATCATTATCAGCTGGAGATCCAGGAGAACATGCTGGCGAAATATCAGTATATGCTGAGCGTTCCGGCAAGTGTTTCCTCAGGAAACAAGCTGGATGGCATGATTTCCCTTCTGGAATATTATATGGATACCAGAACGGACAATAAAGATGCGGAAAAATTTTCCGCCTATTCCCTGAATACCATGCCAGGCAAATATAAAAGCGAGGAGATCGTTCTCTATGGTGTGGAGCCGGAAAGCCAGTATATCCATGCAGATCTTTCCGGGGACGGGGTATATATTTCCAGTGCCTATGCAGATAAATTCCGGATCAAAGAGGGCGATACTATAATTTTGAAGGAAAAATACGAGAAGGATGAATATTCCTTTAAAGTAGACGGGATTTATGATTACACCGCAAGTCTCTGCGTATTTATGGAGCGGGATAAACTGAATGAGGTGTTTGAACTGGGAGATGATTATTTTGGCGGATATTTTTCCAATACGGAGATCAAGGATATCGATTCAAAATATATCGGTTCTGTCATCGACCTGGAATCTCTTACAAAAATATCCAGACAGCTGGATGTTTCCATGGGAGATATGATGGGAATGATGTATGGATTTTCCGTGATCATTTTCCTGGTGGTGATCTATCTGCTTTCCAAAGTCATTATTGAAAAAAATGCCCAGGCGATATCTATGACAAAGATTCTCGGCTATACCGATGGCGAAATCAGCCGGCTGTATATACTTTCCACTTCTCTTGTGGTGGTGATCTGCCTGCTGTTAAGCCTTCCTATTGAGCGGCAGATCATGGAAGTTCTGTTCCGCGAGATGATGCTTTCCAGCATCTCAGGCTGGATTACTATGTGGGTGGATCCGATGATCTATGTAAAAATGATGGCAATCGGAATCGCGACTTATGCAGTGGTAGCAGTGCTGGAATTTCGGAGAATCCGTCATGTGCCTATGGATGAAGCACTGAAAAATGTGGAATAATATAGGATAAGATCGGGAGTATATGTGGTTGAAAGTTGTCTGTGAATAACCGCACATACTCCTTAAATATTCATAAATTTTCTGAAATACTGGAAATATTCCTGCAAACTTGTTATAATAATTCCATAATTCCCAATGGAGGGGATCATTCACACAGGAAATCAGGTGAGGAACATGGCAGGCAGAAAAAAGGACCCGTTATATAAAAGTTTCGGTTATGCGTTTCAGGGAATTTTTACCTGTATCCGCCAGGAAAGAAATATGAAGATCCACTGTACGGTGGCAGTTCTTGTGGTGATCGCAGGGCTGATCCTTGGAATTTCCGTGACGGAGTGGTGTATCTGCCTGGGACTGTTCGGAATGGTGATGGCGCTGGAACTGGTAAATACGGCAGTGGAAGCTGTGGTAGATCTTGTGACAGAAGAACGTCACCCTCTGGCAAAGATCGCCAAGGACACAGCAGCCGGAGCAGTACTGATCGCAGCGATCATGGCAGCGATTGTCGGGCTGATCATTTTTGTTCCGAAAGGGCTTGTTTTTCTGGGAATATGGTAAGAGAAGTAAATGGTTGTTTTGGGATAAGGCGTGCCGCGGGGTATATAGTATAATGGCTTTGCCGCGGCCGGTTTCAGGAAAGGAGAATTATTATGGAATTAGGTGAAGGACTGAAAAAAATCTTATTAGTAGGAATTGGTACAGCAGCAGTAACAGCAGAGAAATCCAAGGAGATCCTGGATGAACTGGTCAGAAAAGGCGAGCTTACCGTTGAGCAGGGAAAGGTTCTCAATCAGGAACTGAAGCACAACATCAAGTCAACAGTTAAAACTGCAGCGGATTCTGTTAAAGAAAACGCGGCAAGAAAGAATGAACAGGAAGAACTGAAGGCAACAATCTCCAAACTCACACCGGAGCAGCTGGCAGCTGTGAAGGCTCAGATCGAGAGCATGCAGGCTGAGGCTGCCAGGGAGAAAGAAGAGGCTGCTGAGACAGCAGAAGAACCGGTTGAGGAAGCTGCACCGGAAGCAGCAGAGCCGGAAGTAAAAGCTGACGGGAATGAGGAAGCGGCTGCAGACTGAGCATCGAGAAAAAGCAGCAGATTATTCTGGAAGAATTCCGGCAGTACAGCCAGGTGGCGTAAGAGCCAATAGATGAACGTCAGGAAATCCTGGTAAATAAGTTCATCTGACGATATTGTTGTAAATGGAGAAGCTTATGGGCGGAGAAGAACAGGAGAAGAAAGAGAACAGCGGATATGGAGAACGGCTGAGAGAGATCACAGCTGTTCTGAAAAAGCATGCCATTACCCGGGGTGTTTCGCCTGAGAAGCTCCGGCTCATACTGGAAGATCTGGGCCCAACTTATATTAAGTTGGGTCAGATTATGTCCCTGCGTTCCGATATTCTTCCCAAGAGATACTGTGATGAGCTGATGAAACTCTGCTCGGATGTACCACCCATGCCATTTTCCCAGGTCATCGAGGTTCTGGAGGAATCCATGGGGTGTCCGTGGCAGGAAGAATTTCAGCATATTGAGCAGAAACCGCTGGGTGCTGCTTCAATTGCCCAGGTTCACCGCGCTACGCTGAAAACCGGAGAAGAAGTTGTGATCAAGGTTCAGCGTAAGGGAATCTATGAAACCATGGCAAGGGATATCGGCCTGATGCATAAGGCTGTGCGTCTGATGCCGCCGGTAAGCATCAAGGGTATGGTGGACTTGAACATGGTTTTAAGCGAGCTGTGGACAGTGACCCAGGAGGAGATGAATTTCCTGACAGAAGCTGCCAACATGGCGGAATTTGCCAAGAAGAATAAAGATGTGGCTTTTGTTAAAGTGCCAATTCTTTACCGAGAGTATATTTCTCCTCATATTCTGGTGATGGAATATATTGACGGTTTTGCCATCAATGACAAAGCCAATCTTCTGGCCAATGGCTATGACCTTAATGAGATTGGAACGAAATATGTGGATAATTTCATCAAACAGGTCATGGAGGATGGATTTTTCCATGCGGATCCCCATCCGGGAAATGTGCGGATCCAGGAAGGAAAGATTGTCTGGATCGATATGGGAATGATGGGACGGCTCACAGAGCATGACCGTCAGCTGATTGGAGAAGCCATTGAAGGGGTTGCCATGAACAACATCGGCAAGATCCAGGATGCGGTTCTGGCTCTTGGTGAGTTTAAGGGCAAACCGGATTCCAGTAAGCTTTATGAAGATATCCGGGGACTGATGGAGAAATATGGTACTGCGGATATGGGAAATATTGATGTGGCGGAAGTCATGGTGGATCTGATGGAGGTCATGAAGGAAAACAAGATCATGATGCCTCATGGACTGACCATGCTTGCAAGAGGACTGACCCATGTGGAGGGGGTTCTTGCTGAGATCTGTCCGGATATCAATATGACACAGATTGCCGCAGCAAGGATCAAGGAGCAGTTTTTCAGTAATGGGAACTGGAAGCATGAGATCAAAAAAGGTGGCAAAAATCTTGTCTGGTCCCTTCGGCGTGCCATTGATATTCCGTCTCTGGCAGCGGATTTCCTTCAGGGCTGCATGAAAGGGCAGACGAAGATCAATCTGGATCTTCATGCTTCAGATGACCTGGCATGGCTTTTGCGGCGGCTGGTGCGCAACATTGTGATGGGGCTGTGGGTGATGGCGCTTCTGATCAGTTCCAGTATCATCTGTACTACGGATATGAAACCGAAGTTGTGGGGGATTCCGGCTTTGGGTGCCTTTGGGTATGTGTTTGCGTTTATTATTGTTTTGTATGTTTTTCTTAAGCATTTCTTTTCCAGAAAGTGAAAGACGGAGATCATTTGCATTGGGTATGGATGCAGGTTGATCGGCCGTCTTTTTTTGTTTCCGGAAGAGATGATCCGGATGTTTGGATGCGGATTTTTTGGGGTGGATTCTTCTGGTGGGCAGTTGAGAAATGGTGAAGTATTGTCTGGTTATGCGTTAATGATTCCGCTGTAGGTTTTTCGGAATTCTTTCGGGGTGTAGCCGGTGCCCTGGCGGAAGTAGTTGCAGAAGGATGGGGCGTCCCGGAACCCGCAGGAAAGGGCTGCTTCTGTGATGGTGCAGGTTGAGGAACAGAGGAGCTGGGTTGCCATCTGGAGGCGGTGTTTCAGGAGATATTGTTTTGGGGAGATATTTTCGTGTTCCATGAAGATCCGGTAGAGGTAGGAACGGTCGATTCCTACGTAGCGTGCCACGTCTGAGATCTGGATGGGGTAGGCGTAATTGTTTTTGATGTATTCAGAAGCTTTCTGAAAGTAGAGGGTTGCGATGTCGGTTCTGCTTTCAGAGGGCTTTTTTTGCACGGAGGATAGCATTAGGAGGAGGTTTCCGGCGATGGCGAGGTCGTTTCCGTTGTTTTCGGAGAAGGTGGCAAGGAGGTTTGTCATGCGGGTGAGGAGGTTGTTTTGCTGGGCTGGGGTTTCGGGGGTAAAGATGAGGGTGTCGGAAAATATGGTCTGCTCCAGGATTTCTTTGCAGGCGGAGCCGTCAAAGCCTGCCCAGGCATAACTCCAGGGGTCGGTGTTGTCGGCGCGGTAGTAGATGGAGTCCATGGGGCGGATGAGGAAGGCGGCGCCGGCTTTTAGATGGTAGGTGTGGCCGCCGCACTGGTAGATGCCTTTGCCGTGGTAGATTACGTGGAGAAGGTAGTGGGGGCGCATGGCCGGGCCAAAGGAGTGGCCGGGGCCGCAGTCTTCCTGGCCGCAGAAGTAGACGGAGAGGGTGTGCTGGGTTTGGGGTTCTTGGTGTGTGTTTTTCATTTGG
>UMKW01012105.1_pt1 | contig 11456 bp, 10 predicted proteins | sample 1966391 | NCBI WGS metagenome assembly UMKW01 (sample SAMEA4836183, study PRJEB28245) | human gut metagenome | biome: gut microbiome; material: fecal sample | place: Denmark | collected 2008
TCATAATACTGGCGCACCATGTGGTTGGTGAAGAAAGACTTCCCCGAACCGCTCGGCCCAAGTATGAACTTGTTGCGGTTGGTCGTGATGCCCTTCTTCATGGGCAGGTCGGATATGTCGATATGCAGCGGGCGACCGCTCACCCTGTCCGCCATCTTGATGCCGAACGGGGAAAGCGAACTCTTGTAGTTGGTTTCCTCCACGAACAGGCAGAGAGCCTGCCCCAAGAACGTGTAGAAACTTTCCTCCGCCGGGAAGTCCGCTTCATTGCCGGGTATGCCCGCCCAAAAGAGTGTGGGCACGTCCACCGTGTTGTGGCGTGGCTTGCACTCCATCAGGGCAAGCTGGCTTCCCACATCGTTGCGTATGCGCTTGATTTCCTCCCGGTCATCGCTCCATGCCATGACGTTGCAGTGGCAGCGCACCGAGACAAGCCCCTTGCTGTGCGCTTCGTTCAGGTATTCGTCTATCCATTCCTTGTTTACTTGGTTGGCACGGGAGTAGCGGGAGAGCGACTGCATGTTCCGGGCGGTCTGCTCGAAGTTTTTCAGGTTCTCGGCGTGGTCGTCTATAAATATATATTGGTTATAGACGTGGTTGCACGAAAGCAGCACGCCCACCGGGGCGGCAAAACTCAGCCTGCAATCGCTCCGGTCGGTGGAAAGCTTTTCAAACCGGAAGTCCGTGCCGAGCTTGCCGGGCAAATCCTCCACGTCCGAAAGGGTGTGCAGGCACAGGATGTCATCGCCGATGCGCATTTCCTCCGGGTACAGCCCGATGTCCTTTAGCGAGGTGGTGTCGGTCTGGGAGAGCGAGAAGTATTTCTCGATGATGCCCGCCCGTCCGTCCTCCCCGGTGATTTCCGGTGCGGTCAGCCGGGCAAGCGTGATGAAACCGCTGTCGTTCATGATACGCTCAAACTGCCCGACCGCTTCAACGAACTTCGTAACCGTTTCCTTGTCCGTAATCTCCTGCGGGACAATCCTGCCCCGGCAGAGCGTGGAGAAGTCGCTTTGTCGGCGGCTTCTTTCTTTGGTCGTCTTGGTCAGGAACAGGTAGCAGTAATGGTTCAGGAACGGGCGTTCGTTGAAATGCCGCTCAAAACTCCGGGACAGGAAGCTGAGCCCGTCCTTTTCCGTGTCGGGCTGGTAGTTCTCCGTGATGAAGAAGTCCTGCTTGTGTACGATGGAGTAGCCGGGCAGCACCTTGATTGCCTTGTACCATGCCGAATGGATGGCTTCGTATTCGGCACGGGTAACGGTGAACAGTTCGGGCAGTTCCACCCGGAAAGCCACCGTGATGTCGGCATCCTTCGAGACGATGCAGCCGTTTTCTACCGCCAAAAGGGGAAACTTCCTTTCCAGCGTGGTAGCCTTTAATGTATTCCTCATTGGTCGGTTTCCTTTCTTCTTTTATAGGTGAATAATCGGGGGATCGCCTTGCGGCTGATAATGAAACGTGGATGCCGTTTGCGGGCGGCTATCTTCATCAGCCCGTATGTGCCGTACCGGGCATTGAGCCGGAACGTCTGCCACACGAGCAGCAGCGATGCTGACACGATGAAGACGATGCAGACCCACTGGTTCACGCCCGCCATGAACAGGACGATGAACACCACGAACACGGCGAGCAAGCCGCCCGCGAAGATGAAAAGGTACTGGCTTTTCAGCCCTTTGAACTCCACGGGCTTGCCGATACCCCTGTTTACCGGATATTCTGCCATACACCCGTACATTAGAGGAAGAACGACCGGAGGATAGTGGCGGCGACAATCAGGAAGATACAGGCACCGAACCAGCTTGCGGCGGTCTTTGAGGTGTCCGGGTCGCCGCTTGAAAACTTGTTATATACCTTTACCCCGCCAATCAAGCCGCAGACCGCACCGATGGCGTACACGAGTTTCGTGCCGGGGTCGAAATACCCGGTAATGAGATTGGTGGCTTCGGTGATACCCGCCTGCCCGTTGCCCTGTGCGTAGGCACTTACCACAGCGGCAAGGAGAGCCGCCGACAGAATGATTTTCTTTTTCGTTTCCATTGCGAATTGAGTTTGAATTATACATTATATTATAGATACTCGTTCATGTCGAACGTCCCGTATTCCTTGCCCGTGTCGGCGGCAGCGGTTGGGACAGCCGCCGGAGCCAGTTCCGCTTCATTGCGTTTCAGCAGTTCCGCCACCCTTGCCAGCCCGCCGTTGATGTTCTCCACCACCGCATCGTAGAGGTTTGTCCCCTCAATCCTCGCCAGCGTCCCGGCGGCTTGCCGCTGTTCCGCTTCGGTGGAGGTGTCGGCGTTCGCCGTGCGCACCGCTTCGCCCAGCTCGTCAAAGCTCACGCCCGTAGCCCGACCCGTGTCGTCGCCCTCCATGTACCCGGCGATTTCCTCGTCCTCGTAGTCCGGTTCGTCATCCCCATAGCCGGGCGTTTCGTCTGTTCCGGCGGCATCCGGCGCAAAAATAGTATCATTTTCAGCCGCTTGCGGGAGGTGTCCGGCTTTGTCCGGCTGTGGGTTGATTTGTCCGCCCTTGTAGCGGCTTTCGCCTATCAGGGTATATCCGGCTGAATCCTCATTTTCAGGAAGCGTTTCATTGCCTGCGCTGTTTTCTGTCTTGTTATCCGCATGTCGATACCAGCCCCACAGGGCAAGGTAGTACACAACCAATACGGTGATGATGCAATAAATTATCGTCATGGCTAAAACGGTTTTTGGAAATTGTTCTCATACAGGGTGTTTATCTCGTCTTGGTACTGCTCGAAGTGGCGCAGCAGGATATTTTCCACATAGCTGCTGACCGTTACCTTGCGCCCGCCTATCACCGTCACGATGCGCATCAGCTTCTCGTGGGTCGTGCGGCTCACGTACAAGGGCTGGCGGTCGGTCAGTTCCACTTTCCGGAAATAGGTTTCCCGGTAGTCGCCCGGACTGTTCCTGCGCTTGCGGGGTGTCGGTTTCTCCGCCTGCACCGTTTCCGCCAGCGTTTCCTGCGGTACGTCATCCGTCCTGTCATTGTCTTGCTTGACTGGGACACCCTGCGAGATGAGTTCACGCATGAAATCCTCGTCTATCTTCGGCAGAGTGCCGTTTTGCTTTGCCATATCATTGTAATTTAATGTGATACATCATTTCCGTTATCAGTTCTTCCAAGTTGCTGCCCCTCACCAGCGGACGGCTGGCGGGAAAGAGCGTGGAGCGGAACACTGTTTTCTTGTCAGCCGCCAGTTCCTTCTTGTAGCGTTTGGTGTCGGGGATGAAGGTTTTCATGAGCGGCAGTTCCAGTTCCTTTATGGTTTTGTCATAGGCGGTATAAAGGTCGGTTTTCTCCCGACCGTCCACCATGTTCCAAAAGAGGTACAGCCCGGCAAGTCGGCAGGCTTCGTTCCTCACCAGCAGCTTGTGGATAGCCACCGCGAACGACAGGCTGCTTTCCAGCACCACCTTGTCGGCGGAAATCGGCGTGAAGATGTAGTCCATCCCGGCAAGGGAGCTTATCACGCCCTCGCTGTTCACCGTACCGGGCAGGTCGAAGAACACGATGTCGGGCTTGTCGCCCGTTCCGGCTACGTATTCATCGGCAGTAGCTATCGCCTTTTCAGGAGGGCTGCACAATACCGGGTAGGCTTTCTTGCCCAGCCGGGTGAACTGTTCATACGCCATGCGCTTGTATTCCTCGTCGGAGGACACCGTTTCGGCATCCCGCTTGCGCATCCCGGCGATGGAGTGCTGCGGGTAGTCGCAATCGACTACCGCCACATCGTAGCCTTTGAGGTAGTGGAGGTAGCTTGCCGCCAGCACGGTAAAGGTGGTCTTGCCGACCCCGCCCTTCTGGGTGGAGAAGGCGACATAAAGGGGTGTTCTCCCGTTTTCCATATTGCTTCCGTTCATTGTTGGTTGATGGATTTGTTTCTTGCTTTCAGTCAATCCGGCTATATGGCTTGAAAGATTGGTAGCTTGTTTTATTTCAATCCCGCTTTCATGCTTTCTTGAAATCTTGCAATCTTGATGTCTTGAAATCTTGTTTTCTGCCAGTCAATCCTGCTTGGAATATGGCTTTCCATATCGCTTTCAATCTTGAAATCTTCTGCAAATAAAAGGAGAAAAAACATCCGTTTTCAGATGCGTCCCGCTTTGTCCCCCGATGTCCCGGTTTGTCCACCAACCGACTATTTTACAGCATTATAAATCACCGTTACTTTGCAGCGGAGTAACAGATGCCAAAAGGGGAAAGGCGTGGAATCCGGTCGGCGGACGGCAGGCTTGCCGTCTTGTGCTGACCCCAATCCGTCCCGGACGGATTTTCGATTTTCGCCAGAAAATAGCAAGGTGTGTTTCGTGTGCCGCGAAACCGTTTTCCGTGCCTGAAAACGCCTTGCCCCTTGCGGGGTGAAAACCACTCCGAAGTCGTGATTTTTTAATTCAAAGCAGTATGGAAACAAGAAGAAACAACAAGGGCGGTCGTCCCGCCCTACAAGACCCGGCGAAGCACCGCCATGTGCTGTACCTGAATGACCGGGAGAACGCCCGCTTCCTCGCGCAATGGGAGCAGTCGGGCGTTACAAGCAAGTCCCGGTTCATTGCCGCACGTATCTTCGGCGAGCCGTTCCGGGTGGTGAAAGTGGACAAGTCGGCGGTCGAGTATTGCGCCAAGCTGACCGAATTTTACGCCCAGTTCCGGGCTGTAGCGGTCAATTACAACCAAATTGTAAAGGCGTTGCATAGTAACTTTTCCGAGAAAAAGGCACTGGCTTTCCTTTATAAACTGGAGAAAGCAACCACCGAACTGGCTATGTTGAACCGTCAGGTTATCGACCTGACCAACGAGTGCAGGGAACTATGGTTGCCAAGATAAACACGGGAAGTTCCATGTTCGGCGCACTGGCATACAATCAGGAAAAGGTGGACAACGGGGAAGCAAAGGTGCTTTTCTCCAATAAGATGTTGTTAAGCGAGGACGGGCATTTCTCTATCGGCGAGTGTATGCGCAGCTTCGAGATGCAGATGCCCGTGCAACTTTCCACCCAAAAACCGATACTCCACATTTCCATAAACCCGCACCCGGAAGACGTGCTTTCAGACCAGCAACTATCTGACATTGCCAAAGAGTATATGCAAAAGCTGGGTTATGGCGGGCAACCTTATTTAGTATATAAGCATACCGACATCGACCGCCACCATATCCACATCGTAGGCTTGCGGGTGGACGAAAACGGCAGACCGCTGAATGACAGGTTCGAGCATCGGAGAAGCAAACAGATTACCCGTGAACTGGAAAGAAAGTACGGGCTTCACCCGGCGGAACGGAAAGAACGTGCCGAACGCCCGGAACTTAAAAAGGTGGATTACGAAGCCGGGGACGTGAAGCACCAAATCGGCAATACCGTGAAAGCGGCTTGCTACGGCTACCGCTTCCAGTCGTTCGGGGAGTACAGGGCGTTGCTTGCCGCCTATAACGTGTGCGCCGAGGAAGTCAAGGGGGAGATAAACGGCAGACCCTATCAGGGCATCGTCTATTCCGCCATGAACGGCAAGGGCGAAAAGGTGGGCAATCCGGTAAAGGCATCCCGCATCGGCAGGTCGGTGGGGTATGAAGCGGTACAGCGCAGGATAGAGAAATCTGGAAAAGTGATTAAGGACGGAAAACTGAAAGAGCGTACCCGGAAAATTGTCGCCGCCGCCATGCGGACAGCCTGCACCCGGTTGGAGTTTGAACGGGAACTGAATCGGCAGGGCATTGACGTGGTGTTCCGCCGGAACGACAGCGGGCGTATCTATGGCGTTACGTTCATCGACCACGACAGCCGGGTGGTGCTGAACGGTTCACGCTTGGGCAAGGAGTATTCGGCGAACGTGTTCAACGATTTGTATTCCGATGAAAGGAAAACGGATGTGCGGCAGGAACAATCCACGCGTCAGGAACAGCCGGACTTCACGCCGAAAGCTGACATCGTTTCGGGTGTGGCTTCCGTAGTAGGTGCTTTCGGAGGATTGTTCGGCGGTGCATCAGGCGGTGATGAGCCACAGGACACTGCCAGCCAAAAGAGAAAGAAGAAGAAAAAGAAGCGTACAAGGCGCATCGACTAACTGATTAACATAAAAACATACGATTATGCAACAGGAAGATGATTTGAGGGGGCTTGCAAGGGTCATGGACTTTATGCGGGCTGTCAGTATTCTATTCGTGGGAATCAACGTGTACTGGTTCTGTTACTCTACCCTGAAAGGACGGGGAGTAACCTTTGAGGTCGTGGACAAGATTTTGTGGAATTTCCAGCGCACTACCGGGCTATTCTCGTCCGTTCTTTGGACGAAACTTTTTGCGGTGGTGTTCCTCGCCTTGTCGTGCATCGGGACAAAAGGGGTGAAGAATGAAAAGATAACTTGGGCGAAGATTTATTGCTGCCTTGCGGCGGGTGTCGTGCTGTTCTTCTTCAACTGGTGGCTGCTGGAACTGCCGCTGCCCCATACGGCAGACACCGTGTTTTATATCGCCACGCTGTCGGCTGGCTATATCTGCCTGCTCATGGCGGGCACATGGATGTCCCGGCTGTTGAAGAATAACCTGATGGATGATGTCTTTAACACGGAGAACGAGAGTTTCATGCAGGAAACCCGCCTGATTGAAAACGAGTATTCCGTTAATCTGCCGACCCGTTTCTATTACAGGAAGAAGTGGCATAAGGGCTGGATAAACGTGGTGAACCCGTTCCGTGCCAGCCTTGTGCTGGGTACGCCGGGCAGCGGTAAGTCATACGCCGTTGTAAACAGTTACATAAAACAGCAAATCGAGAAGGGCTTTTCGATGTACCTATATGATTATAAGTTTCCCGACCTGTCAGAAATAGCTTATAACCACCTGCTTAACCACTTGAATGGCTACAAGATGAAGCCGAAATTCTACATTATCAATTTTGACGACCCACGCAAGAGCCATCGGTGCAACCCGATAAACGCCAGTTTCATGTCTGACATTGCGGACGCTTACGAAGCCAGCTACACGATTATGCTTAACCTCAATCGCTCTTGGATAAGCAAGCAGGGTGACTTCTTTGTGGAAAGTCCGATTATCCTTTTGGCGGCTATAATTTGGTATCTCCGTATCTATCAAGGCGGTAAGTATTGTACGTTTCCCCATGCCATAGAACTGTTGAACAAGAAATACGCCGATGTGTTCACGATTTTACGCAGTTATCCCGAACTGGGAAATTATCTTTCCCCGTTCGTGGACGCTTGGGAATCCGATGCGCAGGAGCAGTTGCAGGGGCAGATAGCCAGTGCGAAAATTCCGCTTTCCCGCATGATAAGTCCGGCACTCTATTGGGTGATGACGGGCGATGATTTCTCGCTGGATATAAACAACCCGAAAGAGCCTAAAATACTGGTGGTCGGCAACAATCCAGACCGCCAGAACATCTATTCGGCGGCACTCGGTCTGTACAACAGCCGTATCGTGAAGCTGATAAACAAAAAAGGTCAGCTTAAAAGTTCGGTGATAATAGACGAGTTGCCCACTATCTACTTTCGTGGTCTGGACAACCTGATTGCCACCGCCCGGAGCAACAAGGTCGCCGTCCTGCTGGGCTTTCAGGATTACAGCCAGCTTACCCGTGATTACGGGGACAAGGAAAGCAAGGTCATACAAAACACGGTGGGCAATATTTTCAGCGGTCAGGTGGTCGGCGAGACGGCAAAGATATTGTCGGAGCGTTTTGGAAAGGTGTTGCAGAAACGGCAGAGCATGACCATCAACCAGCGGGAGAAGTCCACCTCGATAAGCACCCAGATGGACAGCCTGATACCCGCCAGCAAAATATCCAACCTCACGCAAGGCATGTTCGTGGGGGCTGTGGCGGACAATTTTGACGAGCGAATAGAACAGAAGATTTTCCACTGTGAAATCGTGGTGGACAACGAGAAGGTGAAGCGGGAAACCGCCCGTTACGTAAAGCTGCCGCAGATTATCGACTTCACCGACAAGGACGGGAACGACCGGATGCAGGAGGAAATACAAGCCAACTACGAACGCATCCGGCAGGAAGTAAGGCAGATTGTTGAGGACGAGATAACCCGGATTAAGAACGACCCGGCACTATGCCACTTGATAAAGGACGAGGAAGAATAACCCTATATAATATAATGTATAAGACAAAAGATTGTCAGCATGATAAAAAGTGCGCCGTTATTTTTCGTACATTTGCATAAACTAAGGATTATATGAGTGAAAGCCAAAATATTGAATGGAAAGAAAGCTGGCGGGACGAATACCTGAAATGGATATGCGGTTTCGCCAATGCCGCAGGCGGCAAGATATATATCGGCACGGATGACAGCGGCAAGGTGGTCGGTGTTGCCGATGCCAAGAAGCTGCTGGAGGACATACCGAACAAGGTACGTGATGTGCTGGGTATCATGGTCGATGTGAACCTGCTGGAAGAAAACGGGCTGCAATACATCGAGATTGACGTGCCACCCTATTCAAACCCCATCAACTACAAAGGTCAGTACCATTACCGCAGCGGCAGCACGAAGCAGGAATTGAAAGGTGCGGCTTTGAACCGTTTCATCATGCAGAAAACAGGCAGGCATTGGGATGAGTTCCCCATAGAACGAGCCAAAGCGGAGGACATGTCAGAAAGTGCGCTGAACCGTTTCCGCAAGGAAGCGGCAAGAAGCGGACGTGTGGATGAAGGGGTGTTGAACGACACGACCGGGCATCTGTTGCAGGACTTGCGCCTGATTGACGATGCCGGGCATTTGACACGTGCCGCCGTGCTGTTGTTCCATCCCGACCCCGAAAGATATGTATTCGGCGCATATATCAAGATAGGCTTTTTCCGGGACGATAAAGGCAATCTGGAGTTTCAGGACGAGGTTCACGGTGCTTTGATGGAACAGGTGGACAAGGCTATGGACTTGATAAAGACCAAATATCTAATCTACCGGATTTCATACGAGGGGATTTCCCGGCGTGAAACGCCGCAGTTCCCAGTAGAAGCCATCCGGGAGTCGCTGATGAATGCCATCGCCCACAAGGATTATGCCAGCGGTGTGCCCATCCAAATCAGCGTGTTCCCCGACCATATCACTTTCTGGAACTCCGGGCAGTTGCCGGAGGACTGGACTACCGACAGACTGTTTGAAAGCCATCCGTCCGCACCCTATAACCCGATAATCGCCAACGCCTTTTTCAGAAGCGGGGACATCGAAAGTTGGGGACGTGGCTACAAGCGCATTTTGGAAGCGGTCAGCGCATATAGGCTGCTTCCGCCCAAACTGGAAATGATAAGCGGGCTGATGATTACTTATTATACCGATGTGCGTTCACAGTTATTGGCGCAACGTGTGGATGAAAGGCATATACCCGTCATTGAATATGCCGCCAAGAACGGACGTGTTACAAACTCGGACGTGCAGCATATTTTAGGAGTAAGCAAACCGACAGCATCCCGCATACTCCAACAGATGAATGGTTGGCTGGAAATGCAGGGAAAAGTAGGCAAAGGAACTTATTATGTACCCAAATGGCTCACTAACGTATCACAAGTATAATGCAGTTTATTATAAACAGTTGATTATGAGCTATTGTTGCAATAATTAAATGGCTCATAAATGGCTCACCTAAAAGAGAGTGATTAACTTCACTCTCTTTTTTTTGTACCTGTTTTAATTCCGAACCGTTAGTTTCTGTTATTTTTTACCCGGACAAATCAACCCACCACAAGACAAAGCCGGACACCATTTTCCGCCCGTCAAAATATAGCATATTTAGTCGCTACCTTTGGACGGGACTATTCCCGCAACCGTTTAATTTCAATGATTTATGAGCGAAAACAGAATGACCCCGCCCGCAGAGGGGCAGGAAAAGGACGTGCTGCTGGTCTTGGACAAACAGCAGGGGAAAGTGAGTGCCGTTAAAGGATTCGATAAGGAGGGCAACTTGCAGACAGTACCGCCGATACAGGGCGGAGAGTTCATGCAAGTGGACAGGAACGGCGACATCATCAGCAACCTTGTCGCCAACTTCTACCGCAAATTTCAGGACACCGAAGGGCTGGCATTGTTCCGCTGCAAGGCATCGGAGGTGGAACGAAACGCAAAGGCTATCGAGGACAACCATCGCCACCCCACGCCGGAGGGCGACAAACAGACGGAAGCACTCCGTGTACCGAAACCGGACAACCCGGAATCCAAGCAGGGCTACCGCTTCGACCCAGCGAAGATTGATTGGGAGAGCCTGAAAAAAGTAGGCATCACCGCCAACACCCTGAAAAACACAAAGGACTTCGACCGGGTGATGCGTGGCTACAAATCCCGCAACACTTACACCGTTTCGGGGACGGTGGGAGGTTTCTATCTCAGACCTACCGATGTCAAGCTCTCTTTCTATCAGGCAAAGGACGGCACAATAGTCCCCAAGCTGCATGGCGTACAGATGGATGAGAAGCTGTTGCAACGCCCATACAACGGGCATGAGTTTTCCAAACAGGAACAAGGAAACTTGCAGCATATCGGGAATCTGGGCAGCGTCGCCCAAATTACCGACCCGAAAAGCGGGGAGCAAATTCCCGTATTCATCAGCCGGGACAGGCACACGCACGAACTGGAGTACATGCGGGCGGACAAATGGAAATGCCCCGACAGCGTTTGCGGCGTGAAGGTAAGCCCGGAACAGAAAGCCGCCTTTGAAGCCGGGAAAGCGGTCAGGATGGAGAACCTGCAATTCAAGGACGGAACAAGGCGCAGTGCCTATCTTCAGGTCAGTGCGGTGGAGCGTGGTTTGGAGTTCCTGCCGAGAGCAGCCGTACAAGCCTTGCAGCAAGGACAGCAGCCCACGCAGCAGGTAGCCGGAGTGAAGGACGGGCAGGGCGTGGAGTTCAACGGTCATGTGCAGCCCGGCGCACAAGGGAAGTCCCCCGACAAGGTACAACCGAAAGACGTTATCCCAGCCGCCGAGAGCCGGACACAGGTGGCGGTCAATACGGAGGGCAAGACCAACGAAGCCACCAAGCAGACCAAAGAGCCGCTGAAACAGGGGCAGGACAAGCCCACCGCCAAGCAGAAGGAGAAGCAGGACAAGACCCTGAAAGCGGACAAGCCCAAGAAGTCCAGAGGAATGAAAATGTAATGACCACTTAAAAAGCAAAGAACTATGATAGCATTGATAGCAGAAAAGCCCAGCGTGGCTAAGGACATCGCCTGCATCATTGGGGCGACACAGAGGAATGATGGATATTTTTCCGGCAATGGGTATATGGTAACATGGACGTTCGGCCACTTGATACAGCTTGCCATGCCCGAAGCCTACGGGGTGGCGAACTTCCGCAGGGAGAGCCTGCCGATAATTCCGGCGGACTTCCAGCTAATCCCCCGTCAAGTGAAAGCCGAGAAAGGCTACAAGGCAGACCCCGGCGTGTTGAAGCAGTTGAAAGTGATAAAGGAAGTGTTCGACCAGTGCGACCG
>UMKW01058790.1_pt1 | contig 11448 bp, 8 predicted proteins | sample 1966391 | NCBI WGS metagenome assembly UMKW01 (sample SAMEA4836183, study PRJEB28245) | human gut metagenome | biome: gut microbiome; material: fecal sample | place: Denmark | collected 2008
GTTTTCTGCCGCGCTGGAAGCCGTGACCGGTTTTTTGTAGCTCAGCAGCATCCATTCCGGCTGCTGGCTGGCGGCATCGAATTTGCCTGCCGGGATGCGGTGGGGGTAATCGGAAAAGTTCTGGTTGCAGTAAAGCACGCCGTCCTTGTCGAACCCGGCAGGGAACAGGCCTACCCGGCGCTCAAAGTCATAGTTGACGGAAATGCGCATGGTGGAGGCGTGCCACCAGTTGCCGTAGATGTCGGCAATGGTGCTGCCGTGGCCTGCACCGGTGATGAATCCACCGGGCTTTGCGGAAAACGGATTGGATGCCTGCCGCACAAAGGGGCCCAGCGGAGAACGGGAGGTGTATACACCGTCGGCGTAAGTGTTGTACTGGGTGCCGGGGCAGGCGTACTGCAGATAGTAGGTGTCGCCGTGCTTTGTCATGAACGCACCCTCAATGTAGGGCTTGCCGATGGCGTTGAACATGGCAGTCAGGCTTTCGGCACTCAGGCCGGGGATGCTTGCCATCTGCGGCGGCAGATTCAGCTTGCCGGTCTTGGGGTCATAGAACTGCTTCATGGACTGGTACAGCACGCTGGCTTCCCGGTCCACAATGCCGTTGTTGCCGGGGCGTTCGTAGCCAAGTATGGTTTCATTGCCGAAGATCAGCTCCTGCTTTTCACTGATGGGGGTCATGGTGTTCGGGTCCAGCTCCACGCCGTAGATGGGGGCAATATTGGAACAGCCCCAGTAGAAGTACACCCGGCCATCGTCATCGCAGAACAGATCCGGGTCCCAGAAAGCAAAGGGCGCGGAAACCTCGGTAAACGGCTCGGTCAGGGGGTCAGCGGTGCGCAGGATGGGGCAGTTGCGCCCCTTGCGGCTGGCGCAGAAGTAGAGGTAATTGCCCACCTGCCGCACATCTGGCGCGTAGTCATAGATCAGCAGGTCGGGGTCTGCATGGAAGTTCCAGTCCAGAAGATCCTCCGAATACCAGAACCCTGCCGACATGGAAACGAACAGATAATATCTGCCTTTGAAGTACACCAGCGTCGGGTCTGCGCCCTCCCGGAAACCCGCTGTGCGGGGGCCTTCCTTCATGTGCTGGTAACGGTAGCCCAGATCAAGGGGATTGCAATAGGTCTGTTTCATCGAAGCTTACTCCTTGGCAATGCCCTGCAATACCCGGTTCAACTGCTTGATGTCCTCTTCCGAAGTGCCCGCCTGCATCAGCATGGATTGAATGGTCATCCGCTGCATGGCACGCTCCATCATGGCCACCAGAGCCGGGTTGTCCTTCACGGCAGCGGCAACATCTCCGCGGGCAGCGGCGGCTTTATCAGAAATCTGCTTCAGGATGGGACCGGCTTTCGGGTCTGCCATGGCGGCAGCCATGTTGTCCTTCACCGACCAGCAGCTTTCGTCCAGCTCGCCGTCAAACCAGTTGGTCACGTTCTTGCGGTTGTCCATGGCGTAATCCGGGTTGGGGGCGTCCACCTTGTTCACCAGGATCACGCTGCTGTGCTCACCGGAGCGTGCCTCAATGCTGTGCTTGCCGGTAATGGGCAGCTGGAAGGTGAACACCTTGTCGCCCTGCTTGGTCTCCACCAGTTGACCGTCCTTGTACAGCGAGACCTCCGGCAGATTGGAGTAGACCTTGATCTCGGTCACATCCTCGGCGCGGTCCACATAGCGGCTGCCGCACAGGTGCACGAACGGCTCCTTGCTCCAATAGGCCTTGTAGAGATAGAAGGGGTCTTTTTTGAGCTTGCGGTCAAAGGTGACAAGTCCCTTCTGGTTCTCGCCATGCTTGCCGCCCTCGTCGCGGCCATCGGCGGCAAAGTCGAACATATTCCACACATGAGTCGCCCACAGCCAAGGACGGTCGGCAATCATCTTAGCAATGTGCTCATGGTAAATGCACTGGTAGCTCTCGGTGTAGTCGCCCTTTTCCGGGTGGCTGCTCTGGTACTGGGGGTTGGCATCTGCGCCATACTCCGAAAAGCCGATGCAGCGGTCAGGGTAATCGGTATGGTATTTGTCAAAGAACTCGTCGTTCTGCTCCAGTTCACCCAGATACCAGCCGAAGTAGAGGTTGTAGCTGTTCACATCGGGAATTTCCAGAATAGGACTGGTGGTCTCCAGCATAAACACGTTTGCCATGGTGGTCTTGCGGGTGGGGTCCAGCTTGTGCGCCAGCTCGTTCAGCAGACGGTGGTTTTCCAGCAGATCCTCGTTGACCGCAGAGGCGGCGGTGATCTCGTTAGAAAGGCCCCACACGGCAATGCAGGGGTGGTTGTAGTTCTGGACGATCAGCTCTTCCATCTGGGTCAGGGTGTTGGCACGGCCGTTGGTCATGTGCATGGTGATGTAGGGGATCTCTGCCCAGATGACAAGACCCTTTTCATCACACAGGTCGTAGAAATACGGTGCGTGCTGATAGTGTGCCAGCCGGATGGTGTTGGCGCCCATTTCCAGAATGATGGAGATATCCTCCTCCATCATTTCTTTGGTCAGGGCATTGCCCATACCCTTACGGTCCTGATGGCGGGAAACGCCGCGCAGGGGATAGCTGCGGCCGTTCAGGATAAAGCCCTTCTGGGGGTCAAACTCAAATTTCCGGCAGCCGAACCGAGCGGAGGTCTCCTCGCCATTGTCCAGCTTGGCAGATACGGTGTAGAGGAAGGGGTCGTCCACGCCATCCCACAGATGGGCGTTGTTCAGCGTGAAAACAACCTTTGCAGTGCCGTTTTCCACCGGGGCGGTGATGCTCTGGCCTTCCAGCGCAAAGGATACGCTTTGTGCGCCGATCGCAGCAGCTTCCAAAGTAACTTCAACGGTCTTGGCGGCAAGGTCGGTGACGATAGGGGTCACCTTCAGCGCCGGTGCGCCATTAGCGGGCAGGGCGAAGTGCTCTGCCGGGACGATGTGCAGGGTCACATCCCGGTAAATGCCGCCGTAGAAGGTAAAATCGGCTTTCTGGGGATACACGGTGTCGTTGTCGCAATTGTCCACGCTGATGGCCAGCAGGTTCTCGTCTTTCAGGTGGTCGGTCAGGTCCACCTGGAAGGTGGAGTAGCCGCCCTTGTGCTCGGCCAGTTTTTCCCCGTTCAGGTAAACGGCGGCGGTCATGGCTGCGCCGTCCAGCTGCAGAACAGCCTTGCCGCCTGCCGGGATGGCGGGCTTTGTCAGGGCCAGTGTATACCAGCAGGTGCCGCGGTAGTAATCGTTGCCGCCGTCCTGACCGTCCACCGCGTTCCATGTGTGGGGCAGGGCGATGGCCTCACCCATAACAGCGGTGGGGATGCCGGGGTTCTCCTTGGTAAAATGCCAGTCGCTATGATTCAGCAGGATGGTCTTGCTCATGGTAAAAACTCCTTTATATTTATACTTTATATTTATAAAAGATGGATAGAATCAGCAAAAACCGAAAGAGCGTATGAGCCTTTTCGGTCTTTGCAGGGTGTTACTGCATATGTTCTGCAATTACTTCACGGCGAAGAGCGTCTTTTTTATCTGCGATGCGCTTCTGGACGTTGACCATTTCCTCCTTGGTCAGGGGGCAGCCCACCATGGCGAGCAGGGTGACGACCCAGCCCAGCATCGGCAGACCGTACTTGATGGCAAGGGTCATCCAGAAGATGCCGGAGGTGTAGGCATCCGTGGGCTGAGGCATGGTGGTGGTGTAGCCCAGAACGGCCACTGCTGCGGTGGCGATGACGGCAGCCACCGAGGTGATGAGCTTGTCGATCAGGCTGTAAGTACCGGAGACTACCGCCGGGATGTAACGGCCGCTGCGGTCCAGCTCGTAGTCGATGGTGTCAGCCATGTAAGAGGTGTTGGAGGTGGTGATGCACATATTGGAACCGTTCTGCAGCAGGGTCAGCAGGACATAAACAATCATGTTCCAGCTGCCGATCACACCGATCTGACGGGTGTCGGTAAAGATGAAGAACAGGATCAGCACAGTGGTGATGGTCATGCTGATGCAGGTCCAGGTCACGATGCCCTTCTTGCTGCCTTTTTTGCCCACATACTTTGCGCCGAAGGCTGCAAAGAAGATGGAGGGAACCATGCTGATCATGCTAAGGGTGGTAGCAAGACCCATGTTGCCGATGAGGATGCCGTTCAGCATCGTGTTGATGATGGCCTGGCTGCCTACCTGCTGTGCCAGCTTATCGGAAGCGTGGGAGGCAACATAGCACTGCAGGGGCTTGTTGTGTTTGAACACCTCAAGAATATCCGCAACCTTCAGCGGTTCGTGATTTTTGCTGATGCCCTCAAAGTTTTCGGGCTTATCGTAGGCGGAGATGCCGGCGCAGACGATCAGGGTGCCGATGCCGGCAATGATCAGGACGATGGTGCAGACCGTGCTGAGGAAGCCCTGATTGAAGGTGCCGCCGCACTTGGGCAGGATGACGGTGTAGACCAGCATGCTCATGCCCATGGGCACGAAGTAGTTCAGCGCAGTGGTCCAGACACCGATGGTGGGACGCTGCCGGGGATCGTTGGTCATGATGGCAGGCAGGGTCTGGGCGGTCATGTTGGTGACGGTATAGCCGATAATATAAATAATGTAGGTCAAAACGAACACCGGCAGGCCGAAGCCCTTGCTGGAACACAGGTTGAACATACACAGCAGGCCCACCGCTTCGATCAGGTAGCCGCTGATCAGCAGAACGCGCAGCTTGCCGAAACGGGTGTTGACGCGGTCGTAGACGAATGCCAGCATCGGATCGGTGAAGGCGTCCAGAATGCGGGCCAGCATCAGGATGATGCCGACGGTTGCAGTAGTGATGCCGTAGCCGATACTGGCAGAATAACTTGCCATACCGATCAGGGAATAGACGCTCATGCCCACAAAGGCGTTGCAGGCATAGCAGATGATCTGCCATGTTTTGGCGCGGCGGTACTGGACGCCGTCTACCTCGCTGGCGCTGGGTTTCTTTTGGAACATAATGATTTTCCTCCTTTTTATGTGAAACGGGTTCCGCTTTTCTTGACACCAGAATAACAGAATGCAACAGGTACTGCCGGACAAAAAACTGGAATTAAGGATAAAAATTCGTGCAATAATTTGTGATTCGTGAATTTACGCCCGACTTCACGATTTATTACCCCATAGGGGCAAAACAGGTCTGCTACAATAGTCTCAACAAGTAACACGCAGGAGGGGAGAACCATCATGCAGAAATTTGAAAAAGGCTTTTTCATCGGAGCTGCAACAGCAGCCCATCAGGTGGAGGGCAACAATATAAATAGTGACTACTGGGCACAGGAGCAACTGCCCCATTCCAGCTTTACGGAGCCCAGTGACATTGCCTGCGACCATTATCATCGGTACGAAGAAGATATCAAGCTCCTGGCCGATGCCGGGCTGAACGCTTACCGCTTTTCCATCGAGTGGGCACGGGTGGAGCCGGAGGAAGGAACGTTCGACCCGGAAGCCATTGAACACTACCGCAAGGTGATCGCTTGCTGCAAGGCACACGGCGTAGAACCCATCGTCACCCTGTTGCACTTTACCAGCCCCAAGTGGCTCATCTGCAAGGGCGGCTGGGAAGCGGAGTCCACCGTAGAGGACTTTAAGAACTATGCAGTCTATGTCATGGAGCAGCTGGGCAGCGAGCTGCGCTATGTCTGCACCATCAACGAAGCCAACATGGGCTTGCAGCTGGCCACTATTTCCAAGCGGTTCCGCCTGATGGCCGAACAGGCTGCCAAGAATGCCGCCGCGGCCGGAAAGTCTGCCGAGGGTACGGTGCAGGTGGGCATGAATTTCCAGAAGATGATGGAAAACATGAAGTATGCTGCCATGGAGAATGCACAGGTGTTCGGCACGCCCCAGCCGCAGATCTTTGTCAGCGAGCGCACCCCGGAGGGCAATCTGCTGGTGCGGCGTGCCCATGCAGCCGCACGGGATGCCATCAAGGCCATCTGCCCGCAGGTCAAGGTTGGCCTGACCCTTTCGCTCCACGACTTGCAGGCACAGCCCGGCGGCGAAGCCTTTGCCGAGGCCGCATGGCAGAAGGAGTTCACCCATTATCTGCCCTACATCAAAGAGGATGATTTCTTAGGTGTGCAGAACTACACCCGCACCCTTTACGGCCCGCAGGGGCAGCTGCCGGCACCGGAGGGCGCAGAGCTGACCCAGATGGATTACGAGGTTTACCCGCAGGCACTGGAGCACGTCCTCCGCAAGGTGGCAGAGGAATTCAAGGGCGATCTCATCGTCACCGAAAACGGCATTGCCACCGCCGATGACACCCGCCGTGTGGCGTTTATCCGGCAGGCACTGGACGGCGTGCAACACTGCATTGCCGACGGCATCCCGGTGAAGGGCTACTTCCATTGGAGCCTGATGGATAATTTTGAGTGGCAGAAGGGCTATGCCATGCAGTTCGGCCTGATCGCCGTGAACCGTGAAACCATGGAGCGGACCGCAAAGCCCAGCCTTGCGGTGCTGGGGGAGTATTGCGGAGCTTGAGAGGGGGCTCCGGGCATCGGTAGAAAAAACGGCGGAAGTATGATATACTATTTCTATCAATGAGTCAATGAGCCGGAGGGGTTACACATGGATGTTCTCCAGAATATGATGCTGTTTTCCGAGCTTGTCCAGTGCGGCGGCAATGTTTATACATGGTGCTATGATGCAAAGGGAAAGCTACTACGGAGCAACTGCCCGGACGAGGCCTTTCTAGCCAGCGCATTTGAGCTGTTCGGCTGCAAACAGCGGATGCTGGAGCATGGGAACCGGGATGATGTACCCGTTACCTTGGGGACGGCTCTGGGTCTTTTGTGGGGCGCAGCCTTTGAAAAGGAAGAGGGGAAGCTGAAGCGTGTCTGGGTCATCGGGCCGGTGTTCCATCGGGATGTGACAATGCGCGGGATCGAGGACGGGCTGAAATATTACAGCAAGCTGGAGATCAGTGTGGCATGGACGATCCAACTTTACAAAGCCCTTGAAAAAGTTTCTACCCTGCAAAACACCATTATATACCGCTATCTGCTGATGATGCACTACTGCCTGACCGGGCAGCGGTTGGAACTGAGCTGTGTCAACAGTAGCACAGCACAGGAGGAGCGGCTGGAAAGCTCTGCCATCCCCCACGACCGGTATAAAGTCTGGATGGCAGAGCAGGGAATGCTGCAGATGGTCCGCACCGGAGACCTGAATTACAAGCAGGCGCTTTCCAACTGTATGAGCATAAGTGCAGGTGTGCCGGTACAGAGCAGCGATGTCCTGCGCCAGAGCAAGACCTCCATCATCGTGTTCACCTCTCTGGTCTGCCGTGCCGCCATTGAGGGCGGTCTTTCCCCGGAGGAGGCGTACTCCCCCTGGGGGACAGCTACATTCAGACGGCAGAAGCGGCAAAATCGTTGGATGAGCTGCACCCGCTTGCAATGATGATGTACGATGATTTCATCCGGCGTGTCCACAAACACCGGACAAACCCGAACCTCAGTATGCAGATCCAGAAATGTGTGGATTACATCGAGATGAATCTGGACAAAAAGATCGTAGCGGAAGATCTTGCCGCCCTGGTGGGCTACACGGAATATTACCTCACCCACAAATTCAAGGAAGAAACCGGTCTGAGCGTGACGAACTATGTAAAGTTTGCAAAGGTCGAACGTGCGAAAGTTCTGCTGAAAAGTACACCGTTCAGCGTCCGGGAAATTTCCGAGCAGCTTGGCTTTTCCACCCGCAATTATTTCAGCGCAGTCTTTCAGCAGGTCACCGGAAAAACGCCCATGGAATTCCGGGAAACATAAAGCAGAACAGGCATCCTGCGTTACCGTTTGGCGGTATCGGGCAGGATGCCTGTTCTGCTATGATGACGAAAAATGGGGGAGAATGGCTCAGTTGAGGAACTTCTCGTTCAAAGTCACACCAAAGTCGCGGGCGATGGCGCGCAGGTCGTCGTCGGTGATGGTCTGACGGATGATGCCGCCGCCCATGGAGAGCACCTTGACGTAAATTTCGGCACTCTTTTCGATGGTGTGGGCCAGACCAAAGGTGATGTCAAAGTCCGGACCGGAAGCAAACAGACCGTGCTGTGCCCAGATGGCGGCCTGATAGGTTTTCATCAGCTCGCTGGTGGCCATGGCGATATCTGCCCCGCCGGGCACCATCCACGGGCAGACACCCACGCCCTCCGGGAACACCACCGGGCACTCGGTGGCGCTCTGCCACAGCGCACGGGTGAAGTCCCGGTCGGTCAGGGGCAGGATGTAGGTCAGGGCGATCACGTTGGTGGCGTGGCAGTGGTAGATGACACGGTTTGCGCCATTGGTGGCAGCCTTGCGGACACTGTGGTTCATAAAGTGGCTGGGGAACTCACTGGTGGGCTTTGCGCCATCTTCCAGACCCCAGACGATGCGCCAGCTGTCGCCCTTGTCGTTGATCTCCACAATGCCGATGCTGTGGACAGGGTCCGACTCCACGTTGCGGAAGAATTTGCCGGAGCCTGTGGTGATGAAATACTCCCCGGCCAGATTGTCCGCCTGCACGCCCATGTTCACCCATTCGCGGGGCTGCGGGTCAAAGAAGGGACGGCACTGGGCTACTTCCTCTTCCTTCATGCGGTAGGTCAGGTTGCCGCCGTTGCGCTCGTGCCAGCCCTGCAGCCAGCCATCGTTGCACATCCGCATAAAACCTTTGACAATTTCAATATCCAGAATACCCATCTTCAAAAACCTCTCTCATTCAAATGCGCTTGCTCAGCACGTTCTGCTCGTACTTTTTGACTTCCTCAAACCATGCACCGTCCACCGGCACACCGTTCCGGCGGCAGTATTCGTCCCAGACTTCCCCAAAAGGCAGGGTCTTCAGCTCCTCTTGCCGCACCATCAGCTCGGTGAACTGGTTGGTGTCCTGCAGCTCTTTCAGCGCCGTGTGGGGGGTGCACAGGGCAGACAGCAGCGCCTTTTCCACGTTGCGGAAGCCCACCGTCCATGCGGAGATGCGGTTGATGGAAGCATCAAAGTAATCCAGTGCAATGTTCACCCGGCCGTCCAGACCGCCGCAGCGCACGATCTCCTTGCAGATCTCCTTCGTTTCATCGTCAAACAGCACCACATGGTCGGAGTCCCAGCGGATGGGGCGGGTGACGTGGAGGGCGATCTCCGGGAAGAAGGCCAGCAGGGCGGGGATCTTGTCGCTGACCACTTCGGTGGGATGGTAGTGGCCGTTATCCATCAGCGGAATGCACTTTTCCCGGTTGAAGGCGGCGTAGCTCAGGGCAAACTCCGCGCTGCCCACGGTGTACGCCTCTACGCCGATGCCGAACACCTTGCTCTCGATGCAGGGCTTCACCAGCTTGAAGTCGTAAGGCTCGCTCAAAATCTCGTCAATGCTGGCCTTGTAGCGGTCCCGGGGACCTTTGCGATCCGCCGGTACGTCCTTAAAGCCGTCGCCCGTCCAGATGTTCATGGTGCAGGGCTGCCCCAGTTCCTCGGCCAGATACTGGCTGATGCGGATGCAGGCCTTGCCGTGTTCCACCCAGAATTTCCGGGTCTCCTCGTTGGGGCTGGCAAGGGTCAGCGGGTCGCACTTGGGGTGGGAGAAAAAGGTGGGGTTGAAGTCTGCGCCTAGCCCTCTTGCCTTGCAGAAATCCACCCATTTTTTGAAGTGCTTCGGCTCCAGTTTGTCCCGATCTACCCACGGGTTCTCCTCGTCAAAAATGGCGTAGGAGGCGTGGAGGTTGATCTTTTTGGTGCCGGGGCAGAGGGACAGCACCTTGTCTATGTCTGCCATCAGTTCCTCCGGGGTGCGGGCACGGCCGGGGTAGTTGCCGGTGGTCTGGATGCCGCCGGTCAGGGGCTTGGTGGGGTCGGTATCAAAGCCCCTGACATCATCGCCCTGCCAGCAGTGCAGGGAGATGGGGACAGTTTTCAGTCGGGCAATGGCGGCTTCGGTGTCCACGCCAATGGCAGCGTAGCGGGCTTTTGCTTCTGCGTAACTCATAGGGTTCCTCCTTCAGAAATGCTCATCTGGATCTTCAAATTGCCGATGGCCGTTGCCTCGATGGGCAGCGCCACCACCTGCTTTCCGGTATAGTGGGCGGTCAGCTCGTTCAGGGTGGCGTTCTTTGCGCCGCCGCCTGCGATGTACAGCTTATCCCAGTGCTGGCCGGTGAGGGCTTCCAGCTCCCGGAAAGCTTCCCCGTAGCAGTACGCCAGCGAGTGGTAGATGCTGTTGATGAGGTCCGCATCCGTGGCAGGGGCTTCGCCGGTCTCGGCAAGAGCCGTGCGAATCTCTGCGCGCATATCCTGCGGGGCAGAGAAGCGGGCTGCGTTTACATCAAAAATGCGGGTATAGGTGCTGGTCTTGGCCAGCTCCACCATCTCGGCAAAGGAGATGCCCAGCTGTTTTTGCACACACTGGATGATCCACAGACCCATGATATTTTTCAGGTAGCGGATGTACCCCACGCCACCCTCGTTGGTAAAGTTGGCGCGGCAGCTTTCCGGGCTGGTGATGGTCTTTGCCAGCTTGACCCCCAGCAGGCTCCATGTACCGGAGGAAAGGAACGGCGCATCCCCCTGTTCCATGGGGATGCCCTCTACCGCGCTGGCGGTGTCGTGGGTGGCGCACAGCACCACCTTGGTCTGCCCGCCCACCTCGGCGGCAATGTTGGGCATCAGCGACCCCAGCACCGTGCCGGGTGCGGTGAGCTTGGGGAACATCGCCTCCGGCAAGCCCAAAGCTTTGAGAATCTCCGGGTCGTACTCCCCGGTCTGGGCGTTCACGAGTCCGGTGGAGGTGGCGTTGGTGTACTCCCGTGCCTTTACGCCGCACAGCTTCCACAGCAGATATTCCGGGATCATCAAAAAGTCCTCGGCCTCTGCCAGCCGTCCGGCTTTTTTGTCAGCGTACAGCTGATAAATGCTGTTGAAGGGCTGGAACTGGATGCCGGTGCGCTGGTAGAGCTGCGCAAAGGGCAGGATGCTGTGTACTTCGGGAATGACCGCCTGCGTCCGGCTGTCCCGGTAGGCGTAGACCGGGTAGAGGGGCTGACCGTTTTTCAGCAGCACATAATCCACCGCCCATGTGTCGATGGAAAGGCTCTCGATATTCGGATATTTTGCAAAGACTTCCCGGATGCCCTGCTTCACGTTAGCAAACAGGCTGTCGATGTCCCATTCCAGATGACCGTCCACCCGTTGGACGCTGTTGGGGAACCGATACACTTCCTCGGTGCGGAGAACACCGTTCTCCATCCATCCGACAATGTGCCGCCCGCTGGACGCACCAATGTCGATGGCAAGATAATTTTTGTGCATAATGCGCCTCCTGTGTGGCTTTGACTGCTACCAGTATAGCGGTATAATGCGGGCAATTCCATCCGCAAAGGTGACGCATTCTTTGTGAAAAGTCTACTCTTGCACTGCAAAGACCGGTGCGCTATACTGAACCTAGGGTGTATCTGAAAAGTCGAAAATTTAGTCTATTTCTAC
>UMKW01027794.1_pt1 | contig 11405 bp, 10 predicted proteins | sample 1966391 | NCBI WGS metagenome assembly UMKW01 (sample SAMEA4836183, study PRJEB28245) | human gut metagenome | biome: gut microbiome; material: fecal sample | place: Denmark | collected 2008
GTGATTTTCGTGTTTGTATCATATTTTCCATTGGGATCAATTCCCGTGATCTTGTTATCAGATTCCTTTACCCCGGAACCTTTATATGCATTTACAGTAATACTTACCGCAATCACCGTACTGATCTTGTCAGGATTTTTCACACCATCGGGGAGTGTAACAGTTCCTTTTACATTGAATGTCTGTCTGTCCACAGAGGAAGGGTCATAAGAACAGCCTTTCACATCCCATTTCACAGAAGCTTTCTGTTCTCCCTTTGTTGTTGTGATCGTCACAGTTTCCGGAAGTTTCAGCGCTTTCTGTGTTTTCTCTGTCCCATTTGGAAGATCTGTGATCGATGATGGTTTTCGGATTCCGGTAAGATCATTCTCTTTCTCACTGTTATCAGTATTTTTTCGAACACTGAAATACGCAGTAATATAAGCAGATACATCTGCACTGTTGGAAATTACAATGTCTTCCAGATATTCTTCTTTGGAAAGACCCTTCTTCGGCTGCACTGTAAAGGTTGCACTTTTTCCCGCCTCAAGCTCTGTCTGTGAAAGAGCTCCTACGGTATAATTTTTTCCGGTTGGCTGCTGCAGTGTGATTTTTGTGTTACCGGTGTTGGTAACTGTTACAGTCTGTGCTTCCGGAAGATCTTTATAACCTTCGTTCACCGTACCGAAATTCAGACCTTCTTCCGGTTTGACCGAAAGATCATACACCGGTTCCGGTTTCGTTACAGTAAAGGAGACCGAAACGTTCTCATCTATATTTCCATCTTTATCTGCGATTCTGATCTTGCCACTGTATTCTCCTGCAGAAAGGCCGGTTTTGGGCTGGATAGTAAAAGTTGCCTGATTATCTTCGCCCGGATTGAGTACCTCAGCAGAAAGAGCTCCTACTTCAAAATTCTTGGCTGTTGGCTGTACCAGACGGATCGCTTCCGTACCTGTGTTGGTAACTGTTACAGTCTGTGCTTCCGGGGCATTGGAATATCCCTGTTCCAGCTCTCCAAAATTCAGATCTTTTGGGGTAATATCTACAGAATTTTCAGTGAAACTGTCCCCATTTACCAATACGCTTGCTTTCACAGCTGCTGACGCCTTATTGTCCGACGTGGCAAAAACAAGATCTTCCTCATATGGATCATCTTTTGCTTCCAGTCCCAGCTTTGGCTGAACTGTAAACATCTGCTCATCGCCCTGGGCAAGCATGATTTCTCCATTATTTTCACCTTCACTGACAGGTTCAATATCAAAATTGTCTGACTGCGGCTGTTTCAGAGTTACCGTTTCTGTACCTGTATTTCTTATGGTTACAGTTCTTGTCTGATCAACCTCCGTATAGCCCTCTGTCAGGTCATCAAAAGGAATCTCTGCAGGATCTGCTGTCAGTTCATACTGTCCTTCTTCACTGTCGGATGGTTCCGATGCTTTCCCCGCATCCGCGTTCCCGTTATTCCCGTCATCTGTCTGTGCTTCTACAGTGAGATCCGCCTCAAAGAAAACATCCACGCCTTCTTCTGTCTGATATGTGATCAGATCTTTATATTCTCCGGCGTTCAGTCCCTCTCTTGGTTTTACCCATACCGTAATCTGCTCTCCGCTTTTCAGTGGCTGTCCATTAATATCTTCAGCCATGAAATTCTCCGGAGAAATTTCTTTAAAATTCAGATCTGCAGTTCCGGTATTGGTAATCGTAACATACTGTACTTCCGGTATCTCTGTGTAACCTTCTGTTACAGTTCCGAAATTTAAAACACCACTTCCGTCTTCTGTGGATACAACTGCGGAATATGTAAGTTCTTCTGTTGAAGCACTGTCACCATTCTGTGCTTTCGTTTCCCCGGTCTCAACAGTTTTTTCATCAGATCCGGCTGTCGTATCTGATGAATCCTCTGCCTGATCTTCTGTCGAATCCTCTGTCTCTTCGGTATTTCCGGAATCTGTATCAGTTTCTCCCAATCCGGTGATCGTAATGGTGCTGTCCTGAGAATCCTGCTCCAAAGTCTCATCTGATCCGCTCTCGCTGGTAGATGTTTCTGTCTTCTTCTGCTGTGCAAGAGCTTTGGCATCTTCCTCCGTTGCGGAAACTTCCTGTGTTGTTACAGTAAGTTCGCCACTGATTCCCATTTCTTCTTTTCCTGTGATCTTAAGAACAATGGGAAATCCCAGATCCTTTTCTTCAACCTTATAGGTTTTATCTGTTCCTACTTCGGTGAGCACATCACCATCTTTCAGTGACCACGAAAAACTCACATAATCATCTGTAATTCCTTCTGGCTTTACCTTGGAATAATCTGCGCTTAAGGTAACACCTACTGCAATTGTTCCCTTAACTTTCAGTTTGCCATCCAGAGCTCCCTGGGGAACCGCAGCGGCAAACACCATAGATGGAAGTAATGTAACCATCATAAGCACGGCCATGATCACTGCCAGTACTCTGTTTTTCCTCATATTCCATCCTCCTTTACATCCTTATGTTTTCCTGCATTTTCAGATTTATGCATTCTTTCCTTTGTTGATGCAAGTTTACCATATTTAATTTTCAAGGATGTAATTTCTGCTTTCCGTTTTTTCTCTCAGCCTTCAACAATGAGATATTTTCCATCTGGAAGTTTAAACACTTCACTTTCTTCTTCCAGTTCTTTCAGGGAAAGTCCCTCTACATCTGCACCCATTCCATCCAGATATTTTTTTACATCTTTCAGAGAATCCAGCACTACTGCCATACAGTCTTCCAGAAATGCCTCTGCCTCTTCAAAATCATCTGCTACCGGCTCATCAAAAAGCTGTCCCTGTTTTTCCAGAAATGTCTGGACATATTCTTTCTTATACATTTTAAAAAAGTCCTCCTTTATTTATTATTTTTCTTCTCATAAATAGCAACCAGTTCCAACGGTACCGCTGCTACAATGTCTGCGCCGTTTTCTTCCAGTTCCCTGCGGTCACGAAAGCCCCAGAGTGCACCTACTGTATACATTCCGGCTGATTTACCTGTCTGCATATCCGTTTTTGTATCTCCGATATACATGCATTCTTCCGGTTTTACTCCGAATTCTTCCGCGATCTTTAACGGACCATCCGGTGCCGGTTTCCTTCGGATTCCCTCCTGCTGTCCCATTACTTCGTCAAAAACATCTCCATAGATCGCTTTTACGACTTTCTGTGCCGCAATATGCGGTTTATTAGAACATACGGCCATTTTTAATCCCGCATCTTTCAGTTTCTGAATGGTTTCCGGCATATCCTTATATGGTACAACTTTATACAGGGGATCTTCATCAAATTTTTTACGGTAAAGTTCCCGGACTTCTTCATAATGGACCAGATCCGGATCTCCGGCATCGATCAGACATCTTTTGATCAGCATATCCGCGCCTTCACCGCTGTAATAACGGAAATTATCTGTCGGCTGCGGTTTCAGGGAAAACTTTTCCATGATCTCATTTGCCACATATGCCATGGACTCCAGTGTATCTGCAATCGTTCCATCCAGGTCAAAAATACAAGCTTTTATCATTTTGTCATTCATCCTCTCAGGTTTATTCCAAGTTTCTTTGTCTCATAGATCAGCCTTGCCACAGGCAGTCCGACTACATTGTTGTAATCGCCGCGGATTCCTTTCACATAAGCACCCCAGGCACCCTGGATTCCGTAGCTTCCTGCCTTATCCATAGGATCTTTACTGTTTACATATTCTGCGATCTCTTCCTTTGTTACCGGGTAAAAAATTACATCTGTACATTCATGAAACGTATGAACTTTCCAGTTTTCTTCTTCTCTTACAAGAACTGTCACACCCGTATATACCTGGTGTGTATTTCCCTGCAGCATACTCAGCATCTTCACTGCTGCCTCCGGGTCTGAAGGTTTACCAAGGATCTTTCCTTCATAGGAGACTATGGTATCCGCTCCGATTATAAGAATGTCCGCCAGATCATCCGCCTGTTCTTTTTCCAGCGCATGTGCGGTAAACATGGCCTTTTGGAAGGAAAGTTCCTCAACCACCTTCGAGGGCTCTGTGCTGGTGATCCGTTCTTCACCACTGGCAGGTTTTACCTCAAATGTGATTCCCATCTGGCTTAAAAGCTCCCGTCTCCTGGGAGATGCAGAAGCAAGCACAATCTTTCTCATGTGTGTATTCCTCTCTTTCTGTGTTATCAGTATAACCTTTTACGGAAGGAGGTGCAACCGGAATTGTCAAAAGAGAATTCCTTCCGGATCATAAAATATAATACGCCGGGATTTCTGTACATCCCGGCGTACTGTCTTTTATATATAATTTGCTGTTTTGATCTTATGCCTTCGGCAGTTTAAAAGAACTCTTAAGAGACACAATACGGTTAAATACCGGTGCGCCCTCTTTGGAGTCATGGATGTCTGCACAGAAGAATCCGTTGCGGACAAACTGATAACTGTCGTAGCCTTTTGCTTTCAGAAGCTCCGGCTCAACATAAGCGCTCGTCACGGTGAGAGAGTTTGGATTTACATTGAGAGATCCGTCTTCTTTATTGTAAACACCCTTCTCTTCATCTACGATGTTCTCGTAAAGTCTTACCTCAACTTTACCTGCATTGGATGCCTCCACCCAGTGGATGGTTCCTTTTACCTTACGTCCGTCCGGTGCATTTCCACCTTTGGTTTCCGGATCATAAGTACAGTGAACCACACGGATCGTTCCGTCATCATCTGCTTCATATCCTGTGCAGGTTACAAAATATGCATTCATAAGACGGACTTCATTTCCGATATAAAGACGTTTGTATTTCTTCGGAGGCTCTGCCATGAAATCATCACGTTCGATATAAAGTTCTCCGCTGAACGGGATCTTTCTGGTTCCAAGTTCCTCGTTCTCCATGTTGTTCGGAGCTTCCAGGTACTCAACCTGTCCTTCCGGATAATTGTCGATCACAAGCTTGATCGGATCAAGGATCGCCATCATACGTGGACGTTTCAGTTTCAGATCCTCGCGGATGCAGTACTCAAGCATTGCGTAATCCACAGAACTGTTGGCCTTGGAAACGCCACAGAGCTCTACGAATTTACGGATGGATTCCGGTGTAAATCCGCGGCGGCGAAGTGCGGCGATTGATACCAGTCTCGGATCATCCCAGCCATCTACGATTCCGTCTTCAACAAGTTTCTTGATGTAACGTTTACCGGTGACAACATTGGTAAGGTACAGTTTGGCAAACTCGATCTGTTTCGGTGGATGCGGATACTCCAGTTCTTTTACAACCCAGTCATAGAGCGGTCTGTGATCCTCAAATTCCAGAGTACAGATGGAATGAGTCACGCCTTCGATCGCATCCTCGATAGGATGAGCAAAGTCATACATCGGATAGATGCACCACTTGTCTCCAGTGTTGTGATGTGTCATACGTGCTACACGGTAGATAACCGGGTCACGCATGTTCATATTCGGAGATGCCATATCGATCTTTGCACGGAGAACTTTTTCTCCGTCTCCGTATTTGCCCTCACGCATCTCCTCAAAAAGCTGCAGGTTCTCTTCTACAGTACGGTTTCTGTATGGGCTCTCTTTACCTGGTTCTGTAAGAGTTCCTCTGTACTCACGGATCTGGTCTGCAGTCAGGTCGCAGACAAATGCCTTGCCTTTTTTGATCAGCTTCACAGCGGCCTCATACATCTGGTCAAAATAATCAGAAGCAAAGAAAAGTCTGTCTTCCCAGTCTGCGCCAAGCCATTTTACATCAGCCTTGATGGATTCTACAAATTCGGATTTCTCCTTTGTCGGGTTTGTATCATCGAAACGAAGGTTAAATTTTCCGTTGTATTTCTTTGCAAGCCCATAGTTTAAAAGAATGGACTTAGCATGTCCGATATGAAGATAACCATTCGGTTCCGGTGGAAAACGTGTATGCACAGTGTCATAAACGCCTTCTTCAAGATCTTTGTCTATAATATTCTCAATAAAGTTTTTGGAAACTGTCTCGTTGTCCATGATTCTCCCTCCTAGATATCGTCCTGATGTTTTATCTTATCATATATTTGGAGTTTTTGAAACCCGCAAAACCTGTATTTAAACAAAAAATTGTCTGTTTTTGGACACAAAAAAAGCTGCTGACGGGAATCGAACCCGTGACCTCCGCCTTACCAAGGCGACGCTCTACCGACTGAGCCACAGCAGCTTGTTTCGCGACGTTTGTGCCGCTCACAGTTGTTTATATTATCAGATGACTTTCATATTGTCAATACTTTATTTTTATTTTTTTAAAAATTTGTATTTTCATGACTATCGCATAAAAATCCTGTGTACTGCAGTCCCCGGACACAGCGCACAGGATTCTCTTTTTACTCTTCTGATTTTGCATCCTCAGAAGCTTCTGCCTCTTCTGTTTTTTCTTCCGCCTCATCAGCTGCAGCTTCCTCTGTCTCTGTTTCAGCTTCCGTCTCTTCTTCAGCCGGTGCTTCTTTTGTATCCTCTTCTTCTGTCTCTTTGGAAACTTCTACAGTCTCAGATGCGGTTTTGTCCCAGTCCTGGAAAACTTCTTTCTCTTCTTTTTCTTCTTTCTTCTCATCCTCTTCAAGATCATCGAGATCGTCAAAGTCATCTTCAAAATCGTCTTCACATACAGATTTTCTGGATATGATCGCTGCAATAGCTCCTGCTGCTGCCGCAGTAAGAGCTCCTACTGCAACCAGTCCCCAGTATTTATTAATCTTTGCCATAATTGGTCTCCTTTCTTGTTCCGCTGTTTTTAACATCATTTTAATACTTTTATATCCAAAAGAAAAGAGGGGAATTAACTTTCTCCAAAACAACGTTTCATTTTTTTGCGGATTCTTCGCAGGGCATTATCAACAGCCTTCGGCGTTTTACCCAGAATTTCCGCGATCTCCACATAGCCATTTCCCGCAATATACAGCTGAAACACCTGATTTTCCAGAGAACTTAAGCTCTTTTTCATTTCTTTTTTCAGCGCTGTTACATTTTCCCGGTCAATCAGGATTGCTTCCGGATTATCATGTTCCGTACAGGAATCTCTGAGATTTTCTTCCATTTCCCTGTCACTTAAGGATATATACGTATTCAGCGGCTGATGTTTCTGACGGTTTGAACTTTTGATCGCGCTGTAGATCTGTCTGTCAATACACATATTCGCAAAGGACTGAAAGGATGTTTCCCTGTCAGGCTGGTAGTCCCGGACTGCTTTAAACAGCCCGATCATACCCTCCTGGATCAGATCGTCGGTATCCCCGCCAATAAGAAACATGGCCCTTGCCTTTTTTCTGACCAGACCTTTGTACTTTTCCATCAGATAATCTGCAATCATGGATTCTCCGGCACGAAGCCTCTGAATAAGAACTTCGTCCTCTGTCTCATTATATCGGCACATTTTTTCTCCGAACAGCTTAAGCTGTATCTGTTATTTTGCCATTCTCTGTCTCACGATCTCAAATGCAAGCACTCCTGCCGCTACAGAAGCGTTGAGGGAATCAATGTCTCCATTCATCGGGATCGCGGTAGTAAAATCACATTTTTCCTTTACAAGACGGCTGACACCATTTCCCTCGTTTCCGATCACAAGGCCAATGGGACCTGTCAGGTTCTGGCGGTACATCACTTCTCCGTCCATATCCGCACACACAAACCAGATTCCTTTTTCTTTCAGCTCATCAATCGTCTGTCCAAGGTTGGCAACCTTGGCAACCGGCGTATAGTTCAGGGCACCGGCAGAAGTCTTTGCGACAGTAGCTGTCAGACCTACAGCTCTGTGTTTCGGAATAATCACACCATGGGCACCGGCAAGATTGGCAGTACGGATGATCGCTCCCAGATTATGAGGATCTTCAATATTGTCAAGAAGAATAATAAAAGGAGGCTCTCCTTTTTCTTCTGCTTTTTTCAGAATATCTTCCACTGTGGAATAGTCGTAAGCCGCAACCTGCGCGATCACACCCTGGTGGGCACCGGTCTCGCTCATGGAATCCAGACGTTCCTTCGGAACAAATTTCACGATGGTATCATGTTTTCTGGCTTCTCTTGCGATAGTACGAACCGGTCCGTCCTGACAGCCATCCAGAATAAACAATTTATCAACACATTTGCCGGAACGAAATGCCTCAAGTACTGCATTTCTTCCTTCTATCATTTCAGTCAATTTAAATTTCCTCCTTCTCAAGTCCTGCGTGGACCAGTTCCAGTATCCTTGAAAAATCCTCTTTCAGATAAAGATATCCCATCAGTGCCTCAAAGCCTGTAGCACGCCGGTAATCCGCCATAGTCGCATGTTTGGCCATGGTAGCGGAATGGGCATTTCTTCCTCTCCGGTATACACTTTTTTCCTCTTCTGTCAGAAGCGGTTCAAGAATTTCCATCATGCCAGACTGCGCAGACGCTTTTACAAGGCTACTGGCCTTTTTGTGGAGACGGTTTACCGGGCAGTTTGCCTTTTTCACAAGGATGGTACGGATCACCAGTTCATAAACACCATCCCCGATATAGGCCAGTGTCAGAGGTGAATAGGTCCGAAGATCTGCGTCTTTCAGATCAAACAGCTCTTTAAGCTCCCTTAAGCTCTCTGCCATTTCACACCTTCTCTTGTATCTTTCAAAATGATACCTTTTTTCAGAAGCTCGTCACGGATCTCATCTGCTCTCTTGAAATCTTTAGCCTTTCTTGCAGCCTGACGCTCCTGGATCAGATCCTCGATCTCTTTATCAAGGATTTCCTCTTTCTTCTCGATCTTCAGTCCCAGCACATCACTGAGTTTGAAAAGTTCCTCATAAAGACCTGCCGCAAATTCTTTTGAGCTGTTTTCGTTTACATTCGTGTTGGCAAATTTAACAAGCTCAAAGATGGCAGCAAGTGCATCTGCAGTGTTGAAATCATCATCCATGGCAGCTTCAAATTTGGTAACAAAGCCTTCTGCCTCTTTGAGAAGTGCAAGTTCTTCCTCTGTGATATTCTCCACTGCCGCATTGTCCTTACGGTCGCTGAGCTTGCCTGCTGCTTCCAGGATACGCTCCAGAGAATTCTTGGCTGCTTCCATCAGATCCGCACTGAAATTCAGCGGGCTTCTGTAATGCGCGTTCAGCATAAAGAAACGAAGGACCTGAAGATCATACTGCTCACCGATCTGACGTACAGTACGGAAGTTTCCAAGAGATTTGGACATCTTGCGGTTGTCGATGTTGAGGAAACCATTATGCATCCAGTATCTTGCAAAAATCTTACCATTGCAGCACTCGCTCTGTGCGATCTCATTCTCGTGATGCGGGAAGATCAGATCCTCTCCGCCTGCATGGATATCAATCTCTTCTCCAAGATATTTTTTGGACATGACAGAGCACTCGATATGCCAGCCAGGACGTCCGTCACACCACGGTGACGGCCAGGACGGCTCGCCCTCTTTTTTCGGTTTCCAGAGTACGAAGTCCAGCGGATCTTCTTTCTGGTCCTCACCGGATACCTTCAGAGAACGGAAACCGGACTGGAGATCATCCAGATTCTTATGAGAAAGCTTGCCGTACTCTTTGAATTTCTTTACACGGAAATATACGGTTCCGTCGGCTGCCGGATACGCGTACCCCTTGTCAATAAGGGTCTGGATCATGTCGATCATGCCCTGGATCTCCTGTGTTGCCTGAGGTGCGGTTGTGGCAGGTTTTCCATTCATGTCTGCCATATCTTTCTTGCACTCTTTGATATAGCGGGTGGAAATTTCCTCTGCGGAAACACCCTCTTCAATGGCTTTTTTGATAATTTTGTCATCCACATCTGTGAAGTTGGATACATAGTTAACCTCGTATCCTTTATATTCCATGTATCTTCGTACCGTATCAAAAATGATCATGGGGCGGGCATTTCCGATATGGATCAGATTGTAAACCGTAGGTCCGCAGACATACATTTTTACCTTGCCCTCTTCCAGAGGTACGAACTCCTCTTTTCTTCTTGTGAGTGTGTTAAAAATCTTCATGTTACTCTTCCTCCAATTTCCCGATTCTATACAGGGAGCAGATCGCCTGAGAAGAAATTCCCTCTCCCTGTCCTGTAAAACCAAGGCCCTCTTCTGTAGTTGCCTTGATATTCAGCTGTGATATTTCAATTCCAAGTGCTTTCGCAATGTTTTCTCTCATCTCTGGAATATGTGGTGCCATCTTTGGTTTCTGGGCAATGATCGTAGCATCAATATTCCCCACCGCATAGCCGTTTTCTTTCAGAAGTCCGGCAACATGTACCAGAAGTTTTACACTGGAAATTCCCTTATATGCAGGGTCTGTGTCCGGAAAATGTTTTCCGATGTCTCCAAGAGCCGCAGCTCCCAGAAGTGCATCCATGATCGCATGGATCAGCACATCCGCATCGGAATGACCAAGAAGGCCTTTTTCCCAGGGAATGTTTACTCCTCCAAGGATCAGATCTCTGCCTTCTGTCAGTTTATGTACATCATATCCCATTCCTACTCTTATCAAACCATTCCTCACTGCCTTTCCTGAAATTTATGCCAAGTCAACAGAACTTATTGTGATCTTTTTCTGATCAGTATGTGAGCATCTTCCGAAGCCTTAAAAGGCTCAGCCTTCTTCTTGTATACGGTGCAAGGCGAAGACTCTCTTCGATCACATCTCCCGGCAGTCCGATATCCCGGACTCTGCTTACACAACCAGCTGTATTCATCATTTCCTGCATATCTGTAACCGCCGGAAGTGCATCAATGATCTTAAGAATTCCGGGAAGCGTATCGGAAAGTTCTTTCGTGCTCACATCATCCAGAAGTTCCGGCGTATTTTCTTTTTCGATTGCTCCAAGAATTCCTTTTTTTCCAAAAGTACTCTGGAGAAGTTCCCGGTCTTCCTCTGTACAGGTATGCACTTTGCAGTTTCCTTTTCGGATGGCATCCGCAATTTTCTTGTACTCCAGAAGTACCAGCATGGTTCCTGCAGAAACTTTTTCACCGTGCAGCGCATCCAGATGCCCGTTCACAACTTCCATATCCCAGAGATGTACCAGATGATGTTCTGCTCCGGATGCAGGTCTGGAATTTCCGGTCATCTGCATGGCAAGCCCTGACAGCACCAGGGCATACATCAGTTTCTCACATGCTTCTTCTTCGCCAGCCGCAATCTCCTTCAGATTATCCTTCACAGTCCTGACAGCTTTTGTTTCCAGATTTACCACCTCTGCACAGTAATATTCTTTCGAAAGAATACTGGCTATTTTCCAGTCTGCCAGAGCAATATATTTCCCCAAAATATCCGACACACCTGCAGCGGTAAGTCTCTTCGGTGCTTTTGCAAAAATATCCGTATCCGCAAAAACAAAAAGCGGCGCAGATGCTGCTACTGCCTTTTTCACACCGTTCCATGTCATATCTGCTACTGTAGAAGTAAATCCGTCTGAACTGGCTGCGGTGGGCACAGAGACAAAAGGAATCCGGTACTGATGGG
>UMKW01027304.1_pt1 | contig 11389 bp, 11 predicted proteins | sample 1966391 | NCBI WGS metagenome assembly UMKW01 (sample SAMEA4836183, study PRJEB28245) | human gut metagenome | biome: gut microbiome; material: fecal sample | place: Denmark | collected 2008
CCATTCAGCGGTTCATCCAAAATTAGAATATCCGGTTTCTCCATGATCGCCTGTGCAATCGCCAGACGCTGACGCATACCCAGTGAATATTTTCCCACGCTCTTTTTCATGTTCGGATCCAGACCTACCGTCTCCATAATCCGTTTTATATAATCTCGATCTTTCCGGTTTCGAATAGTATATAGATATTCCAGATTTCTGTATCCGCTCATTTTTCTAAGAAAGCCAGGCTCTTCAATAATAATCCCCGCATTTTTAAGCATATCCAAATCCTTTCCCACAATTTTCCCATCTACTCGGATTTCTCCGCTGTCACATTTTAAAAAGCCGCAGATACACTTAAAAAGAACCGTTTTCCCAGATCCGTTTCTGCCTACGATGCCATATATTTTCCCCGGTTCACATTTTAGTGATACATCTTTTAAAACTTTTACATCTTTAAAGCTCTTTTCCACATGTTCGATCTCTATCATCCTATTTCCCTTTCATCTATGTATCTTCATTTCTCCAGTCAAATTCGACATAACGTATCCTGAAAATAATAAGCAGACTCAATACAGCAATGGAAACCAGTGATACAGTCAATATATAAGGTACAGACGGCATCCAAAAATATCCTACGTCCGGAGTATATTGCCTGGATATTTGAGGCCAAATAGTGGGAACCCAAAATGCCAGGCGGTTTCTGATTTGTGGATGGGCGTTTAACACGAAAAAAAGCAAAAAATCCATAGCAGTTGCTCCCACCACCGCAAATATCCGATTTACAAACAACGAAATCAGGAACATAAATAGAGACAGAAAAAATACAACCAAGGTCGAAATCAATATGGTCAAACTGATCAGTTCTATAGGAGTCCAATGTACCATTGCCTCATAGTATAAAAAATATTTCCAATTTGTATTTATCTGCACTGTTCCAGCTCCTACGTTATATAAAAGTTTGCCCCATTCCATTGTCAATTCTATATTAGGCAGCAGTGTAATAACTGAGCAAATAAAAGTAATACATACCAGGAAAAACGACCTGAAAAAAAGCATCAGAATCTGAGATATTGCCCAATTTCTCCTTCCTGACCGGAGAAGACGATACATATTGCTGTACTGCATAAAAGGAATATCTGCATTGACATAAATTGCCGCAAAATAAAACATAATAAGAAATGTATAACTCCCCATAAGAAAAGGGAATACCCAGATACCAGCGGGATAGTTTAAAGCGGCAGCATACTGGCGGATTTGTTCATTGTAAATCCAGCAAATCAAAAACATAATAACTGAAAAAGCAACTACCCGAACTGTCAGCAGTTTTTCTAAAATTGTATAGGATATAAATCGTACCAGTCTCATATCCACTCTCCGTTTTATGCTATTCTCTTTTTGATACGCCGCAATATTCCGTAAGCAAGGCATATGGACGGAACAACACTTAAAAGAAGTAATCTCAAAAGTCCCAGCCAGTCCCTGTCATATAAACCCAGGAACGGTTCGTACTCTACAAAATCAATAGGGCTTGCGGGCAGTTCCATTAAAAATTGATCCAATGCAATAGGGCAGGCCAGCACGAGTGCCATATTAGAAGTATAAGTTGACAAAAACACCGCTGTTATAGATAGCAGTCCCATATACAATCCCAGCTGGAAAGAATATATCATACAGTACCCAAAATACATGCCTCTCTCCAAAAGCCAGCTGTAGTTTCCCTGCATGACCATGTTCCAGGCACTGTCATTTACCTCTGCCCAGGGAACTTTTAATGAGCAGAGCAGACAAAAGAAAAATGTTCCCAAAAGCATTACCGCAATCGAGGAGCCGTATGTTACTACTGCTTTTGAAATAACGTATCGGCCAAGATTTCCTCTGATCAGGACATACCGTAAATACAGATGTTCCAGATCTTCACAAATAGCTGTTGAAAATGCAAAAGCGCAAAAAACCGCCGCTATATGTATACCTGATCCAGTCACAGAGGCAATATACGTCTCTAGTACATCATTTCTCATGCCCTTCTGCTCCAAGGAATAAAAAAAGAGAATAGTTACGCCGGCAATTGACGCATAAAAGTTCCAGCTGCGGACAAGCCGTTTCACATCCGTCCAAAGATAGCCTTTCATTGTACGAAAATCTCCTCTGCAGTTTCCGCATTCACCAGAACAACTGTAGTTCCCAGTTCTGATTCTGCCTCCACATACCAAATCGGCAGCGCTTCATAGTTCTGATTTTGACTGTGTCTTACCATCTCCATCAATGTTGCTTCCGTGACTTTATATTGTTCCCCTGTCAAAGATTGTCCCAGTTTGAAAGCAACCGTATCCGCAATTTTCTCAAATGATTTGAGTATGGCCTGCTCTCCTGTTCCCTGCAGATTGTATAAATACTGAATATATAGTTCCTGAATGCCTTCGGCAGTGATAATTGCCTGTACAACCGCGTTATCCGCATTATAATATTTCATGCTTCCTCCAATTCCCATCAGTTCGTGGTAAACAGGAAGCCCTTGAAATTGCTGATACCCGTAGATTAAATATGCGTCATCGTTACTGCTCCAGTCCAGTTTATACTGCTCTTCATCTAGCCCTCCTTCCTGACTGAGGTGTTCCTCCCACTGGCTTGCCTCTTCATATCCTAATGCATAGCTAGTCATTGTACCCTCCCACTCTAATCCAATGTCCTGCATCAATTGTTCTAGCTGTATTTCGCATTCTTCTGAGGTCGCAAAAGATAGTTGCGTACTTTCTATTCCATCTTGTATTTCTGATAATCTCCTAAAAGCATTGGAATAATGGAAACTGTTTGGCGTCGTAAAAAATGTGGTTCCACCGGCTCCCATCGTAGTATAATCATCAAAGGTATAATATCTCCACTCTGGTATGCCGTCTTCTTCCGGGTAAACATATTCACTTGTTATTGTCCTGTCCCCCGTCAAATATGACAGCACCTTTTCATAATCCGAACATTGAACTTGTTCCACCTCCACTTTTTGAATACTTGATTCATCAAAATCCTGTGGCAAATTTAACGTGCAGGAAAAATAGACCTGATCTCCATCTTTCTCATAGGTTTCTGGAAATTTCTCTGTTGCACTTTTTTCTGTACTCTCCGCCATTACTGTCAAGCAATAAACGGACATGATACAGGCGGTAATTCCAAACTTCAAAAACATCTTTGCTGTTCTATTTTTTGGCATATATACGTTCCTCCTTATGAAAAATACGCTGCCTAATACAGCGTATTTTTCTTTGAAATATTCTGATATTTAGCCACCCATTTTATGGTGTATATCGCCCCTGCATATTTAACCCTGTCGTATTAGAGGAAGCCGACATGAAGTAGTAAACTCCACCAGGTGCCTGTGGATGATATTCTCCTGACGCTCTAGATTCTGTATAACCTCCAGTTCCAGCTACGTACATATCTTCTGTTACAATATTGCGCTGATTATAGCATACTGACATACACTGAAAAGACCCTCGTCCACTAAAATAAGTAGCCGTTACATATGCACGATTCTCATAATAAACACTATTTTTCATGGCTTTCATTGACAAGGTATCTGTATTAGCTGTAATCGTGTAATATACCGTTTCAGCGTAACCAGTTACAGCTGTTCCTGCTAAAATTGCTGCGCTCAATAATCCACACAACATTTTCTTAATGTTTTTCTTCATCTTTCCTTCCTCCTTCCGTTTGTGGCTTCTGTATAAGTTATACCAACTATAGCATAATAATTTTTATAATAATAAAATGCGTCACAAATCATTGAATCTTGTCCTTCAGTTGTCAATCTATTTTCTTTGCTTAGCTAAATCCAATAGTGCACATCCAATCCCAGAGATACCGTTCATAAATCCCGGATGATATTTTTCTTCCATATGGCACCAACTATCCCCTTGCAATACCTGCATAATCTCAATTTCCAATTGCCGTTTTTTTTCATAAATACACGGATATGCAGCAGCAATTTCCTGATATAAATTTTGAAAACAATTTAATATTATCCAGTTTCCACATTTTCCATGGCAAATACACATCCCTGGATGCAATCTGGCTGTACATATACTCTTTACTGCTCTATCAATATCCTCGTAAATTCGATTATTTTTTTGGAACTGGGGAATTCTATATAAAAAAAGGCGTGACAATAAAATTCCGGGAGCACCATGGCACCAGGTATTCTGAGCCTTTAACGGGCACTTCTCCATTTCGTTATACCCCCTCAAGTCTAGCCAGTTCCCAAGTTTTTCTGAGAAATTAAAATTTTCATAATCTACTATCTTTCTGATCATTTCTTTGTATCTTTCGTTTCCTGTATTTTTTAGGATTTCACCATATGCCATAAGGAAACCACTATTTCCATGGGACATCCCAGTTAGTGGAAGCTGATTTTCGGTAATCCGCCATCCTCTTCCTTGAATTGTTTGATCCGCCTTTTTCCATAACCACTCTCCAATATCTATAGCCAAGTTCAAAAAGCATTTTTCCTTTGTTGTCTCAAACAATTTTCCAAGCACATAAATAGCTCCCGCATTTCCTGAAAGGAAATCATACTTCTCGTCCTTTTCATAATTTTTCTTTAGCAGTTCAGCATGAGCTTTTGCATAATCCAGGTATTCCCGTTTTTCTGAAATACAATATAAAATCAAATATGCATAAACGTTCGATCCACTCCCCAGCATTGCCCCTGTTGTTGTTCTTTGAGAATGTTGAATCTGATTTTCAGTATAACGAAAAAGCTTTTCCCTGGCAGAAAGCAATAATTTTTCGTAGTGATCTTTAGGGCAAACTTTCATCAGTTTTTCAAAGAAAATAAGGATACCGGGAAGTCCATTGTAAAGATCAAATCCCAAAGGTTCAAATCGCCATTTCCCATTAGGCAATCTTTGTATTCCCATCCAGGCCGGTACTCTTTGGCAATCATATACCGTCGTGTTCAGAATGTATTCTGCGATTTTTTCCGCCTGCGCCAGTAAGACTTCCTGCGACAATAAATCTTTTTTTGTGGGTATTTCTACTGGTTTCTCATATATATCTGATTTAAGGTTATCAAAAGATAATTGAAGCATAATTTTTTGAAATTCACAGTCCGTTTTACCCCAGAAATTCATTCCTCCTAAGAATGACTGATCCGGTCTCTCACGCATATAATTTGCATATTCTTTTCCATCTCCCGTAAAGATACTGCAGCTATCCCCTTTTCCATAAAAAATAGGAATATCCATATCCGTCATTGACGAAATTTCATAATTTTCTAATTCTTGTTCGATTTTCCCTCCTTTTTTTCCCTGTTCTCTCAGCCTCTCTAAGAAATTCCTGCGCTTCTGCTGCGAAGTTAAATATGCGGGATGAAGGGAGGCTGAAAGAAATGTCGAGTATTCCTGTGTATTACGCCGCACAACTCGAAAATACTCTTTATAAAAAGGCAGACAATATCCCTGTATTTCTCTTTTCCCTTCTTCCCATGTAGAATAGGATCTGATGAAACCGTCATACACCGCATCTTTATAGATATATGGATCCACTTCCTGCCCATTTATTGTTGGAAGACTGTTTTTTAAATTTACCTTTACCTGACGGTATCCTATCCGCATATTCACCGTTCCATCCTCCTCCACTACGGGTATTTTTAAAGGCAGCATCTGTTCTCCAATTGGATGGATTGCGTTGACGCAATATCCTGCCCAGTTCTCACCTGGTAATATGCCTGTACGCATCACAGAGTACCGTACCAGTTCCTCTATTTTTTTATCCGCATTTGTTTCGTCATCAAAATAGCGTATTCCCGGAAATGTTTCCATGTCCATAATGACCGGAAATTCCCCTACAGCTATTATATTTTCCCCATGAAGATCCGTTGCTGATAATAGATGCGCCAAAAATAGATGAATCCCCATCCGTTTAAAATAGCGTTTTACCTGCGCAAAGTCCCGGCATGTGCCATATATTAGCCATGTCTCCCAACCGTACTCCCCTCGATGAAGATACGGTAATTTCATCGTATTCAAGCCGATTTTTTTGCATACGATTTCTAACAGATCCTGATATAATAGTTCTTTTTTTAGGCCATGCGGTTTATAAACGATCTGGGAGCCCTGATCCAGTGTTATCTTTATTACCGCTTTTCCTCCGCTATGGCAGTCTCCATCCATATTTAAACTTCTAATTCCATTAAATTTTTCCCCATTACATAGACGCTTTTCTATTTCTTCCTTGTCATTTGCCAGGCGGACAATCATTTCATTAAAATTTTGTATTATCTGCCTGCATTTTAATTCTATTAAGCGCAGAAGTTCCGGATACTTCTCCGCTAAATAACTTAAGTATTTCGAGTCTGTCAGGAATTTCTCTTTAAAGTATTCATATTTCTGATGATCTGTTTCTCCTCTCAGTTCTCCTTCCTCACATTTTTTGTGCATCTCATAAATCAGGGTCCTTACTGGCAGTGCTTTCAACGTTTCGTAGCAGCAGAGTGCTACCACATCTTCATCAATCTTTATCATTCTACAACTGCCCGTAATTGCGTTCCATTGTCGGATTGTTTTTTCGCAAAAGGGTATATAAAATTCCCCAAATCTTTTTTCTTTAATCTTCTCTTTCCACATGGTTCCCTCCGTAAAAAAAGCTGCCGAATTGGCAGCTTTTTTTTATTTGCAGCAAAGAATTGTCAAAATTTGTCCATAATCGTATGTAATCGGTGCATCGTTTTCTTCATTCTTTATTTGCCCTTCTATTTGCCTCAATTCAAATTCCGGATTGCCTGCCGCCAGCATATCTTTTTCCAGTTCCATCATTTTTTTCACCTTCTTTCTTGTCTATATTCCAAAAAGTAATCTTTACTTCAAAGTATGTTTCAGAGTAATCATACTTAATGGTTCCTCCATATTTGTTTACCAGATCCTCTACATTCTGCAGTCCCCAACCGTGAAGATCCTGTTCTTTTTTTGTTGTACGAAAACTTCTTCCCTGGAGTTTGGGCAGCTGTGAACTGGAATTTTTGATCACAAGCAAAAAGATCTCATTGTGCTGATGAAACTCCAGCCGTATCCATCTTGCCCCCTCCCTGCATTTTTCGGCAGCCTCAATTGCGTTATCCAATAAGTTTCCCAGTAATATGCAGCAATCTTCCTGGCTGGTTGGGGACTCGGTAAACTCACTGTCAAGTTGGAACAAGATTCCCCTTTTTACCATCTCGCCATGCTTTAGGTTGACCATAAAATCAGTCATAGAATCTCCGATCCATATTTGACGCAATTCACTGTTTCTCCTTTTCTTTTCCTGCAAAAAGTCTTTTGCCTTTTCCGTATTTCCCTCCTCCAATAAATGGTAAATGCAGGCTCTTTCATTTTTAATATCATGATTTATCTTTCCAAGTTTTTCATACTGCCGTCGAAGTTCTTCATAATATTCCTGTGTGGAACGCTGCTGATAGTCCAGCATATTTCTCTCCTGCTTCATCTGCGAGAAAGCAAACTGCAGCAAGAACATCAATATTAAAAAAATACAGGCAAAAATTGTTATAACATTTAATAACAATAAGGAAACGTCCATATGGTCCAGACTGTTTGCCATAATATAGCCCATAATTTCTTCGCCGGCAATGGATCCGAGCAATAGACACTTCCAATACCGTTTACTAAAAACTGAAAGCGAAATTTTCTGTCCCTTCAATAGTTTCCCTGCCCAAATAAGCAATCCCATGAGCATCACTTCTACTATAACTTCTGTCAAAGACCTCGCCTCATGGTTTATTACAACTATGTTCGTCCGCTGGGCGAGCCCTTCCAAAACCAGTATCATACATTTAATCAACGACAGAAGTGTCAGCGAAAAAAATTCCCATATCACTATATTCCATACATATTTTCTATTAAATATAAAATACAGAATACCGCTCATGATTGGGAAAAAAAACACAACACCTGTTGAAACAAAAGAGCCAAGTCCGTTGTATGCAAACAATGCTCCAACTATCAGTGTAGGGAGCCATAGCTTGAGTCTCTCCTGCCATGGCAGCGTCCTATCTGTCATCTGCGGAAGCAGCAGCCATCTGACAGCGCAGTATTCGCCCAGGCACATGATAAAAAAAATCACTTCTCTGACGGTCTGTATCTGCAATATGCCTCAATCCTTTCCTGTATTAAATGAAGATGGCTGCTGCTGGCAGGTAAAACCTCTCCATTTCTAAGATATACTTCCCTCTTGCGCAGGCACATGACATGGCAGATATTGACAGCATAGCCTCTTCCGATTTCTATAAATTCCTCTTGCGGGAGCTGTCGAAGTACCTCCTTGAAGGTTCTACGTTCCCGGCTTTCTCCATCTGTATGGCAAAATATTACATATTTACCTTCCTTTTTCACATAATATATATTTTTACACTGTAAAATATCCGTATCAAGATAGTGATGGATTACATAACTGCTTTGTTTTTTATTATCGTATTTTGACAACAGCATAGCCAGTGCTTCCGACAGCTTTTCCTGAAGTCTGATTTTCGGAATATACCGGAAGGCATTTACCTCAAAAGCCTCCGGAGAATATTCCACATGATCCGTAATATAAATAATAAAAGGATCAAAATAATATTTTCGGATCTCTCTGGCCAATTGAATCCCATTTATAACCGGCATTTCCACATCTAGCAGATAAAGATCAAAATACTTTCCGTGATCCAGATCCAACAGTAAGTCCATTGGACTTTCATATAGCTTTACGCTATATTCCTGTTCTTTTTCCTGGAAAAACTTATTCACAAGTTCCGCAATAAAATTACGGCTTTCCGATTTATCATCCACAATTGCTGTCTTCATATCCATCCCTGCTCTATCAATAGAACCGATAATACTTTTGATTTTTCAGATCGTAAAAAAAACCCTCTTTTTCTGTGATCTGCAGTTCATACAAATAAATTCCTTTTCCGTTTGCCATCTTTTTATATTTATAGTGATAGCGGCCAATTTGGCGTTTTTCGACTTTTTCTATAATATCGGCCACAACTTCTCCGATTTTCATAGGATTATTCTTTGAAGGCATCCACTTTCCAATCATTTTACGTATCTGATATTTTGTAGGTTTTACCAAAGCCCCTTCTAAATTACAATCTGCCAAAAACTTTTCCTTCGTCAATCCCAGATGAGTTAAAATCTGATCAAAAAGATCTTTCTCTGCATAATACGGGTAGCCTACATTTAAAAAAGCCTGTATCAGAAGCACACCTGTCTCCAGATACGCTTTATTTTGGGATATTTCAAACTGATGAAGCAAAAATTTCAGGCTATTTTTTACGGTTGACCGTATCTCCAAATTCCGATAATGCAAAAGGTTTAACGCAAAAGAAACCTCTTCTACATCTATATTGCAATCCTCTGTATTGAACATTTATTTCTCCGTTTTTTTTGATTATATCACCTCCGCCGAACTATTGCGTAAATTTGTCCTCTAATTTATATATTTTTGTCCTTATATATTACAGCCTATCCAAATCATAAATGAGAATGGGAAAATAAGACACCAAAAAAAAGGAAATACTATCTATTTCCGAAAAGAAATGAAACTGAATTTTAGTCTCCGAATTAGTCCTCTTTGACTTCATTATCTTTGCCATCATAATGGGAAATCGCATAAGCGCAGCACTGAAGAACAATATTATTAAAAGACATATTTTCTTTTTCTGCAAGTGCTTTCAATTCGTAAAATAATGGTTCAGTAAAACGAATTGTTCGCGAAATATTGGCATGAGCAAAGCTCTTATCTATTTCAAACATATAATTAAATAACTTTCCTGCTAATAATCAAACTTCTCTCTTTCATATGTATTATACCCATATTATGGTGGCAAATATATAACCTTATTTGTAACCACTTTTATAACCATTCCACTGTCGTCTCTATTATTAAAAAAATACCTGGTTTGTATTCGCATTTTCAAACACAAACCAAGGTATTTTCTCCGGCAATAAAATGTATCGTTTTACTCATCTTTCTGGTTTTCAAGCATAAACCGTAAATCATCAATTGAGAGATTCTTCTGCTTAATCAACGAACGAAGAGCTTTCATTTCCTGCTCCTCCTTTGCTTTGGCCTCTGCAGCATTAATTTTCTTTAATCTCTCTTTTTCCGCCGCTTTTTCTTCTTCTAATTTTTTTATCTTATCATTCAGCTCTTTAATCTTAACATCTAATTTTTCGATTTTGGCTTCAATAGCCTCTTTCCTACTCTTCCTTCCTGTTACCGCTTTTTCTTCCACAAATAATACCTCCCGCAGACTATTTTTATTATTGTACCATATCCTCTATCCGACGGCAAATCTTTAATCCATAAAGGATGGTAGTAAATCTTTACTTTATTCTGATTTTCCTCACCGCCGACCAGGAACCATATAGCTTTTTTCCATCTACTTTCTTATATCCTCGCATGCGCACATAATATGTCTTCTTAGATTTTAATCCTCCTATCGTCCGGCTGGTTTTTCCGTAACCGCTGACTGTGACTGTAGCTGCATTTTTAAATTTCTTGCTTCTTGCATACTGTATCTGATAGCCTCCAGCCCCTGCAGATTTTTTCCATTTAACCGTGACTTTACTCTTTTTAGAAGATCTGGCCGATATGATTGTTACTTTTTTCGGCTTTATTTTAAAAGTAACCGTTTTACTGCAGCCTTTATAGGTTCCCTTACCCTTTATGACGACTTTGGCCGTCCCGACTTTCTTATTATTTTTATAGGTGACTGTATACTGTTTCGCAGACAGCTTCTTCCTGTTTACAAATACCGTTACCTTCGGCTTCTGGGATTTCCCTGTATATGTAAACGTAGATTTAGAAAGCTTTACTGTCATTTTTTTAACTGGATTTTTCCAGTTATCTTTGTAACTGTCCCCACAGCTGCAGGTATGCAGCGTATATCCCTTGGCTCTCGCTGTAGGGCTGATTACTTTACTGGCATACTTATGGATATGCGATACCGTAACTGCCACGCTGGCTTTTATATTTTTGTTGCTTCGCAAAACCGCAGTAATTGTAGCTGATCCACCGGTTCTTCCTGTCACCCTGCCTGCCCCGTCCACGGAAGCGACCTTTCCATTTGAAGAACTCCAGGAAAAATTGCTGGCGTTTAATCCGGCATACAGGGAATATCCCAGACTATTAACTGCGTTCGCCTGCTGTACAGTAAGCTGTATGCTTTTCCCTTCCTGCAGTTTTGTATTACCGAAAATAGAAATATTCAGGTAGTGATCCAATACCGGTATTGCCGCAGTAGTATTTACTCTTCCAATCCCCGCCGTTCCATTATCCAGGCTCAGTGTATCAAATGCCTGAACCCAATAGCACCATCCGCCAATCTCAAAACAGCCGATCCCGGCACTTTGATATGCACTGTCCAGAATAGCGGCTC
>UMKW01050809.1_pt1 | contig 11180 bp, 6 predicted proteins | sample 1966391 | NCBI WGS metagenome assembly UMKW01 (sample SAMEA4836183, study PRJEB28245) | human gut metagenome | biome: gut microbiome; material: fecal sample | place: Denmark | collected 2008
CCAGGGGTCCGGTGGGGTCGCCGCCCTCATCCGTCAGATTCTGGGCCCGGCGGACATACACGGTTTTCAGCGTCACCACGCCGCTCAGGTCATCGGTCAGGTTCTCCCGGTCCAGCCAGGCGAAGCTGCCGTCCTCCTGGGGCACCCGAACCTGATCCGGACGATCCTTGTGGGCCTCCTCCACCACATAGGTGACCTGGCTGCCCCGGACCAGCTGCCGCAGGACATTGCCCTCCTCGTCGTACAGCGGAGCCGTCTCCGCTTCCGAGGCCACATAACCCGCCGCCGTCTCCAGGGGGATCTCCTTCTGCCGGGTAAAATGCCACACCAGTGCGGCGATGGTGGCCAGGCACACCAGAGCCAGGGCGATCCCCGGCCACCGGGGGCGGCGCTGCTTCCGGCTGCGCCGGGGGCGGGGGGTATAATCCGGCTCCGTCTCCTGGACCCACTCCGGCGCCCACGCGCCGGTCTGCTGTTCTTTCACGGACATAGGGGAGTACCTCGCTTCTGTGTATTTTCGCCATTATACCGCATTTTCCGGCAAATGGCTACCCCCATTCTCCGGTCCGCCCCATCCCAATGGAAAACCGGGAAAATTCCCGGGAAAAACGGGACAAACCGCAGATTACCGGGGCAGAAATGTGAATTTTTTTCGCTGCCCTTGCTTTTTTGGAAAAATAGGCTATGATATAGAGGAAATAATATGTCCCGCACGGCGGGAAAAGAAAAGAAGGTACTGTTATGACGAAAATTGACATCGTGTCCGGTTTCCTGGGCGCAGGCAAGACCACCCTCATCAAGAAGATGGTGAAGGAAGCCTATCAGGGCGAAAAGCTGGTGCTGATCGAAAACGAGTTCGGCGAGATCAGCATCGACGGCGGCTTTCTGAAGGACGCGGGGATCCAGATCTCCGAAATGTCCTCGGGCTGCATCTGCTGCTCCCTGGTGGGCGACTTCGGCAAGGCCCTGCGGGAGGTGAAGGAGCAGTTCCAGCCGGACCGCATACTCATCGAGCCCTCCGGCGTGGGGAAGCTCTCCGACGTGATCGTGGCGGTGGAAAACACCGTGGCGGATATCCCGGATATGAAGCTGAACTCCTTTGTCACCGTGGCCGACGCCGGCAAGGTGAAGGTGTATATGAAGAACTTCGGCGAGTTCTATAACAACCAGATCGAGGCCGCCGGCACCATCATCCTGTCCCGGACCCAGAAGCTGACCCAGGAGAAGCTGGAGGCCGCCGTGGCTCTGCTGCGGGAGAAGAACCCCACCGCCGCCATTCTGACCACCCCCTGGGACCAGCTGGACGGCAAGACCGTTCTGGCCGCCGTGGAAAAGGTGTCTCTGGCCGACGAGCTGCTGGAGAAGATGCGGGCCGAGCACGAGGCCGAGGAGGCTGAGCATCATCACCATCACCACGAGCATGACCACGATGACGACCACGACGAGCACGAGCATCATCATCATGACCACGATGACGAGGATGACCATGAGCACTGCTGCCACCATCACCATGAGGGTGAGGAGCACGAGGATTGCCATCATCATGACCATGACGAGGAGCACGAGCACCATCACCACCATGACGGCCAGGAGTGCGACGACCCCGCCTGCTCCTGCCACCACCATCACCACCACGCCGACGAGGTGTTCACCAGCTGGGGCGCGGAGACGCCCAAGCAGTTCACCCAGGCGGATATCGACCGCATTCTGACGGCTCTGGATTCCGGCGACTACGGCGCCATCCTGCGGGCCAAGGGCATCGTGCCCGCCGCCGACGGCCAGTGGCTGCACTTTGACTATGTGCCCCAGGAGCACGAGGTGCGCTATGGCTCCGCCGACTACACCGGCCGCCTGTGCGTCATCGGCTCCCAGCTGAAGGAGGACGGCCTGAAGACCCTGTTCGGCCTGTAAGGAGACGCCTATGGACATTCCTGTATATCTCATCACGGGCTTTCTGGATGCCGGAAAGACCGACTTCATCAACGGCATCCTGAAAGACGGCTTCGCCAGCGAGGACCGGACCCTGCTGCTGTGCTGCGAGGAGGGGGAGACGGAGTACGACCCCAAGGTGCTGTTCAACGTGTTCACCTACACCGTGGACGATCCCGCCCAGCTGACGCCGGAATTTTTCAAGAAGCTGGAAAAGCAGTACCGGCCCAAGCAGGTGATCATCGAGTTCAACGGCATGTGGAGCTTCGAGCCCCTGTACCGGGAGGGTCTGCCTGCCAACTGGATCCTGTATCAGATCATGTGCCTGGTGGACGCCACCACCTTTGAGCCGTATCTGCGGAACATGGGGCAGCTGATGATGGAAAAGATCCTCAACGCGGACATGATCATCTTCAACCGCTGCAATGAGGAGCTGCGCAAGGCCCTGCGGGGCCGGAACCTGCGGATGGTGAACCGGCGGGCCGACATCTATCTGGAGAACACCGACGGCACCAGCGAGGACTACGTCACCGACGACATGGCTCCCTTCGACCTGTCCGGCGGCCACCTGGACGTGCCGGACAACGACTACGGCATCTGGTATGTGGACATGATGGACAACCCCCAGCGCTACGACGGCATCACCGTGCGGTATAAGGCGCTGATGTGCCACTCCAAGAAGTTCCCGGGCATCCACTGCCCCGGTCGCTTCGCCATGGTGTGCTGCAACAACGACATGCAGTTCCTGGCCCTGGTGTGCAAGGGCCAGGAGCTGGAGAAGTTCAAGAACCGCCAGTGGGTGGAGATCCAGGCCACCGTGAAGAAGGAGAAATGCCAAGCCTATGACGGTGAGGGCCCGGTGCTGTACGTCACTGACGTGAAGCCCTGCCAGAAGCCGGACCCGGAGAACGTCAGCTTCTGATACAGATCGTAATATTCAAAAAGAATCATACAAATAGGAAACCCTTCGGCACAGCCGAAGGGTTTCCTATTTTTGAAAAACATCGAGCGCACAGCTGTCGCAAACCGCGGCAGGAGCCGCCCGGACGGGCGGCTCCTGCGGGATCTATGACGTGAGTAAGGTTCTTTGTATGGCTCAGTCGTCGTACATCTCGATGAGCTTCAGCAGGTGATCGTAGCGAGCCTTGGCCTCGGCCTCGTTGCGGGCGAACAGATTCTCCGCACGGTCGGGGAACTCGCGGGTCAGACGGCTGTAGCGGGCCTCGTTCATCAGGAAGTCGTGATAGCCGCCGGCGGGAGCCTTGGAATCCAGGGTGAACTTCTTCTCCGCAGCGGGGTTGAAGCGGAACAGGTTCCAATAACCGCAGTCCACAGCCTTCTTCATTTCCTTCTGGCAGTTCATCATGCCGCCCTTGATGCTGTGCATCTCGCAGGGGCTGTAGCCGATGATCAGGGAGGGGCCATGATAAGCCTCGGCCTCGGTGATGGCCTTGAGGGTCTGAGCGGGGTTGGCGCCCATAGCCACCTGGGCCACGTACACATAGCCGTACTGCATGGCCATCTCCGCCAGGCTCTTCTTCTTGACCTCCTTACCGGCAGCGGCAAACTGAGCCACCTGGCCGATGTTGGAAGCCTTGGAGGCCTGTCCGCCGGTGTTGGAGTACACCTCGGTGTCGAACACGAAGATATTCACGTCCTTCTTGCTGGCGATGACGTGATCCAGGCCGCCGTAACCAATGTCGTAGGCCCAGCCGTCGCCGCCGAAGATCCACATGGACTTCTTGGCCAGGTATTCCTTCTTGCTGAGGATGTCGGCAGCCAGGGTGCAGGCGTCGCAGTCGCACAGCAGCTTGCCCTGGGCCTTCAGCTGGGCGGCGTGCTCGGCGAACTGAGGCACGGCGGCCAGCTCCTCCACGGTGCAGATGCTCTCCTCCAGGGCCTTGACATAGGCGCGGGCGGGCTCGGCGTTGGCGCTGCCATCGTCCATGGTATCCAGCCATGCCTGAGCGGCGGCCTTCAGAGAGGGCTGCGCCCACTCCACGGCGATCAGCTGGCGGGTCTCGTCGGCCAGATCCTGACGGATCTTGTCCTGACCGATGAACATGCCCAGACCGTGCTCGGCGTTATCCTCGAACAGGGAGTTGCACCATGCGGGGCCGTGGCCCTCCTTGTTGGTGCAGTAGGGAGAGGTAGCCGCGGGACCACCCCAGATGGAGGAGCAGCCGGTGGCGTTGGAGATGTACATATGGTCGCCGAACAGCTGGGTGACGATACGGGCATAGCTGGTCTCGGCGCAGCCGGCGCAGGAGCCGGAGAACTCCAGCATGGGCTGCTTGAACTGGCTGCCCTTGACGGTGTTGTCCTGCATATCCTTCTTCTCGGAGACCTTGTCCATGCAGTAGTCGAACACATCCTGCTGTTTAAGCTCGCCCTCCTGGGCCACCATGGACAGCGCGTTCACGGGGCAGACGCCGATGCAGACGCCGCAGCCCATGCAGTCCAGAGGACTGATGGCCATGGTGAACTGATAGGTGCCCTTGCCCTTGCCGGCCTTGACGTCCACGATCTTGGCGGCCTCGGGAGCATTCTTGGCCTCCTCGGCGGTCAGAGCGAAGGGACGGATGGTGGCGTGGGGGCAGACATAGGCGCACTGGTTGCACTGGATGCACTTGGCAGCGTCCCAGGTGGGGACGGACACGGCCACGCCGCGCTTCTCATAGGCGGAGGCGCCCAGCTCGAACTGGCCGTCCACATGATCGGCAAAGGCGGAGACGGGCAGGCTGTCGCCGTCCATCTTGCCCACAGGCTCCAGGATCTCCTTGACCATCTTCACCAGCTCGGGCTTGCCCTCCAGCTTCTTGTGCTCGGGCTCGTCCACGGCGTTGGCCCAGTCGGCGGGGACCTCCACCTTCTTATAGGCGGTGGCGCCCAGGTCGATGGCCTTGTAGTTCATATCCACCACGTCCTGGCCCTTCTTCAGGTAGGAGGCCTTGGCCTTCTCCTTCATGAAGCGGATGGCGTCCTCCTCGGGCATGACCTTGGCCAGGGAGAAGAATGCGGACTGGAGGATGGTGTTGTTGCGCTTGCCCATACCGATCTTGATGGCCAGGTCGATGGCGTCGATGGTATACAGCTGGATGTTGTTGCGGGCGATGTAGCGCTTGGCATCGGCCTTCAGGTGATGGTTCAGCTCATCGAAGTCCCACTGGCAGTTGATCATGAACACGCCGCCGGGCTTGACGTCGTTGACCATCTTGAAGCCCTTGGTGATGTAGCTGGGGTTGTGGCAGGCCACGAAGTCGGCCTTGTTGATATAGTACGGGGAACGGATGGGGTGATCGCCGAAGCGCAGATGGCTGATGGTCACGCCGCCGGTCTTCTTGGAGTCATACTGGAAGTATGCCTGCACGTACTTGTCGGTGTGGTCGCCGATGATCTTGATGGAGTTCTTGTTGGCGCCCACGGTGCCGTCGCCGCCCAGGCCCCAGAACTTGCACTCGATGGTGCCGGGAGCAGCGGTGTTGGGACAGTTCTTGTCCTCAGGCAGGGACAGGTTGGTGACATCGTCCACGATGCCGATGGTGAACTGGCGCTTCATCTCGTCGCGCTTGAGCTCGTCATACACGGCGAACACGGAGGCAGGAGGCGTGTCCTTGCTGCCCAGACCGTAACGGCCGCCGATGACCTGGATGTCGCTGCGGCCGGCGTTGGCCAGAGAGGTGACCACATCCTGATACAGGGGCTCGCCCAGAGCGCCGGGCTCCTTGGTGCGGTCCAGAACGGCGATCTTCTTGACGGAGGCAGGAATGGCCTGGATGAGCTTCTCGGGAGCGAAGGGGCGGAACAGGCGGACCTTCACCAGGCCCACCTTCTCGCCGTGGGCATTCAGATAGTCGATGACCTCCTCGGCCACATCGCAGATGGAGCCCATGGCCACGATGACGCGGTCGGCGTCCTCAGCGCCATAGTAGTTGAACAGGCCATAGTTGGTACCCAGCTTGGCGTTGATCTTGTCCATGTACTTCTCCACCACGGCGGGCAGAGCGGCATAGTACTTGTTGCAGGCCTCGCGGTGCTGGAAGAAGATATCGCCGTTTTCGTGGCTGCCGCGCATGTGGGGATGCTCGGGATTCAGAGCGTGCTGACGGAACTCCTTCACGGCGTCCATGTCGCACATATCCTTCAGATCCTCGTAATCCCACACGGCGATCTTCTGGATCTCGTGGCTGGTGCGGAAGCCGTCGAAGAAGTTGATGAAGGGAACCTTGCCCTCCAGAGCGGCCAGATGGGCCACGGGAGACAGGTCCATGACCTCCTGGACGTTACCCTCGCACAGCATGGCAAAGCCGGTCTGGCGGCAGGCCATCACGTCGGAGTGGTCGCCGAAGATGTTCAGCGCCTGGGTGGACACGGTACGGGCGGAGACATGGAACACGGCGGGCAGCTGCTCGGCTGCGATCTTGTACATGTTGGGGATCATCAGCAGCAGGCCCTGGGATGCGGTGTAGGTGGTGGTCAGGGCGCCGGCGCCCAGAGAACCGTGAACCGCGCCGGCAGCGCCGGCCTCAGACTGCATTTCCACCACCTTGACCCGGGTGCCGAAGATGTTCTTCAGCCCGTTGGCGGACCACTGGTCCACAAAGTCGGCCATGGGGGACGACGGGGTGATGGGATAGATGGCGGCAACCTCGGAGAACGCGTAGGACACGTGCGCCGCAGCGTTGTTGCCATCCATGGACTTCATTTTTCTTACCATAAATGAACCTCCTCATAAAAACATTTCGCGGATTTCTCAACGAAACACCATACATTGTGTATAATACCACAATCTTTTTTCTTTGTAAACCGGGTTTTGCCCCTTTTTCACGGATTAAGGCTTTTTCTTCACCATGCACAAAAATTCTCACGGTAAGAGGGAAGTTTTTTTGACAATGTATTTCAAAACGGCGGGATATGTGCTAAAATATAAATGAAACACGTCAGAAAGCGCAGAACAAGCGCATTTTTTGTGAGAGGATGTGAAGGGTCATGGTGGTAACGGTACGGTCCCTGGGACTCAACGGCATCAGCGGCTATGAGGTGTCGGTGGAGTGCTTTTTGTCCGGAGGACTGCCCGCCTTCGACGTGGTGGGCCTGCCGGACGCGGCGGTGCGGGAATCCCGGGAGCGGGTCCGGGCCGCCATCAAGGCCTGCGGGGCCAAATTCCCAGTCAGCCGCATCACCGTGAACCTGGCCCCGGCGGGCCAGCGCAAGGAGGGGACGGTGTATGACCTGCCCATTCTGCTGGGCATCCTGACAGCGGCGGAGGAGCTGAAGCCCCTGCCCGCCGACGCGGCGTTTCTGGGGGAGCTGAGCCTTACCGGCGCGCTGCGTCCGGTGACGGGGGTCCTGCCCATGGCCCTGTGCGCCGCCCGGATGGGCATCCGCCAGCTATACGTCCCCGCCCAGAACGCCCCGGAGGCCACCCTGGCCCAGGGGATCACCGTCTATCCGGTGGAAAACATTGCCCAGCTGGTGGCCCACCTTACCGGTGACGCGCCCATCCGGCCCCAGACCCCCTGGACCCCCTCGCCGGTGTCCCAGGCCCTGCCGGACTTTGCCGACGTCATGGGTCAGGAAAACGTAAAGCGGGCCCTGGAGGTAGCCGCCGCCGGGGGCCACAATGTGCTGCTCATCGGCTCCCCCGGCTCCGGCAAGTCCATGCTGGCCCGGCGGCTGCCGTCCATCCTGCCGGACATGACCCGGCAGGAGTCCCTTCAGACCACGGAGGTGTACTCCGTGGCGGGGATGACGGACCCGTCCCACCCCCTGGTGACCCGGCGGCCCTTCCGCAGCCCCCACCATACGGCCTCTCCCGTGTCCCTGTCCGGCGGCGGCACCGTGCCCCGGCCCGGGGAGATCTCCCTGGCCCACAACGGCATCCTCTTTTTAGATGAGCTGCCGGAGTTCGACAAAACCGCCCTGGAGACTCTGCGCCAGCCTCTGGAGGACGGGGTGGTGACCATCACCCGGGTATCCGGGTCCCTGACCCTGCCCAGCCGGTTCATGCTGGTGTGCGCCATGAACCCCTGCCGCTGCGGGTGGTACGGCCACCCCTCCGGCCGCTGCACCTGCTCGGAAAGCCAGGTGGAGAGCTACATGCGCCGCATTTCCGGCCCCCTGCTGGACCGCATCGACATGCACATTGAGGTGCCGTCGGTGGAGTACGAGGCCATGCGCCGCCGGGAGAAGCCCGAGACATCGGCCCAGGTCCGGCAGCGGGTCAACGCCGCCCGGGATATCCAGAAGCGCCGCTTTGCCGGCACCGCCGTCAGCTGCAACGCCTATATGACCCCCGCCATGATCGGGGAATACTGCCTGCTGGACCAGGCGGGGGAGCGGCTCATGAAGGGGGCCTTCGACCGGCTGGGCCTGACGGGCCGCAGCCATGACCGCATTCTCCGCATGGCCCGCACCATTGCCGACCTGGACGGCAGCGAGCGCATCGAGGCCGCCCACCTGGCTGAGGCCATTCAGTACCGCAGCAGCAATCTGTTGAAATAACCGGGGAAACACGCTATAATAAAAAACGGAAGGATAACCGGCCCGGGCGGACTGCGCCGCCGGAGCCGTCCCCATGAACCTATATATTAAGGAGAAACCCCATGCACGAAATGATCCTGTGCAAGCTGGGCGAGGTGGTCCTGAAGGGCCTGAACCGCCGCAGCTTTGAAATGAAGCTCATGTCCAACCTCCGCCGCCGCACCGCCCGGTTCGGCAGGTTCCGGGTCTATTCCAAGCAGAGCACCATCTATGTGGAGCCTGCCGGGGAGGCCTGCGACCTGGACGGGGCGTATGACGCCTGCAAGCGGGTGTTCGGCATCATCGCCGTGGCCCGGGCCCTGCCCTGTGCCAAGGAAAAGGAGGCCATTCTGGACACCGCCAAGACCTATCTGAGCAGCGCCCTGACAGCGGCCCGAAGCTTCAAGGTGGAGAGCAAGCGGGCAGACAAGACCTTCCCCATGACCTCCATCCAGCTGAGCCAGTGGGTAGGCGGCCACCTGCACGAGGCCTTCCCCCACCTGACGGTGGACGTTCACCACCCGGACCTGACGGTATATGTAGAGGTCCGGGAGGAGGCGGCGTATGTCCACGCCCCGGCGGAGCCTGCCGCAGGCGGCCTGCCCATCGGCATGGGCGGACGGGCCGTGAGCCTGCTGTCCGGCGGCATCGACTCGCCGGTGGCCAGCTACATGATCGCCAAGCGGGGCGTGGAGCTGGAGATGATCCACTTTGCCTCGCCCCCCTATACCAGTGAGCAGGCCCGGGAAAAGGTTCTTCAGCTGGCCCGGGAGCTGGTGCCCTGGTGCGGTCGACTGAATGTCACCATTGTCCCCTTTGCCGAGATCCAGGAGGAGATCCGCCGCAATTGCCCGGAGGACCACTTCACCCTGATCATGCGGCGGTTTATGATGCGCCTGGCCGACGCCCTGGCCCGGGACCTGAACTGCCGGGCCCTGGTCACCGGCGAGAGCCTGGGCCAGGTGGCCAGCCAGACCATGGATGCCCTGGCCGTCAGCGGCGACGTGACGGACCTGCCGGTGCTGCGGCCCGTTATCGGCATGGACAAGGAGGAGATCGTCCGCATCGCCCGGCACATCGGTACGTTTGAAACCTCCATCCTGCCCTATGAGGACTGCTGCACCGTGTTCACCCCCCGCCATCCCAAGACCCGCCCCCACGTGGAGGAGGTCCGGGAGATGGAGCAGGCCCTGGACGTGGAGGGTCTGGTCCGCCGGGCCATGGAGGGCCGGGAAGTGGTCAAGCTCCGCTGAGCCATGCGCCGCCTGTGGATCAGCCGTAAGGGCGGACAGAGCCGTCCGCCCCCACAAAACACCGCCAGCCGACCCCCTGTAGGGGCCGACGTCCCCGGCGGCCCACGTACCGGCCTGCGGCTGCGTTTCCAGCCCGGTGTAGACCCGGAGGTCCGTGCCGCCTGCATCCGCTTTGCCGTCTGGCTGCGGCGAACGTATGTCTTTCCCGTTCGGGTGCCGGTGTATGTAAAGGCTGCGGCCACCGTTACCTGCCAGGACGGGGAGGAGGCCTCCGCTGTCTTTTTCGGTCCCGACGACCCGGCTCAGGAGCCGTATATCCGTCTGTCTGCCGGGGATTATCCCGCCCTGCGGCAGCGCTGGGGCCGTGACAAAGCCCTGGGCGCTATTCTGCACTCCCTGGCCCATGAACTGAGCCACTATTTTCAGTGGCTGAACCACCATGATGTCTGGCTGTCGGACGACCCGGAGACGAACCGCCGCCTGGAACGCCAGGCCGTGTACTATGCGGACGCCATCCTGGACGACTATGCGGAAACTGTGGATCATCCATAAGGGCGGACAGAGTCGTCCGCCCCTACTTGGCTCTCCCTCCGGGAGAGCTGTCACCGAAGGTGACTGAGAGGGCCTGTAGGGGCTTCTGAATGGTATGATCCATCTGTTCGCATTTCCCCTCTCAGTCGGCTGCGCCGACAGCTCCCCCGGAGGGGGAGCCAAGGGGCGGCGCTTCGGCGTTTTCCCCTCCAGCAATACCCCGCGACACCCCAACGAAAAGGATGTGATACCATGCCCCATCAGGCGGAGATCATCGCCGTGGGCACCGAGCTGCTTTTGGGCAATATTGCCAACACCAACGCGCAGTTTCTGTCGCAGCTGCTGGCCTCGGCCGGGGTCAACGTGCTGTACCACACCGCCGTGGGGGACAACCCCCAGCGTCTGCGGGCGGCGGTGGAGACTGCCCGGTCCCGCTGCGACCTGCTGGTGTTCACCGGCGGCCTGGGCCCCACCTATGACGACATGACCAAGGAGACCGTGGCCGGCGTGTTCGGCCTAGCTCTGGAATACCACCCGGAAGTCATGGAGGAAATTCAGCAATATTTTGACCGTGTGTTCCACCGTCCCATGCCCGCCTGCAACCGGCAGCAGGCTATGCTGCCCCAGGGCTGCACGGTGCTGCACAACCCGGTGGGCACTGCCCCGGGCTGCATATTCACGGCGGGCGGCGTCACGGCGGTGCTGCTGCCGGGGGTGCCCCACGAGTGCCGCTATCTGGCGGAGCACGCGGTGCTGCCCTGGCTCCGGGGACAGAGCGGCGGCGTTATCCGCAGCCGCGACCTGCATGTGTTCGGTCTGACGGAGCCCCAGGTCCAGGAGCTGCTGGGCGACCTGATGGACGGCGCGCAGAACCCCTCGCTGGCCCCCTACGCCAAGCCCGGCGAGGTGATGCTGCGGCTGACGGCCAAGGGCGGCAGCGACGAC
>UMKW01013628.1_pt1 | contig 11161 bp, 7 predicted proteins | sample 1966391 | NCBI WGS metagenome assembly UMKW01 (sample SAMEA4836183, study PRJEB28245) | human gut metagenome | biome: gut microbiome; material: fecal sample | place: Denmark | collected 2008
CGCCGAGCAGCTGCGAGCAATGGGGCACGAGGCCGAGATCGTCGACGACCGCACGGCCATGGGCCGCGGCGAGATCATCTGGAAGTGCGAAAACGGCGTTTACGCCGCGGGCACCGAACCGAGATGCGACGGCACGGTCGCAAGCTGGTAATAAAGCAAAAAAAGGAGGCTTCCCGACGGAAGGCCTCCTTTTTTGCACATTTTTCAAAATTAGACCTTGGCCTCGCTGTTGTGCTTGCTGGCGACGTAGCTTCTCATCGAGTTCACGACGATGGTCGCGCCGAGCACGATGAGCAGCACCGCGATGATGAGCTGCAAGCCGTTGGCGATAAACACCGCGCCCCAGGTCGTCTCGCCCGCGGGGATGGTGACGGCAGCGGCATTTTGGATGGCGCTCACCATGGCCATCAGGCGCTGCACGAGCGCCGTGAACGTGACGCAGAGCATGATGACGAGCGGCGGGAAGAGCATCTTGTTGCTGCGGCCCGTGACCTTGAGGAAGACGCACAGTGTGATGAGCACGAGCGCGGAGAGCAGCTGGTTCGCCGAGCCGAACAGCGGCCAGATGTTGGAGTAGCCGATCTTCGTGAGCACGTAGCCGAGCACGAGCGTCAGCACCGTGGAGAAATACGTGTTGCACAGGAGCTTGCGCCAGGGCTCGGCGTGGGCCATGTCGTCCACGCTGAAAAGCTCCTGGAAGCTCATGCGCGCGATACGCGCGACGGCGTCAAGGCTCGTGAGGGCGAGGGCGGAGACGCACATCGTCATAAAGACCGTGGCGGCGTAGTTCGGCACGCCGAACATCTCGAAGAAGCCCGCAACGCCGCGGCTGAAGATCTGGAACGGGGTACCGGCGGCGGGAGTGCCGTCCGCCGCGGCGGCCGCACCGGCCACGCAGAGCGCGAGCACGGCAAGCAGGCTCTCGAGGATCATCGCGCCGTAGCCGACCTTGAGCATGTCCTTCTCGTTTTCGACCGTCTTGGACGACGTGCCGGAGGAGACGAGGCTGTGGAAGCCGGACACCGCGCCGCAGGCGACGGTGACGAACAGGATGGGGAACATCGTGCCGAGCTTTTCATTGTTGAAGCCCGTGAAGACGGGGAGGTTCATCGTCGGATGCGCAACGAGAAGGCCGACGACCGCGCCCGCGATCATGCAGATGAACATGAAGGTGGTCATGTAGTCGCGCGGCTGCTTCAAAAGCCACATCGGGAGAACGGCGGCGAAGAAGATGTAGACGAACGTGATGTAGCTCCAAGTCGCCTTGCCGAAGATGAGTGGGCAGTTCATGCCGACGGCGAACGATGCAACGATGCAGAGGATGCCGAGCACGGCTTCCTTCCAGCCCGAGAGGTTCAGCTTCTTCTGCACAAGGCCGAAGACGACGGCGAACACCATGAACATGATGGACACCATACCGGCTGCGCCGTTGGTCTGCGCGGCGTCAGCAAGCTGCGTCACGCCGTCGACCACGGTGTAGGCGTTGAACGTGCCGGCGACCATGTCGGCGAACGCCGCGATGACGATCAGGCAGAACAGCCAGCAGAACAGCAGAAACAGCTTGCGGCCGAGCTTGCCGATGTACTTTTCGATCAGCATGCCCATGGACTTGCCGTCGTTTTTGACGGAGGCGTACAGCGCGCCGAAGTCCGTCACAGCGCCGAAGAAGACGCCGCCGAGCAGCACCCACAGCAGCACCGGCAGCCAGCCGAACGCGGCGGCCTGGATCGCGCCGGTGACAGGGCCCGCGCCCGCGATGGAGGAAAACTGATGGCTGAAGACGGTCCAGCCGTTGGTGGGGACAAAGTCCTTGCCGTCGTTATACTTGACGGCGGGCGTCTGCGCCTTGGGGTCGATGCCCCAGGTTTTGGCGAGCCAGCGCCCATAGAGTGCGTAGGCAGCGACGAGGACGACCGCCGCAATCAGCACGATGACGAGTGTGTTCATGTGATTTCCCTTTCTTTCCTAAAAAAGCTGTGTTCTTCGTCAATGCCGGGAGCAAAAAGAAAAGCCCCGCCTCTGCTGCGGATTTTCCACAACGAAAACCCATCGCAAAGACGAAGGCCAATATCGCGGCGATATCCGCCGCGGATCTCAACTTCCGCGTTACCACTTTGCTTGCCGAAAAACCGGCCGCTCGACCGCTGCCCGAATGGATCGGAGAGCGTACCCTGTTAACGGTGGGGGACCGGCTGCGATTACTCGGCGTTTGCGCCTTTCACCGCGGCTGCTCACAGGGGATGGCCTGCCCGTTCCTTGCTGCCGTTTTGCACCACCAACGGCTCTCTGAAAGCGGTGATCCGGGGAAGTCGTGTCCTGCTCAAAGCATTTGACGAATGATGTGTGTACAATAGACCCATCCTCCGCCGTTGTCAATACAATTTTGTCCGCGCAGGACGGATTTCGTCGAAGAAAATAGACGCCCCATCACTTCTCCGCCGCCGCTTTAGGCAAAATGCAAATGCGAAATACAAATAAAGCTATGCCGAAGCGAAATGGAACCTGGCCGGCAACGCAGTCATAACAACGGGATGCTTTCAAATTTTGACCCGTTTCGGCAGTTTTCGGTTTGCCGAATTTCCGCTTGAAATATTTTAACAAAATATTATTTTTTCTTTCTTGACAAAGGCCCATTCTTATGTTAGCTTTAAAAAGCAAAATGAATCAACCGATCGGATGATGAGTTCGGGAGAGACCGCGGAATATTCTGCCGCGGCGCCGAAGGGGAACGCAGAAGCTCTCAGGCAAAAGGGCCGAACTCGGACGACGCTCCGAAAAGTGCGTTTACGCACGCCGAAGGTGCAACCTGCCGCGATGACTCGGGCAGGGAATCTCTCAGGTGATCAACGGAGGCACAAAGCTCAAAAGGGAGTTTTGTGCCTCTTTTTTGATGCTTAATTTTAATAATTTTTATAATATTCATTAAAATTATTGTTTTCGGAGGATGCGCACTATGGAAAAGAAGACCCCACTTTACCAAACGCATGTGGACATGGGCGGCAAGATCGTCGAATTCGGCGGCTTCCTGATGCCCGTGCAGTATCCCACCGGCGTGATTGCCGAGCACATGGCCGTTCGTGAAAAGGCCGGTCTGTTCGACGTTTCCCACATGGGCGAGCTTCGCCTCAAGGGCCCTGACGCCGTCGCCAACGTGCAGAAGATCATCACCGCCGACATTTCGAACATGAAAGACGGCGAGATCAAGTACTCGATGTTCTGCAACGACAATGGCGGCATCATCGACGACTTCATCGTCTACCGCTGCGCAGCGGACAATTACTGGCTCGTCGTCAACGCGGGCAGCCGCGAAAAGGACGCCGCCTGGGTCGAGAGCCATCTCTCCGGCGACGTCGACTACCGCGACGAGGGCAACGACTGGGGCCAGATCGCCCTGCAGGGCCCCAGATCCGGCGACATTCTCAAAAAACTCTGCGACGAGCAGTACATCCCCGCCAAGTACTACACCTTCACCGAAGGCGTGCCCCTGAACCTCGGCGAGCGCACGATCCGCGCCCTCGTCTCCCAGACGGGCTACACCGGTGAATACGGCTTTGAGATCTACTGCAAGGCCGAGGACACCGTCGACCTGTGGAAAGCGCTTCTGAAGGCGGGCGAGCCCGAGGGGTTGATCCCCTGCGGCCTCGGCGCGCGCGACACGCTGCGCTTAGAGGCTTCGATGCCGCTCTACGGCCACGAGATGAACGACGAGATCACGCCGAAGATGGCGGGACTTCCGTGCAAGCTCACGGGCAAGGACTTCATCGGCCGCGACGCGCTTGTCGCGCTCGGCGCGCCGAAAATGAAGCGCATCGGCATGAAGGTCGTCGGCCGCGGCATCGTGCGCGAGCACTGCGACCTCTACACGATGGACGGAGAAAAGATCGGCTGGGCATCCTCCGGCACGTTCGCACCCTATATCGGCTGCGGCGTCGCAATGGGCTATATCCCCGCCCAAGATATCGAGATCGGCAAGCACCTCAACGCCGACGTGCGCGGCCGCATGGTCGAGCTTGAGATCGTACCAATGCCGTTCTACAAGCTCGAACGCTGAAATAGAGATTTTTGACCGAATATTCGGAAACCATTTGACCGTAAATAACAACCAACATTCATTGAGAACGATTTTGAGGAGGAAATTACCATGAACATCCCTGCTGAGCTGAAGTATTCCAAGTCCCACGAGTGGGTCAAGATGGACGGCGACGTCGCCGTGATCGGCATTTCTGATTTTGCCCAGGATGCGTTGGGCGATGTGGTCTTTATCAACCTGCCCGCCGAGGGCGACAGCGTCACCGCCGGTGAGAGCTTCGGCGATGTCGAGTCCGTCAAGGCGGTCTCCGACGTGATCTGTCCCGTCAGCGGCACGATCTGCGAGGTCAACGAAGCGCTCGCCGACGCACCCGAGACGCTGAACTCCGACCCCTACGGCGCATGGATCATCAAGGTCTCCCCCGTGACCGACACTGAGGCGCTGCTTGATGCCGCCGCTTACGAAGCGCATTGCGCGCAGGAGGGCTGAGATGGGCTCTTACGTTCCCACCACGGCTGCGGAACGGGAAGAAATGCTCGCCGCCATCGGGGTCGACAGCCTGGAAGGGCTGTACAAGGCCGTCCCGCAGGAAATGCTCCTGCGGAGCGGCGGGCTGAACATCCCCGAGGGCCTGAGCGAGCTTGAGGTGCGCGAGGCCGTCACCGCCATGGCCGAAAAGAACAAGGTCTTCAAGACCGTTCTTCGCGGCGCAGGCGCCTACCGCCACTTCATCCCGTCGGTCGTTAGATCCGTCACCTCCCGCGAAGAGCTTGTCACCTGCTACACCCCCTATCAGGCGGAGATCAGCCAGGGTGTGCTGCAGGGTACGTTTGAATTCCAGACGATGATCTGCGAGCTGACCGGCATGGACGTTTCCAATGCCTCGCACTACGACGGCGCGACCGCCGCGGCCGAGACGATCCCCATGTGCAAGGACCGCAAGCGCACGAAGGCCTATGTCTCCGCCTGCGCCCATCCGCAGGTCATCGAGGTCATGAAGACCTACTGCTTCGCCTCGAATACCGAGCTTTTTGTCGTCCCCGCAAAGGACGGCAGAACTGATCTCGACGCGCTCAAGGAAGCGCTCGGCGATGACGCCGCGTGCTTCTACCTCCAGCAGCCGAACTACTTCGGCCAGATCGAAGACGCGAAGGCGGCCGGTGAGATCGTCCACGCCGCGGGTGCCAAGTTCGTCATGGGCGTGAACCCCATCGCCTGCGCCATTCTGCCCACGCCGCGCGCGATGGGCGCGGATGTCGCCGTCGGCGACGGTCAGCCCCTCGGCCTCGACACGGCGTTCGGCGGCCCGTTCCTCGGCTTCATGGCCACGACATCCGCCATGACGAGAAAGCTCCCCGGCCGCATCGTCGGCCAGACGAAGGATGTGGACGGCGAGGTTGGCTATGTGCTGACGCTGTCCGCGCGCGAGCAGCACATCCGCCGCGAAAAGGCCAGCTCCAACATCTGCTCCAACCAGGCGCTATGCGCCTTCGCCGCGGGCGTTTACATGGCCGCGATGGGCGAAAAGGGCATGAAGCAGTGCGCGCGGCTCTGCACCTCGAAGGCGCACTATTTCGCTTCTGAGCTCCAAAAGATCGGCTGCACCTTGAAGTACAAGGGTGAATTCTTCCACGAGTTCGTCACCGAGGTCGAATGCCCCAACTGCCGCAGGAAGATCCTCGACGCGCTCGAAGCAGAGGGCATCCTCGGCGGCGCGGAGGTCGAGGGCGGCATTCTCTGGTGCGTGACCGAGCTCGTCTCCAAGTCGCAGCTCGACAAAGCTGTCGCCATCGTGAAGGAGGTGCTGTAAATGAAGCTCATTTTTGAACTTGGCGTCGAAGGCCGCGGCATGACCCTCATGCCGGAGTGTGACGTCCCCGAATATCAGCTTCCCGAAGAGCGCAGCGAGGCGCTGCACCTGCCCCATGTGAGTGAAAACGAGCTCACCCGCCACTACACCGCCCTCTGCAAGCGCATCCACGGCGTGAACGACGGCTTCTATCCCCTCGGCTCGTGCACGATGAAGTACAACCCCAAGATCGACGAGGACATGGCGGCGCTGCCGGGCTTCACCCAGCTCCACCCGCTCCAGCCCATCGAGACCGCGCAGGGCGCGCTCGAGGCGCTGCACACGTTAGGCTCTGAGCTTGGCGAGGTCTTCGGCATGGACGCTGTCACGTTCCAGCCCGCGGCGGGCGCGCACGGTGAGTTCACCGGCGTTCTGCTCATCAAGGCCTATCACACCGACCGCGGCGATTTTAACCGCACGAAGATCATCGTGCCCGACTCCGCCCACGGCACGAACCCCGCGACCGCCGCGATGTGCGGCTTCCAGGTCATCAACATCCCGTCCGGCGTGGACGGCTGCGTCGACCTCGACGCGCTGCGCGCCGCCGTCGGCCCCGACACCGCAGGATTAATGCTGACGAACCCGAACACCGTCGGTATTTTCGACAAGAACATCCTCGAGATCACGAAGATCATTCACGATGCGGGCGGCCTGTGCTATTACGACGGCGCGAACCTCAACGCCGTCATGGGCGTCGTCCGTCCCGGTGACATGGGCTTTGACTGCATCCACAGTAACCTGCATAAGACGTTCGCCACACCGCACGGCGGCGGCGGCCCCGGCGCAGGCGCGGTCGGCTGCAAGGAATTCCTCAAAAAGTACATGCCCGGCCCGCTGGTCGTCAAAAAGGACGGCAAGTACGGCTTTGCATACCCCGAAAAGTCCATCGGCCGCGTGAAGATGTTCTACGGCAACTTCGACGTCGTCGTGCGCGCGCTGACCTACGTGCTCACGCTCGGCAAGTCCGGCATCCGCGAGGCGGCGATGAACGCCGTGCTGAACGCGAACTACATGCGCGTCAGGCTCAAGGATACCTTCACCATGGCCTATGACGAGATCTGCATGCACGAGTTCGTCATGTCGCTCGTCGATCTCCACAAGGAGACGGGCGTCTCCGCGCTCGACCTTGCCAAGGGCATGCTCGACTTTGGCCTGCACCCGCCCACGATGTACTTCCCGCTCATCGTCCATGAGGCGCTCATGATCGAGCCCTGCGAGACTGAGAGCAAGGAGACCATGGACGAGGTCTGCGGCATCTGCTGCAAGCTCTTTGAACTCGCGCACTCCGATCCCGAGACGCTCCACACCGCTCCCCACTCCACGCCCGTCCGCCGTCTCGACGAGGTCGGCGCGGCGCGCAACATGGTTTTACGTTATCAGTTTGCCTGACGAAGGCAGCGCATATCTTAACATCACGCAATGCCGCCGAAAAGTCGGCGGCATTGCTCTCAAAAAGGAACGAACTATTATGGCTCATTATGAACTCATCGTCATCGGCGCGGGCCCCGGTGGCTACGAAGCTGCGCTCCATGCGGCCAAGCTCGGCAAGAAGGTCGCCGTCGTCGAGAAGCGCGAAGCGGGCGGCACCTGCTTAAACCGCGGCTGCATCCCGACGAAAACGCTGCTGCACTCTTCTCAGATCTTCCACGACGCCAAGCACGGCGCACACGCCGGCATCCACACCGACGATATCCGCGCCAACATGACGGAGATTTTTGCCTACAAGCGCGAAATTTCGCAAAAGCTGTCCTCCGGCATTGAATCGCTTTTCAAGACCGCAAAGATCGACTTTCTGCGCGGCACGGCGCTCATCACCGCACCCGGCGCTGTCCGCGTGACGGATGCCGCGGGCGGTGCCAACGACTACACCTGCGACGATATCCTCATCGCCACCGGCTCCGTCCCGTCCCCCCCGCCGATTCCCGGACTTGAGTTCGCGATGACCTCCGACGAGCTGCTTGAGGGGTGCGACCACCTGTACCGCTCCATCGTCATCATCGGCGGCGGCGTCATCGGCATCGAGTTTGCGACGTTTTACGCAGACCTCGGCTGTGAAGTGACCGTCATCGAAGGCATGGACCGCCTGCTGCCCAACATGGACAAGGAGCTCGGCCAGAGCCTCGCGCTCATCCTCAAAAAGCAGGGCGTGAAGGTCTTCACGAACGCGATGGTCCAGAGCGTCGAGAGGACGGGTGAGGATATCGCCGTCAACTTCACCTGCAAGGAAAAGAGCGAGACCGTCTCCGGCGAGGCCGTGCTCTGCGCCATCAGCCGCCGCCCGTACTGCGATGGCCTGTTCGCGGATGGCATTTCTGTCGAGATGAACCGCCGCAGCATCGCCGTGAACGAGCGCTACGAGACGAGCATCCCCCACATCTACGCCATCGGCGACGTCTCGGCCAAAATTCAGCTCGCTCATGTGGCGACCGCGCAGGGCATCGCCTGCGTCGACCTGCTCTACGGAAGGGAAAATCGCACATCCATGTCCGTCGTGCCGAGCTGCATCTACTGCCGTCCGGAGATCGCGGTCGTCGGCCTCACCGAGGCCGAGGCCAAGGAGGCGGGCATCCCCGTCAAGGTCGGCAAACACGTCATGTTCGACAACGCCAAGACGCTCATCGCCGACCCGGGCCGCTGCTTTATGAAGTTCGTCGCCCACGCCGAAACACGCGAGCTTCTCGGCGCGCAGCTCATGTGCGAGCATTCAAGCGATATGATCGGCGGCGTCTCGCAGGCGCTCGCCAACCACATGACGGTCGATCAATTCCTGCTGGCCATGCGTCCGCACCCCTCATTTGAAGAGGCGATGACCGCCGCGCTCGAGGACCTTGCGCAGAAGCTCGGCTGAAAGGCCGCGGATGAAGCTATCGGTCGCCTTTAGACGGGCGATACCGCTTTTATGCAAAATTTGCGTTGCAGCATATGATGGAGTATGCTGCCCTTAAAGTGAAAAATTGCTCTGACGGGGAACGCTTCTTTGAAAGCGGCGCACTGAAAGCGTGATAAGGGAGAGGAGAATCATCCATGAAAAAGCGATTGCCCATCATTTTGACGCTGCTCCTGGTTTGCATTGCCGTGTCTTATGCCTCCGCCGCGAATGTGGTGGCTTCGCCGCAAAACCTGTCAGTCGACGGCGTCGATGCAGACTGTGACAAATACAACATCGACGGCAGCAACTATTTCAAGCTGCGCGACCTTGCGCAGCTTCTGAGCAAGACGGACAGCCGCTTTTCCGTTTCGTTCGATGAGCAAAGCAATGCGGTCATGGTCGTTTCCGGGAAGGAATATACCCCTGTCGGCGGCGAGCTTGCGCGCGGGCGGGATCAGTCCAAAACAGCCGTTGTCAGCAAGCAGTCCGTTTTGATCGACGGAAAGGCTGCGGACGGTCTTTCTGTCTACAACATCGGGGGGAACAACTATTTTAAGCTGCGCGACCTCGGCGATGCGCTCGGCTTTACCGTCGATTATGACGCCGACAGCAATACTGCCATCGTTTTGAGCAAGGGTTCCACAGCGGTCTACCAAAACGCATTTGAAAAACTGCTTAAGGACGTGAACGAGAAGCGCCGCGCCGATATGGCAAGGGAAGAGTCGTTCGACGGCTTTGAAGCATATTTACAGCATCACCGCGGCGAGGTCGAGATCACGCAGGCAGAGATCGACAGCCTGAAAAATCTGAACAATCCCGGCAAGGCGGTTCTTACGCGCGCGGAAGCGCTTGAGGATGTGGATCTGTTCTTCCGCGCGCTGCATTACTCCTACGGCGCTTACTACTATTTCGGCGAAGAGACATTCCAAAAAGCGGAGGATGCCATCCGTGCAGAGCTTGCGTCCTATCGGACGATCACTAAGGATCAATTGATCTCGCTGGTGTATCCACACCTACTTTTTATACGGGATGCGCACTTCCGCTTCGGCACAGAGCAGAATGAGCCGGCATTTGAAGACGGCGTTCAGTATCTTTACTATTACTGTAACCGCAGCTTTGGCAAGGATGAAAATGGGTATTATCTGCTGGGTCAGGGCGAGAAATGGTACTATACCTCCTGCGGCAACGCGAACGCGGAAATGCAGCCGTATCTTGAAAAGAACGGCCGCGTGTGCTATTCCCTGTGCCAGTTCTGCCCCACAACAGCAGCACATACAACAGACATCATTACTCTGACAAAGGGCAGCGAAGTGAAAACGGTTTCGCTCACATGGACGCAGAGCGAGTCTTATCTGGAGGACAGCTCGCAAGTCCCAGACTATCACTATCTGAAAGAAAACGGCATTGCCCTGGTCACCATTCGATGCTTTGAGTGGGCCTATCAGCCGACAGTGGAAAAATTTGTCCGTTCCGGCTCCGACCTCAGGGATGCGAAGCTGATCATTATTGATGCGCGCTCCAACACTGGCGGTTCCGACCACTTTATCAGAGAATGGCTGAAAAACTACGCGGGAGAGGAGCCTGAACAGAAAACGATCATCTCCAACTGGGGAACCGCTATGTATGACCGCAATCAAGTCAGCTCAAATCTCGGTGAAGAGTTTGCCGCTTTTCGGACAGGCGATAAGGACTATGAGCTGTTTCAGGGAAAGGTGCTGGAAAACAGCACACCGTTCCTGCTGCTGACAGATAACATGTCCGGCTCCTGCGGCGAGAGCATCGTTACCTACAGCAGAACGCTCGATAATTGCCTAATCATCGGAGGTTCGACGAGAGGTGCACAGATCGTCGGAAATATAAATAAGTGGAAACTTCCCAACTCCGGCATCTTCTTCCAGTTCGGCCAGGCGTTTCACTTTATCTACAACATGGAGAACGTAGACGGCAAGGGCTACGAGCCGGACCTCTGGTGCGATCCGAAGACCTCGTTGCAGGCGGTTTTGAGCATGGTGGAGCGCTATGACCTCGGCTCCGCCGAGGGCGTGGCCGCCCTGCGCGCGCAGCTGCCGAATATTCTGACCAAGTAGGCAGGCACTTCCCATTAAATGTCCCACAACGTAGGATGAGTAGAAAGAGAAGCATTCTACTGAACCTGTCTTATGGCCATATACCGCCGTCATCTGAACGAAAAACCGCTCCCGAGATCATCTTGATCTTGGGAGCGTTACTTTCTCTATTATGATTGCTTTTTGTGCCCAAAAACAGCCTTTTGCCGGAATGTGTTAGAAAAGTGTTAGAAAGCGTTATTTTGCGCTTTCTAATTACTGCCAAAAGGTTAGAAAAAAGTCCTAAAATCTTACGATTTCAGGACTTTTCTGGTTGCGGAGGCAGGACTCGAACCTACGGCCTCCGG
>UMKW01035882.1_pt1 | contig 11046 bp, 8 predicted proteins | sample 1966391 | NCBI WGS metagenome assembly UMKW01 (sample SAMEA4836183, study PRJEB28245) | human gut metagenome | biome: gut microbiome; material: fecal sample | place: Denmark | collected 2008
TTTTTTAGGGATTCTGTAAAATCAAACTCAACGCTTTTAAGTCGTCGGCCCCGATCAAATCCACCCCTTCTTTAATAAAAAGTTTCTTGAACAGTGGTGTGTCCGGTGCGCCCCACCAGCGGAACAGTTTGCCTTCCGCATGGGTTTGCCGGATATATTCTCGCACCTTTTCGAGCTTTTCAGCGGGAATCTCTCCCTGGCCTTTCCAGCCGATATATTTGGAATAATTATCGCTAATGACAGGCATTAGGACGGCCGGAATGCCCTTCCCTAAATCTTCTATCGTACCGTCCAGAAAGATAAAACGGTTGGTTTCGGCGGCAATAGCTTTGCGGGGACTTTTTCCTGACAGGTAGAACAACACGGCACTTTCTTGCAGTTTCCCGTCCTTTTCATGACAGAAAAGAGATTCGTATGGTTTCAGTTTCTTTTTCAAGACGGGGTACATTGCTTCGCCGTCTGTCTTGCAATCGACCATCAGGTAAAACGGGCGGTCGCTGTCCGGATATACTTTGCCTCCGTTCTTTTTGATCCGTTCGACTAATGGCAAGAGATACAGTTTCTCGAATGTGATATCCGGGTTGGGGGCGACCGAATCGTGGGACACATACAGTTCGCCGTCGATTAGCCATAAATCCGCTTCCACACAATTGAATTGGAATGAAAGGGCATCGAATAGCGGACGGGGACGTTCATAATCGTTGTGTGAGAAAGCATTGTAATGAATTGTCTGGGCTTCGATAGAGCCGGATAACAGACTGATAAGCAGGATAATTACTTTTAGTTTCATATAGCAGATTCGTATTTGATAAGGCAAAGGTAAACAGTTTTATCCAATTCTCCGGGAATATTGTTTACATTTGCCCTGATCAATCTGATAAACCATGAATAGACGATTATTTTTTAAGAGATCATGCGCTGGGGCATTGCTTTTATCCTGTCCGGGCTTGTTGGCGCGGGAAAATGAAAAGAGACAGCGCTTTGGCTTGGTAACGGATATACATTTTGCTCATCGGAATGTACACGGAACTCGCTATTATGAACAATCCATCACAAAGTTATCGGAAGCAATAGACGTTTTTAATAGGCGGAAATTAGATTTCATGATTGAACTTGGAGACTTGAAGGATATGGGGGATATTCCTGAAAGAGGGCAGACTTTGTCGTTTTTAGATGAGATAGAAGCAAAGTTTCAGACCTTCGACGGCCCTGTTTATCATGTGTTGGGCAATCATGATATGGATAGTATCTCAAAATCTGAATTTCTCGCACATACGAGCAATTACGGGAGTGCGAAAGGAAAACCTTATTATTCCTTCGTACGGAACCAGATCAAGTTTATCGTGCTCGACGGTAATTGCAACGAGGATGGTTCCGATTATGATTCCGGTGATTTCGATTGGACGAAAGCGTTTGTCCCGGCCGGGCAGAAGGAATGGCTCTGGCAGGAACTGAAGAAAGACGATTTGCCGGTCGTGATCTTTATCCACGAATTGTTGGATACTTTCTCCGGGATTGACAAGGAACTTTGTATCGGCAATGCGGAAGAGATCGTTTCGATACTTGAGCAAAGCGGCAAGGTAGTAGCCGTTATCCAAGGGCACTATCATGCCGGGAACTATAGTTTTCGGCATGGAATCCACTATTTTACAATGAAAGGAATGATAGAAGGAAGCCTTCCCGAAAATAATAGTTTTGCCGTCATTGAGATAGACAAAGATTTGAATATCTATATAGAGGGTTTCTATAATTGCAAGAATAAGGAGATGAAACATAATAGATAATCATTATGAAAAACTTCACAGACGAGAAGACTCTTCTTCGGGAGATAAAGAACGGAAACGGCGAAGCATTCGAATTTCTGTTCAATAGCTATTATCCTCGGTTGCGGGGATATGCTGCTCGTTTTGTGACGGATGAGGAAGCAGTCAGAGATATCATACAGGAGAGTTTTTTGAGATTTTGGGAAAAACGTGATCTGATAGAAGCTGTTTCCATTTCATCTCTTCTTTTCGCAATGGTGAGGAATGCCTGTCTGAATTATTTGAAGCATCTGCAACTGGTCGAGCAGCATAATCTGGAACATTTGGATAGGGTGGCCGGGCAGGAAGAACTTTATTATTGGGACTTTAACCTAAGTCCGGAATATACGCTTCTGTATAAGGAATTGCAACAACAGATCAGTCTTGTTATGAGTGATTTGCCTTCCCGTTGCCGTGAAGTATTTGAGATGAGCCGTTTTAAGAAAATGAAAAACCGGGAGATCGCAGATGCTCTCCAAATATCGACTACTGCAGTGGAAAAACATATAGCCAAAGCCTTAGCACGCTTTTCCGCACATTTTAAAGATAAATATCCGTTGGATGTCTATATCGCGATATTAGCTTGGCTGCTTTCCGAATGAACGAAGTCCTGTTTCTTTTGTTTTGGGGAATTTTTTTCAGGAAGGGGGTTGGGTAAAATTCATTTGGGTTGTTACATCATATAGAAAGCAAAAATTATGAAAGAGCAGGAGATCTATAATCACCAGTTGGCAATACGTTATTTTGAAGGACGCATTACTCCCTCCGAAGAAGAGATTCTTTTCCGGTTTGTGAATGATGCACCTTCTAATGAAAGAATGTTCCGCCAATGGGAGGAGGAGTGGATGCTTTCCTATAAACTGATTCCTGAAGTTTCGAATGAATGGAAACAGTTGCAACGCCGGATGCAGGTGCGTCAATCGCTGAATGGTGTGTTTAGTACTAAACACATGCAATTGCAGCGGTTTATCGCTGTTGCTGCAATTGCATGTGTTCTATTATTGAGTGGAACATATAGTTTCTATCTTTATCGGAATACGGAAACCACCGATAACCGGTTTGCTTTAGAAACTGCCTATGGAGAAAAAAGCAAGCTGATACTGGCGGATGGAACAGTTGTATGGTTGAATGCCGGTTCTTCCTTACAGTATGCCGGTAACTTCAATTCTAAAAACAGGGAAGTCTTTTTAACTGGTGAAGCTTATTTCGAAGTGACTAAACAGTCAGATGGAACTCCTTTTGTGGTTAAAACGGATCAGTATAGTGTATTGGTGAAAGGAACAAAGTTTAATGTATCTTCTTACCCTGAAGATATTTCTGCTAAAACGACATTATTGGAAGGCTCTATCGATATTTTATATAAAGGGAGGCATATTCCGGTTGCACCGGGAGAATTGCTGAGTCTTGACAAACAAAACGGAAGTTTTTCCCGTCAGAAGGTTCAGGCTTCTCAATATAAATCCTGGACAGAAGGGAGAGTTGAATATGATAAAATCACGCTCAATGAGTTGGCAGTCCGCCTATCCCGTAAATATGACGTTCAGATTCATTTGGGAGACGACTTGGAAAAAGATATAGCTTTCCGCGTATCACTTCGCAATGAAGAGACGGTCGGAGATGTCTTTCACGCTCTATCCGAGATTATTCCGATCCGTTATGAACGGCGGGACCGGGATATTTATATTAGAAAACAATAGCGCAATTGTTAATATATTATTAAATCTAATTCTTTAATTTATTGGTTTATGTATAGAAAACATGTAGGAAGGGCGTTAATCCTTGCCTTGATGCTTTCTGGGGCTACCTCCATGAATGCACAGCGGATTACCCGGCAATTTAAAAATGTTCCTTTAAAAACGGTATTAGCGGAAGTCGAGAAAGAACTACAGTATTCCATCATTTACAAGAAAGACGAGGTAAATGAACGGAAGCAGATTACGCGAGATTTTAAAGATGCTTCTTTGGAAGAAGTTCTATCTGCCGTATTGGATAACGGATTGTCTTATTCCGTCCAGGGCAAGATGATTGTGATTTCCAAGAAGGAAGCCGCAGGATCATCTATCACTCAGCAAAAGCAGATCATTGTGAAAGGTATCGTGAAAGATGAAAATGGCGAACCAGTTGTTGGGGCGAATGTTGTTGAAAAGGGAACGTCTAATGGTACGATTACGGATATGGATGGGAATTTCTCTTTGTCGATATCCGAAGGTTCCAAATTAAGTATAACGTACATCGGATATTTGGACAAGGATGTTGCGGTTAGTAAAGGTAAGACAACATTGAACATCCAATTGAAGGAAGATACGCAAGCTTTGGATGAAGTGGTTGTGGTAGGTTATGGTTCTGTCAAAAAACGTGACCTAACAGGATCTGTTTCACAGATTTCTTCTTCATCGATTCAGAATCAGGCTGTGATGAAAGATCCTATGCAAGCATTGCAAGGTAAAATTGCAGGTGCGGATATTACGATGGGAAACTCTCCCGGAGCATCTTCTACCATTGTGATCCGTGGATATAATTCGATCAATGCGGGCAATGATCCGTTGATAGTGGTGGATGATGCTCCGTTCGGAGGAAAGATCGATGAGATCAATCCGGCAGAAATCGAGTCGATTGATGTTTTGAAAGATGCTTCATCCACTGCTATTTATGGTTCTCGAGGAGCAAATGGTGTTGTTATCATTACGACAAAACGTGCCCGTAAGGAAGCTAAACTGTCTGTTAGTTATGACGGATATGTCGGTGTGTCCAAGTCATTCAAAAATTATGATATGATGAGCGGTGAAAAATATGCAGACTGGAAAAGAATGGCTAATTATGGAAAGACAGATAAGGAAATATTTGATGATATTCAATTAAAAGCCTTGAACTCCGGACAGTTTGTAGATTGGCAAGATTTGATGTTTAGCGGTACGGGCTATAAAACGGATCATAATGTCAGTATCAATCAATCGAATGGTCGTAATCGTAATATGTTAGTGTTAGGCTATAATAAAGACCAAAGTATTATTGATAATATGGGATATGAACGTTTCTCAGCCCGTATTAACGGGGATATGGAATTAGCAAAGAACTTGACGGTAGGCTATTCTTCTCTTTTAGCATTGACAACTCGTAATAATGGAGATAATAGTGTTTGGAAATATGGAATAGTTATTGATCCACTAACGGAGGTTTATGACGAGAATGGAGATATGCGCTTTTACAATAGCGGTTGGTATCAGACGGTATTGCATTCGAATCCTTTGTTTGATACTGATAAGAATAATGTAGACAATAAAGAAAAACGTACCCGTATCCTTTTGAACTTATTTGCAGATTGGGAAATAATCAAAGGCTTGAAATTCCGAACAAGTTTGACATATGGCTTGTCGTCAATCGAAAATGGAGTTTATAAGAGTTCTACTTCTCAAGCTCGCCAGTTGGCTTCTCCGTCTGCTGAATACAAAAAAACGAACGAGCAACAGATTACTTTTACGAATGTTCTGAATTATAAGAAGGTATTGAATGATCATAGTTTGGATGTATCGTTGGTGCATGATATGCAGACAGATAAAGCAGAATTGGTCGGTTTGACTGGACAGGATATGCCTTATTACGGTTCGTGGTTTAATGTGAATGAAGCACCAGATGTATTTACACGTCTTTCTTCTGTACGTAAATGGGCTTTGTTGTCATTTATGGGAAGAGTTAATTATACATTTAAGGATCGGTATTTGTTGACATTGACTGGACGTTACGATGGCTCTTCTCGTTTGGCAAAAGGTAATAAATGGGACTTCTTTCCGTCTGTTGCATTGGCTTGGCGTATGAATGATGAGTCTTTCCTTCGGGAAGTTGATTGGCTTTCTAATCTGAAATTACGTTTGAGCTGGGGTAATTCCGGTAATACAGCAATTTCTGAGTATGCAACACAAGGAGCTTTAGGTAAATATGTGTATTATTTCGGGACAACTGAGCAGTCGGCAATGGGATATCTGCCTACCGAGTTGGCTAATAATCAATTGGGGTGGGAAAGTACAGAAGAATATAATGTCGGCGTGGATTTTGGCTTCTTGAATAACAGGATCAGTGGTTCTATTGACGGATATATTCGTAATACACGTGATCTATTGATGAAACGCAATTTGCCGATCAATACAGGGTATGAATTTACTTGGCAAAATGTAGGTAAGACACGTAATTCGGGTATTGAAATAGCCTTGAACACTGTACCTGTTGTGACAAAAGATTTCAGATGGACAGTAGATTTGACTTTTGGCTATAACAAGAATGAAATTGTCGAGTTGTTCAATGGAAAGGAAGATAGTCCGGGAAATAAATGGTTCATTGGGCAACCTCTCTACGTTGAACGTCTGTATAAATATATAGGAGTTTGGCAATATGGAGAAGAAGAGGAAGCGGCAAAGTATGGACGTGAACCTGGTAATCCTAAAATAGAAGATGTAAATAATAATGGGGTTTATGATGAAGGCGATTTGCATACATTCAATAAAATACCCAAATGGACAGCAGGACTTTCTACAGGATTCTATTATAAGAATTTCGATTTGAATGTTTATTTCTATACACGTCAGAAGTATGGACAGCTATTAGGAGTATTGACTGACGAGGCTGGATCAACTCGTTATAATCATCTGGATGTTGATTTTTGGACACCGGATAATCCTTCTAATGCTTGTCCGAAACCTGCGATAACTAATCCACAGGAGTTATTGGTGTCAAGTGATTATGCTTATCGGGATCTGTCATTTATACGTCTGAAAAATATTAATTTGGGATATACTTTACCGAAAGAGATTTCGAAAAAGTTTTATAGTGAAAAATTCAGGGTATATTTTATGGTTGAAAATCCATATACATGGACAAAGAGTGATTATGTAGGACTGGATCCGGAAAACTGTAATAGCTATACAGACCACCGTCCGTTAACCTCATTTATATTTGGAGTAAATGCAAGTTTCTAATAATCTGATTAATTGAAAGTAGAATATGAAAATACTAAATAAAATATTGATAGGTTCGTTGTCTCTGCTATGTTTGTCGTCTTGCGACTTCTTGGATGAGACGGCTTATAATAAAGTGACTGTTGGTAATTTTTATACGACGAAAGATGGTATAACCAATGGTGTCAATGGATTGTATTCAACCTTAAGGGGAATGTATATACAGGAATACTTGATTTATATGTGTGAAGGTCCTTCGGATATATGGATCGGTCATCAAGGACATGAGCAATGGTATAATTGGACGATTGATGCGACAAATGCTGATGTCAGGAGTTTCTGGTATAGTTGTTATAAATCCGTGAATCAGTGTAATGCAGTTATTGAGAGTCTGGAAAATAATGATATTCCTGGATTGGATGAAGATCTAAAAACACGTTTTCTTGCAGAATCGTTATTTATCAGAGCACACTATTTTTATCATCTGGTACAGCAGTTTGGTGATATTCCTATGCCGTTGAAGCCGACAAATTCAGTAGAGACTACTGCACATAAAACAAAAGTAGATGAAGTTTGGAATCAAATTGTTACAGACTTGGAATTTGCTGTAGAAAACTTGCCGGAAACTTACCAGGCATCTGAATTCGGGCATATAACAAAATATGCAGCTATGCACCATCTGTCGAGAGTGTATCTTACTTTGAAACGGAGTGATGACGATTTGAAAAAAGCTTTGAATTATGCCGAGCAGGTGATCAATTCTGGTAAATATTCGTTGGTTAAATCGCACGCAGAATTATGGGATATCAATAATAAAAATAATTCGGAAGTCCTTTTCTCTGTTTTGTATACGCAAAATGCGGAATTAAATGGAGATGGTAATACAGCCCATATGTACTTTTGTTCAGCCTATTCGGAAGAACATCCTGCTGTAAAGAGAGTTATTGAGTATGGCAGACCTTGGAGCCGTGAGCGTTCTTCTGATTTTGCAATAAGTTTGTTTGACAAAACGAAAGATCAACGTTGGGATGATTGTTTTATTTCTCGGTGGAATGTAACGGAAAATTCTGTGACGGAGAATGTTTTCAGCCCGTTTACCAAAAAAGTGGAAGAAAAGGTTTGGACAAAAGGAGAGTTGGCCATGATTGATCCAAGAGAACCTTGGACACCGGAACAGATTAAAGAAGTTTGGCCTGTTTTGGTATTTCTTCCGGAATATATGCGTGAACAAATCGATCCTCTGATGGATGTCCAGTCTGAGCAGAATCCGAATGCGGAATGGCCGTCGAATACTCGTTTTACTTCTTATAAAATGTATGCTTATTTGGTGAAACATTTGGATCCCCTGCGTCCAGAAGTTAACTGGACAGCCGGATCGCGTAATGTTTTTGTTTATCGTTTGGCTGATACATATTTGTTGGCTGCTGAAGCTGCATTCCTGTCTGGAAATGCTCAGAAAGCAGCTGAATATATTAATGTAGTTCGTCGCCGTGCCGCTGTACCTGGGCATGAAGCGGAGATGGAGATTAAGTCTTCCGATGTGACGATTGACTTTATTTTGGATGAAAGAGCTCGTGAATTGATGGGAGAAATGCATCGTTGGTATGATTTGAAACGGACGGACAAATTGATGGAGCGTATGAATGATCCTGAAATCAGTCCTATGACTGCAGGGAAATTTAAAGATTATCATGTATTACGCCCGATACCGCGTGATCAGTTGACAAATGTTTCGAATCCGGAGGAATTTACCCAGAATCCTGGTTATGGCAATTAATCATTTAGAATCAATAAAAATGAGAGTATATGTTTTATTATTGACTTGTTTGTTTTTCTCGTTGCTGGGTAAACCCCAGCAACCGAGGATGATGTATGAAGATACTTCTCGTCGTGGAGTTCCTTTTTCAAAAGATCCGCATGTCGTGAATTTTCAGGGACGTTATTTGATGTATTATACGCTTCCACCGAGGTTGGATGTATCTGGTTCTGGTGCTAACATTGGCATCGCATCCAGTAAAGATTTGGTTAATTGGTCGAAAGTCGGTGAAATAACGCCGGAAAAGAATGCCGTTTATGAAAAGAATGGGCTTTGTGCACCTGGTGCTTTAGTTCGGGATGGTAAAATTCATTTGTTTTATCAAACCTATGGAAATGGAAAAAATGATGCAATCTGTCATGCTGTGTCAACTGATGGTATCCACTTTGATCGCGACCCGAGTAATCCGGTTTTTCATCCGACGGGTGATTGGAACTGTGGACGGGCTATTGATGCTGAAGTTTGTGAATTCAATGGAAAGTATTTTCTTTATTTTGCAACTCGTGACAAGGATTTTAAAATACAAATGCAAGGAGTGGCAACAGCTTCTTTGAATACTGATTTTAACAGGGAAGACTGGACACAAGCTTGTGATAAATCGATCTTGTATCCAGAGTGTGATTGGGAGGGAGAATGTATTGAAGGTGCCTCGATTGTTAAGAAGGATAATAAACTGTATATGTTTTATGCCGGAGCTTATAATAATGCTCCTCAGCAGATCGGGGTTGCTGTCAGTGAAGATGGTTTGAACTGGAAACGTCTGTCGGAAGAACCTTTTTTACGAAATGGAAAACCGGGAGAATGGAATTCAAGTGAATCTGGTCATCCTCACCTTTTTACCGATCTTGACGGACGGACTTATTTGTTCTATCAAGGTAATAATGATCATGGTAAGACTTGGTATATTACACAGCAAGAAGTTTTATGGAAGGATGGTAAACCTTACTTGAAATAAATAATGTATATGGCTTGCCCTTTGTTTCCCTGTTTAATGGCAAAAGGATAGAAGGATAGGCTGTATCATTTATTGTAAATCCGATTTACGAATTTATTTAGAAGAATATTAGTTACATTTGTCAATTAAAAAAGATCAGATAGTATTTATGAAGCAACTTGTTTTGATTATTCTATTGTTATGGGGAAACTTTCAGTTAATTTTATCACAGGGCTCTTCTGCTCGTCCCCTCATGTTATACGGCGATACCTCCCGTGTCGGGGTTCCTTATTCGAAAGATCCGCATGTGGTTAATTTTAAGGGGCGCTATTTGATGTACCATTCCATTCCGCCGATGAAGGGGGAACCTGATTCCGGATGGAATATTGGGATTGCCGAGAGTAAGGATTTGATGAACTGGACGAAGGTGGGCGAGATCACGCCTGCTCCCGAAGCTGATTATGAGAAGAAAGGACTTTGTGCACCCGGTGCGTTGGTGAAGGATGGAAAGGTGCATTTGTTTTATCAGACATACGGGAATGGGAAGAAAGATGCCATCTGCCATGCCATATCGGATGACGGCATTCATTTCAGAAGGAATCCGACGAATCCGATTTTCCATCCGGCCGGAGATTGGACTTGTGGGCGTGCCATAGATGCGGAAGTGTGTGAGTTCAAAGGACGCTATTTCCTCTATTTTGCAACCCGCGATAAAAACTACGACATCCAGATGCAGGGAGTAGCTGTTGCTCCGGGCAATACCAATTTCAACCGGGAAGACTGGATACAGGTAACGGATTCCTCTATCCTGTATCCCGTGTATCCGTGGGAAGGAAAATGTATCGAAGGGGCTTCGATCGCAAAGAAAGGTGACAAACTTTATATGTTTTATGCCGGAGCTTACAATAATGCCCCTCAACAGATCGGAGTGGCGGAAAGCGAAGACGGCATTGTCTGGAAACGTCTTTCGGAAGAACCTTTCCTTAAGAACGGCAAACCCGGCGAATGGAATTCCAGCGAATCCGGCCATCCTCATATTTTTACCGATTTGGACGGTCGAACTTATCTGTTCTATCAGGGAAATAACGATAACGGAAAAACCTGGTATATCACACAGGAAGAGGTGGTTTGGAAAAATGGAAAACCTTTTCTGAAAGGAAAGTGAAAAACGATCATAAACGAGGCTGCGTGTCAAAATGTATGAGGGTATGTCAAAACTGTCCTGTTCCCGTGCTTGACGCGGGATCGCATTAAAACCGACCTTATAAAAATCCGATTGATAAGGTCTGTCCTTTTGTGTCCCCGCATCAAGTGCGGGGACAAGGAGATGTTGACACATCCCCGTTTTACCATACCTTCCTGTTCAGTATGCGGACCGAGTTGAGGACTGCCAGCAGAGCGACACCGACATCAGCAAAGACTGCCCCCCACAACGTGGCGTATCCCAATGCACCTGCCGACAGCACAATCCCTTTTACAACAAGTGCCCCTATGATATTCTGATGGACAATCGTACGTGTCTTGCGCCCGATCGTGATGGCGGGCGCC
>UMKW01036385.1_pt1 | contig 11024 bp, 7 predicted proteins | sample 1966391 | NCBI WGS metagenome assembly UMKW01 (sample SAMEA4836183, study PRJEB28245) | human gut metagenome | biome: gut microbiome; material: fecal sample | place: Denmark | collected 2008
CTTGATGCGGCAGCACTTCATATCCTGGCCGCCGATATCCAGAATCGTGGAAACATCCGGCAGGAAGTGATTGGCGCCTCTGTAGTGCGCCATCGTTTCGACTTCGCCTACATCCGCTTCGAGCGCTCTCTTGATCAGCTCTTCGCCGTAGCCGGTGACACCCGCGCCGCAGATGACGGCTTCCTTCGGGAGCTTGTCATAGAGGTCCGTCAGGATCTTCCTGGCACCGTTCAGCGGAGTACCCTTATTTCCTGCATAGTATTCATAAAGGATATTGCCTTCCCTGTCGAGAAGGACAGCCTTGATCGTTGTGGAACCAGCGTCGATGCCGAGCCATACCGGGCCTTTTGCCTTGGAAATATCGGCTCTTGGCGCATGGAAACGAGCATGGCGTTCCTTGAATTCCTTGTAATCTTCTTCCGTTGCAAAAAGCGGCGGGAGCGTCTTGGCATTGCCCAGATCGGATTCCTCCGAGTTCTCCACCTTCGTCAGCCAGCTGTCAAGATCGAGCGGCTTGTCGTGGCAGGCAGAAACAGCAGCGCCGATAGCGACATACAGTTCGCCGTGTTCCGGAACGATCATATCCTCATCCTTGATATCCAGAGTCTTCTGGAAACGTTCGCGAAGGATCGGCTGGAACGTCAAAGGACCACCAAGGAATGCTACCTTGCCGTGGATCGGGCGTCCGCAGGTCAGGCCGGAAATCGTCTGATTGACGACGGACTGGAAAACGGACAGTGCAATGTCTTCATGAGAGACGCCTTCATTCAAGAGCGCCTGGATATCTGTCTTGGCGAAAACGCCGCAGCGGGAAGCGATCGGGTAGATTTCCTTCGCCTTCTCGGCCATCTTTCCAAGGCCTGCTGCATCGACAGAAAGAAGAGATGCCATACGGTCGATGAATGCGCCCGTGCCGCCTGCGCATGCGCCATTCATACGCTGATCGACACCATTTCTCAGGTACGTGATCTTCTCATCTTCGCCGCCCAGCTCGATGATGACATCCGTATCCGGATTGAACGTGCGGATTGCCTTCGTTTCCGCCAGGATTTCCTGACAGAAAGGCAGTCCCATCATCTTTGCAAGTCCCATGCCGCCGCTTCCGGAAATGGACGCGGTGATACGGTAACCCGAATAATCCTTCTGAAGTTCCTTCAAAAGGGAAATCGTCGCGCTTCTGATATCGGACATATGACGCTGGTACCGTCCGAAAAGCAGTTTCAGGTATGGCGACAGGGCCACGACTTTGACCGTAGTCGAACCTACGTCGATACCGACATGGATAACAGGTTTCATGGAATAACCTCCTGGACTCTTCCGGAGTCTTTTTGCCCCGCTCCCAACTGCGGGTGGTGAAAAAGAATTCCCTATACGAAATAATGATTAATGTTTATAATCATACGATTGATTTGTTCGATTATATTTTAACACTTTTTGCACATAAGAACAACGGAAGAAAATCATACACGTGTTTATAATTCATACATTTTTACCGATAAATTCGGATAAAATGATAGATAGCTCATAGAATACTATGAAAAGAGAAAAAAAGATACAGGACTGAAAAAATATTTTTATCAGCCTGTATCTTTTTTAAATGAAAATTTTAGATGCGTTTGATTTTAAATTTTTCTTTCCGTTTTTGATTTTCCATCAAAATGCATGAAATTACAGAAAATATTCCTACTTCATTTCTTTTGCATGAGCCGGGGCAATCCTTGTGTAGAACATGATGACAGCCAGCACATAGCAGACGACCATGATGATTCCCATCGGAAGCGCCGTCTGGTCCCCTGCAATGCCGACGACCGGCATCATGACGCCGCCAAGAATCATGGAGAAGAAACCGATCAGAGCCGAGCCGCTCCCTGCATTTTCACCGCAGCGCGAAAGTGCCAGCGATACGGAAGCCGCGCCCATGACAGAAAGCGGGACGATTGTCACGAAAAGGACGGGAATCGTGTACCAGATCGGCGCCTTCACAATGATGCCTGCCAAAAGGAAGAAGGAAGCGATGAGAGGAATCAGAATGGAATACTTCAGCATGACCACCTCGCGCACCGTTCCTGCCAGTCTTGCCGGCAGCGCACCGACCAGCATAAGTCCCACGCCGATGCCGCCGAAAATATAGCTGTACTGCTGCGGGGTGACATGGTAGATGTTCTGGAAAAGGAAGGAAGAACCTGCGATATAGGAGAAGAAAGCGCCGAATACAAAGCACTGTACCAGGCAGTGGCCAAAGAAATAACGATTCTTCACCAATGTGCCGAACGCCCTGAACCCGTCAGAGAAACGGCGCACGCGGTCCGTCTTCTTCAGCGTTTCCTTGTACGCCATCGTCGCCATGATCTGGATGATACCGACAGCCGTCAGCACAAAGAAAATGCCGTGCCAGGACGTGAAGAGAAGAATCTGCCCGCCAAGAACAGGCGCCGCGATCGGAGCAAGACCATTTACCATCATGAGGATCGCCATGAAGCGCATAAGCTCCGGCCCTTCGCACACGTCCCTTGCAATGGCACGGGAGATGACGATGCCGAACGCCCCTGAAAGTCCCATGATGAAACGGAAAACAAGGAATACATAAATATTCGTGCAGACAGCGCAGACAGCCGATGCAATCGTGAAACCGCCCATCCCGATAAAAAGAGGCACCTTGCGCCCCATGCGGTCACTGACCGGCCCGCCAAAAATCTGCCCCAGCGCCATGCCGATCATCGTCATCGTCAAAGTCATCTGCGTCATCGATGTGGAAATGGAAAAATAAGAGGACAACTCCGGAAGCGACGGCAGGTACATATCCGTAGACAGCGGCGCCATTGCAGACATCACTCCCAGAAAAATCGTCAGAAACGTCAAAGAATTCATCAAACTCCCCTTCCTGCTGCCAAAGAAAAAACTCCGTATAGTATACGGAGTTCGCCTGAGACCCGGGCCAAGCCCTGCCTCGCTCTGCCAAGCAGCATGCAATTATCAGTTAGTATTGTTATCTATTTTAAAAAATATTTTAGAAATTGGCAAGAGGAAGTTTGTAGATGAGAGAGAAAAAAGATAGAAATGGGGGAATTAAAACCATACAAATAGGAAAAGGTGAAACAATTGAAAGATTAAAACCGGAGGACGAGGGAAAAGAGAAAAGATTAAAACCATACAACCAGCCTGACGGCTGTCGGAAATGATGTTTTCGTCGCCTTCGGCGCCACCTTCCTCTACGAGGCAAGGTCAAACACCCTTAAACCAAGGCTTTGCCTTGAGGAAAAGGAAAACCACAAAACCTCGCTTCGCTCGTGGAACCTTTTTAGATTAGAAAGTTCAATGAATAATCAACCCTATCCGCCCGGCATCAGAAACCAGGCCGGGCACCTTCCCCGTCTGGGAAGGTCAACACCATTTCCTTGCTTCGCAAATAGAAGACAGGCAAACCAAGCTGCGCTTGAGGAAAATAATTAAAACCATACGACCTCGCTCCGCTCGCGGAACCTTTTTATAAAAACCAATGAATACTACACCCCTTTCTGCCGCATTCGTGGCAGCCTTCCCCGCTGGGGCAGGTCAAAACCTTCCGTGCCGGCATGTACTGATATTATCAACGGTGATTTAAATGCGTTTACCATAAATGAAAACCGTAAGGCACTCATTCGATACTATCATCAGCAACGAAGCGGAGGACTTCAACCTCCCCGTCGGGAGAGGATCCGGCTTATCTTTTAACTGTTGCCGGAGAAAGGGGTGTAGTTCCTTCGAGCGAAGCGAGGTTGTTTGGCGTTTTTATATAAGCGCCTTATTCTTTCCCGCTGCAGCATCGCTACTTATGGACAATTATCAAATTTTCCCAACAAAAAAGACTCCCGAAGGAGTCTCTTTTGGGTTTTATTAGAAGGAGTAGTTGAGTTCTACGCCCCATGCGTCGTCCGGATCTTCGACAGAAGAGCCGTCGATTCCATCTGCTTTGCCTGCAAAGTTGTAGTAAGCGTCGAGTTCTACGTTCTTCTGAAGAGCTACGCCTGCACGTGCTACCCAGAACTTCACGTCTGCGCCGTTAAGCCGGCCGTAGTCGAGCTGGTCGGTCAGGTCGAGAGCGGAGTTGCCGAGCGCGTAAGAAGCGTAATCAGCATCTACATAGTGTACGCCGAGTGTCCAGGTGCCTGGTTTTTCTACGTCAACCGCGCCATAGGTAAGGCCTGCGGTCCAAAGAGCTGCATGGCCGATGTCATGATTGAAGCGGGACTGTACATAGTCGCCGTCGAGTGCGAGGTTGCCGCCGAGGTCGATGCTGGTGCCTGCACCCCAAACGCTGACTTTAGCACCTTTGGCTTCACTATTTGCCACTCCGTTACCATTCAGTTTATGGGTTGGTTTCAGGTAGAAAGCAGAGACATCAGCGGTGTCGCCGAGGTGTCCGGTCAGTTTTGCATACCAGTTTTCTGTATCTTTCTTGGATGCGTAGATGCTGGCAATATCGTCACTATCAACTGCATAGTATTCAGCAGCGGATGTCAGGTAGCCGTAGCCTGCTTCGATGCCGAAGGAACCATTGTCCCAGCCTGCGGAAATGCCGTCATAAATGCCGTCTTCATCCCAGAAAACACCTGTCTGGTCAAGAGCTACGCCCTGACGGCCGATGGATACGTGGGTGGCATCATTTGGTTTCCACAGAGCGAAGATGCGGTCCATGGTGGTATCCTTGTCATCGCTGTCTTTGAAATCCATTTCAGAAACGAAACGTCCGTTGACGGATACTTCGTCATTGACCTGGCCGGATACGTTGATTCTCATACGGCCTGTCCAGGAATCACTCTTTGCATTATCAGTGTCAATGTTTCTCTGGTACTGCATACGAGCATCGCCGGACCATGCGAGGTTGCCAACTTTCTTTTCAAGGTTGGAAACGCGAACGCCCAGGTTTGCGAGTTCGTCAGCGTATTCGCCAGCGAGTTTGTCCAGAGTTGCACGCTGCTGCGCATTCAGCTGATCTTCCTTAGCGAGCATGCGGGCAATGATCTGCGCCATTTCATAACGGGTGATGTTTCTTTCGCCTTTGAAGGTGCCATCCGGATAGCCTTCAACGACGCCCTGTTCGGACAGGGATTCTACTGCCTGATAGGCCCAGTCATTCGGGGTCACATCAGAGAATGGGTTTGCTGCGTATGCGGATACGCCAGCGGAAAGTGCTGCGACAGCAGCGATTGCGAGAATCTTTTTCATGCTTCTCTCCTCTAAAAGTAAACTCGTCCCGAGTATATTTCAGGAGAAGACTTGCTCGAGTGACCGTGTTTCCTCTGCTGCTTCCCCTGTTCCCTTGGCGGCCTTGCGGGACATTCTAAGCCGCCATATATAAAATAGCACAATTATTAGAGCTTAACAATTGAATTATTAGCAATATATTATTTTTGTATTGAAATTCATTATTTGTATAATTATATATCATTAATTTATTATGAGTGGATCATGATTTAAGGCCGCTTTCTGTTTTAGGAGTACCTTTATATTATATGCGGTATCCTAAATACTTATATTTGACGCACCTATTCTAACATACTGGTCATACCATGTAAAAATGATTTTTATCTATATTTATGTTATTAGATTTTGGGAGTTAGAGCGTGGAAAAAGAGGGAAACCGGGCAACGTGAAAACCAGGAAACTAGGAAACCAGGAAAAACCTTACAATCAGCCTGCTGCGTGGTAATCAACCCTATCCGACCTTTTTCGAAAATGAACCCCTTTCGGCGCATCCGCGCCACTTTCCCCTGACGGGGACAGCTAAACCTCGCTCCGCGCGCGGAACCTTTTTATAAAAACCAATGAATACTACACCCCTTTCTGCCGCATTCGCGGCAGCCTTCCCCGACTGGGGCAGGTCAAAACCTTCCGTGCCGGCATGTACTGATATTATCAAAAGTGATTTAAATGCGTATCTTATTTTACGCCGCATTATCACTATCTTCCTATTCCCGCATTTTCGCAACAAAAAAAGACCGGATTTCTCCGGTCTCTGTTTGTTAAGCGTTTGCGCTTCTGAGTTTTTCTTTGAATGCTCTGTCTTTTCCTGTAGCACGGCAGTCGCGGCAGTAGCCGTAGATTTCTACTCTTGGTTCTGCTGCTTCGAAGCCATATTCTTCGTCGAGGACTTCTGCGTAGTCGGACTGCAGTCCTACGTCTACCGGGAAAATCCTGTGACAGGAGAGGCAGACCGCATGATGGGAAGGAGTTCCGTGCGCGTATTCGTAGCGGATCAGGCCATCAGCCAGCATGGTGGAACGAAGCAGTAAGCCGTTTTCAGCAAGAGCTTCACAGTTTCTGTACACGGTGGACAGGGACAGACGCATGTCCTTTCTACGAACGGCTTCATATACTTCTCCTGCTGTCAAAGGCAGGCTCTTTTCCAGCACTTTCAGAATCATTACGCGTGCTTTCGTCCTTTTTAAATGCTTTTTCACTAAAATTTCTTCAAAGCTTCCCATAGCGGCTCCTTGTTTCTTGTTAATCAGGGTTTCTCAAAAATTCAGCAAACTATCTGTATGTTTTGGATTTTAAATTATATAGTATGCTATACATTTCATATTATAAGGTCTTTTTCCGTTTTTTCAAGTTTTTTCTTGTGCTTTTACATACACTCAATGAAATTTGTTAGAAAAAACCGCGCTGGGAACGCGGATTTCTTCTTTACGGAATACCTTGAAATGAAAAAAGAGGATGCAGAAGGATTTCCCCTCCGCATCCTCTGTCTTCCGTTCTGCTTACTGCAGTTCGTACTGATAGTCTTCGCGGAGGACGCGGATAGCGCCTTCGTCGCCTTTCATGGCAGCTTTGATGAGCCAGGCCATGGCCTCTTTCTCATCTTTTTCGCAGCCTTCACCGGCGGAGAGTGCATAGCCGTAGTGGGCCATTCCGAAGGCATCGCCTTCTTCAGCGGCTTTCTTGTACCAGGAAACAGCTTTTGCAATGTCTGATTTTACGCCAATGCCGGCTTCAAGGCAAAGACCCATTGCGGAATACGCAGCAATGATTCCGTTTTTTGCTGCTTTCTCATAGCATGCATATGCTTCTTCCTGATGCTTGCCTGTTCTGGTATAGGCATCGCCCAGGCGGTAGTAGACGTCCTTGTCGCCGAGTTCTTCGGCTTCCTTTGTCATGGCTTTCGCCTTTTCCTCATCGACTACGCCGGCCTGTCCGGTGACGTATTCAGCGCAGGATACGGCGAGGAATACGCGAAGTGTGGCATCGCCGTCAGGGTCGCCCATTTCGCGGCCCTTCCTGATCCACATTTCCGCAGCAGCCAGGTCCTTGCGGACACTGGTTCCCTGCGCATAGAAGAGACCGGTCATCAGCATAGCGGCGGTGTCGCCCCTTTCGGCTGCCAGGAGGTAGTACTGGAATGCCTTTTCAGGACTGACACGGCCAAGCATGCCTTCGTCGTAGAGTTTTCCCAGAAGGGATGCAGCTTCGGCGCTTCCGTCGTCGCTTGCGCGTTCAAGGGAGCGTCTTGCCTTTCTCGGGTTCGGCTTTCCGCCATTGATGCCCTTCATGTACATTCTGCCCAGAAGAAGGTTGGCACGGGAAATATCGTAACTGGACGCGATCTTCCAGCAATTTTCCGCTTTCACTTCGTCCTTGGAGACGCCTTCTCCCTTTTCCAGCTTTTCACCGATCTGGCAGATTTCCTCGGCCGCTTCTCTGGCTCCGAGATTGGCGGCTTTCCTAAAGTAGGTGACAGCATCATCGATACTGCCGGTATGGAGGCAGTCCTGCCCCATCGAGTAGTAATATTCCATCATTCTATCTGATGCCATTTGTTCCGCTCCTTTTCTTTTTGGAAGTATCGCTCCCGCCTTTTCCGGATTGACCGCTCCTGCCAGAAAAAATGCATTGGCAAGGCGGCTGAGGGGTTCCCCCAGCCGCCGAATCGCCAGTGATTCTTATACCGTGATGAAATTGGCTTTGCAGAAAAAGTCAAAAGCAAATCGCTTGCAGCCTGCTCATGCAGGTCTTTTTATTATCTGAATTCCTTGCAGAGGTCTTCGAAGAGTTCTGCAGATGGTTTTTCTACGTGGTCGATCAGGCGTACGTCCTTGGACGGTACGATGTCGCCGAAAGCAACGGAGTCCTTTTCTTCGTAGATGACGCCGGTCACGAGGCTGTTCGTTTCGCCGAGCAGTCTGTATGCAGCTGCTTTGCTGGACGGATCATGATCCGGTGCTACGTCTTCCATCTTGACCAGGTGTTCATTGTACCACTGAACGGTGTTCAGGTGGTTGAATGTAACGCATGGTGTGAAGATGTTGACATAGGAGAAACCCTTATGGTCGACAGCTCTTTCGATGACGTTGATCATGGTCTTGCTGTCGATAGCATAAGCCTGTGCTACGAAGGTAGCGCCGGCAGCCAGTGCCATAGCCGGAGCATCGAGCGGAGTCAGCGGGTTGCCGTCCGGGGTTGTCTTGGTGACGAAGCCCTTATCGGAAGCCGGAGACGTCTGGCCCTTTGTCAGGCCGTATACCTGGTTATCGAATACGAGGTATGTGATATCCATATTTCTCTTGATCGCATGCATAGCATGGCCCAGGCCGATGGCGTAGGAGTCGCCGTCGCCGGAGCAGACGATCATGTGCTGATCCTTGTTAGCACATTTGATGCCCTGTGCGAAAGGAAGAGCTCTGCCATGCGTCGTGTGGGCGCCATAGCAGTACTGATAGCCGCCGATACGGGAGGAGCAGCCGATGCCGGAAATCAGTGTGATATCCTCATTGGCCCAGCCCTTCTTGGCGCATACAGCGGAGATGGCGTTCTGAATGCCATAGTCGCCGCAGCCGGGGCACCAGTTCGGTACGATTGTATTTTTATAATCTCTCGGTGAAGCCATATCAGTATACCTCCTCAGCTTTCTTTACAATCGTGGATGCCAGGAACGGAGTTCCGTCATACTGCAGGAGAGACAGGAGCTTGTCGTGGCAGGCAAAATTGATGGCGAAAAGTTCATGCAGCTGTGCGGTGAGGTCTTCTTCTACGATGAGGACCTTCTTTGCGCCATTGATGTAAGGAGCGAGCGCTTCGGTCGGGAATGGAGAGAGAAGTCTGAGCTGGAGGTGGTTGACCTTCTTGCCCCGAGCTTCCAGTTCTTCACGAGCTTCTTCGATTGCGCCGTTTGTGGAGGTGACGCCGATCAGGAGCAGATCGCAGTCGGTATCTTCATGAGCCACGGTGAATGGCTGGATAGCTTTAGCCACACCAGCGAATTTCCTGTGACGTTTGTTCATTTCCATGACGCGGTCAGCCTGACCTTCAGCCGGTTTGCCGAATACATTGTGTTCGAGGCCGGTGGAGAGGAACATGCCGTTCTTTACGCCAGGAATCGTTCTCGGGGAAATGCCGTCTTCGACATCTTCGAAACGATGGAAGTATGCTTTCTTTGCCGTATCAAGTTCCGGCAGACCTTCGGTAACGAGCTTGCCGCGTTTGATAGCGATGCGGTTCGGATCGAAAGCCGGTACGGACTGTTTGCACATACCAAACTGCAGATCGGAAAGGAGAATGACCGGAGTCTGGAATTCTTCAGCCAGGTTGAAAGCTTCCTGGGTAATGTAGTAGCAGTCTTCGATAGAAGATGCAGCGAGGACGATCTTTTCAGCATCGCCATGGCCGGAAGCAATCGCATAGCGGATATCGCTCTGTTCTACCTTCGTAGCCATGCCCGTGGACGGGCCTGCACGCATAACGTCAATGATGACGACCGGGATTTCTGCGATGGTTGCCATGGAAATGGATTCAGCCATGAGGGAAAGCCCTGGGCCGGAAGTAGCGGTGAAAGCACGAACGCCGGCATAACCTGCGCCCATAGCCATCATGCAGGAGGACAATTCGTCTTCCGTCTGTACGACCGTGCCGTTGATCTTGTGTACGACTTTGATCATGTATTCCATGATTTCAGAAGCCGGGGTAATCGGGTAAGATGCCATGAAGCGGGCACCTGCGGAAATAGCGCCGAGGGCTGCTGCTTCATTGCCAAGCAGGTACAGCTGATCTTTCTTCGGAGGAGTTGCCAGAGCACCCAGAGATACGCCCTGCAGCTTCTCGATAGCTACATCATAGCCGTCCTTGAAAATCTGTTTGTTCTTGGAAACGATTTCTTCGCCCTTCTTGCCGAAGCGTTCAGCGATGAAACCATAGAACGGGTCTTCCGGGAATCCCAGAACGCCTGCGCTCATGCCCAGTGCAGCGATGTTCTTCATCTGCATGCTGCCGTACTTTCTTGCCAGCTCCGTGATTGGAAGCGCCAGGAAAATACATCCGGAATGTGCGTCAAATTTCGGGTGGAATGCGTCATCAGCGATGATAACGCCGCCCTTCGGAACTTCATGACCGTGAAGGTCGATAGTCTCCTGGTCCAGGGCTACCAGGCAGTCTACATGCTCACCGATCGTAGCGACTTCTTTCGTTGCGATACGCAGGGCAATCGTTGTATGACCGCCCTTAATGCGGGATGCGAAGAGACGCTGGCTGAAAAGGGAATACCCTTCCTGTGCCAGTACGCGTCCGAGAATTTCGCCGCAGGATTCTACGCCCTGACCCTGCTGTCCGCCCATTTTCCAAATAAAATCACGTTTCGTTTCCACTCCATCTGCCTCCTTGCTGATGAATGTAAAGGAAATAAATATAATATGGGTTCTTTTATATGCGGATTTCCTTATTACGCGAGACATCTATCCATCTGATGTCCTTTCTATTATACCATATATGACATTTTTTCAACCTGAATGGGAATGGTTTTATACAATTTATAGTGCCGCAAAATTGGTTCTGCTACCCGGGGAGAAAGACAAGCAAACCAAGCTGCGCTCGTGGAGATGAACCTCCTCAGGCGCATGCGCGCCAGCTCCCCCTACGGGGCGAGCTCTGACACCCTTAAACCGAACTTCGTTCGTGGAAAACACCATAAAACCGGCCTGCGGCTGTAAGAACTTCATCTCATTCGTCGCCTTCGGCGCCACCTTCTCCTTTCGGAGCAAGGTTAACACCCTTAAACC
>UMKW01042080.1_pt1 | contig 10973 bp, 9 predicted proteins | sample 1966391 | NCBI WGS metagenome assembly UMKW01 (sample SAMEA4836183, study PRJEB28245) | human gut metagenome | biome: gut microbiome; material: fecal sample | place: Denmark | collected 2008
CCTGGTCCGTATAGCCCTGATTGGTAATGACCACGATCAACTCGTGGGTTTTCTCTTGCTCCGTCATGGGGGACTCTCCCTCCTGCTGATGCAGCAGATATTCCCTGGCGGTCCGCCCGCCGATGCTGTCCACCGGCACCGCCATCAGTACGCCGTTGCCCGGCACGTCCAGCCACAGCTCCCGCGCCGCCCGGCGGATCAGGCGGGGGGACCGGGGCGCCACACACAGCAGCACGGCCTTCTCTGAATCCTCCAGCCCCAGACAGTCCAGAATCTCCGTGGTAGCGGTGCCCCGGCCCAGCGCCGTCAGCACCAGGGGAATGTCCTGGCTGCAAAACCAGGCGGTGAAGTCCTCGCACCGGTCCCGGTCGGTGATGGTGATGATGAGATCCACTCCCTGCATAGGCGTCCCTCCTCTCTTAAGGTTCTCACAGATCGATGATCTCCTCGTCCTGGACCTGCGCCTGGGCCTCCGCCCGGCGGAGCTTGCTCTGATACAGCAGGCCCAGCATCTGAATGGTCAGCAGCGGCGTCATAGCCACCATGGCCACCACGCCGAAGGCGTCGGTGACTACGTTGCCGCCCAGGGCCTCGCAGGCGCCCATGGCAAAGGGCAGCAGGAAGGTGGCGGTCATGGGTCCGGAGGCCACGCCGCCGGAGTCGAAGGCGATGGCCGTGAAGATCCTGGGCACGAAAAACGACATGACGATGGCCGCCAGATATCCCGGCACCAAAAAGGCGTAAATGGACACGCCGGTCATGACCCGCACCATGGCAAGGCCGATAGACACAGCCACGCCCACGGACAGGCTGGTGCTCATGGCCTTTCCGGGGATGGCGCCGGAGGTGATCTCCTCCACCTGCTTGTTGAGCACATGGACCGCGGGCTCCGCCTGGACGATAAACCAGCCCATCAGCATGCCGATGGGCACAAGGATCCAGTTGTAGGGCAGGCCGGCGATCTGGCGGCCCAAGTAGCTGCCCGCCGGCATGAAGCCCACGTTGACGCCGGTGAGAAACAGTACCAGCCCCAGATCAGTATATAGGATGCCCACGGCGATTTTCAACACCTTTTTCCGCTTCAGCTTCAGGGCAAACACCTGAAACAGGGCGAAAAAGGCAGCAATGGGGGCAAGGCACACGGCCACCTCTTCCAGATAGGTGGGGAACCCCTCCTCAAACAGGCGCCACAGCGCCCGGCTGTCCGCTGCATCGGGCAGGGCCACCGGGGTATAGGTCCCGGCAGCGGGATAGATCATGGCCAGGATCAGCACGGCCAAAATGGGACCGATGGAACACAGGGCCACCAGGCCGAAGCTGTCCTGCGAGGCATTCTCGTCGCTGCGGATGGAGGACACGCCCAGGCCCAGGGCCATGATGAAGGGCACGGTCATGGGGCCGGTGGTCACGCCGCCGGAGTCAAAGGCGATGGCCAGGAAATCCTCGGGCACCAGCAGCGTCAGGCCGAACACCGCGATGTAAAACACGATCAGGATGCGGCTGAGGGGAATGCGGAAGAGGATGCGCAGCAGGGCGATCACCAGAAACACACCCACGCCCAGGGCCACGGCGCCGACCAGCAGGGCGTTGGGTACGCCGGGCACCTGGGTGGCCAGCACCTGCAGGTCCGGCTCCGACACGGTGACGATAACGCCGATCAAAAAGCCCACCAGGACCACCACCCACAGCTTCCGGGACCGGGTCATGTGGGCGCCCACCCGCTCGCCGATGGGGGTCATGGCGGTGTCCGCACCCAGGGTGAACAGCCCCATGCCCACGATCAGCAGCGCCGCGCCGACCAGAAAAGCCAGCAGCGTGGCCGTGGGAAGAGGGGCCACGGTAAAACTCAGCACCAGCACAATGGCGGTAATGGGCACCACGGAGGCCAGAGCCTCCCGGATCTTTTCCCCCAGGATGGTCCGGTTGCGGCCCAGCCGCTCCCGCCAGATCATTTTTTTCTTCCAGGGCAGCGCCATCGCCTCCTTTCCAGGTCTTAGAAAGTTTATTATACCGAACGCTTCACCCGCGTGGCAAGAAGAGAATCGCACCTTTCAAAAATTTTTACAGTTTCTTGGCAAGGTTTTCTTTCGGACCGACTCGTGCTATAATAGTTTTATTCCGGCGGAGGCCGGAAAGTCTCCATACAGGGAAGTGACCTCTCATGAAAACCGCTCTGGTGCTGGAGGGCGGCGCCTTCCGCACCATTTTCTCCTCCGGCGTGTGCGACGCCTTTCTGGACGCGGGACTGCCCATGCCCGACTATACGGTGGGCGTCTCCGCCGGCATGGCCTACGGCGTCAGCTACCTCTCCCGGCAAAAGCGCCGGAATCTGAAGCTGCTGATGCACTATGCCAACGACCGCCGCTACATGGGTCTGCGGAACTGGATCAACCCCCGCAACCGCTGCTACTTTGGCCTGGAATTCGCCTATGAGACCATCCCCAACCGGCTGGTGCCCTTTGATTACGACACCTTCGCCGCCTATCCGGGTCTGGCGGAGGCCGTGGTCACGGACTTGACCTCCGGCCGGGCGGCCTATCTGCAGGTGCCCCGGCGGGATGATAAATTCCTGCTGCTCCAGGCCACCTGCGCCATCCCGCTGCTGTTTCCGCCCATCGTCATCGACGGCGTGCCCTACCTGGACGGCGGCTGCGCCGACGCCATCCCCTGGCGCCGGGCCCTGGAGCTGGGCTGCGACCGGCTGGTGGTAGTGCTGACCCGGGAGCGCGGCTACCGCAAGCAGCCGGACCATGCGGGGGCGGTGATGGAGCGCGCCTTCCGGAAGTACCCGGCGTTCCTCCACACCCTGTCCGACCGGGCGGAGCGGTACAACCGGTGCCGGGAGGAGCTCTTTGCCCTGGAAAAGGCGGGGAAGGCGCTGGTGATTGCCCCCAAGAGCACCCAGGGCTTCTCCCGTATGGAACGGGACACCCGGAAGATCCTGGCGCTGTGGCAGGACGGCTATTTTGCCGGCCGGGACGCCGCCGGCGCGGTCCGGCAGCTATGGACCAGCGACTCCTCTGTTTGAACAGTTTTCCGAGACAGCACCTCCGCCAGGAGGTGCTGCTTCTCTTTTGCACAAATGCAAACGGTTTCGTTGTGCACTCTGCCGATCATTTTACGCAAATTTTGCGAAATCTTGTCCAACCCCCTTCCCAGCAGGTTTTTTTACATATATAATGGTGGCGCGCCATACATAGAATGGATCACCGCCGCCCCCCTTGGGCGGCGCGAAAAACGGAGAGGATCGACGACATGGACATTTTTTCCATCTTTACCCTCTGCGGCGGCCTGGCTTTCTTCCTCTACGGCATGACCACCATGTCCAAGAGCCTGGAGAAGATGGCCGGCGGCAAGCTGGAGCGGATGCTCAAGCGCATGACCTCCAACCCCTTCAAAAGCCTGCTGCTGGGAGCGGGCATCACCATCGCCATCCAGTCCTCCTCGGCCATGACGGTGATGCTGGTGGGCCTGGTGAATTCCGGCGTCATGGAGCTGGGTCAGACCATCGGGGTCATCATGGGGTCCAACATCGGCACCACACTCACCGCCTGGATCCTGGCCCTGACGGGGATCGAGAGCGAGAATGTCTTTGTGAATCTCCTGAAGCCGGAGAACTTCTCCCCCCTGCTGGCTCTGGCGGGCATCATCCTCATCATGGGCTCCAAGAAGCAGCGCCGGCGGGACATCGGCCGGATCCTGGTGGGCTTTGCCATTTTGATGTACGGCATGGAGCTGATGAAGCAGGCCGTCAGTCCCCTGGCGGATATGCCGGAGTTCTCCAGCCTCCTCACCGCCTTCAACAATCCCCTTCTGGGCGTGGCCGTGGGCGCCGTCTTTACCGGCGTCATCCAGTCCTCCGCTGCCTCCGTGGGCATCTTGCAGGCCCTGGCCCTGACCGGCTCCATCACCTACGGCATGGCCATTCCCATCATCATGGGCCAGAACATCGGCACCTGCGTCACCGCCCTTTTGAGCTCCATCGGCGTCAACCGCAACGCCAAGCGGGTGGCCGTCATCCACATCTCCTTTAATATTATCGGCACCGTGGTGTGTCTGGTCCTCTTTTACGGCGGCAATCTGCTGCTGGACTTCGCCTTCATGGACGCCGCTGTGGGTGCCGTGGGCATCGCCTTCTGCCACACCGCATTCAATGTGTTCACCACCCTCATTTTGCTGCCCTTCTCCCGCCAGCTGGAACAGCTGGCGCGGAGGGTGGTTCGCAGCGAACGCGCCGGCGAGCAGTTTGCCTTCCTGGATCCCCTGCTGCTGCGCACCCCCGGCGTGGCCATCAATGAGAGCGTGGCCATGGCCAACCGGATGGGCCAGCTGGCCCACGAAAACCTTCTGCTGGCTCTGGAACAGCTGGACCGCTGGAGCGAGGAGCGAGAGGCTCTGATTGTGGAAAATGAGGACAAGCTGGACATTTACGAGGACCACATCAGCAACTACCTGGTAGAAGTATCCCAGCACGGCGTATCCATGGACGACATCCGCACGGTCTCCCGGCTGCTCCACGCAGTGGGCGACTTTGAGCGTATCGGCGACCACGCCCTGAACATCCAGGACTCCGCCCGGGAGCTCCACGACAAGGACCTGGCCTTCTCCGGCAGCGCCGAGGCCGAGCTGGGCGTGCTGATCGCCGCCCTGCGGGATATCTTGGACAATGCCTTCCACTGTTTCCAGGCCGACGATCCTGCAGATGCCGCGGCGGTGGAGCCCCTGGAGGAGACCATCGACCGGCTGATCGAGGCCATCCGGGACCGGCACATCCGCCGGCTCCAGTCCGGTCAGTGTACCATTCAGATGGGCTTTGTGCTCAACGACCTGCTGACCAACTGCGAGCGCGTCTCCGACCACTGCTCCAACATCGCCGTGTCCGTGATTCAGGAGCACGACGGCGGTCTGGACAGCCATACCTATCTCCACAGCGTCAAAACTGCCAGCTCCTTTGACGAGGATCTGCGCAGGGATCTGCGCAAATACCGCCTGCCGGAGGAATCCTGACGGACAAGCCCTTTTCCTCTCCCACGCGCCCGTGCCCCCGGCGAAAGCCGGGGGCTTTTTCTGCCGATGCATAAATCCGCCGTCTCCTGCGGAAACTGTTTCCAACCTAATTAAAACGGGAGGGAACCCCATGTCCGTGGATTTTGCAAACAGCGAGACGCTGAAAAATCTCATGCGGGCCTTTGCCGGCGAGAGCCAGGCCCGCAACCGCTACACCTTCGCCGCCGCCCAGTGCCGCGCCCAGGGTCTGCATGTGCTGGAGGCGGTGTTTCAGTTCACCGCTCACCAGGAAAAGGAGCATGCGGAGATCTTCTACCGGCACATGAAGCCCTTTGCCGGAGGCACCGTCCACATTGACGGCGGCTATCCGGTAGACCTGACGGAGGACCCGGTGGTCCTGCTGCGCCGTGCCCGCCACGGAGAGTATCAGGAGCATCAGGAGATCTACCCGGCCTTCGCCGAAACCGCCCGGCAGGAGGGCTTTGACCGGATCGCCGCTTCTTTTCAGCTGATCGCCGCCATCGAACAGACCCACGGTGACCGCTTCGGCGCCCTGGCCGATCTCCTGGAGCAGGGGAAGCTGTTCTCCGGCGGCGCGGGGCAGGGCTGGCTGTGTCTCAACTGCGGCCACATCCACCAGGGTCCCGCCGCTCCCGGCGCCTGCCCGGTCTGCGGACACAACCAGGGATTCTTTCTGCGGCTGGAGACGGCCCCTTTCGGAAGTCCCGGCGGGGTGCAGTAAGCGGCCTCTCGCCTGTATATTCACTCAAATATTCACGTTTTTCTCCCTTCTCTCTGCGGCTCGCTGCGGAGAGAAGGGCATTTTTGCCACTTTTTTTCAAATTCTCTTCCAGGTTTTTGGACTATTTCAAATATTTATTCACTTTTCTGTGAGAAAGTATTGACAAGCCCATAGGGAAGTGATAAGGTATGCGTGTTCCGAAGGCGGGCCTGTCCCGCTCCGGTCCCATTGGAAAACGCCCCGCTCACCGCGGGAGCACATGAAAAGAAGGAAGATATCATGAAGAAGTTATTTGCTCTGCTGCTGACGCTGGCCATGGTCCTGAGCCTGGCTGCCTGCGGCGGCGACAGCACCGAGACCACCGAGGAGACCACTGAGGACACCCAGACCGAGGAGACCACCGACTCCACCGGCACCGCCGAGTTCACCACCGTGGAAGAGGGGAAGCTCATCATGAGCACCAACGCCGCCTTCCCTCCCTATGAGATGACCGACGACTCCGGTGCCGTGGTGGGCATCGACGCCGACATTGCCGCCGCCATCGCCGAGAAGCTGGGCCTGGAGCTGCAGATCGACGACATGGACTTTGACTCCGCCCTCCTGGCCGTCCAGCAGGGCAAGAGCGACATCGTCATGGCCGGCGTGTCCATCACCGACGACCGCCTGCTGGTCATGGACTTCACCGACAGCTATGCCACCGGCGTGCAGGTGGTCATCGTCAAGGAGGGCTCCGACGTGACCATGGACAACCTGGGCGAGAAGATGATCGGCACCCAGCGCGGCACCACCGGCTACATCTATGCCTCCGACACCCCGGAGAACGGCGGTTACGGCGAGGACCATGTGGTGGCCTATGACAACGGCATCACCGCCGTCCAGGCCCTGATGAACGGCCAGGTGGACTGCGTCATCATTGACAACGGCCCCGCTCAGGAGTTTGTGGCTGCCAACGCCGGATTGACCATCCTGGAGACTCCCTGGGTGGAGGAGCAGTACTCCATCGGTGTCAACAAGGGCAACACCGCCCTGCTGGATGCCGTGAACGGCGCCCTCAATGAGCTGATCGCCGACGGCACCGTCCAGTCCATCATCGACAGCTATATCACCGCCGAGTAATCGGTCCCCGGCAAACCAAAAAGGGCGGCTCCTGCCGCCCTTTTTTCGGCATATCCCCAACCAAACAGAAAGAGAGAGGTGATCCCCTGTGGACCTGGCAGCCTATTACGAGCTGTGGAAGCCCATGCTGGCCGGCGGCGCGGACCTGGCCTGGTGGCAGGAGTTCTTTGTCAAGTTCTATCAGGCATTTTTGGAAGCGGACCGCTGGAAGCAGTACATCGGCGGCGTGGGCACCACCCTGGTGACGACCGCCCTGGCCCTTGCCATCGGCATCGCCCTGGGCGTGCTGGTGGCCATGATCCGCACCGCCCACGACCAGCAGCGCCCCGGTATCCACAATCCCGCCCTGGGTGCGGCCAATGTCGTGGCAAAGGTATATGTCACCATCATCCGCGGCACTCCCATGATGGTACAGCTGCTCATCATGGGCCTGGTCATTTTCAAGTCCAGCCGGAACTTCACCGCTGTGGGCGCCCTGACCCTGGGCATCAACTCCGGCGCCTACGTGGCGGAGATCATCCGGGGCGGCCTTATGAGCCTGGACCCGGGCCAGAGCGAGGCGGGCCGGTCCCTGGGTCTTGGGTATCTGGACACCATGCGCTTTATCGTCATTCCCCAGGCCTTCAAGGCCATTCTGCCGGCCCTGGGCAATGAGTTCATCATCCTGCTCAAGGACACCTCTCTCATCACCTGCATCGGCGGCAAGGAACTGCTCTATGCCGCCCAGGGCATCTACGGCCGGACTTATGAGGCCATGTTCCCCCTGATCGGCACCGCCTGCATCTACCTGGTGCTGGTCATGGTGTTCTCCTGGCTGCAGGGCAAGCTGGAAAGGAGGCTGCGTCAAAGTGATCGACGTTAAAAACCTCAGCAAGTCCTTTGGGGACCACCTGGTACTGGACAACCTGAGCCAGCACATCTACCCCGGCGAGAAGGTAGTGGTCATCGGGCCCTCCGGCTCCGGCAAGTCCACCTTCCTGCGGTGTCTGAACCTGCTGGAGATCCCCACTGCCGGCACCATTACCTTCGACGGCCATGAGATCACCGACCCCAAGGCCGACATCGACAAGCTGCGCCAGCAGATGGGCATGGTGTTCCAGCACTTCAACCTGTTCCCCAACATGACCATCCGGAAGAACATCACCCTGGCCCCGGTGCGCACCAAGCTCATGACCCAGGCCGAGGCGGACGATACCGCCACCGCCCTGCTCAAACGGGTGGGCCTGGAGGAGAAGGCCGACGCCTACCCTGCCCAGCTCTCCGGCGGCCAGAAGCAGCGCATCGCCATCGTCCGTGCCCTGGCCATGAAACCCAAGGTCATGCTCTTTGACGAGCCCACCTCCGCCCTGGACCCCGAGATGGTGGGCGAGGTGCTGGACGTGATGAAGGAGCTGGCCCGGGACGGCATGACCATGGTGGTGGTCACCCACGAGATGGGCTTTGCCCGGGAGGTGGCCAGCCGGGTACTGTTTATGGACGAGGGCCATATTCTGGAAGAAGCTCCCCCGGAGCAGATCTTCTCCCATCCCCAAAATCCCAGACTGCAGGACTTCCTCAGCAAGGTGCTGTAACCCCTGGAGGACGCGCATATCTGCGCGTCCTCTTTTTTTGCGTGGTTTTGCGTGAAGTTTGCCTGGAGTTTGCGCTGTGGCAGATGTTTCCATTTTAAAACAGCTAAAAATTTTTCTTCTTTCCAAAATTTTTGTTTGCTTTTATCAAAATACATGTTATGATAGAATCAACTTTAGAAAACCTCACAATTCTGCCCGCCCGAAAGGAGTCCTGACTATGGATCGCCCCGCCACCGGCCGGGAGCTGCTTTTCCAGTTCCACGGCGTCCCTCCCATCGGCACCTCCGTTTCCCTGGCATTACAGCATCTGGTCGCCATGATCGTGGGCTGCGTCACGCCCCCCATCATGATCGCCAGCGCCATCGGACTGTCTTTGTCGGATCAGGTCCTGCTGATCCAGGCGTCCCTGGTGATGTCCGCTGTATGTACGCTGCTGCAGCTCTACCCCATCGGCGGGCGGTTCGGCTCCGGCCTGCCGGTGATTTTGGGCGTCAGCTTTGCCTACGTGCCCAGCATGCAGGCCATTGCCGCCAGCGGCGGCGGCGTCGCGGCCATTGCCGGCGCCATGATCGTGGGCGGCATCGTTGCCGTCCTGGTGGGCCTTTTCGTCAAGAAGATCCGGCTGCTGTTCCCGCCGGTGATCACCGGCACGGTGGTATTCACCATCGGTCTGTCCCTGTATCCCACCGCCATCAACTACATGGCTGGCGGAACCGCCAACACCCTGGAGTCCGTCACCGCCAAGGGGCTGCCGGAGGCGCTGGCCTACGGCTCCTGGCAGAACTGGCTGATCGCCGCGCTGACCCTGGCGGCGGTGCTGATTCTCAACAACAAGGCCAAGGGCCTGTGCCGTCTGGCCTCCATTCTGATCGGCATGCTCTTCGGCTATGTGGTGGCTCTGTGCTTCGGCATGGTGAGCTTTGCCGACGTGGGCGGCGCCGCCTGGTTCTCCCTGCCCCGGTTCATGCACTTCGGCGTTTCCTTCGACCTGTCCTCCTGCGTGGCCATCGGGCTGCTGTTCGCCATCAACTCCATCCAGGCCATCGGCGACTTCACCGCCACCACCGTGGGCGGCATGAACCGGGAGCCCACCGACAAGGAGCTCCAGGGCGGCATCGTGGCCTACGGCGTCAGCAACATCCTGACCGCCCTCTTCGGCGGCCTGCCCACCGCTACATACTCCCAGAACGTGGGTATCGTCACCACCAATAAGGTGGTCAACCGGACCGTCTTTGCCCTGACCGGCGCCTTTTTGCTGCTGGCAGGCCTGTCTCCCAAGTTCGCCGCCGTGCTGACCACCATTCCCCAGTGCGTGCTGGGCGGCGCCACCATCACCGTGTTCTCCACCATTGCCATGACCGGCATGAAGCTGATCGCCTCCCAGGACCTGACGGCCCGGAACACCACCATCGTGGGCCTGTCTGCCGCTCTGGGCGTGGGCATCTCCCAGGCCAGCGCATCTCTGAGCCAGTTCCCCGACAGCTTCACCATGATCTTCGGCAAGTCCCCGGTGGTCATCGCCACCATCATGGCGGTGCTGCTGAACCTGATTCTGCCCAAGGATGGGAAACACTGAGCCCCGCGGGCCGCCGGTCACGGCGGCCCGTTTTTTCAGCCGCCATTTAAGAAATCTGTAAGGAGTTCGCCCGGCCGCTGTAAGATCTTTATGAGATACTTCCGGAAAAAGGAGGTCTTCCCATGAATTTTAAACAGCTCAAACTCCTGGCGCTCTGTTGCATGGTCTTTGACCATGTCACCCGCATCTTCCCCCCGTCGGAGGCGCTGCTCCCCCTGGCGGCGGCTCTGGAGACCGCTGGTCATCTGGACGCGGCGCTCTGGCTGCTGGAGGACGTGCCCCTTCTTCTGGCGTACATCGGGCGTCTAGCGGCGCCCATCTTTCTCTTCTGCGCCGCCAACGGCTTCGCCCACACCCACGACATCCGGGCCTACTGCCGCCGCATCCTCCTCACCGCCCTCCTCGCCCAGTTGCCCTACACCCTGTTCGACCTGGCAGAGCAGCGGCTGTACGGCCTCACAGGGAACTGGCGCGGCACTAACCTGAACATCCTCTTCACCCTGTTCCTGGGGCTTGCGGCCCTGTGGGCCTGGGAGCGCCTCTCCGCCGCCGGACGCCGCCCCCTGGCATATCTGGCGGTGGCGGCCGCCTCCCTGCTGGCCCACCTGCTCCATACAGAGGGCAGGGAGGGCTACATCCTGCTGATTTTCGTCTTTTATCAGACCCGGGGCCTCTCCCGCCCCAGGCGCGCCCTGTGGCTGCTGCCCGCCACGGCGCTGTCCCGGTGGAACCTGATCCGCTGGGCCGTGACTGCGGCTACCTCTACCGCCGTCGCCAACTGCGTGCTCAACGCCTTCGGCAACTACTTGGGAGCTCTGGTCACGCTGGCCTACAACGGGGAGAAGGGGAACGCAGGACGGCGGTCTCAGTGGTTCTTCTACGTCTTCTACCCCGCGCACTTCGCCCTGCTGGCCCTGATCGGCTGGCTGCGGCCGCCCTTCTGAACATCTGCAGACACAGC
>UMKW01028882.1_pt1 | contig 10957 bp, 10 predicted proteins | sample 1966391 | NCBI WGS metagenome assembly UMKW01 (sample SAMEA4836183, study PRJEB28245) | human gut metagenome | biome: gut microbiome; material: fecal sample | place: Denmark | collected 2008
GTGCAGAGATTGGAATCAGCACTCAGAAACTTCATGCACGAGGACCAATGGGACTTCTTGCACTGACGACAACCAAATATATCATTTACGGAAACGGACAGGTCCGTCCGTAAGCGGATGCCCGGTAAAGCGGAGTGTTGCATCCGCTTTACTTTTTTTGGACGGTGTGCTATACTTTTTCTGATTATTGAATTGAATAGACAGATCAACTCGAACAGGAGGACTTATAAATGAAAAAAAAGCAACTTTTTGCAGTCCTGCTTGCCGGTTCCATGACAGTGGGAATGGCACCTGCCGCAGCATTTGCTGCTGAAGATACAGGCGCAGCAGCTGCCGAGGCCCAGGCTGCAGAGGAGAATACAGGAGCTGCAGATGGCACAGAGTTTGATGCCCAGACAAATGCAGACGGAGCGGACAGCCAGCAGGAAGATACAGATGGACAGGCGGATGCTCAGACTGATACAGATGCCGGGGCACAGGCTGCAGCAGATGCTGAGGCCCAGGCAGCAGCAGAAGCGCAGGCTCAGGCAGAAGCAGAAGCACAGGCTCAGGCCGAGGCTGCCCAGCAGCAGCTGGAACAGGAACAGGCGGCGGCTGCGGAGACAGCGGAGCAGGGAACTGTGGTAAAAAGTGAAGAAGAACTTCAGAAGGTTATCAATGAAGCTCCGGAACTGAGTGATACGACGAATGTACAGGAGTCAGATCTTACAAAGATTATTATCAGTGGAACGATTTCCCTTACAAACACTGTTACAATTCCGGCAAATAAAGGAATTGCAATTGTCGGAGAAGATGAGAATGCCAAAATTGAGCGTGCGGACAGCTATGCCGGCAATCTTTTCGAGGTAAACGGTATCCTTTACATGGCAAAGAGAGATGTTGCGGAAGGAGCCGGAACACTCTCTGTTGATGGTTCCGTTGAAGGTGAAACACAGGTGACAGGTTCTCTGGTCCATGTAGCATCCGGTGCGAAATTTGCCATGACAACAGGCATTACTCTTACCAATAATACGACAACTGCAAGAGGAGCAGCTATTTTTAATGAAGGTGGAACTGTTCAGATCACAGGCGGTCAGATCAGTAACAATCATTCTGATGGTGGAGCTGTCTACAGTACAGGTATGATCCTTGTAAAGAAAGGTGACGGAGCAGCAGATACTGAGCCAACGATCACCGGAAATACAAAGACAGACGGCCAGACAGCAGCCAATGTAGTGCTTGCAGGTACAGACGGAAAAATTGTTGTCAATGGAGAGATCACGTCTCCAAAGATCGGTTTTTCTGTAGAAAATGCGGCAGAGAATTATGTTGCTATCGCAAAATCTGAAGATGTCACAGATGAAGCTTTTAAAGCAGCGCTTGGCGTTCTGGCTCCACAGTATGAGGGAGATAAGAATTTTAAAGTAGATACCACTACAGGAGCACTCGTCTCCAACAGACCGACCGTTAAGATCACAGGCTCTACATGGAAGAACGGATCAACTACCGCAACAGCAACGATCACCTCAGATAAAGACGGTACATACTACTATAAATGGGTTGCGAAAGGTGCAGCAGCTCCATCCATAGATGACGCCACTGAGGGCGTAGCGATCGCAGCTGGAGAAACAGCAAGCGTTTCTCTTAAGAACCTTACAGACGGCGCAGTTGATCTCTATGTATGGGTAAAAGCAACGGATGGATCTGTAAATGCAGAGCCTGCAAAAAAGACCATTACACAGACTGCGGCTCCGGTTACCAAACCAGTTATAAAAGCCGTTGGCTCCAAGTGGTCAAGCCGTACAAAGGTATCCATAACCCTGAATACTACCAAAGCAGGAACCTGTTATTATAAATGGGTAGTACGTGGTAAAACTGCAAAAAATGATAAAAAGAACAAAGTTGATGTTTCCAAAGCAGGTAATTTCTCAATCCCGCTGGATAAGCTTGATTCCAAGAACAAGATTGATCTTCTGGTATGGTTCGAGGATAAAGACAAACAGGAAGTCTCCAAGAGGATCAAACTGCTTGAATCCAAACGTCCGAAAGAAACCACTACCACGAAAGCGTCTCTCCGTTGGACCGGATTAAGCTGGCGTGATCATTCTTCCGCTACGGTTACCTGTATCATCGGTGCAGATGGTGTATGTAACTACACCTGGAAAGTAAAAGGATCCGATAAAGACGGTGGAAGCGGAAGCATAAATATCAAAGCGGATAAATCCTTTAATATCGAACTTAATAATCTTCCGGATAAAGAAATTGAAGTATACCTCACAGCGAAAGATTCCAAGGGAAAAGATATTGATTTACAGCCAACGATCAATGGTGTTGTAAAAACAGCAAAATCCTTTAAGATTACACTGTCTCAGTCTTCAAGACCGGCAACTCCGACACCATCTCCGACTAATGTACCGGGAGCAAATATTCCGCCTGTAACAGACAGTATTGTGCAGGGACTGGATGATGCACTTCAGTTCTATCCGAATACCTTCTATGATTTTACGGTTATCGGTGCAGGAACGACAAATCCGAATCCAAATGAGGGTGATGTGAAGTGGGTTCCGCTTTACTGGAGCACTGCTGCCAATCCAACTGCCAAACAGCAGCATACAGCATGGAAGATCGGCTCTACCAAAGGAATTAAAAAAGCAGATACTTACAATCTGTATGTATTCTTCCAGAAATATGTTTACACCAATGGTAACTGGCAGCCGCTTGATACCATCGAGTCTGCGGTATATCAGTTCAAATCTGCAGAGTTAACTCCGTCGGGAACTCCTGGTGCGGATGGTACAGACGGTCAGACAGGTACAGATCCGGATGCAACGGTAACAGGAGAGGCATCAGCAACTTCCTCCAATGGAGGTAATGGAAGTACTTCCAGAAGTGCGGTATCTACAGCCGATAATTCACCGATCGGAACAATGTCAGCACTTGCCGTGGCATCACTTCTTGCAGGCGGATATGTAATTGTGAGAAGAAGAAAAAAAGATATCTGATCACGGAATAGGATAACAAAGATATAACAAAAATCACCGGTTTCTCAATCTTCAGAGAAGCCGGTGATTTTTTGTCAGATATATAATTGTTATTCGGTTATGAGCAAGTAGTGAATATGGCTTGCGAATATCCGTTTGACAAGTTTTGTTCAATGAGCAGAAACCATCAGTTGCAGAGCATGGTTACAGATTTTTCTTCTTATAGATAAACCAGGAAGCGGCAATGCTGAATGCAACAAGATAAGCTGCCAGGATCAGAATACTGATGTAGTTTACCGCACCGCCGGAAGCGATGGTACGGATCAGATGGCTGGTCTGCGACAAAGGAAGTGCAGCCACGAAATTGCCGAGAAATCCCGGAATCTTTTCTGTAGAGAAGAATGTGTTACACAGAAAAGCCATTGGCATAATGATATAGTTGGAAAAACGGGGCACATCCGCATGATTTTTCGCAAGGAAAGAAACGACAACTCCAATTGCGGAAAATACAGCACCATTTAAAAACATTACCAGCAAAGACCATCCATTGAAGACCAGTCCCGTTCCAATGGGCATAGTTAGCAGAAGAATGATTCCGCCTGCATAAAGACCGCGGAGACTGCCACCGATGATCTGACCTGCAATAAACTGCCACAGAGGAGTTGGAGAGATCATGACCTGGTCAAATGCCTTCTCGTAAAGACGCTGTACGTTTAAGTTTTGGGCAATTGCATTAAAACTTCCGTTCATAGTAGTCAGTGAAACGACTCCGGGGATCAGGAAGTTCAGATAAGGTTCCCCGTGGGAAGAGGTCTGTATTCCCATTCCGAAAACAATAAGATACATTAAAGGTGCGATCATGGCAGCCAGTGTGATCTTATAAAAATCTCTTCGAAATTCTACCCATTTTTCCCATAAAATAGTAAGTATTCCCATGATATTCATCGTCCATTCTATTAAATTAGTAATATGATATATGGCAGATCATCGCTGCATCAGGTGTCTGCCTGCACGTTCTACAAAAACATCTTCCAGAGTTGTTTCACGAAGGGTACACTGCCCGTCCAGAGAGGACAGAAAAGCAATAGCATCAGCTCTGCTGTGAAAATAGTGGCTTTTGGGTCCTTCGGGAGTTTCCTGGTCAACGGTATATTTACCCAGACTTTCGATCAGACCGGAGGGCGTGTTGATCTCTTCCAGCTTGCCGTGATCCATAAGCGCTACCCGGTTGCAGAGAGACTGAGCTTCCTCCATATAATGAGTGGTTAAAAGAATGGTAAGATTTTTTCCGTTGAGCTGACGGAGAAGATTCCACATCTGCCGCCTGGAGAGCGCATCCATTCCTGCAGTAGGTTCATCCAGAAGAAGAATTTCGGGACTTGTGAGAAGAGCGCGGCATACCATGAGTTTTCGTTTCATTCCTCCGGAAAGCTTACGTACCGTACGTTTTCGAAAAGGAAGAAGTCCGCAGAAATCCAGAAGTTCTTCTGTTTTTTCTTTGATTTCTTTCCTGGGCATGAAATAAAGACGTCCCTGATATTCCATGATCTCATCCATATTCATATCCTGACGCATGGAATATTCCTGTGTGATCACACTGATCTTACGTTTCAGATCCGGTCGGTTGCGTCCCAGTGTCTGTCCATTGATCAGGATCTCTCCGGCAGTGGGCAGAAGCAAAGTGGAAAGCAGACTGATCGTAGTAGTTTTGCCGGCACCATTGGGACCAAGAAGTCCAAAAAATTCGCCGGTTTCTATGCGAAGATCCAGAGAATCCACAGCAGTAAAACTGTCGAAGGTTTTGGTGAGATTTTTAGTTTCGATCATCTCTGTTCATTCCTTTCGTTTGTACACAAATTTCTCTCTATTATACTTGAAAGCAGGGAACATTTCAACAGGCGGAAGGGTTCTTTACAGAAAACATGCATTGTGCTATAGTGATACAAAAAGAACGGGAAAATGGAGAGAAAAGAAATGAAATACATGATAAAGATAATGCCGGTACTGTTTCTCGCACTGATGCTGGCAGGGCCGGTATCTGTGGCTGCGGCGCAGAAGGAAAATGGAATAGAAACAGATCTGGAGGATGGGGAATATTCCATACAGGTAGATCTGGAAGGCGGCAGTGGAAAAGCCAGTGTATCTTCTCCAACACTGATGCTGGTGAAGAATGGCAGAATGTATGCAGAACTTCAGTGGAGCAGTTCCAATTATGATTATATGATCGTTGACGGGGAGAAGTTCCAGAACGAAAGCGAAGAGGGCAGAAATTCTGTATTTACCATACCAGTTACTGCGTTGGATGATAAAATGGAAGTGATCGCAGATACACTGGCCATGGGGGCACCTCATGAAATTGATTATACGCTGACTTTTTATGAGGCTTCCATTGGATCAAAGGGGCAGCTGCCCCAGGAAGCCGCCAAGAGAGTGGTTGCGGTTGCCATGGTGATCATTGTAGGTGGCGGAATCCTGAATTATTTTGTGAATAAAAGGAATCGGTGTTAAGATACCGGTTCTTTTTTTATGCTTTCCCGCATACATAGATAATAAAATGACGGAAAGATCGGGGGAAAGAAAAGATGGAAACAGTACAGGAAAAAACCTATGAAAATATTTATTATCTGCTCTGGGAAGCGGCTCAGAGATATCAGAAATTCACACAGTTCCGTGTGATCGGAAAAAGCCACGATGACCGGATGATCCCCATGCTTGAAATAGGGACCGGAGATCTATGTATTTTCTGTATAGCTGGTTTTTCCGGAACAGATGGGCAGATGTCGGACAGGCTTGCGGAAACAGCAGTGGAACTTTGCCGGAATTATGAGTGTGGATGGACTGTTCAGGAATTTTATGAGGTGAGAAAACTTCTGGATCAGACAAGACTTTGTATTATTCCGGTAGTGAATCCGGATGGATATGAGATCTGCCGAAAAGGCTATGGAACTGTGCGTAATCCAATCTTTCGGCAGATGCTGAAAATGCAGGATGTTCCCTGTGATGAATTTGTGTGCAATGCCAGGGGAATGGATCCGGCTTTAAATTTTCCGACCAGTTTTTGCAACAGAAAAAAGATACACCAGCAGCCGGCAAGTGAAAATGAGACAAAAGCACTGATACGCATCTTTCAGGAATATGCAAGCAGGGGGCTCCTGGTTTTTTGCAGTTCAGGAAAAAAGATCATCTATTACAGGCAGGAACAGGGATTTTCTGCTGGTCAGAAAGGCTATCGCCTGGCGCGTCATCTGAAAAAATGTACAAGAGGAAAACTGGAACGATATTCTATGGATTATGAGAAACAGTCGGACCGCAGAAATATGGGAAGGCCTGAACAGTTTTATGGCGAAACAATACATCAGCCGGCTTTTCGAATCGAAATTCCGGTTACAGGAAAAAACAGAGAAGAGGAGAAAAAAGAAATACAGGAGATCATGATGATTCCGCTGGAGTGCATTTATTCTCTTACGCAACAGTAATTGCCGGGAACTGCCGGAGTAAAAGACTGTGGCAGTTCCTTTCTGGAATTCTCTGGAAAGTCGGAATTTATGGTCGAATTTTGTCGGACGAATTTCGTTGACTTATCAGCAGTCCGGTTTTATAATAACAACATCTGAAACAGATCTTATTTTTATCTATAAGCGTCTTTATAAGACGAACTTTTCGGAACGGTTCCGTTCCATATGATATCCACAATTTTTATTGCGAAACAGACAGAAAGCAGGTTTTTATGGATCAGTATATTTGGGGCCGGTCGCCGCCAGATCTTTCGGACGATCGGGATAAAAAACTTCTTTTCCCACAGCAGGAAATCTTTGTCAAAATAGTATATAAAACAGAATATAGAAATGAAAATATTGTTTCGATGTATATTTAATGCAGCTTTGTTTTTGATGCTCATAGTTGCTATGGTACTTCTCCTTCCGGGTCTTTTCGGGATACGCCCATATGTGGTTTATTCCGGATCCATGGAACCGAAGATTCCAACAGGAGCCGTTGTTTTTACAAAAGAAGGAGCGTATTCCCCTGAAACGGGAGATATTATCACATTTCATAATGAAGATACCGTTGTTACACACAGAGTTGTGAAGAAAGAAGAAGGTACCTTTATCACAAAAGGCGACGCCAACAAGAACGCAGATCCGATTCCTGTGGCAAAGTCGCAGATCATCGGGCGGGTGGTCTTTTGCCTGCCTTATTTGGGCTATATCATATATTTTCTGAAAGCCCGGATCCCATTTACTGCCGTATGTATTATGGCAGGTCTGTCAGTGATCTCTGATCTGGCATATACCCCAAAAAAGAATAAAAAAAATTGCATGGAGGAATGAATTTATGATGAAAAACAGAAAAATGGTAAAAGGAATCGCACTTGGAGCAATGATCGCAGCACTGGCAGCTGGAGGAACTGCGGCATATCTTACAGATTTTGAAACAACTACCAACAGTTTTACAGTGGGTAAAGTAGATATTGAACTGGATGAACCAGGGTGGAAACCGGAAGAGAATACAAAGATTGTTCCTACTCAGGTGATCAAAAAAGATCCATATGTAAAGAATGTTGGCGTAAACGAAGCGTTTGTGTATTTGGAGGTGTCGGTGCCTGTCAGTGAAGTAATTACCGCGGCTCAGGACGGGACCAGAAATGCCCTGGCAAAAACAGAACTTTTCAGTTATGCAAAGAACAATGACTGGACACAGCTGGAAAAAAAGGAAATCGGACAGAATATGGTGTATACCTACGCTTACAACCATATTTTAAATCCGGGAGAAAAAACAACAACACTGTTTGACACAGTAACTTTTGCCAATATCATTGAAGGACAGCTGGATACACAGCAGCTGGATATGCCGGTGCGTGCTTATGCGATTCAGTCCATGAATACCGGGGATGACAGTACAACTGTTCTGGAACAGGCCAAGGCTGCATATCAGAAATATGTAAATCAGAATAAAGGACAGGCTGGTGGTGTCACCAGATGAAAAATCTGAAAATTTCTGTATGTTTTTTTCTTACTGCCGGTTTTCTTTTGACAGCAGGAACAGCTGCATATCTTTCCGCTTCTGATCAGAAAGTAAATACACTGGCAGTAGGACATGTGACAACAGAAATAGAAGAAAATTTTCCGGATCCGACTCCGACACCAGTGGAAGAGAATCCCTCCTATATTAAAGAAATCTGGACAGGAAACTTTTCCGGTGGTGAAAGAGGATTTCATGCGGATTGTTATGTGAGAATGGCTCTTTCCTACTCCAATTATGATGTTGGAAAAGGGGTGGAACTTCTTGGACTGGATACAGTAAACTGGCTGTATAACAATGAAGACGGGTATTATTACTATCGAAATGTTGTCACGGAAGGAGAGAAAACCACACCTTTATGCAGCGGATTCCGCATTGATTCGTCTAAGATCGATGATACATATAATGACAGTATTACTGACTTTGAGATCAATGTGTATGAAGAATCGGTTCAGGCAGAAGGATTTTCTGATTTTGAAAGTGCCTGGAACTATTTTAAAAACCCGATATCTGCAGATACAGAGAGGAGTGAAAAGCTTGAAGAAATTTCTTAAATGGATACTGGCGGGAATTCTGACAGCTGGCAGTATTGCAATGTGTGTATCTGCGTATGGAAAATTTTCGGATTCAGTAACTGTGACGAACCATATTTCTACCGGTGATATCAATATTTCGATGAAAGAACTGGAAAAAAAGAATGGAAAAGAAATTTTGTATCAGAATCAGAAAATGGTCCTTCCTGGTGACAGGATATCCAAAATCCCAAGGATCACAAATCGTTCGGAACCGTGTTGGGTAAGAGTGAAGATCACGTATGCAGATAACCTGGAAAACCGAAAAGGATTAAATGACACCAATCTGACGGGAATGCCGAAATACTGGGTAAAAAAAGGTGCGTATTTTTACTGTACCAGAAAGCTGGAGCAGGGAGAAAGCGCAGATATCTTTACCGGAGTGACAATACCGGAAGAATGGACAGAACCTTATCAGGAGAAAAAACTGGGGATCACGATCGTGGCAGATGCCATTCAGGCTGCAAATTTTTCACCGGATTTTAATGCTATGTCGCCCTGGGGAAATCAGGAGATCCTGCGATGCATACATGATACCAACGGCCGGGTTGTAAAACGGAAGAGTCAGGTTAAGCTCAGGGTAGTATTTGAGAGAGACGCACATAAACTGATCGCGGCTCCGGAAGATTTCTTTGCAGGATTTTCTGCGGCAATGCCGGGAGATGTTCTTGAGGATTCTGTTAAGATCAAAAATGCAACGGAAAATACGGCGGAGATTTTTTTCCGCACTTCAGCGGAATGTAAGTCTGTGAAAGATCAGGAATTTCTGAAAAAGTTAAAGCTTGTGATATCAATGGATGGAAAGAAACTGTATTCCGGAGATCTTTTGGCTGTTTCTCTGAATAAAGCTGTTTCGCTGGGAATATTCCAACCGGGAAAATCCGGAGAAATGAAGTTCCAGATTACAGTTCCATCAGAGCTTAATAATGATTTTGCACTTCGTAACGGGGATGTAAAATGGATATTTTCCGTAGAAGAAGATCAAAAAGAAAAAATACAGCCATCTCAAACTCCTGCCGGGCAGTCCGAAAAAGAAGAAAATTCTGATGGATATTCTAGGAAAACAGGAGCTTCCTCCGGGAAAACAGCTCCGGTAAAAACAGGAGATGATACAGGAATCCGATTTTTCCTGATTTTGGAAGAAGTGGCCCTTCTTGCCGGAATTCTGGTACTCAGGAAAGGAGGAAGAAAAAATTGAAAAGAAAAATAACCGGTACATTGCTGGCACTGCTGATCTCTGGTTCCTCCATAGCTGCTTCTGCCAGTACGGTTATGGGAATCTCTTCAGAATATCTGCCAGAGATAGAGGAAGCTGTGGAAAATGAAGATCCAGAAGATGGTGGATCAGAAACAGAAAGTATACAGCAGGAACAAAATGTAGTTTCTGATACAGAAGAAACACTGGCACAGGGTGATTCCGAAACAGAGATTTCGGAAAATAAACAGTCTGGAAATTTTTCTGAAAATGATAAGAAAACAGCAGAAATTTTTTCAGAAGAAGAGCAGCAGTCCGGTGAGGAAGCGGATTTTGCGGTCTTTTCGGAGGAAAATGCAGATCTTCTGACCGGAAACAGCGAAGAAGCACAGGAACTGATCCAGGATATTGAAAATGGAGAAATGATTGCGTTTTCACCGGCTCTTGCGGAGAGTTTTACGCAGACGGAAAGTGCACAGGTAACGGCAGACGACAATGAGACTCTTGCGGTTACTGCGTTGGGTGCTTCTCAGTACTACCTGGATGTCTGGACAAGAGTTTACTGTGATGAAATCTGGACAGCTGCAAATGATTTCTGGGGATCCGGAAACCAGACCCGCATGGGCTGCACTTATCGATCCGTACACTATGTAGATGATACGGGAGCAGAAAAAGTTTCTCCCTTATATTGTCTGAAAGCCACAAAAGATGGCGTGGACAGCACTACACTGAAAAATGATGCAGTCAAAGTGCTGAAAAATTCTACAGTTCAGAAACTGCTGTATTTTGGATATGGCGGTCCGGGAGATCTGGGAACCAGTTATGATCCATCCTGCGGTCACATAAACTGGTCGAAATGGCAGAATCGATATGTTTTTACACACATTGCTCTTTCTAAAGCATATTTTAATGATTGTGGCTATGCGACAGAAACTGAGGTGGAGCATGTGGGAATCAACCGTTTCCTGAATAAGATCAGGACATTGACGATTCCACCCAGAAATAAAGCTGCTTTGTCTGTTTATGGAGAAAACGGCTGGATATCTGCAACTGGTCAGACAATTCCACTTAGTGTATTTCGATCGAGGCCGGACAATCTGCCGTATATACCGAATAGTATGAAAAACGGATTTCAGATGAGCCCGCTTTTGAAAATAACAGATGGAGGAAAAGCGGGAAATGGGATTATAATAACCAGGCCGGCCACAGCA
>UMKW01039175.1_pt1 | contig 10956 bp, 10 predicted proteins | sample 1966391 | NCBI WGS metagenome assembly UMKW01 (sample SAMEA4836183, study PRJEB28245) | human gut metagenome | biome: gut microbiome; material: fecal sample | place: Denmark | collected 2008
AGCAGAAAAGCTTGGTCCGGAATTGGACAAGATGCACATTTCACCGATGAAAATGCCGGTCTATACAAACGTAGATGCTTCGAAAGTGGCTTCTGAACAGGATATTATCCCTATTTTGAAAAAACAGATCGTTAGTCCGGTTCGCTGGGAACAGATCATCCGTAATATGGCAGCAGAAGGTGCAGATACTTTTATCGAGCTGGGACCGGGCAAAACTTTGAATGGTTTTGTGAAACGTACTTTGAAAGGCGTTGTAAATGTGAATGTTGAGGATAGCATATCCTTGCAGAAAACCATGAATAAACTTCATGACAGTGTGTGAATCACACAGAAAGGTATGGTAAACATGTTACAGGGAAAGACAGCAGTAGTTACAGGAGCAGCGAAAGGTATTGGAAAAGCAATTGCACTTGCATTTGCGAAGGAAGGCTGCAATATTGTATTGAATTATCACAGCAGCTTAGATGATGAAACGGTACAGGAGATTGAAGCATGCGGAGTGACTTGTATGCCGGTTCAAGGCGATGTGAGTGACTTTGCCTTTGCGGCAGATATGATGAAAAAAGTCAAAAAGGAGCTTGGTTCTGTGGACATACTGGTCAACAATGCCGGTATTACTAAAGATATGTTATTAATGCGTATGACAGAAGAACAGTTTGATAGTGTTATTCAGACAAACTTGAAAGGTACGTTTAATATGATCCGACATGCCAGCAGTATCATGTTGAAGCAACGAAGTGGAGCTATCATCAACATGTCTTCTGTTGTCGGAGTTATGGGCAATGTTGGACAGGCTAACTATGCGGCATCGAAAGCCGGAATTATCGGACTGACGAAGTCAACTGCGAAAGAGTTGGCTGCACGTGGCGTGACATGTAATGCAATCGCACCGGGATTCGTGGAGACGGATATGACGGCTGCACTTTCAGAAGATCTGCAGAAGCAGATGCTGGAAACAATTCCACTTAAACGTTACGGTCAGGTGGATGATATTGCGCAAGCAGCAGTATTTTTGGCAAAGAATACGTACATTACCGGTCAGGTACTCCATGTTGATGGCGGAATGTGCATGTAACCTATAGTGATCAAGACTTGGAAAGGTATGATTTAGAGATGGATAGAAGAGTAGTAGTAACAGGTATGGGAGCGGTCACCCCGCTTGGATGTACGGTAGATACATTTTGGGAAGGATTAAAAAATGGCAAATGTGGCATTGATCTGATTCAAAAGTTCGATACGACGGATTTTAAGGTTAAGGTTGGTGCTGAAGTAAAAGACTTTGATCCGGAACTGTATATGAGTAAGAAGGATGTAAAGAGAAATGACCCATATGCTGTGTATGCACTGGCTGCAGCTGTTCAGGCATTTGATGATAGCGGATTAGATATGGAGAAAGAGGATGCGGCTAAGGTCGGTGTGATCGTAGGTTCCGGTATTGGCGGTCTGATGACAATGCAGGAGCAGGTGATTCGTTTGCACGAAAAAGGACCTTCTCGTGTGTCTCCTTTGTTTATTCCGATGACGATCAGTAATATGGCGGCTGGTAATATTGCAATCCGTTTGGGAGCTAAGGGAGTATGTGAAAATATTGTCACTGCGTGCGCAACAGGAACAAATTGCATTGGCACTGCATTTAGGGATATTAAGCATGGCTATTTGGATGCTTGTATTGCCGGCGGTGCTGAGGCGTCGATCAGTGAGATCGGTGTGGCTGGATTTACGAACTTGACAGCACTTTCTACGACGGAAGATCCAAAAGATGCCTGTAAACCGTTTGATAAAGACCGAAATGGTTTTGTCATGGGAGACGGATCCGGAATACTCATTTTGGAAGAACTGGAACATGCTAAAGCAAGAGGAGCTAAGATTTACGGTGAAATAGTAGGTTATGGCGCTACAGGAGATGCCTATCATATGACAGCACCTTGTCCGGATGGCGACGGAGCTGCAAGAGCGATAAGATTAGCAATGGATGAGGCAGGGATTACGCCGGAGCAGGTGGATTATATTAATGCACATGGAACAAGTACCCATGCTAATGATGCCGGAGAAACGGCAGCGATCAAGCTGGCATTGGGGGATGCGGCAGCAAAAGTTGCGGTCAGCTCTACCAAATCTATGACAGGACATTTGCTTGGTGCAGCAGGTGCTATCGAGGCAATTGCTTGTGTGAAAGCATTGGAGGAAGGATTCCTGCCGCCGACGATCAATTATCATACACCGGATGAAGAATGTGATCTGGATTATATTCCAAATGAGGGAAGAGTAGTACCAGATGCACAGTATGCATTGTCTAATTCTTTGGGATTTGGCGGACACAATGGAGTTCTCTGCTTTAAGAAGTGGGATGAGTAGTGTGCAGACGGTGACAACAGATGGTTAAGAAAGGTATGGTAACACAATGCAGTATGATCAGATCAAAGAGTTGATTCAGATATTTGAACACTCAGATTTAAATAATATGGAAGTAACTTTAGGAAATGCCTCCGTAAAATTAGGACGCGGTATGGCAAATGCAGTCGAGGAAAGTCCGGAAGCACAGATGGTACAGACAGCAGTAAAAGTTGAGAATCCTGTCACAGATGCAGCACCGACTACAGTCGAAACCGCGAAGACCGAGCCTGCAGCCGGAGATAAGATCGTGACAGCTCCGATCGTAGGTACGTTTTATCGAGCAAGCGCACCGGATCAACCACCTTTTGTGAAGGTGGGGGATACGATTGCAAAAGGCGATGTCGTATGTATCATAGAGGCTATGAAATTTATGAATGAAGTCATAAGTGAAGTGGATGGAACAATCACAGAAATTTTAGTGGAAGATGCACAGTTCGTTGAGTTTGGACAGGAATTATTCCGTGTGAAATAGCAATACCAATATCGGGCGATGGTCTGCTGTTAAGCAGATGTTGTGTATCGGAATCTGAAAGATATACCTGTGGATAAAAGGGGAAGACACTTGTTGAGTCCGCAGGTTTAGAAAGGAATGTAAATTAATATGGGTATGGATATCAAAGAAATTATGAGTATCATCCCACATCGTCAGCCGTTTTTGCTGATCGATCGGGTTGAAGAAATCGTGGAAGGTGAAAAAGTTATTGCGACCAAAAATGTTTCCTATAATGAACCATTTTTTGCAGGACATTTTCCGCAGGAACCGGTGATGCCGGGTGTGTTGATTGTGGAAGCAATGGCGCAGGCCGGAGCGGTAGCTATTTTGTCTATGGATGAATTTAAGGGTAAGACGGCATATTTTGGCGGCATTAAAAATGCAAAGTTCAAAAAGAAAGTTGTACCTGGAGATGTACTTCGTTTGGAAGTTTCCATTGAAAAATTAAAACGTAATGCCGGAATAGGTGTTGGAACTGCATATGTTGGTGACAAGGTTGCTGCACAGGCAGAAATTATTTTTATGATTGGCTGATAGTTTGACAGAGAGAATGGATCAAAACTCGGATAATAGATCGTAGAAATGTTGAGTGATTGGAGGAGCAGATGTTTGATAAGATATTGATCGCAAACAGAGGAGAGATTGCGGTGCGGATAATTCGTGCCTGTCGGGAAATGGGAATCAAAACAGTTGCTGTTTTTTCGGAGCCTGACAGGGAGGCATTGCATACGCAGCTTGCAGATGAAGCAGTATGTATCGGTTCTGCCAAGGCGGCAGACAGTTATATAAATATGCCAAATATCATTACGGCTGCTGTAGAGACTAAGGCGCAGGCAATTCATCCTGGATTTGGTTTTCTGTCAGAGAACAGTACATTTGCGGCAATGTGCGAAGAATGTAATATTAAGTTTATAGGTCCGGCACCATCGGTTATTGATGCATTGGGCAATAAATCCAATGCAAGAGAAATGATGATCCGTGCCGGCGTACCGGTTATTCCGGGAAGCGATGGTGTTGTTGCTGACAGAGAGCAGGCGCACGAGGTGGCAGGAAAGCTGGGATATCCGGTTATGGTCAAGGCATCTGCCGGCGGTGGCGGCAAGGGAATCCGCATCCTGCGTACTGAAGATGAACTGGATCAGGCATTTGAGGCAGCACAAAGCGAGACGAAAGCAGCTTTTGGTGACGATCAGATGTATATGGAAAAAGTGATCGAACATGCCAGACATATTGAAGTACAGGTGCTTGGCGATCATTTTGGTAATGTGATCCATTTGGGAGAGAGAGACTGTTCATTGCAGCGCAAAAATCAAAAAGTATTAGAAGAAGCACCGTCTCCGGTATTGTCCGAAGAGACCAGAGAAAAGATGTGTAAATCTGCGGTCCTTGCTGCAAAGGCGGCAGGATACGAAAGTGCAGGAACAATTGAATTTTTGTATGATCATTCCGGACAGTATTACTTTATGGAGATGAATACCAGAATTCAGGTGGAACATCCGATCACGGAGATGATCACGGGAGTGGATATTGTGAAAGAACAGATCCGCGTGGCAGCCGGGGAGAAGTTATCATATGAACAATCGGATATTCATATTACAGGGCATGCTATAGAATGTCGAATCAATGCGGAGAATCCGGATCGAGGATTTGCACCATGCCCGGGGCTTGTCGACTATCTGATGCTGCCAAGCGGCGGCTTAGGTATTCGTGTGGATACGGCAATTTATGAAGGATATGAAATCCCACCGTTTTATGATTCTATGATTGCAAAGGTGATCGCCCATGGCAGGGATCGAGAGGAAGCGATCGCTAAAATGAATCGAGCCCTGTATGAGTTTATTATCAATGGCATTGATACGAATATTGAATTTCAGAGCCGCATCTTAAATAACCCGGATTATTTGGCAGGACAGTTTGATACTTCGTTTTTGGAAGATAATTTATTGCAGCAGTAGTGTAATGCATGGAGGAGCAGGATGAATTTATTTGGAAAGAAAAATTATATTTCTCTGGAAAAACCGGAGACACGCAGACCGGAAAGACGGATGAAATCCAAAGAACCGTCAATTCCGGATGGAATGTGGATCAAGTGTAATTCCTGTAAAAATATTATATACAAAAAAGAAGTGACAAAATATAAACTTTGCCCGAATTGCGAAGCACATTTTCGAATGAGTCCAAAGGAACGTATTGCGATCACCTGCGACGAGGGGACCTTTGAAGAATTTGATGCTGCGATGCATCCTAAAAATCCGATGGGATATCCGGATTATGATAAGGTGATCGAGAAAGCACAAAAAAAGGCACAGATCACCGAGGGAGTTGTTACAGGACGTTGTCAGATAGAAGGACACGACACGGTTATTGCCATTATGGACAGCCATTTTATGATGGGAAGTATGGGGTCTGTGGTTGGTGAAAAGGTAACTAGAGCAGTGGAATACGCGACAGCACACGAACTGCCGATCATTATTTTTACGACGTCCGGTGGCGCCAGAATGCAGGAGGGAATCATCTCTCTGATGCAGATGGCAAAAGTATCGGAAGCGTTGGGACGGCATGATGCAGCGGGATTATTATATGTCACAGTCCTGACAGATCCGACAACTGGTGGCGTGACGGCAAGCTTTGCAATGTTAGGAGACATTATATTGGCTGAACCGAAAGCTTTGATCGGATTTGCAGGACAGCGTGTGATCCAAGGGACGATCCATCAGAAATTGCCGGAGGGATTTCAGAGGGCAGAATTTCAACTTAAAAATGGTTTTGTGGACCGCATTGTTCATCGCGAAAAAATGCGGGAAGAGTTGGGAAGGATCTTAAAACTTCATAGTCGAAAATAATGGAGGTAGGCAGCATGAGCAGCAATATGGTAAGTGATACAATGAAAACAGTATCCATAGCTAGAAATATAAAGCGTCCAACGGCAAGAGAATTTATTGATCAATTATTTGATGAATTTATGGAATTTCATGGGGATCGTTATTATGCTGATGATGGAGCGATCGTTGGAGGCATTGCATCTTTTCGGGGAGAACCGGTTACGGTGATCGGTATTCAGAAAGGGCATACTCTCGAGGAGAACGTTGCCTGTAATTTTGGTCAGCCAAATCCGGAAGGATACCGCAAAGCACTTCGATTAATGAAACAGGCAGAAAAGTTTCATCGTCCGGTCATCACGTTGATCAACACGGCGGGCGCGTACTGCGGTATTGGTGCAGAAGAACGTGGACAGGGTGAGGCGATCGCACGGAATCTTATGGAAATGTCGCGTCTTAAAACGCCGATCATCAGTATCTTTGTGGGAGAAGGCGGTAGCGGCGGTGCACTTGCACTTGCAGTTGGAGATACGGTGTGGATGCTGGGGCATGGTATGTATTCGGTGTTATCACCGGAGGGCTTTGCCAGTATATTATGGAGAGATTCTTCCAGAGTCGATGAAGCTGCAGAGCTAATGCGCATGACAGCAGATCATTTGCTGCAAAACAACGTGATAGATCGCAAATTTACAGAGTCGCCGAATGGCATCGAAAAGGATCTGCCTTACACGACAGACCAGATTGCCAAGGCGTTGGCAGAGACGTTGCCTAAATTGCAATCTACACCTGTAGAAGAGTTGTTGGAAAAACGTTATCAGCGATTCCGCCAATATGGGGAATTTGAACAATAATAATGCAAACAATAAAACCGTCCGGCCATATCAAAATGATATGGACCGGGCGGTTTTTTGTATATCTTGGTGTGTCAATATATAGGTTTTATAATTGCAATAGTATTCTGTATGGCTTAGGAAAGCATACGTATACCGTTTGATTCAATCTTAATCCTGCCGGCTTTTTGGAGATGGCCAATAGCTCGCTTAAATGCATTTTTGCTCATATGAAATTCACGCTTGATGACTTCAGGATCACTTTTGTCGTGATAAGGAAGGAATCCGCCTGCCGTTTCCAGACAATCGTAGATCACTTCCGCATCTTCATTCATTTGCTCAGGAATCTTTTTACGGACGCTTAACGTCAGTCTGCCATCTTCTAACACCTGTGCAACGCGTGCATATACCGGTTGATTGATGCGGTAGGTCTCAAAGACTTCTTTGTGTGGTAACAGAGCAGAGTACATATCATCTACAGCGATAAACACGCCAAAATTCTCGCTGATCTCATAGACGCGTCCAAATACTTCGTCGTCTTTTTGATAAGAAGAATCGCTGCGCAGTGATTCATAAACTTTCATAGAAGCACAGAGACGGTCGCTTTTATCAATATAAAGGGTGACTAATACGGCATCGCCCTCTTTGACCGGATACAATTGCTCCTTAAAAGGAAGAAACAGATCTTTACTCAGTCCCCATTCCAAAAAAGCACCGATCGGAGTTACTTCTTTTACATAGAGTCTTGCAACACCGCCTAAGGTAATATCCGGCTCTAAGGTTGTTGCAATTGGTCTGTCTTCGGAATCTTTATACACAAATACATTTAGTACATCTTTAAGCTGTGTGCCTTGTGGTACATGGGCTTTTGGAAGAAGGATCTTGTCCTGCTCAGCTCCTGTCGGGGTATTGAGGAACACACCAAAGTCGGTCTGCTTGACAACGATCAATTCTTGAAATTTTCCAAGTTCTATTTTACTGGTCATAATTATCCTCCATGAATTTAATACTTTCAGTATACTGTTATCTGTAAAAAAATGCTAGTACAATTCATTAAATAGTGTTACCATGTAGAAAAATGATAATTGGAGGTTTTTATTATGGCAAATGTAATTAGTACAGATAAGGCACCTGCGGCAATTGGACCGTATTCTCAGGCAATCGAGGTCAATGGAATGATCTACACATCCGGCATGATCCCGATCGATCCGTCAACAGGGGAGTTAGTTACCGGTAGTGTGGAAGCACAGGCAGAGCAGGCAATATCCAATTTGGAAGCACTGTTAGCAGCATCCGGTTCTTCTATAGAGAAGGCTGTTAAGACGGTTGTGTTTATCAGCAACATGGATGACTTTGGAAAGATCAATGAAGTATATGCGAAACATTTCAAAGAGCCATATCCGGCACGCTCCTGTGTTCAGGTTGCCAGACTGCCAAAGGACGTAGCAATCGAGATCGAGGCTGTTGCCGTTAAAAACTAAGACAATTGCTGCAGTATGCAAAGTTTTTTTGTGATTTCTTATTTTGTTAAGTCTCTGATGAATACATGCCTGAAGGTATGTCTGAGATGTCCCGGTTTAGCAAGGTATCATCCATTTTTGGACGGGACGCTTTCGCTACGATGCGCTACGTTACGTTACTTAATGTCTCTGAAATACGAGACATAAGTAACGACGAGCGCAAAGTCCCTTTCAAAAATGATGAATACCTTGCTTCCGGGACTTCGAGTTGCCGAAAGGCATGTAAATCAATCATCAGAGACAACAAAATTTAGAAATCACAGTAAAAACTAATTGTAACAAGGCAATTGCTATAGTTTCTTGATGGCAGATTTCACTGTATGGTAGCTGCAAAATATGATAAAAACATCGACATAATAAGCAATATGTGGTTGTGGGAGATTTGGGGTATGGGAAGTTTGCGTTAAGAATATGACCGGGATGTCTGTGTAGAGTGTTTTTCGGATTTATGGAAAATGGGAGAAAGATGAATGTGGACTATAAGAGTAGAATGCAAATTGTAACAAAATGTAACAATTTGGGATGAGTGAAAAAGCCATCTTATCAGTGGAAGATACTGGAAATACGTGTAAATTCCATTCGTATTCTGTTGTAGAACTATTGACAAGATGAATTTAGGTTGTTATAATGACAACTGTTATGTAATAAATTTGTAATAATTATTACATGAATAAGTGCTTGAAGAAACTTAGAATAGATTACAAAGGATTGTTTACAGTTTGGAGGCTTTTATGATTAAGACACATTGGGTCAAGACGGCCGCGGTTTGTGGAACGGCACTGACACTTGCATTAGCGGCAGGTTCAGTAAGAGTAGATACAAATGCTGCAACCATGTGTAAAGAGACAGAGATGGCAGGACTTTCTCTTTCTTTGGACAAGCATTATGCAGACGTTTATAATGAAGAGGAACAGGAAGAAAATATTGATGCAACTGAGGCGCCGGCAGCGACTGCGTCACCTGTAGCAACACAGGCAGCTGTGACACCTGCTGTGACACCTGCAGCGACAACAGCACCAACGGCAACGCCGGTACCGACACCACATGTTACAAAGCAGTTTGTCGATACAGCGATTTCCATTGCAGATGATTATGTGAATGTTCGTAAGAAACCGAATACAGATTCCAAGATTCTTGGAAAGCTGTATGAAGGATGCGCAGCAAAGGTACTGTCTAATAAGAATGGCTGGGCTAAGATTGAGTCCGGTAAGGTGACAGGTTACATTAAGAGTGAATATTTGGCAACAGGTATTAAAGCACAGAAGCTTGCTGCTAAGTATGGTAAATATTATGCGAAGGTAAAACCGGGAACCGTTACATTAAATGTTCGTACGAAGCCAAATACTTCTTCTACGATCATGACACAGATCCCGGAAGATGAAAATTATGAAGTTGTCAAGGTCGGTAAGGATTGGGTTAAGATCTCTATCGATGGTGAGGATGGTTTCGTAGCGAGAGAGTTTGTTTGTCTTCATGCGAACTTCAAGAAAGCAGTGTCCATTGCAGAAGAGAAGGCTGAGGCAAGAAGAAAAGCAAGAGCAGAGAAGGCAGAGCAGGAGCGTTTGGCAGCATTGGCAGCAGAGCGTGCGCGTCAGCAGTCTGCAAGCAGTTCTTCCAGTTCATCTTCAAGCTCTTCCAGCAGCTCATCTTCTAGCAATAGAAGCAGCTCATCTTCTAGCAATAGAAGCAGTTCATCTAGCAGAAAGAGCAGCAGTTCTGTAACAAGAAGAAGTTCTTCCAGCAGAAAGAGCAGTTCATCTAGCAGAAAGAGCAGCTCCTCCAGCAAGAAGAGCAGTTCATCTAAGAAATATAGTTCATATACAGGAAGCGGCAACGGTTCAGAGGTTGCAAGCTATGCACAGAACTTTGTTGGTAACCCATATGTATATGGTGGATCCAGTTTGACTAGAGGAACCGATTGTTCCGGATTTACAATGAGTGTTTATGCACAGTTTGGATATAGTCTTCCACATAGTGCAGCAGCACAGTCAGGATGTGGTTCTAAGGTAAGCCTGTCAAACGTACAGCCGGGAGATTTGATCTTCTATCGTAACGGTAGTCGTATCGGTCATGTGGCAATGTATATCGGTGGTGGACGTGTAGTACACGCCAGCAACCCAAGTGATGGTATTAAGATTTCCAATATGTACTACAGAAAGCCTTGCGGCGCTCGTAGAATTATTGGTTGATCATTAGGTATAATGACGTTGAAGAAGAGGAGTACGTTTTCGGAGTTCACAGAGAGAATGGTTCATTGGCTGAAAGACCATTTGAATAGAACGAAAGCAGAAGGTAGCTTCGGAGTCATGTCTCTGAACAGATAGTAAGAGACATCGGTTCATCTCGTTATCGATGCAAGAGGTAATGTGATTTTTACATTGCGATCAAAGGTGGTACCGCGTATAATCGCCCTTTGCACTATGTGCAGAGGGCGTTTTTTAGTTTATAGGAAACTTCTCGTTTCCTATAAAGCAATAAACGCTCCGCGAGGATGCAAGTGTTGTATGTTAAGAGAAAGGAAAAAGATTATGGCAAAAGAGTTGGAAAAAAATTACGATCCTGCGGATATTGAGCAGAGAACGTATGACAAGTGGATTGCAAAGAAGTATTTTCATGCGGAGGTAGATCGTGACAAGAAACCATTCACGATCGTTATGCCACCTCCAAATATTACAGGACAGCTTCATATGGGACATGCCCTGGATAATACACTGCAGGATATTTTGATCCGTTTCAAGAGAATGCAGGGATATGAGGCTCTTTGGGTACCGGGTACCGATCATGCTTCGATCGCTACAGAGGCAAAAGTCGTAGAAAAGCTGCGTGCCGAGGGAATCAGCAAAGAAGATATTGGAAGAGAAAAGTTTCTGGAGCATGTTTGGGATTGGAAAAAACAGTAC
>UMKW01065850.1_pt1 | contig 10944 bp, 9 predicted proteins | sample 1966391 | NCBI WGS metagenome assembly UMKW01 (sample SAMEA4836183, study PRJEB28245) | human gut metagenome | biome: gut microbiome; material: fecal sample | place: Denmark | collected 2008
ATTCATTTGGATAACCACCAGGTCGGCTCCCATCTCGTCCGCCTGCGCGAGGCATTTCCCGGTCAGCCGTTCGACCGACGGCATGATGTCTTCGCGGATCGGGAAGGTATAGACCAACTTCCGCCCCGTAGAATCGGCCGCGCGCCCGGAAAACGTCCCGAGCAACAGCGCCAAAACGATCCCGACATATTTCATCCGGTTTGTTCTCATAGGCATGAAGACTGTAAAATTCATATTTCGGACACTCCTAAAGCCATTTTTTCCACCGGAAAAACAGGTACGTAAGCGCCGACACGAGCACCATCAACCCCAGCGCGAACTCATAGCCGTACTGCCAGCGCAACTCCTGGATGCTCTCGAAATTCATTCCGTAGATGCTGGCGATCATCGTCGGAGGCATGAAAAACAGCGCGGCGACGGTAAAGATCTTGGTCACGTTACTCTGTTCGATATTAATCAGACCGAGCGCGGTATCCTGCATGTAGTCGAGCCGTTCGGAACTGAAATCGGCATGATTGATCAGCGAATTGACGTCCTTGATCATCAGTTGCAGCTTCGGATAGATGTCGTTCGGGAAACGTTCGCTGCGCAGGATGCCCGACAGGATACGCTGTCGGTCGAAGATGTTTTCGCGGATCAACATCGTATTCTCCTGCATGTGGCTGATCTGCTTGAGGGTTTCCTTGTCGATATGTTCGCTGAGGTTCATGTTTTTGCTCAGCGTGGCGATGTTTTTGGCCAGGGCTTCGACCAAGTCGGCATCGAAATCGATCCGCACCTCGAGGATCGAGATCAGCAGGTGGTAGCCGGTCGAGTAGGCCCGGTAGTTCATCTGCAGCCGTTTCGCGCTTTCGGTAAACGTCCTGAATTCGCTGGTGCGCACCGACACCAACACGCCTTCGGTAATGATGAACGAAACGGGCTCGATACTGAACGCCTCGGGATTCGGAATGAAAAAGTTCGAATTGCAGATGATCGCATTCTCGGTTTCCGAATATTTGGACGAACTCTCGATCTCCTCGACCTGCTGACGCGTCTGTAGGTTGATCTCCAAAAAGTTCTCCACGGCTTTCTGCTCTTTGATCGTCGGAGAAAGCAGGTCGATCCACAAAATATCGTCGTAACCGAGATCGTCGAAAAGCCTGACGTCCGCGTTGCGAACGATTTTGTTATATTGCTTCAGGTAAATAGTAATCATTGTTCTTGAGCTTTAGAGGGTGAATAGTCGGGTCGCTTCCGTCCCCTCCGGGGGCGCGTCAACCGGAAGTTCAACCGGGATTGATCGGAGGGTCGATCTTCCTGCCCTCCTGCCAGTAAAGCGCCGTCGCACGGCGCTTCTGCTCATCAAAAACAAAATCGATATTCCGCGTCAGGTAATCGTAAGCATAACTTCTGTCGCCGTAACCGTAACAAGCGATCGCTTCGGGAATGTGCCGGACGCCGTAATCGAGCGCCTCGGCGAGCCGTTCGACGGTCCGGTCGTCCACGCCGGAACGCGCCACCCACGCCGCGAAAGCGAAAGGAAGCCCCGTCATTTCACGCCATGCGTCGGCCAGATCGTAACGATACCGGAACTTTTCCTCATGGTCGAACACCTTGTCGCCGATGATCAAATACCCCGTCCGCGGCTGCGGAGCGTTCAGTGCAGAGAAATCTTTCAGTTCTTTCCATTCGGGACGGATCCCCCACAACTTCGACGCGAGGATGCGCACCAATCTCACCGAAGTCAGCGAATGGCTGTCGAGATAAATCGTATCGAGCCGATCCAGCGGAGAATCAGCCGCCAACACCACCGTGCGAACCGAACAGCTCGCACCGATGCAGAACGGCGTAACGATGCGGATATCGGGAATCGACGGGACGGCCGCTACGGGAATCAGCGCGATTTCCGCGCCGCCGTCGCGCAACAGGGAAGCGCATCCCCGGGGCGGGGAGAGCAAAAGATCGGCATACAGGTCAATTCCCGCATGCTCGATACCATATATAAAAGGTATGGTATTGAGGTAAGATACCGCAACTATTCGGTTCCGCATCATCATCCATACAGCTTCAAAATTCGTTGAACAATATCCGCACCGCCTTCAAACGGGTGCGGGTCAGGCTGTTGGCAGAGTGCTTTCTCGGTGACAAACCACTTTCCCGTGACGCGAAGGTAACCAAAAAACGGCAATGTACAAGGCGCGGCGACAAAAAAAAGAGACGCCGTCCGCAATGGACGGCGTCTCGGGGTCGAAACGGACGGACGGTTAGCATTGAACTTTGCCGGCCGATCCCAGTACATTAATCAGTTTGTGTTCGTACAATTTTTTCAGGCTTTCGCGGGCCGGGCCCAGGTATTTGCGCGGGTCAAACTCGGCCGGCTTGGTAGCCAGCACTTCACGAACGGCAGCGGTCATCGCCAGACGGCCGTCGGAGTCGATGTTGATCTTGCAAACGGCGCTTTCGGCAGCCTTGCGGAGCTGTTCTTCGGGAATACCGATCGCATCTTTCAGCGCGCCGCCGTATTTGTTGATAACGGCGACCAGATCCTGCGGAACCGACGAAGATCCGTGCAACACGATCGGGAAGCCAGGAATGCGCTTTTCGATCTCCTGAAGAATATCGAAACGCAACGGGGGCGGAACCAGAACGCCGTTGGCGTCGCGGGTGCACTGCTCCGGCGTAAATTTATTGGCGCCGTGCGACGTTCCGATCGAGATAGCCAGCGAATCGACGCCGGTACGCGATACGAAATCGACTACCTGGTCGGGTTCGGTGTAGGTGTGGTGTTCGGCCTTCACATCGTCCCCGATACCGGCCAGTACGCCGAGCTCGCCTTCGACGGTCACGTCGAACTGGTGCGCATAGTCGACCACTTTCTTGGTCAGCGCGATATTCTCTTCGTAGGGCAGGTGCGAACCGTCGATCATCACCGACGAGAAACCCATGTCGATGCACGACTTGCAGAGTTCGAACGAATCGCCGTGGTCGAGGTGCAGCACGATCTGCGGATGAGCGCAACCCAGTTCCTTGGCATATTCCACCGCACCCTGAGCCATATAACGAAGCAGGGTCTGATTGGCATACTTACGGGCACCGCTCGACACCTGCAGGATCACCGGCGATTTCGTTTCGACGGTAGCCTGAATAATGGCCTGCATCTGCTCCATGTTGTTGAAGTTGAATGCAGCGATGGCGTATTTGCCCTCGATGGCCTTTTTAAACATCTCTCTCGTGTTCACAAGACCCAAATCTTTGTAATTTACCATGACAACTTATTTTTAGGTTAACAAATTCGGAAATTCTCCGTTTACGGCGGCCGCCTCGCAACGTCGTTGCGCCGACCGTCCGTCCGGCGCAATCGCATCCGGACGCTTTCCCGGTCGATTCCGTCCGATCCGGGTTTCAAATTTAATCATTTTCCGGCGCAATCCGACGAGTTTCGTAAAAAAATTTAAAATTCCCGTTCGCCGAATCCGCAGCGGACTTACAACCGGGCACGCAGCAATTTGCCCTCGTCCTCGTAACCCGGCTTGCCGAGCAGCGCGAACATATTCTTCTTGTACGCCTCCACGCCCGGCTGATCGAACGGATTGACGCCCAACGTATAACCGCTGATACCGCATGATTTTTCGAAGAAGTAGAGCAGGGCGCCGAGGTAGTACTCGTTCAACTCGGGAATTTCGATCCGGATATTCGGCACGCCGCCGTCCACGTGGGCCAGCATCGTCCCCATCTCGGCCATCAGATTCACTTCGCCGATCCGTTTGCCGGCCAGGTAGTTCAGTCCGTCCAGGTTATCCGGATCGGAATCGATCTTCAGACTGTGCCGCGGCTTTTCGACGCTGATAACCGTCTCTATCAGCGTGCGTTCGCCCTGTTGGATATACTGTCCCATCGAGTGCAGGTCGGCGGTCAGCGTCACGCTGGCCGGGAAGATACCTTTGCCTTCTTTCCCTTCGCTCTCCCCGTAAAGCTGCTTCCACCATTCGGACACGTACTGGAGCCTCGGATCGTAGCTGGCCAGTATCTCGATCTTATACCCCTTTTTGTACAACGCGTTCCGCGCAGCCGCATACTGAACGGCCGGATTTTCGTCGAACGGAACGTCGGCAGCCGTCATTTTCGCCATATCCTGCGCGCCGCGCACCAATTCGCCGATGTTGATTCCGGCAACGGCCAGCGGCAGCAAGCCGACCGGCGTCAGCACCGAATAGCGTCCGCCGATGTCGTCCGGAATCACGAACGTAGCGTAGCCCTCCTGCGTGGCCAGCGTCCGCAGTGCGCCGCGTTTGGCATCGGTCACGGCAACGATCCGTTTGGCGGCTTCCGCCTTGCCATAACGGGTCTCGATCTCCTCTTTGACGATCCGGAAAGCAACGGCCGGCTCGGTCGTCGTCCCGGACTTAGAGATCACGATGGCAGCCAGCTTGTACGGCTTCGTAGCGGCCAGCAGCTCATACAGGTAGTCCTCGCTGAGATTCTGCCCGGCGAACAGCACGATCGGCTTATCCTGTTTCTTGTGCAACAGTTGGAACGGATCGCTCATGGCTTCCAGCACGGCTTTCGCCCCGAGGTAAGAGCCCCCGATCCCGATCACCACGATCACTTCGGCCAGCGAAGCCAGCGATTTCGCGCAATCGTTAACGGCGTCCAGTTGGGCGGGGGTAATCTGCTCGGGCAGGTCCACCCACCCCAGAAAATCGTTCCCGTCGCCGCTGCCGTCGGACAACATGCGGTTCGACACTTCGACCCGTTCTTTTATCAATTCGAGATCCACGGGTTCGAGAATCCCGTAGATTTTGTCGATAGAAACTTTAATAATACTCATGATAATTATGTTTTGATGGATTTTACATGCCTTTACAGCAGCCGTCCGGTCAACCGGCCGACCGAGACCGACGGCGAAGCGCCGTCATAGAGAACGTCGTACACCATCCGCGCAATCGGCATATCCACGCCGCGCTGCCGGTTGATTTTCATAATGCATTCGGCCGCGTAATACCCTTCGGCCACCATGCTCATCTCCATCTGCGCCGAATGCACCGAATAGCCCTTGCCGATCATCAGTCCGAACCGACGGTTGCGACTGAACTGCGAATAGGAAGTAACCAACAGGTCGCCCAGATAAGCCGATGCGAACGTATTCCGGTTGCTGGGATAAGTCTGCGACATGAAACGCGACATCTCCATCGCCCCGTTCGAAATCAGCACGGCCAGAAAATTATCCCCGTAACCGAGGCCGACCGCGATCCCGACCGCAATCGCATAAATATTTTTCAGCACGGAAGCATATTCTATGCCGTATATGTCGGTCGAATGACCGACGTTTATATAATCGGTCCGAATTTTATCGCCCAGGATGCGCGAGTTTTCGAGCGTCTTGCAAACGACCGTCAGGTAGGAGAGCCGTTCGAGCGCCACCTCTTCGGCATGGCACGGGCCGGACACGATCCCGATCTGATCGAACGGAACGTCGTACCGGCGGTTGACGTACTCGGCCACCGTGATCAGATCGTCGGGAACGATGCCTTTGATCGCAGAGACGATGAATTTATCGCCGAGCGGTTCGGTCAGGGGTTCGAGCGTCGTTTTCAGGTAAACGGACGGAGCTGCCAGCACGACGATCTCCGCATCGCGCGCCACCTCGTCGAGACTGTCCGACAGGTGCAGGCTCCCCGGATCGAAACGGACGTCCCGCAGGTAGCGCGGGTTGGTCCCGTGCTTACGCACATGCTCCAGGACATCCCGGTTGCGGATGTACCAGCCGACGTTCCGTTCGTTTTCGAGAAGTATCTTGACCAGAGCCGTAGCCCAACTGCCGTGACCGACCACCGCACACCGCGCGTTCCGATCGATGTTGTACGCCATGATTTTATTCGCTTTCAAACCACAAATTTACAAATTATTTAAAATTTTCGCTATTCCGGAGCCGTTTTATCCGGAAACAGCCGCATAAATCGCACCCGGAACCGCAACGCCACCGCCCGGCGACCAAAAACTTCATTTTACGGACCGTCCGCCGCACCGGCAAAACGGCCGGAAGCAAAAAAAAGAGACACAATCCATTTTTTGAAGTATAAACTCAAGCTGTAAACTCTTTTTTTGTATCTTTGTACGATTGATAAATACTAAACCATACAAGACGGTGAAAAAGATAAAAGGAGCACTTATTTCGGTCTACTACAAAGACGGCCTGGAACAGATTGTCAGAAAATTAGCGGAGGACGGCGTAACGATCTATTCGACCGGCGGAACCCTTTCGTTCATCGAGGGACTCGGTCTGAAAGCCGTGTCGGTCGAGAGCCTGACGGGGTATCCGTCGATCCTCGGCGGACGCGTGAAAACGCTCCATCCGAAAGTTTTCGGAGGGATCCTCTCCCGCCGCGACAATCCGCAGGACGCCGAACAGACCGCTCAATACGAGATCCCAGAAATCGACGCGGTGATCGTCGACCTCTATCCCTTCGAACAAACCGTCGCTTCGGGGGCCGAAGAGCAGGCCGTGATCGAAAAAATCGACATCGGGGGCATCTCGCTGATCCGCGCCGCAGCGAAAAACTTCAAGGACGTGGTGATCGTACCGTCGGTCGACCAATACGCCGAATTCTACGAAATCATTACCGCCCAACAATGCGCTACGACGCTCGAACAGCGCCGTCGTTTCGCAGCCTATGCGTTCGACGTCAGCTCGCACTACGATTCGGCCATCTTCAACTATTTCAACCGCCAAGAACAGATCGGCTCGTTCAAGCTGAGTTTCAACGGCGGAACGCCGCTGCGCTACGGGGAGAATCCCCACCAGTCGGCCGTCTTCTACGGCGACCTCGAACGACTGTTCGACAAACTGCACGGCAAGGACATCTCGTACAACAACATGCTCGACATCGACGCGGCGATCAACCTGATCGAAGAGTTCGACGAACCGACCTTCGTAATCATGAAACACAACAACGCTTGCGGCGTGGCGACGCGCCCGACGCTGTCCGAAGCGTGGAAAGACGCGCTGGCCGGCGACCCGGTTTCGGCTTTCGGCGGCGTGCTGATCTGTAACCGCGAAGTGGATGCGACGACCGCCGAAGAGATCAACAAGCTTTTCTTCGAAGTGATCCTGGCGCCCTCGTACACCGACGAGGCGCTCGCCGTCCTGGAATGCAAGAAAAACCGCATCATTCTGCGGCTGAAAGATACGACGCGCTGTCCGAAACAGTTCCGTTCGCTGCTGAACGGCGTAGCGGTGCAGGATCGCGACCTGAAAGTCGGAGGCGTAGACGGCGAACCGCGCTACGCGACCGAGAAACAGGCCGCGCCCGAACAGCTCAAAGACTTGATCTTCGCGAACAAGATCGTAAAACATTCCAAGAGCAACGCGATCGTACTGGCCAAGGCCGGTATGCTGATCGCCAGCGGCATCGGCCAAACCTCGCGCGTGGATGCGCTGAAACAGGCCATCGCGAAAGCCAAAAGTTTCGGGTTCGACCTGACGGGGGCCGTGATGGCGTCGGATGCGTTCTTCCCGTTCGGCGACTGCGTCGAAATCGCCCACAAGGAGGGCATCGACGCCGTGATTCAGCCGGGCGGCTCGGTACGCGACCAGGAGAGCATCGACTACTGCAACGCGAACGGCATGGCAATGTTGTTCACCGGTCTCAGACATTTCAAGCACTAACAAACCCTCTCACTATAAAGACCTAACGATTATGGGCTTATTTTCATTGACACAGGAGTTGGCCATCGACCTCGGCACGGCCAACACGATCATAATCAGCAACGGGAAAATCGTCGTGGACGAGCCGTCGATCGTGGCGCTCGACCAGCATACCGGCAAGGCGATGGCGATCGGCAAAAAAGCGCGCCAGATGCACGGCAAAACCCATCAGAATATCAAGACGGTACGCCCGTTGAAAGACGGCGTGATCGCCGATTTCAACGCCGCGGAGATTATGCTGCGCGGTCTGATCAAAATGGTCAAGAGCAACGGACGGCTGTTCAGTCCGTCGCTGAAAATGGTGATCTGCATCCCGTCCGGCTCGACCAACGTGGAGATCCGGGCCGTGCGCGATTCGGCCGAACACGCCGGCGGCCGCGAAGTGTATATGATCTACGAACCGATGGCCGCCGCGCTCGGCGCCGGACTCGACGTCGAAGCCCCCGAAGGCAACATGGTAGTCGACATCGGAGGCGGTACGACCGAAATCGCTTGCATCTCGCTCGGAGGAATCGTCTGCAGCGAGAGTATCAACGTTGCCGGAGACGTCTTTACAGAAGACATACAGACCTATATCCGTCAGCAGCACAACATGCGCATCGGCGAGCGGACGGCCGAGGACATCAAGATCGCCGTCGGAGCCGCGCTGTCGGAATTGGAGGAAGAGCCTGAAGACTTCGAAGTGACGGGGCCGAACATCCTGACGTCGTTGCCGTCGGTACTGAGCGTCTCGTACAGCGAAATGGCCTACGCGCTCGAAAAATCGCTCGTCAAAATCGACGCGGCAATTATGAAGGTACTCGAAATGGTTCCGCCCGAATTGTATGCCGACATCGCCCGAAACGGGATTTACCTCGCCGGCGGCGGAGCGTTGCTCAAAGGGCTCGACCGGAGGCTGTCCGAGAAAACCAATATCCCGTTCCACATCGCCGAAGACCCGCTGCGCGCCGTAGCGCGGGGCACGGGCATTGCGCTGAAGAACATCGGACGTTTTTCGTTCTTGATGCGATAACCCTTTAACACGAACCGCCGCAAGAGAATGATCAAGTTTTTCCTGTTCATCAAGAAGATCCATTTCGTATTGATCTTCATCATTCTCGAAGCGTTTGCGATACACTATTACGCAAACAGCACCAGCTACACGAAAGCGAAGCTGATTACCGCCTCCAACTATGTTGTAGGCGGTATCTATTCGCAGATATCGGGACTGAACAGCTACCTGCACCTGAAAAAGGAGAATGCAGCGCTGACTGCCCGGGTAGCGCTGCTGGAAAACGAACTCGACGGTTTGCGGCGCGACGGCAGCGATCCGGCCGTACCGCCGGACTCGCTGCTTTTCACCGAAGATTCTGTCGCCGGCCGACGGCAGTTCGCTTACTTCCCGGCTCGGGTCATCAACAACTCGATCATCCGGCAGGAGAACTACATCACGCTGAACCGCGGCGTCGAAGACGGCTTGCAGCCCGATATGGCGGTCGTGGCCGACAGGGGCATCGCGGGTTACGTAATGAACTGTTCGGATCATTTCGCCGTGTGTATGTCGGTGCTGAACCGCGGCTTCAAAACGAGCGGAAAGATCAAAGGAACCGACTATTTCGGATCGGTTTCGTGGGACGGCGCGAGTTACGAATACGTCATGCTGACCGAAATCGCAAAATACGCGCAGATCCATGTCGGCGACACGATCGTGACGACCTCGCACTCGTCACGGTTTCCGCCGGGGCTCATGATCGGCACGGTGGCGGACTTCGAACTGAACAACGCGACCTATTACGACGTCCGGGTAAAACTGCATACCGACATCGCCGCACTGAACAACGTAGTGGTGATCAAATACCTGGACGCCGAAGAGCGCGAAACGCTGGAAAACGACGTTTCGATGACTTCGGCCGCTGTGCAATAGAGCGGCCAAACACACTGCAAACGACGAAGAAACGATGTACAGAACGCTGGAATATACGATCCTATTCGTGGTAATGGCCCTGTTGCAGGTTTTCCTGTTCAGCCGGATCGGGGTCAGCGTCTACATTCATCCGCTGGCCTACGTCGCCTTTATCATCCTGCTGCCGATGGAGATCGCGCCGCTGCTGTTGCTGACGCTCGGACTGTTGATGGGCGTCACGATGGACGTTTTCATGGGAACGGCCGGAATCAACACGATCGCCACGCTGTTCGTCGCATTCTGCCGCCCGACGCTGCTGAACCTGCTGGCCGGCAAAGACGAGGTGAAGGACGGCGGAATTCCGAACGTCAACCGGCTCGGGATCAAAAAATTCATCAAATACGCCTCCTTCATGGTGCTGCTGCACAGCACGGTATTCTTTATTTTCGAAACGCTGTCGCTGCACTTCTTCTACCTTACGCTGCTGCGGATCCTCCTGAGTTCGGCGGTTACGCTGCTGCTGGTGTATTTCTGCCAACGCCTGTTCTCGGTCAACCGTCAAAAACCGTAACGCCGTGGATACCCCCCGCCGAATCAAAACCTTACAGGGAGTCGTCATCGTCATCGCGGCGATCGTCCTGCTGCGGTTGTTCTATATCCAGGTGCTCGACGGCAGCTACAAGACGAATGCAGACAACAACGTCCTGCGCTACATGGTGCAGTACCCGCCCCGGGGCGAAGTTTACGACCGAAACGGACGCTTCCTGGTACAGAGCAAAGAGGCTTACGACCTGATGGCGACCCCGCGCGAAGTGCGGCCGTTCGACACCGCGCTGATGAGCCGCATCCTGGGCGTACCGGTCGAACAGATCCGCAAGGAGCTGATCAAAGCGTCCAATTTCTCGCGCCGTAGGGCGTCGGTCATCGTCAAACAGTTGCCCAAAGAGACCAAACTGCGCCTCGAAGAGCACCAATTCCCCGGATTCTTCACCGTTTACCGCACCGTCCGGTCGTACCCGACTAAAATGGCGGGCAACCTGCTGGGATACGTCGGCGAAGTGGACGACCGGATCCTGGAACGCGACCCGTACTACCGCAGCGGCGACTACATCGGGCGCAGCGGCATCGAACAGGCCTACGAAGAAGTGCTGCGCGGAGAGAAAGGAGTGAAAATCGAAATGGTGGACGTGCACGGTATCCCGAAAGGCTCCTATGCGAACGGTATTTACGACACGCTGCCGTCTCCGGGCGTGGCGATCACCTGTACGATCGACGCGCGGCTGCAAGCGCTGGCCGAAGAGTTGATGGAAGGCAAAGTGGGCAGCGTCGTCGCGATCGAGCCGGAAACGGGCGAAATCCTCGTGATGGCCAACAG
>UMKW01028644.1_pt1 | contig 10924 bp, 8 predicted proteins | sample 1966391 | NCBI WGS metagenome assembly UMKW01 (sample SAMEA4836183, study PRJEB28245) | human gut metagenome | biome: gut microbiome; material: fecal sample | place: Denmark | collected 2008
AATGTGTGGCAACTGAATCTGCTGATGGCGCTCGGTCAGTTCCACCAGACCGTATTTCCCGTTTCGGGCATGGTAATAACTCTCTAGGCTGGGAGTGGCTGTACCTAACAGGGTTTTGGCCCCATACATGGAAGCCAGCATGATGGCGGCATTCCGTGCATGATAGCGTGGGGCAGGGTCTTGCTGCTTGTAACTCGTTTCATGTTCCTCGTCCACGATGACCAGTCCCAGTCGCCGGAACGGAAGGAATACCGAGGAACGGACTCCCAATATCACGTCGTAACCTTGTTCGGTCAGTTGTTTTTGCCAGATTTCCACCCGTTCTGCATCCGGAAACTTGGAGTGATATACTCCTAAGCGTTTGCCGAATACCCTTCGTAACCGTTCGGTAATCTGGGTCGTCAGGGCAATTTCCGGAAGAAGGTAAAGCACCTGCTTTCCGGCTTTCAGCACTTCTTCTATCAGGTGGATATAGATTTCCGTCTTTCCGCTGGCCGTCACGCCGTGGAGCAGGCATACGTTCTTGGTCTGGAAGGAAGTCAGGATTTCATAAAACGCCCGTTGCTGTGCGGGGCTCAGGGTGTGTAGTGGAACTGTTTCCGCATGGTCTCCCGTAAGTCGGCCAATCTCATGCAGGTACGTCTCCAGTATCTGTTTGTCTACTAAGTTTTTGAAGACGGATTGCGTCTGTCCGGAGGCATCGAGCAACTCCTTCTTGCTGACTTCCCGGATATTTTTTCCTTTGGCGTTCCATCCCGACAATTCAAGGTATTTCATCAGGATGGCCTGTTGCTTGGGGGCCCGTGCCAGTAAATCAAACTGAATGTGCAGGTGATGTTCGTTCTGCAACGCTTCTGTCAGTCGCACCCGTACTTCCGTACGCGGTTTATAGCTTCGTTTGATTTCTTCCTTGATGCAGATAGCCTCTTTCTCCAGCAGCGATTTGATGACCGGCAACAAATTCTTCATGCCGCTGGCCTTCTCCAGTTGGGTGACGCATTGCTCCGGGTCGGCACTGAGCAAGTCCAGAATACGCTGTTCCCGAGGAGGGAGCGGTTCCGAGGCCACAAAGTCCGGATTGTATTCCACCAATGTTTCGCTTTCCAGTTTCATACCCGAAGGAAGGGCTGCCTTGTACACGTCTCCCAACGTGCAGAGGTAATAGTCGGCCAGCCATTTCCAGAAAGAAAACTGCTGTCCTAACAAAACCGGACGTGAATCGAGTACTTCCGAGATGTCTTTGGTTTCATACGCCTCCGGATCCGTTTCGTGTACCTTGGTGACAATGCCCGTATAAAACTTTTTAGGACCGAAAGGCACAATGACCCGGCAGCCAGGCTGTATGCTCGCTTCCATACCTTCCGGAAGCGAATACGTGTACTGGCTGGCAATGGGCAGGGGTACTATGACATCCACGAATTTTTTCATATTGCAAAGTTACAAAAAGCCCCTCACATAGCTGGTTCCCTCCTGAAACTTTTATAGATTTGTACCTGCTGTTTTTAATCTTTAATTCAAAATGAAAATTTACAATATTGGAATCATCGGATGTGGTAGCATTGCGGCAAAAATGGCAGCCACGCTTGGAGGAATGAAAGGGGTGAAACGCTATGCCGTGGCTTCGCGCACGGTAGAAAAGGCAAAGGCTTTTGCCGAGAAATGGCAGTTTGCGAAGGCTTACGGAAGTTATGAAGAACTGGCTTCCGATGCGGAAGTGGATTTGATTTATATTGCCACTCCTCATGCCATGCATTATGACAATGCCCGTTTGTGTATTGAGAAGGGCAAGCCGGTGCTGTGTGAGAAGGCCTTTACGGCCAATGCCCGTCAGGCAGCCGACCTGCTGAAACTGGCTGAAGAAAAGAAAGTTTTCCTGACCGAAGCTATCTGGACTCGTTACATGCCGCTTTCGTTGAAGATTCGTGAACTATTAGAAGAAGGAGTGATAGGCACGCCCCATATTTTATCGGCTAATTTAGGATATGTAATTGACCGGAAGGAACGTATCTTGCGTCCGGAACTGGCGGGAGGCGCTTTGCTCGATTTGGGTGTGTACCTGCTCAACTTTGCTGCCATGTATTTTGGAAAGGAAGTGGTTTCCGTACATTCCGTCTGTCAGAAAACAGATACGGGAGTGGATGCGCAGGAAAATATTACGTTGCTGTTTGAGGATGGCAAGATGGCTGCCTTACAGGCAAGCATTCATGCCGCTACCGACCGTATGGGAATCATTTCAGGTGACAAAGGCCATTTGATAGTGGAAAACATCAATAATCCGCAATCGGTCAAAGTGCTGGATACGAATTATCAGACTGTAGCCGTGTACGATGCCCCGCAGCAGATAACGGGTTATGAATATCAGGTGTACGCTTCACTGGAAGCAATTGAGAAAGGCTGGCTGGAATCGCCTTACATGCCGCATGCCGAGACACTTCGTATCATGCAGCAGATGGATGCCCTTCGCCGGGAATGGGGAGTGGTGTATCCTTGTGATAACGAATAAACGGTTTATATAATACAAAAAGGAAACCTCCTTTCAAGTGAATATCCAGTGTCACCTGAAAGGAGGTTTTTTATGGTTCTCTATGTATCTTTCTTTAGAATAGATAAGCAACAGAAACCTGCCATGTGTTCTGTTTGAAACCGATAGTAGTTAAATCATCCGGGTCGCCACTATGTATTTTTCCATTGTCTTTTAATGCAAAGTTATAGTTGGCTCCTACCTGCAAATGGCCAAGAAGTTTCAAGCCGGCACCGACATTGAAGCTGGTCGTGTTTTTCTTGAATTCACATACATTGTCAAACCAGCGGTCGCCTACATTAAATCCGAACTGAGGACCTACAGCTACGTACGCACCTACCAGGCTGCTGAATCCGACAGTCCATCTCAGATTGATAGGAATTTCTATACTTTTCTTGGTTGACGTTCCTTCTTCAGAATCTACGCCAAATTGGTTATACAATGCAGAGGCGTCGATACCTAATCCTAAAAGTGGCAGGGTGAATTCTGCTGTCGGACCGATAAAGAAGCCGGTTCTGTTGTCTGACTTGAATGTTTCTTCAGAAAGATGTAGTTTGGAAACGTTCAAACCACCTTTAACTCCAAATTTTATTTGGGCTTGCGCCGGAATGGCAAGTGCCAGACAGGCAATTACCATCAGTGTAGAGAATAATTTCTTCATATATTACTTCGTTTAGAGGTTTTTACAAAGTTAGATATTAATTGGAAATAAAAAAGAGGATGCTGAAGAAATGTGCATGTGAGAGTGAATTAATTACGAAACAACTTCGTGCTTTTGTTTTGTTGTTTGGCTATAACTGAATTTACTCTCTACTTTTAATAGGCTTGTTACTGAGAAAGTTCACATGCTTTTTTAACTTTTCCGGCTTGGAGTGGCGTATTGGTAGAAAAATAAAAAATCCTGACTCTTTTGAGAATCAGGATTTTAAGTGGTGCCACCAGGAATCGAACCGGGGACACAAGGATTTTCAGTCCTTTGCTCTACCAACTGAGCTATGGCACCATCGTTTTGCGGTTGCAAAGATAGAGTAAAATCTTTAATCTCCAAAATAAATGAGATGAAAATGAGAAAAAATAATTTTTTATGAAAAAAACTCGTTTTTCTTTTGTCAGTATTGAAAATATGTCTACCTTTGCAGCGCAAACGAAAAAACAAACGTTGCAATCGGAATGTAGCGCAGTTGGTAGCGCACTACGTTCGGGACGTAGGGGTCGGGCGTTCGAGTCGCCTCATTCCGACAAAAGAGCGGCAGATGATTCTATATCATTTGCCGCTCTTTCATACTACTCCTCAGTAATAAATAATTTTGTCATTATTTTGTGTGGCATGAGATTATTTATATCTTTGCAAATGATTGGATGAAAAGGTGGAGGGGCGATTTAGCTCCTTTTTTTGTTCTTAATAGTTAATACATGATAGATAAAAACGTTGTAGCTCGGATTGTAGAGGAATGGCTGGAAGATAAAAGTTATTTTCTGGTTGATGTAAATGTGAGTCCGGATGACAAAATTGTAGTGGAAATAGACCATGCAGAAGGTGTGTGGATAGACGACTGTGTGGAGCTGAGCCGCTATATCGAGTCAAAATTAAGTCGTGAAGAAGAAGATTACGAACTGGAAGTAGGTTCTGCGGGAATCGGTCAGCCATTTAAGGTATTGCAGCAGTATGTAGCACATGTAGGTTGCGAAGTAGAAGTGCTGGACAAAACCGGAAAGAAATGGACGGGTGTGCTGGCGGATGCCAACGAAGAGAATTTTACGGTTACGGTAGAAGTGAAAATAAAACCGGAAGGTGCCAAGCGTCCGAAGCTGGTGGAACAGAATGTAACCTTTACCTATGATGAGATAAAATACACCAAATACTTAATTAGCTTTAAATAATTATGGCCAAAAAAGAAGAAACTGTCAGCTTAATTGACACATTCTCGGAATTTAAGGAATTGAAGAACATTGATCGCACCACGATGGTGAGCGTGTTGGAAGAGTCGTTCCGCAGTGTGATTGCAAAAATGTTCGGTACAGATGAAAACTATGATGTGATTGTAAATCCTGACAAGGGGGATTTCGAAATCTGGCGTAACCGTGAAGTTGTGGCGGATGAGGAGCTGACTAACCCGAACCTGCAGATTGCATTGTCGGAAGCACGCAAGATTGATGCATCGTATGAAGTGGGGGAGGAAGTGACCGATGAGGTGATTTTTGAAAAATTCGGCCGCCGTGCAATTCTGAATCTCCGCCAGACATTGGCTTCAAAGATTCTGGAATTGGAAAAAGACAGCTTGTATAATAAATACATTGATAAAGTAGGTACTGTAATCAGTGCAGAAGTTTATCAGATTTGGAAAAAGGAAATCTTATTGCTGGACGATGAAGGTAATGAATTGCTGTTGCCTAAGACAGAACAGATTCCGAGTGACTTCTATCGGAAAGGAGAAACTGCTCGTGCCGTAGTAGCTCGTGTAGATAATAAGAACAATAATCCGAAGATTATATTGAGCCGTACATCACCGGTCTTCCTGCAGCGTTTGTTTGAACAGGAAGTGCCAGAAATCAATGACGGACTGATTACCATCAAGAAAATTGCCCGTATTCCGGGAGAACGTGCGAAGATTGCAGTAGAGTCGTATGATGAGCGCATTGACCCGGTAGGTGCATGTGTGGGTGTGAAGGGTTCTCGTATTCATGGTATCGTACGCGAATTGCGTAATGAAAACATTGACGTGATTAACTATACATCTAACATCCAGTTGTTTATTCAGCGTGCCTTGAGCCCGGCAAAAGTTTCGTCTATTATCATGCATGAGGATGAAAAGAGAGCTGAGGTATATTTGAAACCGGAAGAAGTTTCATTGGCTATCGGTAAAGGTGGCTTGAATATTAAGCTGGCCAGTATGCTGACAGAATACACTATCGATGTGTATCGTGAGCTGGGCGAAGATGCTGTGGCTGATGAAGACATCTACCTGGATGAATTCAAGGATGAAATTGACGAATGGGTTATCAACGCGATTAAGGCTATCGGAATTGATACGGCTAAAGGTGTATTGAACGCACCGCGCGAGATGCTTATCGAAAAAGCAGACTTGGAAGAAAATACGGTGGATGATATTCTGAGAATTTTAAAAGCAGAGTTTGAGGAATAGCGCTTGCTTGCAATAAACAGATGAGGATGAGCAATTCATTCTCGTCTGCTTGTTTATCTGTGACTGATATATTTTCCTGAACTCTATAAATTGTGATGAATTATGACTATAAGATTGAATAAAGTAACAAGAGATTTGAATGTTGGAATAACCACGGTGGTAGACTTTTTGCAGAAAAAAGGATATACGGTCGAGGCGAATCCAAATACCAAAATTACTGAAGAACAGTATGCTGCACTGGTTAAAGAGTTCAGCAAAGACAAGGATTTGAAAATAGAGTCTGAGAAAATTATTCAGGAACGGCAGAATAAGGAGCGTAACAAGGCTTCTGTTTCTATCGAGGATATTCATCCGGAACTGAAAAAGCCAGAAGTGATAGAAACAGTGGTTCCAGAAGATGTGCGACCAAAATTCAAGCCTGTAGGTAAAATAGACTTGGATGGTCTGAAGAAAAAGAAAAAACCGGCTGTGGTTGAGCCTGCTGAAACGCCTGTAGTACAGGAAGGGCCAGCTAAGCCAGAACCTGAGAATAAACAAGCTGAGGTAGAAAAAACGGAGGTTAAAACTGAAGAGGCTCCTGTACAACAACCTCAGGTAGAAGAAAAACAAGAACCGAAACAGCCGGAAATAAAGGCAGAAGAATTGAAACCAGAGCCGATGGAAGAAGAAAAAAAGCAACAATCTGTTCAGGAAAATAAAGAAGACGAAGTTTTTAAAATTCGCCCGACAGAATTTAAATCAAAGATTAATGTAGTAGGCCAGATTGATTTGGCTGCATTGAACCAGTCTACCCGTCCGAAGAAAAAATCGAAAGAGGAGAAGAAGAAAGAAAGAGAGGAAAAGGATAAGCAGCGTCAGGAACAGCGTAAGCAGATGAAAGATGCGATTATCAAGGAAATTCGTAAGAGTGATGAAAAGACGGATAAGGGTGGCCTGAGTGATGAGGCTGCGAAAAAGAAAAAACGCAACCGTATTAATAAGGAACGGGTTGATATTAATGCAACCTCCAACGCATCTGGAGCTTCACGAAATGAGAAATCTGGAAAGAATAACCAGAGCCAGGGACAGGGCGGAAAACATAACAAGGACCGCTTTAAGAAACCGGTGGTAAAACAGGAGGTGAGCGACGAAGATGTAGCAAAACAGGTGAAAGAAACACTTGCCCGCCTGACAAATAAAGGAAAGAATAAAGCTGCCAAGTATCGTAAGGAGAAACGTGAAAATATTCAGAACCGTCAGCTGGAACAAGAGGAACTGGAACAGGAAGAAAGCAAGGTATTGAAGCTGACTGAATTTGTAACAGCAAATGAGCTGGCTAACATGATGGATATTCCGGTGACTCAGGTTATCTCAACTTGTATGAGTGTGGGTATCATGGTGTCTATCAACCAGCGTCTGGATGCAGAAACGATTAACCTTGTGGCAGAAGAATTTGGCTACAAGACAGAATATGTAAGTGCAGAAGTGGCACAGGCTGTAGAGGAAGAGGCTGATGCGGAAGAAGATTTGCAACCGCGTGCACCGATTGTTACCGTGATGGGTCACGTAGACCATGGTAAGACTTCTTTGCTGGACTATATCCGTAAGGCGAATGTAATTGCGGGTGAGGCCGGAGGTATCACACAGCACATTGGTGCATATAACGTGAAACTGGAGGATGGACGTCGTATTACATTCCTGGATACTCCGGGACACGAAGCATTTACGGCTATGCGTGCACGTGGTGCGAAAGTAACTGACGTGGTAATCATTATCGTAGCTGCCGATGACAACGTGATGCCGCAGACAAAAGAAGCTATCAACCATGCGATGGCTGCGGGAGTACCTATTGTGTTTGCTATCAATAAGGTAGATAAACCGAATGCAAATCCGGATAAGATTAAGGAAGAGCTGGCTGCCATGAACTTCTTGGTGGAAGAATGGGGTGGAAAATACCAGTCTCAGGATATTTCAGCCAAGAAAGGTACCGGTGTTCCTGAATTGCTTGAAAAGGTATTGCTTGAAGCTGAAATGTTGGATTTGAAAGCAAATCCGAACCGTAAGGCTACCGGTTCAATCATTGAATCTTCTTTGGATAAAGGACGTGGATATGTGGCTACGGTGCTGGTTTCTAACGGAACACTGCATGTAGGTGATATTGTGTTGGCCGGAACTTCATACGGTAAGGTGAAAGCGATGTTCAACGAGCGTAATCAGCGCTTGAAAGAAGCTGGTCCTTCTGAGCCGGTATTGATCTTAGGATTGAACGGAGCACCGGCAGCAGGTGATACATTCCATGTGTTTGATACGGATCAGGAAGCACGTGAGATTGCCAACAAGCGTGAACAGCTGGCTCGTGAACAAGGCTTGCGTACACAGAAGATGTTGACACTGGATGAAGTGGGACGTCGTCTGGCATTGGGTGACTTCCATGAACTGAATGTGATTGTGAAAGGTGACGTGGATGGTTCTGTAGAAGCTTTGAGTGACTCATTGATCAAGTTGTCTACCGAACAGATTCAGGTGAATGTAATCCATAAGGGTGTCGGACAGATTTCAGAATCGGATGTATCGCTGGCTGCGGCATCGGATGCAATTATCGTAGGTTTCCAGGTACGTCCGTCAGGAAATGCGGCTAAGCTTGCTGAACAGGAAGGTGTGGATATTCGTAAGTATTCTATTATTTACGATGCGATTGAAGAAGTGAAGTCTGCAATGGAAGGTATGTTGGCTCCGACATTGAAAGAACAGGTTACTTCTACAATCGAAGTGCGTGAAGTGTTCAACATCAGCAAAGTGGGTATGGTTGCCGGTGCGATGGTGAAGACCGGAAAAGTAAAACGTACGGATAAGGCTCGCTTGATTCGCGACGGTATCGTAATCTTTACGGGTTCAATCAATGCGTTGAAGCGCTTCAAGGACGATGTGAAAGAAGTGGGTACTAACTTTGAATGTGGTATCAGCTTGACAAACTGCAACGACTTGAAAGTGGGTGACGTGATTGAAACGTATGAAGAAGTGGAAGTAAAACAGACATTGTAAAGACGTAACGTCTGACCATTGTTTGGGTGCAAATTAATACATTTGTCATTCAGAGCAAAGCGAAGATTCTTGTATTCACCCATCAGACAGGGGAACAAGTTCTTCGCTTTGTTTTTAATATATATTTCGGATAAATGGCAACAATAGACTGGGTGATTATCATCTTATTGGCTTTAGGAGCTGCCTCTGGTTTTATGAAAGGATTTTTTAAACAACTGGCAGCGGTTGTAGGGCTGATAGCCGGACTGCTGGTAGCACGTGCTTTATTTGCCGGTTTAGGTGAGCAATTGGCCGTAGCGGTAGGTACTTCTGTGACATTCGGGCAGATACTGGCTTTTCTGTTGATAGGTTTGATAGTACCTTTGGTGTTGTCTCTTTTGGCTTCTGCCTTGACGAAAATCGTGGATATGACAGGATTAGGTTCTATCAACCGCCTTTTGGGGGCAGTGCTTGGAGCGATAAAATATGCGCTTGTAATCAGCCTGGTCATCCATTTTATTGATTTTGCCGACTCTAAAGATAACTTAATACATTCAACCACTAAAGGAAGTTCGTTGTTATATTATCCGATAAAGGATTTTTCCGCTTTCTTTTATCCTGTGGTGAAAACTGTAACAGAGAAATTTATAGAAACAGATAATATTCAGAATTGATATGCAAATAGAACCCAATAAATATGTGAAGGAACTGACGCAGGCGAAGTATAAATATGGCTTCACTACGGATGTTCACACAGATATTATAGAGAAGGGACTGAATGAGGATGTCGTGCGGCTGATTTCTTCAAAGAAAGGTGAGCCCGACTGGTTGCTTGAGTTCCGTTTGAAGGCGTTTCGCTATTGGCAAACGCTGGAAATGCCTACATGGGCACATTTGAATATTCCGGAGATTGATTATCAGGCTATTTCATATTATGCAGACCCGACTAAGAAAAAAGAAGGGCCGAAGAGTCTGGATGAAGTGGATCCGGAACTGTTGAAAACCTTTGACAAACTGGGTATTCCTTTGGAAGAACGTATGGCGCTGAGCGGTATGGCGGTAGATGCGGTTATGGACTCCGTCTCTGTGAAGACAACTTTTAAGGAGACACTGATGGAAAAGGGGATTATATTCTGCTCTATCAGTGAAGCGGTGCGTGAACATCCGGATTTGGTGAAGAAGTATTTAGGTTCGGTAGTGGGCTATCGTGATAATTTCTTTGCCGCATTGAACTCGGCTGTGTTCAGTGATGGTTCGTTTGTGTATATTCCGAAGGGGGTTCGCTGTCCGATGGAGTTGTCTACGTACTTCCGTATCAATGCGGCCAATACCGGACAGTTTGAACGTACGCTGATTGTTGCAGATGATGACAGTTATGTGTCTTATCTGGAAGGATGTACGGCACCGATGCGTGATGAAAACCAGTTGCACGCGGCAATTGTGGAAATCGTGGTGCTTGACCGTGCGGAAGTGAAATATTCTACTGTGCAGAACTGGTATCCTGGTGATGCTGAAGGTAAGGGTGGTGTGTATAATTTTGTAACCAAAAGAGGTAACTGCAAAGGGGTGGACAGTAAACTTTCCTGGACACAGGTAGAGACTGGGTCGGCCATTACATGGAAGTATCCAAGCTGTATTTTGAGTGGAGACAATTCTACCGCAGAGTTCTATTCTGTAGCGGTAACCAATAATTATCAGCAGGCAGATACTGGTACGAAGATGATTCATCTGGGTAAAAACACTCGTTCTACTATCGTAAGTAAGGGTATCAGTGCCGGAAAGAGTCAGAACTCTTATCGCGGGCTGGTGCGTGTGGCTGAAAAGGCAGATAATGCAAGAAACTACAGTCAGTGTGATTCTCTGTTGCTGGGTAGCCACTGCGGAGCGCATACATTCCCTTATATGGACATTCACAATGAGACGGCTGTAGTGGAACATGAGGCTACGACTTCCAAAATTTCGGAAGACCAGATATTTTATTGCAACCAGCGTGGTATCTCTACTGAGGATGCCGTAGGACTGATTGTGAATGGGTATGCAAAGGAAGTTCTGAACAAGCTTCCGATGGAATTTGCCGTAGAGGCTCAGAAATTGCTGTCTGTATCGTTGGAGGGCAGTGTTGGATAAACGATAAAAATAGATTGTTATGCTAGAGATAAAGAATTTACATGCCAACATCAATGGCAAAGAGATATTGAAAGGTATTAACCTAACAGTAAAGCCCGGTGAAGTCCATGCGATTATGGGGCCTAACGGTTCG
>UMKW01034071.1_pt1 | contig 10836 bp, 11 predicted proteins | sample 1966391 | NCBI WGS metagenome assembly UMKW01 (sample SAMEA4836183, study PRJEB28245) | human gut metagenome | biome: gut microbiome; material: fecal sample | place: Denmark | collected 2008
TTCTGAGTGATCACCGCCTGCAGCTTTCCCTCCGCCTCCCACTGGGCCAGCTTCCGGTGAGCGGCATTGGGCTGGGCATCTAGATAGAGCATCTTGTCCCTGTAAAAGCGATAGAACTCCCGGGGGTTATCCGCGAAAAAGCTGTGGCTGAGGATGGTCTCCGGCGGGTAATCGTACTGCTGGTGGTAAAGGCCATCGGTACTGCGGAAATCGGGGATACCGGATTCCGTACTGACACCGGCGCCGCCGAAAAACACGATGTTGTCACTTTGTTCCACCCATGTACGCAGAGTTTCCAGCTGGTCTTTCATCCGTGATCCCTCCCATTTATCAAGTAAGGAGAATATTATGAACGTACAGATTTTTGGCTCGTCCAAATGCTTTGACACCAAAAAGGCTCAGCGCTGGTTCAAAGAGCGCCGGATCAATTTCCAGTACATCGATCTGGCCAAGAAAGGCTTCTCCCCCGGGGAGTATCGCTCAGTCCGTCAGAAACTCACCTTCGAGCATCTGGTAAACACCAAATGCAAGGCCTATCAGGACCTCTACATGGCCTATATTGCACCGGAGGCCGCCGAAGAAAAACTATTTGATAATCCTCAGCTCTTCAATACCCCTATCGTCCGCAACGGCAAGGCCGTCACGGTGGGGTACTGCCCGGAAGTCTGGGAGACCTGGGAATAAGTCTTACTCCGTAAAGTGGACGTGGTTGAAGATATGCTCCTCGCAGAAGCAGTGATAGCCTGCACACTTGGAGCAGTACCGGAACTGCATATTGGGATACTCTGTATCCGTCTTCCCGCAGACGCAGCATTTATGGTTGTAGCCCCGCTCTTTCTGCTGGGCCTGTACTGCTTTCCGGAACTGCACCGCCTGGGGACGCGTCCGGGCTTTGACTACATCCGCCTTCCGATGGAATTCCGGAGAGAAGAAGATAAAGAAGTTCAGCAATGCCACCAGGGGAACCAGCGCGCTGCCCCACTGACGATTGATCAGGTTGAGGATCACATCCCCGGCAAATAGAGCACCATCCAGCCAGGCAAGCCACTTCATTTTTACCGGAATCAGGAAATAGATGCGCACCATGGCATCTGGGTAGGTCATGGCATATGCAAAGAACAAAGAGAGACTGACATAGTCGGCTCCCGCCACAAAGTACCGGTTGCCGTCAATGAGCGCCGCAAGAAGCACTGCTATGGCTGTAAGCAGGGTCCCGCTGACATAGTATATGGTGAATTTGGCACTGCCCCATAGCCGCTCCAGTGTCTCACCCAGCCAGTAATAGAAAATCAGGGAGAAGAACAGCCAAATCCCGCTGCTGGTAGGAAACAGGACATAAGTGATTACCCGCCACACTTCTCCCCGGAATACAGCAGCAGTGTCAAGGGCCAGGAAACTCAGAGAGCCTCCCTGTGCAAACATGCTCAGCAGATAGATGATCAGATTGGCGCCTACTATATAGCGCATGAAACCAGGTATGCCCAGCCGAGGATGCAGCGCACAAAAACGGTCAATGGCCTTGTTCAATTTTCTCAAAGGGGAATCCCTCCTATGTGTTATTGGATAGGTGTATTGTACTCCGCCAAAAAGAAAAAGTCATCACTAATATTTGAACATTTGACAAGGCAGAAAAAACCTGTATAATAGGGTGTGGCTTTACTTAGTTGGTAAATGAGTAAGTTGCTAGCGTTCTTAATAATTTTATATCCGGGTGTAGCGCAGTTGGTAGCGCGCTTGCTTTTGGGAGAATATGCCCAGGCCCCCCACAACTTCATATCCGGGTGTAGCGCAGTTGGTAGCGCGCCTGCTTTGGGAGCAGGATGCCGCAGGTTCGAATCCTGTCACTCGGACCAACTTTCTTTGAAAAACCGCCGTTTTAGGCGGTTTTTCTGCGTTATAAGTTCGTTTTTTCGTTTTTGCTTGACCACAGTTTCGGGCAAAAAATCTGGGTCAAGCAGCGAAAAATCATTAACGGCGGTGAGTAAGACTCGCCGCCGAAACTCGTTTTGACCCAAAATGTGACCCAAACAGGCTGTTATTCCATAATCAAGAAACCACAGGTTCGAATTGTTGCTGTAAGTGCAGATTGAAAAAAACGTCGAAATGGAGTATAATTGATTAACGGTAGGCCTTGCGCCTGCAAGATCAGCCGTACGGAGTTTCCGTGCGGCTATTTCTATTACATCTAATCGGGGAGGTACAACACAGATGGCAGAACCGAAGAAATATATTTTCGAAAAGCTTACACCTGTTAATGATACAGATATCAGCGTCTATGAATCAGCCATAGATTTTGTTTTTGAAAATGATGATGTAAAGAATATCGCCATTTCTGGTGCCTACGGTGCGGGAAAGAGCAGCGTGCTTGCTTCCTATAAAGCAAAGCATTCCACCGAGAAGTTTTTGCATATTTCTTTGGCTCATTTTCAGGATAGTGATAACAAAGACGATTCTGATAGTGTCACCATTTAAAGACTCCATTCTTGAGGGTAAAATTCTGAATCAGCTCATTCATCAGATACCTGCCGAACGAATCCCTCAAACTAATTTTAGGGTTAAAAAGTCTACAGGTAAGCACACCATTTGGGGATATACCGCTGCGATCGCCCTTTTCTTATTAACATTACTTCACATTCTGTTTTTTGATAATTGGTCGAGCTTTATCGCCACTCTTCCCGCCGGAAAAATTCAACAGTTTTTAAGCCTGACCGTGGCTCCTTCCGCTCTTCTCATCAGCGGTGTCGCTTGCTTCGTCATGTTTTTATTCTTCTGTTTCCAAATTCTTTTGACTCAAAAGAACAAAAACATCTTCAAAAAGTTTAACTTTCAAGGAAATGAAATCGAGATTTTCGAAGAAAGCGATGATTCATTCTTTGACAAATATCTCAACGAAGTGTTGTATCTCTTTGAAAATGTTGATGCAGATGTAATTGTATTTGAAGATATGGACCGTTTCGATGCAAGTCGAATTTTTGAGAGATTGCGTGAAATTAACACACTTTCTAATCTTCAAAGAAAGAAAGATAAGAAGTCTGTTCTCCGTTTCTTTTATTTGCTTCGTGATGATATTTTTGTGTCTAAAGATCGCACGAAGTTCTTTGACTGCATCATTCCAGTCGTACCTGTTGTAGACAGTTCCAATTCCTACGATCAGTTTATTGCCCATCTCAAAAAGAACGATCTGTTCTCAAAGTTCAGCGAAGGTTTCCTGCAGGGAATATCTTTGTATGTGGATGACATGCGACTGCTCAAAAATATCTGCAATGAGTTTCTGATCTATTACAACAGGCTGAATACTACCGAACTGGATTACAACAAAATGTTTGCGTTGATCACATATAAGAATCTTTTCCCTCGAGATTTTAGTGACTTGCAGCTAAACAAGGGCTTTGTGTATGCGCTTTTCGATAACAAAGGATCTTTTATCCTTGAAACATGTTCAGCGCTTCAGTCGAAAATCTGTGCTCTGAAGCAGCGTATTTCGGATGCAAATACTGAGTTTCTTACGTCTCAAAGCGAATTAGATACCATCTTCAATCCGAAAAAGAATCGATATCCATATACTTTAAGTACAGCGGATCAGGCTGATTATAACAGAAGATTGCAGGCAATTACGGATAAAAAAGAAAACAATATTCAGATACTTGAAAGTGAGCTTGATGCAGCCGAAAAAGAACTTCAGAAAGCTGAATGTTCTTCTCTTGCCTCCATTATCACCAGAGAAAACATTGATAAAATATTCAGCTTGACAGTTACTATATCGAGCGTTTGGCCACACCTTTGAATGTGCTATCCTCCGTAACAGATCATTCTATTTGGGCATCGCTACTTGGTACAGATATTCTTATGCGCTCCGAACGGAATGTGCTGGATTATTTCTGTGTTGCAGATGAACTCGACGCCGGGCTTATCAAATTCATCAATAGCGCCGATCATCTTTTAGACTTTTCGTCTGCTAATATTTCACTTACAGAAGACCAGCGTATTTCTTTGTTCACCAAAGCTATAGTTTGCAACGAAATTCTTGATGCCCAGTATGCCAGCATACTCAATTCCCTTCATCGTTACTATGAGACTTTTAATATCCCCAACATCCAAGAGTCTAAAGTTAATATTCTTGTGCGTGATAATATAATTCGGATGAACCCAGACACTCTAAAATATATTCGTACCGAATATCCTACCGTTATCTCCTTCTTTATCAAGCACAACATTGATGAATACGAGAGTATGATGAGCTCTGATTTGTTTGTTCAATCTGAACTTTTGGAGATACTATCGTGGGACATCCCTGATGCTATCAAGCTTAAACTTCTGGAGTATTCCAACGACGAAATCTCGATAGTCGGGAAGAACTATTCGGCACAGGTTTGTGTATACATACTTACACATAATTTACTGGAAACAGATTTGAGCGTTCTTTATAAGTCCTATAACAATTATGAGGGCGAAATTCAGGATGTACTTTTCAAACATTCAAAAGCAAACATCGAGGAAATTATCCTGGATCCTCAGTCTGTAACAGAATCGCTAAAAGAAAGAATTCTTATGGATTCTGATGTACCTTACGATGATCGGGTAAGACTCTTTGTGGCCATGTTCCCGTACATAGGACAAGTTGAGGTATGTAAGTACCTATCTACTCTCAACCTGTCTGAGTATGCCAAGATATTTGATTCTCATAGCAAGCCCAAATTTGAGATGAATCAGCAAAACGAAAGCATACTTGATGCGTTTAAGAAAAAAGGCTGGATATTCGAATATATTGAAGATGAGTCTCGTCCTGATTTTTATAAGATACGCAGAAGAGAACCTCGAAAAATCGAAATTGATTAAATATTGGAGCGGCTTATCTGCAGATAAGCCGCTCCAAACTGTTTACCCAACCATCTCGAACGGTATGACCTTGCAGCGATTTTCCTGCGGCGGTTCCGGCGGAGTCGGCATCGGATCCATGGGCATGGCTTCGTCCATGAAGCTGCCCATCTTTTCGGCGGCACTGCGCTGCATCTCCGAGGTCACGTGCGTATACGTATCCAGCGTGAAGCCAGCGCTATAGTGTCCAAGCATACTGGAAACGGTCTTCACATCGACACCGTTGTTCAGTGCCAGCGTTGCGAACGTATGTCTGAGATCATGGAAGCGCACATGCTCATCGATCCCCGCCGCTTTCAGGATCTTCTTATGGATCCTGGCGACAGATTCCGGACTCCACATATCGCCTGTCCTGGGCGACGGGAACAGATAGGGACTGTCGGGATGATTTTTCCTGTCTTCCACCAGCAGATCCACCGCCTGTTGCGGAATGACTACCGTGCGCACGGAGTTCTTTGTTTTGGGCAGCGTCGCCACCAGTTCTCCATCGATGCGATCCACCGTTTTGTTGACACTGATGGTGCGCTTTTCAATGTTCAGGTCTGTCCACAGCAGCGCCATCAGTTCCCCTCGGCGCAGACCGCTGGTCAGTTCCAGATAGAATATCGGCAGCACACCGAAGTCCTTGGCACATTCCAGGTAGGCACCGACTTTCTCCGGCGGCAGGATCTGCATCTCCTTCTTCTCCAGCTTCGGGATACGGCAGTTGTCACAGGGATTATGGTTGATGATACGCTCATCCACCGCCTGCTGGAGCGCCTGGCGCAGCACCATGTGCATTCCTCGCACCGTCCGGTTAGCCAGCGGCTCCTTCTGATCCTTGCCCCAACGATCGACTCTGCCGCTCTCCTTGCTCCGGTTATAGAACTGCTGAATGTGGATGGAGGTCAGCTTTTTCAGCTTGATCCAGCCGATGTTCGGTTCAATATGATTGCGGATGTAGTTATCGTAGTTGTGCCGTGTGCTGTTTCGCAGACTGGGCTTGGAATAGGTTTCATACCACAGCCACATCCATTCTCCCACCGTGTAGTCACCGTTGTGGTTGATGGCGGGGCCGCGGTTTTCATTGATAGCCTTTTGCAGCTTTTGCCGCGCCTCTGCCTGGGTCTTGCCGAACACGCTTTTGACGATTCCCTTTCCCGTGAGCGGATCATGTCCTGCTGTGTAGCGGCCTTCCCAGCGACCGTCCGCACGCTTGCGAAGGCTTCCTTCACCGTTTGCTCGTCGTTTTGCCATGTATTACACCTCCTTGGTAACACGAACATATACCATAAAGTCAGAGGAAAAGCTATTGAAAGATTTAGATTTTTCCATCGCATTTATCCTCCAGCCACTTGATAAATTTATCCCTGTGAACGATGGTTCGGTTGCCCAGCTTGAATGCCGGGAAACCATCGCTTCGGGTCAGCTCATAAGCACCTGCCAGAGAGATGCCCAACACATCGCTCACCTCTTTTGCGGTAAGCGTCAGAGGCAGCTCGTCGAATGATTTGTAGGTTCTGTTATCCATAATGTTGTCCTTTCTCCTTCCCGCGGGAAGGGTTTTAAATTGTTGATCTTCGTCTTGTTGATACATTTCCCCTCCACTTGTTGGAGAGGGAGTGCTCCGGGTTTACCAGCTCATAGTCATACCGTAGTCGGGATGATCGTCCGGCTTATGACCCAAGGCAATGCGCTTTTCTTGAAGTCGCTTTAGCCGTTTGCGGTCGATATGGCCATCGTTCGGACTACTTTTAGGCAGAGAGTTGTTCTGAAAGATACGGCTCATATGGTGAAGCAGTCTGCTGGCGGAGAGCATCACATTGGGCGGCTGCAGAGTATCCTGTCGGTGCACGAAGAATTGTGCGTATTCATGCTCCTGGCCAGCGGCGCGCCCCATCCAGTACATAGCAGTGTCTTTATCGTACCGAACGTCCTCACCAGTGAGACACAGCTTGCCCAGGGTGTATTGCGCAAACCGGTTTCCATCCTCGGCTGACTGCTGCAAATATTTCAGAGCCATTCCCACATCTTTCAGCGTATTCTTACCGCTGAGATACTCCTTGCCAAGACGATAGGCGGCGTAGCCATCATCGGCGTCTGCACACTTTTTCATCCAGTACATACCACGCTGCGCATCGTGAACCTCCGGGTCATCGCTGAGGTACAGTTTCGCCACCATATACTGGGCAGCGAAGTTGCCCTGCATGGCGGCATCCTCAAACCATTCAGCGGCACCTTCCATGCTCGGCGGTGCCAGCCTTCCTTCCAGCCAAAGCTTGCCCATGAAATACTGCGCGTGCATATCACCGTCCTCCGCAAGTGCCTCCATGCTTTTCAGCGCCTCATCGATCTCCTCGGCGGAGCTTTCTTCGTCGTAGACGATCTCACGCAGATCCCAGAACTTTACGGAGCAGTACGGATCCTCCTTCGGCTCGTCCTCATCATCGATGCCTCGATCCTCGAAGGTGAACTCTCCCATACGGATGTGCTCGGCCTCCTGAATGACTGCGTTCTTGATGCCGCGAAAGTCTTTCTGCTGTGACAGTGGAAGCCGCTCCCGAGGCTGATCATTGTAGTAACTGTCCACCTTACCTTGCAGCTCCATCCAGCGTTTGTAGCACTCGCTGACCAAAGGTAGCCGCTCCATTTGATCTACGATTTGATTCACGGTGTCCTTAACAGACTTCGGCAAATATCCATACTGCTTTTTGCCGGTGACGGTTTCCAGCTGCATCGACAGCTTTTGCATGAGCCTTTCCGCTTCCGGGTGATTGCAGATGCCCACACGCATTTCCTTTATCAGCTCAGCCATGGCACTGCGCGCTTCCTGCACCAGCTCATCACGGGAGACGGTCTTCTGTTCGTAGAGATGGAGCATCTCCTGCTTGAAAATATCATTGGTGAGCTTAGAGCGAATGGTTTGGATGCCGTCCTGATTGAGCCATCCCTCACCGGACTTGGACGACCACGCCATCATGTGCACATGGGGATGATCGCCCTCATCGTGGAAGGCGGCATACCACCGGAAGTGTTCCGGCGGTATGCTCATTGCTTTCGCGATCTCGTTGCGGTGCATACGTAAAAGACCACGCCATGCATTGGCGTGGTCGTAACCCAGACGCGCGGCATCCTCCTGCTTGAGAGAGATGATGTGCGTCCACACATTTCCCTTGTAGCTGTCTAACTCCGTCATCGTCTTTTGTAGGTCAACTGTTTCGCCCTCACCGAACAGACCGTGCGAGCCGAGACGCTCAACGCGAGGACGAGTGGCGATGTACTTCATGTACACCTCTGAGCGCGCAGCCTTGCTCCAGTTGCACTCCAGTGCAGTTGTGATCAGTGCGGAGGCGTGCGCTTTGGTCGGCGCTGCAATCCAGTCGGCGTACTCCAGCAGTTCCTTCGTATCAGGAAAGTCATGGAGCAAATGCTGGATGAGTTGAGTCTGCCGCTTGGTGGGAGGGCGATCATCTGCGATCAGCTCCACTCGCTCCCGCGTTGCGATGTAGCGCATGTAACCGCCGATGCTCCCATCACCGCCGCACTTGATGTACGGACTTTTTAAGATCAGCTTAGGCATCAGCTATCACCCGCGGTTCTGACGATGTCCTCGAAGCGGAGCTGACCGTTGGTGCGCTTTACGTTGGTGACACTTTTGCCACGGCGCTCGCGCATATATTCCTCGCTGAGACTCACGCAGTCTGCGATGATACCCAGGCCCATATCCATCTCCACCGCCAGTTTGTAGAGGATGGCGGCGATACGATTTTCGAACACATCCAACCGACCATCAATGCAGGAGCGCACCGCGTCAGGCAACAGTGCTCCTGCGTTTTGCGTTTTCTGATAGGCCAGATAAAATGCGATAGCATTTTCAATGAAGCCAGTCATGCTGGAGCTGCCATCGCTCTTATAATTGCGCTCCAGCTCGGCTTTCATCTCCTGGGTGAGGTATAAGGGGAACTTCTCTTTTTTGCTCATAAAAATCTCCATTTCCGGGGCTTGACCCCTGTCAAAGTGTTGTGATTACTGGCTTTTTAGCCGTTTGACCTCAAACCGTGGTTTTCGCCGTTGATTTGACCCCATGGCTTGAGGCTTGAAACTGCCCGCACTGCGGGCAGAAGTGGGTGGAGCGGCGGCTGGTGTGACGTCGCTCCTTTATCCTGCTTTTTCTTTCGTGCCGTCAATTTCGTCCAAACAGGCCAAAATCGTTCCTGCAAAGGCACCGGATGAGCCGTACATGCGACCGGCTTCCTCCGCACCAAACTTCATCACAAGCCGGAACACTGTGTCGGTGAACTTACGCCGATACGCTTCGATGAGCAGTCTTGCGCAGCGATGCTCCATCTCTGTCAGCCCTTTGAGTTCACCGGTAATGTGCAGATGCAGTACATCGCCGCGCGTGAGAGACACGCCAAGCTCGCTCTCACTATCCGCACTGACTCTTTGCTGAATGTAACCTGTGCGCTTGGCGACCATCATCCCATCGGTGTCAATGGCATACTCGACCAGCTTTTTGATCATGCAGTCACCTCCTCTCCGTTGGCATCCACGTACTTCGGCACTTCCTCCTTCGGCTTGGACAGCGAAGGCAGGTCATGAAGGAAGTAGGTGTTGTTTGTCTGACGATTGCGTCCGTAGTACTTCTGGAAGGTTTCCACCCGTGAGAGAAACCCACGCCGTTCCAACTCGTCAATAGCTTTGCGCGCGGTGTTGATCGAGCAGCCGCAGTTTGCCGCGATGGTTTTCATCGACGGCCAGCATCTGGTCTTGTTGCCGGTACAGCACTTGAGATAACAGTAGACTGTGAACTCGACAGGCTTCAGACCGTAGCAGAAGAGCGCATTGCTCACCTTGAAGAACTTCTCACCTAAAATTTGCATTTGATTTTCTCCTTTCGTTTTTGGAATTTTAGAGGAAGAAAAAAGCTCCCGAAGAATTTTCGGGAGCAGGGTCTATATTGCAAATTTTAGATTTTCTGCTATGATATACTCACGGAGGTGAGGACTGTGGAGCAAATCAAGTATGAGATCTTTGAACTTTCTGCCAGAGCTGTGATCGGCTACGGAAAACAGAGAGACGGAAAATATATTTTTGAGCTTGACCGAGCTGCAACCGCCAAGTGCAAAAATCCCGGTGCGTCACACGAGCAGAGCAGCAACGCCTTGTTCTATCAGATCCTGTGCCATCTCTGGGGAGTGAAGGCGGAGGAAGCATCTCGGAACTTTTTCTCTCTGGCTGACGCAATTTTCTATATGGACTTCTCCGGCATCTTTGATGTGCGCGGCAATAGCGAACGCCAACGCAGGCGCAAGGAGAAGGCGCGGGATATGTTCCGTCCCGACGGCATCACGCTGGATCTCGGCAAGGGCGCACATCGCTACGTCGCCTTTGAGCGAAGCGGCAACATGAGCCGTCAGGGAAAGCTGTCTTTTATTCGCGCCGACCTTTATGAGCCGGTGCGTCAGCGCATCATGTTGGATATGCGTATCGGCCAGTGTCAGCTCAGTAAGCTCTATGCGTACAATGGCCTGATGCTTTCCACCGGCGCGCGCATCGACGATATTGACATCGACGTGCCTGGCACCGTGATCGTCATAGACAATCTGGTACGCACAGTGAATAACGTCAACGTCATCTCCGTTGAGGATGACGGCACACAGAACAGCACTCGCAAATATGAACGAGTGGAAAAACGCGCGGACATCAAAATCACCTGCTTCGATGGCGAGGGACTGATCTCTCCCGACTACGCCAAGCTGATAGACCGGAAGCTCTGCGGCAAAAAGCTGCACACCTCCTTCCAGATCCGCATGCCTTTTGTCAAGGGAATGCTCCATGAGGTCGACTTCAAAGACTTTCTGCAAAGTGCCGGGACAAACACTATCACAGATATCTGGGGTGTGAAGTATCCGGTGAAGGATGTGAAGATCATCCTCACCAAGAGTATGTTCAAAGGATACGGCTGGCTGAACGAGAGCG
>UMKW01036066.1_pt1 | contig 10808 bp, 10 predicted proteins | sample 1966391 | NCBI WGS metagenome assembly UMKW01 (sample SAMEA4836183, study PRJEB28245) | human gut metagenome | biome: gut microbiome; material: fecal sample | place: Denmark | collected 2008
CTCTTCCTGCTTTCAGTTCAAAGGAAATAACCCCACAGGTGCCCTTTGGCATATACTTCTGAGCCAGGTCATAATATTTATCCCCGGGCAGTCCCGGATAATTTACCTTTCCTACAAGAGGATGTGCCTCCAGATATTCCGCTACCTTCTGGGCATTATAGCAGTGTCTCTCTACTCTCAGCACCAGAGATTCCAGACCCAGGTTCAGGATAAAACTGTTCATAGGAGAAGGTATGGAACCTAAATCTCTCATAAGCTGGGCGTTGATCTTGGTGATATACGCAGCTTTTCCAAACTGTTTTGTATAGACAACGCCGTGATAAGATTCATCTGGCTGCGTCAGACCCGGGAATTTCTCTGCATGTGCTTCCCAGTCAAAGTTTCCGCTGTCTACGATAGCGCCTCCCACCTGGGCCGCATGTCCGTCCATATATTTTGTAGTAGAGTGGGTAACAATATCCGCTCCCCATTTAAATGGCTGACAGTTTACCGGAGTGGCAAACGTATTATCCACAATAAGAGGTACCCCATGACTGTGGGCCAGATCCGCCATCTTTTCAATATCCAGTACCACCAGAGCCGGATTTGCGATGGTCTCAGCGATCACTGCCTTTGTATTCGGACGGAAAGCCTTATCCAGCTCTTCCTTAGGCGCATCTACGTCAATAAAAGTACAGTCGATCCCCATTTTCTTTGCAGTAACTCCCAGTACATTTAAAGTACCGCCGTAAATTGCAGAAGCACAGATCACATGGTCCCCTGCCTCGCAGATATTAAACACGGCATAAAAGTTGGCAGCCTGTCCGGAAGAAGTAAGGACCGCTGCGACGCCCCCTTCCAAATCCGCGATCTTAGCCGCAACCATATCATTGGTAGGATTCTGGCATCTTGTATAGAAATATCCATTGTCCTTCAGATCGAAAAGACGTCCCATTTCCTCTGTGGTGTCATATTTAAATGTAGTGCTCTGAATGATCGGCATCATTCTGGGCTCGCCTTTTTTAGGCTGCCAGCCGGACTGGATACATTTTGTTTCAATATGATATTCCTTGCTCATTTCGTTCCTCTCCATTCTGTATATATTCTGAAAACCATTTTACCACTTTTTTATCTCCAGGGATACCTGAAAATCATATGATCTTTAAATTCTTTTTCCACATCTGACGAAAAAATCCCGGGAGTTTTCCACATCTGTCTCTTTTTTTCTTTTCCTATTTATGTTACTCTTAAAAAAACGAGAATCGAGGAAAACGCAATGAAAGAAAAAATATACACCATACCTTTAATGGACGCTTTTAAAGCGGAAGACGAATGCCCTTTCTGCTTTATTGAACGAAATCTGGAACAGCACGCCATGGACTTTGTACTGGGTTCAGGGGCCTCTTATATGGAAGACGACGTCCGGGCGGAAACAGATAAAATGGGCTTTTGCCGGGAACATTATAAAAAAATGTTCGACTATGGAAACCGCCTTGGCTGCGGCCTGATCCTGACCACCCATTTCAAAAAGAAAAATGAAGAACTGAAACAGCAGTTGAAAATGTTTTCTCCCGGAAAGGCCTCTGTCCTGGGACATTTCAAAAAAGCAAAGATCGACACAGACAATCCTAAAACAACCATCGGAAGCTGGGTAAAAGAACAGGAGCATTCCTGCTATATCTGCGACTATTACAGAAACACCTACAACCGCTACCTGGATACCTTCTTTGAGTTATACAGAAAAAATCCGGAATTCAAAGACCTCTTTAAAAACAGCAAAGGATTCTGCCTGCCCCATTTCGCCGATCTGGTAGAAACAGCAGAAGTTCTTCTTTCCGATAAAGAAAAGAAAGACTTCTATGACACCCTGTTTCCTCTGATGACAGAAAATCTCCAGAGAGTTACGGACGACCTGGAATGGTTCTGCGACAAATTTGATTACAAAAACAAAGACGCAGACTGGAAAAATTCCAGAGACGCGATCCAGAGAGGTATGCAGAAAGCTGCCGGAAGCTATCCTGCCGATCCTCCGTATAAGGCAGAAAAATAAGAAATTAAAAAGGAAAACTAAAAAAAATATAAATCAAAAAATCCATTTTTTATTTTTCTTTTAGCCTTTTGTCACAAAATATCCTTATTTTCCCTGTATATTCATACTTGTAAAAGCCAATAAGACTTTTTCAAAATCTTTTTCTTTTCATATACTGACATAGGAAATGTCAGTTACTCCTTCTTTTTTATGATTATAAGACAAGAGCAGGAATCAGCCCCCTCAGATTCCTGCTCTTGTTGCGTTATCCGATTTTTATTATTTTTCTCCTGTATCCGCTTATCCTGCTTCCCCCGGATTCAAAACAAATTCTGTCAAAATTTTGTAATTTTTAGTAATTTCACATTTCTTTTATTTTTTCATCACAGAATCATCACATTTTCCCGTTATATTATTACTTGTAAAAGCCGATAAGACTTTTTCAAAAATCTTTTTCTTTTTCATATGCCGGTATTAATTTTAACCGGCTCTCCTTCTTTTTAATATTTTACAATATTAAAAAAAAGAAACCAGGATCAACCTTCCCCCCTCATTGATCCTGGTTTCTTTTTTCTTTTAAAATCTCACATGTTTCCGGATGATATCCAGAGACCAGCGGATATGTCTTTTTAAATGTTCTTTGAAGGTTTCCACATCTCTTTTCTCCATATACTGCAGCAAATCTAAATGCTGATTCGTACTTTCTTCCAAGTCTAGTGAGACTTTGTAAGACATGATTCTATATCTATCTACATTAAAATAAATTCTTTCCATAAGCATTTTCACATACTCATTATCGGACTTTCTTACGATTAAGTCATGGATCTGTCCATCAATAGAAGTAAATTCTTTCTTTTCTATTTTTTCACCGCTGTGATACCTGTCCAGGAGATTCTTAAAATTTTCTCTGACTTCCTTTATCTCCTGCTCTGTGATATTTTTTATAGCAGTCTCAGAAGCTATAAGTTCCATAGCTTCCCTGACCTCAAAAATATCTTCTATATCTTTCAGCGTAAGCATTTTTACAATCGTCCCAATCCCCTGACGTGAAACCAGGATTCCCTCTGCTTCCAGTCTCCGTATAGCCTCTCTTACTGGTGTGCGGCTCATATTCATGTATTCTGCCAACTGATTTTCACTGACAATCTCTCCCGGACCGATATCTTCATTTAAAATCAGTTCTTTGATCTTTTCATATGCCACATCTGTAAAACTTTTTTTCTTTGTTTTAAATAAATTACTAAATTCACCCACTTTACTTTACCTCAATTACTATATTGGTTTAAGTATAATACAAAAGTTGTTTTTATGGCAACAAAATCAAAAAAGAAAAAGCATTTGCTTTTTGACAGGCAAATGCTTTTTCTTCAGATTCTCGTAGGAATCTTTTATATAAAGAGGGTTGTAAAATAAGGAACATATGTAATTAAAAGTAATACGATCAGCAATCCTATTAAAGGCTTGATAATGTTTTTGGTCAAATCCTCTATGGATACTTTTGATATGGAACTGGCTACAAACAGATTAATTCCATAAGGAGGCGAACAGAATCCGATCGCAAGATTCATCGTCAGCATAATACCAAAAGTTACCGGACTCATACCAAATGCAGTACATATTGGCAGTAAGATAGGCGTCAAAATAATAGTAGCCGGAATATTATCCACAAACATACCAACAACTAAAAGGAACAGGTTGATGATCAATAAAATCAAAAACTTATTATCCGTAATACTTGTAATACTGTTTGCTATCATATTCGGTATTTGAGCCATTGTCAGGAATGCGGCGAATACTGTAGAAAATCCCACCATAAAAGTAGTCGCTCCATTTACTACCACAGCATCCTTAAAGGATTTATACCCGCCTTTAAAATCTAATTCCTTATACACAAAGGCGCCTATGATAAAGGAATATACAACAGAAACTACTGCCGCTTCCGTAGGGGTGAACAATCCTGAATAAATTCCTCCCAGGATAATAACCGGAGATAAAATCGCCCATATCGCATCTTTGAAAGATTTTCCTATTTCTTTTAGGGTAGATCTTTTCCCTTTTCCTCTGTATCCATTCTTTTTTGAGACCAGATAGCATACAATGATCAATGCAAGTCCCATCATAATTCCTGGAAGAAATCCGGCCGTAAATAAATCTGTAACAGAGGTTCCAGACACCACTCCGTAGATTACGAAAGGTATGCTTGGCGGAATAATGACCCCTATAGTCCCCGCTGCCGCCGTAAGCGCAGCGCTGAATTTTTTGTCATATCCATGATCTACCATTTCCGGTATCATAAAAGCTCCGACTGCAGATACAGTCGCTACTGCGGATCCTGATATAGCGGCAAAAAACATACAAACCACTACTGTAACAATCCCCAGGCCGCCGGTTACATGTCCAATAAGCGAATCAAAAAAATTTACAAGCCGTTTCGCAATGCCTCCGCTGCTCATCAGATTACCTGCCAGCATAAAAAACGGTATTGCAAGAAGTGGAAAGGAATCGACTCCCGTTATCGATTTCTGCGCAATAATTTCAAGAGGAATATCGGAAAAGAAATAAATTCCTATTAAGCTGGATATTCCGATGGCATATCCAATGGGAACACTGAGTAACAATAAAATAATAAACGAACCAAATAATACTACTGCGCTCATGATTTTCCACCTCCATTTTCTTCTTCATCTCTTATTTTTTCAATTTCTGTCGCTTTTCCTAAAATGTGATATATATCATTTTTCAATCTCGGAATCAATCTCAGGCATACTAGAGCTGAAGAGATAGGAAGTACAATATATATTACCGCCATGGGAACGCCAAGCCCGGAAGACGTCGTATTTCTGGAAATGATAGAGTTCACTAAACTGGCGCCGTTGAAAATAAGGAAGAAACAAAACAAGAACCAAACAAGATCTGTGAAAGTTTTAATACATGCCTGCGCTCTTTTATTCTTCACCATATTGTAAACCAGCGTTACATTGATATGTTCGTCTTCTTTCAGAGCAATACTTGCCCCCAGCCATATTTGCCAGATAAAAATATATCTTGAAAGTTCTTCTGACCATGAAAGAGAATTATGGAAAACTGTACGCATGATTACTTGAAAAAATACCAGAAGCACACTGAAAACCAGACTTCCCAGAAGAAGGTATTCTTCCAGATGATTATATACAAAAGCTATTTTACTCAGGAAATTTTTATTCTTCAAAAGTAATCCCCCCTTACTGTTCATACTTTTCAGCAGTTTCAAAGATTTCTTCGCCAAACTTTTCTCTGTATTTTTCATACATAGGTTCCAGAGCCTGACGGAATTCGGCTTTCTGTTCATCCGTCAGTTTGTTAACTGTCATCCCTTCCTCTTCCAGTTTGTCGATATAAATCTCCGTATCATCCAATTCCATTTTTCTTTGCTGCGCAATAAATTCAGCGGCTGCCTCATCTATGATTGTTTGCTGTTCTTGTGTCAGACTATCATAGAAGTCTTTGTTCATAATAAATCCTAAAAAGTTATTTACATGTTCTGTGAGACTTAAATATTCCTGAACTTCCTGAAATTTACTTGCGTATATCAAAGAAGGGGGATTTTCTTCTCCATCAACTGTATGCTGCTGAAGACCGGTAAAAAGTTCATTGAAACTCATAGGTGTAGCGCTTGCTCCTAATGTTTCAAAAAAGTCTATAAACACTTCATTTTCCATAACTCTCATTTTTAGACCTTTTAAATCGTCCGGTGTCTCAATGGGATGGGCGCTGTTCGTCATACTTCTCAATCCATTGTAAGAATATCCCAAACAATGTATTCCCACGTCTTCCAGTTTTTCATTAAAGTATGCTCCCATATCTCCATCCATGGCTGCAAAGGCATTTTCCGGACTGCTGAACAAATACGGCATATCCATAATTCCAAAATCATCCGAATAACTGACCAATACAGACGTGGAAGGAAGAGCAGCCTCTAAGGTTCCCATAGCGACAGATTCTGTCAGTTCCGCGTCTCCGCCTAAAACACTGTTTGGATAAATCTGTACCGAAATGCTTCCATTTGATTTTTCTTCCACAGTATCTTTAAAGTATTTTACTAAAGCTTGATGTGTTGAACGGTCTTCCGCTTCCACATGTCCTATATTGATTGTTACTGCATTATTGTCAGAATGTCCTCCGTTTCCTATGTTTCTTCCACATCCGGTTATACCAAACAGCATTGTCGCAGTCATTCCTGCCGCTATAAGTCTTCCAAATTTCATCTGTACTCCTCCTTTATGCTGTAACTACAATATTTCTATCACCTGATGATCCGCATCGATACGGATCATATCGCCATCCTTTACCTCCTTATAAAATTCAGGATCTACTTTGTCTACCATTGGAACCTCCATAATAATTGCGCTGGAGACCAATACAGTTTCCGGATACTGAATCACCATAGCGGCAGGCATATTATGTCTCATTTTTAACTGATAAAGTCCATCTGCCTGTACTACAGAACTTCCCTTTCCCCCAGGAAAAATCAGAACTTTATTTGCAACACTTTTTCCTTCCAGATCATGCGCATTTTCAATAACGACTCCTGTTTCCGGATTGATCAGATAAAACATAATATTATCTTTTGATATAACTGCCTGTGCTTCTACACAGCCTTCTGAAATTTTATGACATTTGAATTTTTTACCCATTTACTTTACCTCCCCTGTCAGTGCGGCCTCAATACATGTATCCAAATCCCTGATTACAAAATGAATTCCTCTTCTCTGTGGATAATAAGCGCATTTCGGCGATTCTGTAATACCGATTTTTCCTTCCAGATGTCTCCAGCATGGCTGGTCAGGACATGAGTCAGGTACCACAAATCCTCCTGCCTTACTTATAATTTCGTCAAGTCCCATACGAACTGCCATTTCTTTTACATGACTGGATACCAATATCCACATTTCCTTCTTTAATTTCTTTCCTTCCAGTTTCTCCGCAATATACTGGACTTCTTTTAATGTAAAATGAGGACATCCAAACATTGCAAAATCAATTTCTCTGTTTCCTTCTAAGGATATTTCCTTCAGGATGGCTTCCTTATCTTCATTTGTGAGGACAACTTTTCTTTTTGGTTCTTTTCCTCCAAAAGCAGTCTCCATATCTGGAGCTTCCGGAGTTACTCCAAGAATATGATACATACCATAGGCCCCCGAAGTATTTAACTGAGCTCCAAGGTTTCTCAGACCTTCTTTTGTAATTGTTTCTTTAGGAAATCCTGTAAATACAGGAATACCCTCTCCGATTTTCTTACCCAGCATACCGATGATATGATAGTCATATGGCGTTTTTATATCTGCCTGAACTTCTACTAAAATGTCTCCCTTTCTATTCTCATCTAATAACAATCCGTATTCAGGAACATAGCCTGTAATTGCAGCACATAAAGCGCTATTGGCTCCTTCCCTGTTCGTCCTTGCTCCCCATACCGCATTTGCGTAAGGTGTGGCGCTTGATTCAGAAAAAGCAATCACCTCTTTAAAATTTGGTACATTAGTATCAATATATGGAGTACAATTATAAGTAAGCTGGGCTCCTATTGCCTTATATGCATTATGCGTTCTCTGCATCAGATCTGCAAATTCCGGAGCCACCATATCTCTTTTTTTAAAAAAATCCAGGCAAAATCCAGGATTTACAGTAGGAGTTACTCTACATTTTGCTCCTTCACTTAAAAGCTTCTCACAAAACCAGAGATCTGCTTCCTGATTGGAAAGCGCCACATGGGCCCTCGTAATAGGAACCATCCTTTCAGCATCAAAGGATTCTCCAATTGCTACCTGGATTTTCATCGCATAAGCAGTTCCTTTTCCATATTTGCCATCCAGCATATCCTTTTGTTCCTGTGTCAGTTTCATAAACTTTTTTCCTCCTTTTCAATTTTTATTTTTGGATTATTTTTTATATCCTCAATTACTGACTGTGAGACCCATATATGGTCCAGACTGAGAGTATTTCGAATCTCAACAATCTTTAATTTTTCTCGATCTACTCCTCGAATACACTTTGCCGCTACCCTTATTGCCTCGTTTTTATCAGAAGCGATAATTGGTATTTTTGCGTCTTCTATGCATTTGCATGCTATAGCATTGGCATACATCGATTCATAATCTAATTTTTCAAAGACTTTTCTGGTAGTAACATCAAACAGCCCCATTCCTATACCGTTTCCATGAGAACCTGGCGTAATATCCAGTAAAACCATTCTTTTTATCTTAGGTACCGGAAGAGAAAATTCATGGAGTACAGAACTAATACCGATGATATTTGGATCATATCCTGCACCCGAAATATCTTTACCTATTTCATCCATAACAAGGATATCTATATCCGGCACCATTAATACAGGCATATTCTTCTTCGCTACTTCCACAAGCTCTTTTTCTCTTTCTATCAGCTGTTCAGAAGGAATCGCTTCAATATGGAAGGTTTTATCATAAGCATTTTCTATAATACCCAGACCAAAAACCACCGGATATCTTTTCAAAATAACCTTTGCAGCATTCTCTATAATATCTGCAAAAACCTCCGGATTCTCCTCATGTATGGAAGAACAGCCTTTCTGATTTCCCAGTCCAATTACAAGCATCTTACAAAGACCGCTTTGAAGAGCTCCCGTAAAGTCTGTATGAAGCTTTATACGGTTAACAGGAATAATCGCATCTGCACTTGCAGCTGCTTTGTCAAAGTAAATTTTCTGTCCTCCTGGCAGTTCTCCTGCTGTTTCCACGTCCACAGTAGTAATAACAGGTATTCCCATAGCTTCTTCTGTAATTCCGTATCCTGCAAGAACTTCTTTTTGCCCTTCTTCTGTACCGCCTCCATGACTCCCCATTCCAGAAACAATGTAAGGTCTTGCTTCTTGACGCTTCAAAAAATCTATAAGTGTTTTTAGAATATCTCTAAGATTACTTATTCCCCTGCTGCCTATCGCAATTGCCACTCGATCTCCCTTGTGAATTTTTTCAGAAATTTCTTTTTTCTCCAATTCACGCTTTGTTTCTGACACCACATCTTCTATTTTGCTATCATCAAAAATCTGTTGAACTTTTGTCAATTTCGGAAGGGGATACTCATAATCCTCCTTTAGCAGAATAGGCATTTTTCATTCCTCCTTTCCTAACTTCATTTTCTTTATACATATATTATACAAGTTGTATACATATAGTCAATATATTATTTTATTTCCAACAAAAATATCAATATTACTATTCTTTTTTTGTCTATATTTACTATATATAATTCTAAAAAAGGAGACATTCCTAAGAATGCCTCCTTTGACTAAAACATATCTGTATTTAACTTGTATACATATTATATATAACACATTTTTTATTTTGTCAACTGTTTATTTTCCAAACTTAGATAATTTTATAAATATCCACTCCTGCTTTCTCATCAAAATATTCCTTTAATTTAAAAAAGGCCTTCCATTTATCAACAGTAAACTCATTAAATCCTCTTCTCATTACCACATCAACCAGTCTTTTCTCCAGAAAAGTAGGCCCATCCGGAAAGGACAGTGCATCACAAATCTGGATCAGTTTATCATAATCATCATACGCTATCTCTTCCAGATACTTTTCTATAAACTCTGTCTCTTTCTCAGTACAGTCATTTTTTCCATTATATGCACGTATATCTTTATACGGAAAAGAATGAGTCAAACAAATACGGCCGATATCCACATATCCCTTAGATTTCATAAAACGATATCCACAAATAATGTGTTTCATGTCCATAACTCCTTCTCTTCTCCCTATATCATGGAGCAATCCCATAACATAGGCCTTATCTTCATCTAGTCCGCTGCATCTTTCAGCAATCTTTCTTGCACAAAGCCCAGCGGTTTTACAATGTGCTGTCCATGATCCAGGGTTTAATCTTTCCGCTTCTTCCAATAATTCTTCAGCTTCTTTTTCCGAAGGGATCCTCTTTTTAATTATATTTTCATTCATAAGCTAACTCCTTTCTTATCGCTCTGCCGTTCTATTTTCTTCCTGTTTTTCATTTTCTTCTTTCAGGTCATACAGACGACTTTCACATGCTTTTAATTCATTGGCAAAATCCAGAAATACTTTTCTTGACTTTTCTATATCTACGTTTTGCGATTTATATATAATCCTGTGTTCCATACTGGCCCATAAATCCATAGTAAGAGAGCGTATCTGTACCTCCATCGGATAATATTCTTTATTATCTGTATGATAGACAGGTACACCCAAAATAATATGATAACTCCTTATAACCATTCGGCTTAGGCTCTGCAATATAGTCCCTCTCTCTCATGCAGATCATATCCGCATATTTTTTTATCTGCTCCGCTACATGATATACATCCGATTCAAAATAACAAATAATCCGTATGCCAGCTATATCTGTTAAATGATCCTTTGCGGTAGCAAAATCCTCCTGCAGATTTTTTCTTTTTAATTTTCCCAAAATACTCTCTTTTGATTTTATTCTGGATTGTATACTGTGAATAGGATAATCCCTGTACTTTTCTCTATAATCTTCATTCAGTACTTTGATCTGAACCATTAAAAAGTCCATCGCTTCCTGATATGGCTTCACAAATTGGAAATAATCATCTGTCCCGTATAATTTGTCCATACTTTCTTACCTCCCATCTTATCCTAGCAAAAAAGTTTGTCTATTCCATGGAAAGTTTCTAAAAAAAGCAAAAAGAAAAGACCTAAATCCTTATGAAATAAAGATTTAAGCCTTTCTCATTAATGAAGCATCGGGGATTCGAACCCCGGACAACTTGATTAAA
>UMKW01042978.1_pt1 | contig 10778 bp, 9 predicted proteins | sample 1966391 | NCBI WGS metagenome assembly UMKW01 (sample SAMEA4836183, study PRJEB28245) | human gut metagenome | biome: gut microbiome; material: fecal sample | place: Denmark | collected 2008
ATAGGAAAGCTGGGCGAGCGTCTCGCGCTTGCGCGACTCCAGGCGCAGGCCAGAATCCGCCGGCTGCACGCCACGACGAAGCTCGCATGCCGGATCGTCGACGCCGGGCAGCGTGGTATCGCGGACCAGAACATCCTTGATCATGAGCTTGGGCTTCACACGCCCCTGCCAATGCTCGGCAACGGCCTCGAACACCAAGTCGACAGCGCTATCGCAGTTGATGAGCTTATCGATTTGCGGCACGCGGAACATGATGGCCGGCACGCTCGCGGCGCCATCGGTCGCCACAAAGCGCATGTGCTCGCCGGTTTTGCCCACCACGGCGCGATCGCACATCGTCACGCCCTCGGCGGCCAGCAGCGGCACCTTGTTGCCCTGGCCAAACGGCTCAAGACGGGAAATCTGCTCTATAGTCTCGATATTCAGCTCGGAAAGGTCGACCGTGGCGGCAACCTCGTCGATGTCTTCAAAGTCCTCAGCGGGAATCTCCGATAGCACGGCGGAAAGGCGACGACGGAATTCATCGAGCTTGGATGCCTCGATGGTCACACCCACCGCACCGGCATGTCCGCCGCGACGAATCAGCAGGTCGGAACAGCGCTCGACGGCGTCAAACAGGTTAACTTTGCCCACCGAGCGACCAGAGCCGCGCGCGATACCGTCCTCGATCGAGAACAGCAGCGCCGGCACGTGATAGCGGTTGGTCAGACGGCTTGCCACGATACCCTTGACGCCCTCGTGCCAGCCTTCGCCGCCCACAACGATCGCGCGCCCGCCGTCATAGGTCTCCTCGACCTTTGCCATGGCATCGCGCGTGAGCTCCGCCTCGATCTCACGGCGCTGGCGGTTGATTTCCTCGAGCTCAGCCGCCAGCGCGCTTGCTTCGATGGGATTGCGGGCAAGCAGCAGGTCGAGCGCCAGCTTGGGATCGGCCATGCGGCCGGCAGCGTTTAAGCGGGGAATGAGCGAGAATGACAGGCCATCCGCCGTAATGCTCGAAAGGTCCGCCTTGGCAAGCGCGGCAAGCGCGATATAGCCGGGGCGAGCGGTTACGCGCATCTGCTGGATGCCCTCGGCAACCAGCGCGCGGTTCTCGGGCGTGAGCGGCATCATGTCGGACACGGTGCCCAGCGCCGCGACCTCGATTAGCGAACGCCAATACGACGGCTTGCCCAGGCGCTCACCCAGGACTTGCACCAGCTTGAGCGCCACACCAGCACCGGCAAGCTCGCGCGAGGGGCCCTCGTCCTCGAGCTTGGGGTCGGTCAGGGGCACACCCTGCGGCACCTGGTCGGAGGGCTCGTGATGGTCCGTGACCACCAAATCGATCCCCAGGTCCTCCAAATAGGAAACCTCTTCCTTGGCGGCAATGCCGTTATCGACGGTCACGATCAGCTGGGGGCGAGCGAGCTCGTTAACGCGATCGAGTGCCGCGCGCGAAAGACCGTAGCCCTCATCAAAGCGATGCGGAATAAACGGCGTGACATCGGCGCCAAACGTGCGCAGCGCCTCGGTCAACAGGCAGGTCGACGTAATACCGTCAACGTCAAAATCGCCAAAGACTGCAATGTGCTCGTGGTTGCGAATAGCACGCTCGACGCGGTCGGCAACGACCGACATGCCCGGGATAATGAGTGGGTCGGCCCAGTCGCGATCGAGCGAAGGTGTCAAAAACAATTGGCCCTCTTTGATGGAGTCAATGCCGTGCGCGACCATAATGCGCGCCACCAGCCCGGGAATGCCCAGACCAGCCGAAAGCTCCTTTTCGAGCTCGGGGTTTTGCTGAGCGACCGCCCAGCGATGCGTCGTCTTAAGCGATGACATAGGCACCCACCCCTGATAGGGGCAGGTCGCCGCGATACCTCTCACGGTTCATAGCGATGAGTCCTCTGTGTATGCCCGCTTCGGCAGGCAGATCTGTTGAACGGATTTATTATACCGTGCGGCGCGGACGCAAATCGCCGCAGCACGCCGCGGTTTCGGTAAACGATGCCGGTAATACCCTCGAAATAATCGAGCGTTTCAGCCGCACGGACGCATACGAGCGTCTAGCATATCCATACAAACGAGTTCGCGGATAAAGGGAGTCACGGGACATATGAAGCAATGGGCTGGACTGGGAAAGTTCCTCGCGGGGCATATGCAGGTCATCGTTCCGATTTGCGTGGCGCTCGGCGTGCTCTTTCCCCAGCAGATTGGCGTGCTCAAGCCCATTGTTCCCGCCCTCTTCGCCTTTATGACGTTTCAGGGTGCGCTCAGCAACACCTTCCACCAGGTAGCCGAGGTGTTCCGCCGTCCCCTGCACCTGATTTTGGCACTGCTCGTCTCGGCGGCGCTTATTCCCATCGCGGCCTATGCCATGGGATCGTTATTCTTTGGCTCCAATCCCAACCTTGTCTGCGGCATCGTGCTCGAGTACAGCGTACCCGTGGCGGTCACTGCCTTTATGTGGATTAGCATGTTCGGCGGCAACGGCCCGCTCGCGCTCACCATCATCCTGACGTCCTCGGTTATCTCCCCTGTGACGATTCCGCTCACGCTCAAGCTCCTGCTGGGCGCCACCGTCTCGATCGATGTGCCGAGCATGATGCAAGACATGGCCTTTATGATCGCCATCCCCGCCGTGCTCGGCATCGTGATCAACGAGCTCACGCGCGGATGGGGGCACGAAAAACTCTCCCCCGTGCTCTCGCCCGCCTGCAAATTCATGATGATGGGCGTTATCGCCTCCAACTCCACCGCCATGAGCGAGTACGTGCTGCACATGAACGCGGTGCGCTTGGAAGTCGCCCTCTTTATTTTGGTCTTCGCCATCAGTGGCTTTGTCTTCGGTTTTCTGGTCGCCCATACGCTGCATCTGCCATATAGCGAGACGACCACCATGTGCTTTACCTGCGGCATGCGTAACATCTCTTCGGGCGCCGTCATCGCCACGCAGTACTTTCCGGGCGAAGTCGTGTTTCCCGTCATGTGCGGAACGCTGTTTCAGCAGGTACTCGCCTCGCTTATCGGGCATCTCTTTGAGCGTCTGACCGGCGAGGAGCGCGCCGCCCAGCGCAAGCGCGTCGAAGCCGGCCGCGACGCCATGGCACGCTAGACTGTCCGCATTACGCGGGTGTTAGTCTTGCTATACGAGCGTTTCCAGATGCGCACGCAGGCGCTCAGCATCGATATCGAGCGTTGTCTCAGCATTGACCTGGGCCAAACGATAGCCGACAAAGTAGGGCGAAACCACCCAACGTGGCAGCGCCTTGGCAATGGTCCGACCGCCCAGGTGATAGAAGAACAGGTTGTACGACTCTGCGCGACCACCGTGGTGCTCGTTCAGGATATAGCGCAGAGCTACCTGGATCGCATCGGCGAAGAGATCCGCCTCGGCTTGGTCTCTCGTGTCATCGCTGGCAGCGATTCCCTGCGGGGCTGAAACGTTGATCTCAAAGAACCCCATGATCGGTTCGGTTGAGATGTCGACCGAGATTCTCCCCTGTTGCCAGACACTGATGCCTTCAAAGTTGGCTGAGGCCAGCGCCGCATAGCCGTCCTCCTGTTCCAAGCCCACAATCTGCATGTGTGGATGGACGAGGCTGCCGCCCGAAAGCGGGCCTTTGTTCTTGTACATGAGCACACTGCAGTACTGTTGGGAATCGATCATCTGCTGCCAACAGCCCAGGGCAAACCGCATCACATGATGCAGCTCATCCGGTTCATAGGTCACCAGGTCGGCGTCGTGATTGGCAGACTCGATCAATACGGTCTGACGTGTGGCCCGCAATGTCTTGAACTTATTCTCGAGCCAGATGCAGTCACCATCGCGCTGGATGATGTTGGCAAGCCCCTCCGTGTCGCAAAAGGGGCACGCGGTGCCAGGGCGACGATTATCGTCGGGCTTACCGCTCGCCTGCTGGACATCGAATACAAGTGCCACGGGCTACACCTCCAGCGGCACAATCTTGGTGCCATGGAGCTCGGAGACGCCCAGTGCCGCCGCCACGGTATCGCGGTTGACCGTGGAAATGCCGCCGCCGGGAAGGATGGTCAAGCGGTCGCCCGCATACTCGATTAAGCGGGCCAGGTTTTCGAAGTTGTCCTCGATCGGCGTACCGGCAGCGCCACCATGCGTCAGGATGCGTGTGATGCCGCAGTCGGCGAGTATGTCAATCGCGTCGAGCTGAGCCTCGGGCGAGAGCTGATCAAACGCCATGTGGAAGGTGATGTCGATGGGCTCACGCTTGCATTCCTCGGTCGCGCAGCCCGCGGCCATCACGAGAGCGCCCAACGTAAGCTCGTCGAGTGCCCATCCGCCAGCGCGGGGCTTGCAGCAGCCAAAGACTAAGCCGTCAACGCCGGCGCTCACGGCAAGGCCCAGGTCCATCTCCATCATACGCAACTCGTCCTGGTTGTAGTGAAAGTCGCCGCCACGCGGGCGAATCATGCACATCACCCGCGCATCGTGCTCGTGTGCATAGTTGGTCGTAGCGCTGATAACGCCGGCCGAAGGCGTGGTGCCACCAACGGCAAGGTTGTCGCACAGCTCGATACGCCTTGCACCGGCATCGATAGCCGCCGGCACCCGCTCAAAGTTCTCGGCACAAAACTCGTACAGCATAGATAGACCCCCAAAGACAGCAGATGTTTTCCGACGGGCATTGTCACACACCCCCATGAAGTTGCGGTGGAATAGGGACTCTTTTGGCCTCTGGAGCCCGTATTCAGTCCCTATTTCACCGCAACTAAAAAGGGGCGCTGACTGAGATAGTCAGCGCCCCTTTTGTTAGGTGGGTTAGCCTCCGAGGTAGGCTTTGCGGACGTTATCGTCGTGCAGGAGCTCTTGGCCGGTGCCGGTCATGGTGATCTTGCCGGTCTCGAGCACGTAACCGCGTGTGGCGATGGAAAGCGCCATCTGCGCGTTTTGCTCGACCAGAAGCACCGTGGTGCCGGCCTTGTGCAGGTCCTCGACAATCTGGAAGATCTGTTCGATCAGAATCGGTGCCAGACCCATGGAAGGTTCGTCGAGCATAAGCAGTTTGGGGTTACTCATAAGGGCGCGCCCCATAACGAGCATCTGCTGCTCGCCACCTGAAAGGGTGCCGGCGACCTGGCGACGACGTTCCTTCAGGCGCGGGAACTGCTCGTAGACGCGCTCCAGGCCCGGAGCAATTGTGGACTTGGGCTGTGTATAGGCGCCCATCTCCAGGTTCTCCTCGACCGTCATCTGCAAAAAGGCGCGACGACCCTCGGGAACCTGAGCCAGGCCCTTACCAACCAGCTTATCAGCGGGCGTATGGGTAATGTCCTCGCCCATAAACTTGATGGAGCCGGTCTTGGAGCGCAGCAGGCCCGAGACGGTCTTGAGCGTTGTGGACTTGCCGGCACCGTTGGCACCAATCAAGGCCACGATCTCGCCCTCGTTAACGTTAAAGGAGATGTCCTTGATGGCGTGGATGGCGCCGTACCAGACGTTGATGTTGTAGACGGAAAGCATCGGCTCTGCCATTTAGTTCTCCCCCTTATCCTGCTTACCCAGATACGCCTCGATAACGGCGTCGTTGTTCTGGATTTCCTCCGCCGTACCCTTGGCGATAACCTTGCCAAAGTTAAGCACGCAGATGCCCTCGCAGATGTTCATAACGAGCGACATATCATGCTCGATAAGCATGATGGCGATGCCGAAGGTGTCGCGAATCTTGACGATGTTCGCCATGAGCTCTGCGGTCTCGGACGGGTTCATGCCGGCGGCAGGCTCGTCGAGCAGCAGCAGCTTGGGGTTAGTGGCAAGCGCGCGGACGATTTCCAGACGGCGCTGAGCGCCGTAAGGAAGCGAGCCGGCCTGTTCATTTGCCAGGTGCTCCATGTCAAAAATGGACAGCAGCTCCATGGCGCGCTCGTGGGCGGCCTTCTCGTGCTTCCAATACGTCGGCAGGCGCAGCACGCCCTCAAAGCCGGAGTAGCGCTCCTGGTTGTGCAGGCCGACCTTAACGTTGTCCTCCACCGTCATGGTGTTGAACAGGCGAATGTTCTGGAACGTACGGGCAATACCCATGCGGTTGACCTGGTAGACCGACTTGCCCGAGGTGTCCTCACCATCGAGCAGGATGGTGCCGTGCGTAGGCTGGTACACCTTGGTGAGCAGGTTGAAGACCGTGGTCTTGCCGGCACCGTTGGGGCCGATGAGACCGGCGATCTCAGTCTTGCCGATGGTCAGGCTAAAGTCATCGACTGCCTTAAGGCCGCCGAATTCAATGCCCAGGTGGATGCACTCGAGCGCCGGGCGCTGGCCCAGGTCGCGGTCGGGAACGATGGCGCCAGAAGGATACGGGACCATCTTGCCCTTGTTGAACTCAAACTTACTGGGCATCGGCTGCCACCTCCTTCTTGGAAGCAAAGCGATCCTTAATGCGTGCGAAGAACGCCTTGAGCTGTGGGTTGTTGGTAAAGACCATGACCAGAATCAACACGATGGCGTAGATGAGCATGCGGTAGTCCGAGAACTGACGGAGCAGCTCGGGGAGCACCGTGAGCAGCGCCGCGGCGATAACGGAGCCGCGCATGTTGCCCAGGCCGCCCAGGACCACGAACACCAGAATGAGAATGGACGTATTGAAGTCGAACTTAGTGGCGGAAAGCTGCGAGAAGTTACCGCCGAACAGAGCTCCGGCAGCACCGGCGAGGGCAGCGGAAACCACGAAGGCGATCATGCGGTACTGGGTGACGGAGATGCCCACAGACTCGGCAGCGATCTTGTTGTCGCGCACGGCAATAATGGCACGACCGGTACGGCTGCGAACCAGGTTGAGCACAATCACGAGCGCGACCATAACCAGGATTGCGCCGGCAAGGAAGGTCGAATAGGTCGACACGCCCGATGCACCCTGCGCGCCCTTGATGATGGCGGTGCCGTCCTCGAGCAGGTGCAGGTCGTCGATCGTGGAGTTACCCGTGATGTTAAAGATCACATGCAGGCCGCGGGAATCGACGCCCACAATGAGGCAGGTGACGACCTCTTTGATAATCTCGCCAAAAGCCAGGGTCACGATGGCCAGATAGTCGCCGCTCAGGCGCAGGACCGGGATACCGATCAAGAAGCCCAAGATGGCAGCGGCGATAGCGCCGACCACAATGCTGATGATCAGACGCATCGGATCAGACGGAACGGTGCTCTCCAGCGCGACGGCAGTGACGATGCCCGTATAGGCGCCGACGCTCATAAAGCCCGCGTGGCCCAGCGACAAGTCGCCCGCGATGCCGACGACGAGGTTAAGGGAGATGGCCATGACGATATAGGCTGTGATGGGAACCAGCTGACCGGCGATCATGCGCGGGATCATGTGGTTGGACTGCATAAAGAACACGATGGCGAACGCCACAACGCACATGGCGTACGTGACAAAGTCGTGACGCGTCTGCTTGTCTTTAAGAAACTTCATAACGCTCACCTACACCTTCTCGGGGACGTACTTGCCCAAGAGGCCGGCAGGCTTGACGAGCAGGACGATGATCAAAACACCAAAGACGATGGAGTTGGCAAGGCTCGTGGAAATGTAAGCCTGCGCCATCGCCTCGATGATGCCGATGAGAATGCCGCCGACAAAGGCGCCGGGGATGGAGCCGATGCCGCCGAAAACGGCAGCGTCGAAGGCCTTGATGCCAGGCATGGCGCCCGTGGTGGGCTGCAGGACCGGCGAGTAGGAGCACAGGAGCACGCCGGCGATGGCAGCGAGGGCGGAGCCGATGGCGAACGTCATCGAGATGGTGCGGTTGACGTTGATGCCCATGAGCTGAGCGGCGGCCTTATCCTCGGACACGGCGCGCATGGCCTTGCCCATCTTGGTCTTACCTGTAAAGAACATCAGGCCGGCCATGATAACCAGGCAGGCGACGATGGTGACGAGCGAGACGGCGCTTACGTTAAACTTGGCCAAGAACTCCGGCACCGGGAAGGTGACGAGCGAAGTGAAGTTCTTGGGCGTGGCGCCCCACAGAAGCTGCGCGGCGTTCTGCAGGAAGTAAGACACGCCGATGGCCGTGATCAGAACGGCCAACGGGCCCGCTTGGCGCAGCGGCTTATAGGCCAGACCCTCAATGAGAACACCGAGAACCGTGCAGACCACACAAGAGAGAACTACAGATGCCCAGCCCGGGAGGCCGAGATACGACGTGGCGCAGAACGAGACATAGGCACCGACCATGATGACGTCGCCGTGAGCGAAGTTGAGCATCTTGGCGATACCGTAGACCATGGTGTAGCCCAACGCGATGATGGCGTAGACGCTGCCCATGGACAGGCCGTTGACCAGGTATTGGATAAAGACCGTCATGTTCCACATCCCCCTTTCGAATAGGTTTCCAGTTAATGTATGAAACAGGGACGTTACATCGCCCCTAGATACCAAGCAAGCAGGGAAGGCCAAAACCTCCCCTGCTTGGGATCAAAACCGCTCTATGTAAGGCGGCCAATTAGGCCTGTACGTACTTGCCGTCGGTGATGACGTACGCCGTGGGCTCCTTCTGGACCTGGCCCTTATCGTTCCAGGTGAGCTTGCCGGTCAGACCGTCAACGGTAATCTTGAGCATAGCCTTGGACAGCTTCTCGGCGGCCTCGGTCGGATCGGCGTCGACACCAAGACCGGCCTCCTTGACGGCCTCGGCCACCGCGTGCACGCCGTCGTAGGCGTCGGCGGCAAACTGGTCGGGGGTATCGCCGTACTTATCCTTGTAAGCGTTAACGAAGTCGGCGTTCTTCTCGTCGTCGGCGGAGAACGGGGTCATGAGCAGCAGGCCCTCGGCAAGAGAGGTATCGAAGCCCTCAACGCCCAGGATGCCGTCCATGCCGTCGCAGCCCATCATCTTGACGTCGTAGCCCATGTCCTTGGCGTTCTTGAGCAGGACGGACGCCGGCGTGTAGTAGATCGGCGCAAAGATCATGGTGGCGCCGGCCTGCTTGGCCTTGGTCAGCTGGTTGGTAAAGCTCGTAGCGGAGTCGTCCTTAAAGGTCTCCTCGTCAACAATCTCGAGCTTGGACTCAGCGGCCTGGGCCTTAAAGGAATCTGCGATGCCCGAAGAATAGGCGTCGCCGGAGTTATAGAACAGCACGAACTTCTCGTCCGCATACTTCTGCGCCAGGAACTTGGCAGCGTTGACACCCTGGTTGGGGTCGGTGAAGCAAACCTGGAAGACGCAATCCTTGCCGTCGGTGACGTCCTCGGAGGACGCGGACGGGGTGATCATGAACGTCTTGGGGTCGTTACCGCACTCGGCGGCAACGGCAACCGACGCACCCGTGGTGGTCGGGCCGACGAGGGCCTGCATGCCCCAGTCGAGCAGGGTGTTGAAGGCGTTGACGGCCTTCTCGCCATCGGCCTGGTCATCCTCGGCCTTGCTGGCAAGCGGCAACTCCTTGGTCGAGAAATCCTTGCAGCCAAGCTCGACACCCTGGGTAACGGACTTGCCGTAGGACGCGTTGGCGCCGGTCAGCGGGCCGATGGTGCCGATCTTAAACGAAGCGTCGCCCGAAGCGGAACCGCTATCGCCGCCGTTGGAGGAGCAGCCAGCTAGAATGGACATCGCCCCCAGACCTGCTGCGCTCGCGATAACGCTCCTGCGATTCATAACAGGGTTCAATGACTTACCGGTGAGGCTCGACATGCGGCTCTCCTCTCAAATCTCGTCGGGTTTCGGTTACCCGACAGGCCATCCTTCGCCGTGTTCGGCGTTCGCAAAATAGTAGACGCTTTAGTTAAGGAAAGTGGCGATTATCTCAACTTTTCTTTGGATTTGTTGATTTATCCATAATTCTGCGTATTTCTATTACTTTATGCAGTATTGCCACTTTATTATGTAAAAGTAATGTTTCCGTTCTGTTACAAGCATACCTGCCTTGAATAAAACAGCCTCACCGGTCGTGCTTTATGCGCACTTAGGAAGCGATGTACTTGCCGTCCTGGATCACATAGGCTGTCCATGCCGTCGGCACCCATTAGTGTCATGTCGTAGCTCATGTCCTTGGCGTTCTTGAGCAAAACGGACGCTGGGGTGTAATAGATCGGGGCAAAAATAAGCGTGGCTCCGACAAGGAAACTCCTGCGGTTAAGTACGTTGTTGATGCTAAACATGGTGTCCCCCTTTTTTCGCTGGCCGCGGTGCGGCCGTCTTGCGGTACAGGGCAAACCTTATGGTGCAAACGTTGACAGTTTGTTACGGAAGTTCGTTTGTAGCGAGCATGTTTCCAATGTTTCCGCAGCGTTTCGGGGGTGCCGTTTTGTGCGACTCCTGTTGCCTGGCGAGCACGCGCCCTCGGTTCACGCTAGAATGCACTCAACCTTTAAGCGGTTAATCCATCCATAAGATGCACGAAGGAGCTATCTATGAGCGAACCCCTGCGCACCGTGAACGTCGGTCTGATCGGTCTGGGAACCGTCGGCGGCGGCGTGGCCCGTCTGATCAAGAGCCACCACGATGAGTACTTGGCAGCCTACGGCATCGACCTTAAGCTGACCCGCGCCTGCGCGCTTGCATGGGAGCAAGCCGAGGCGGCAGGCATTGAGCGCGAGGCCTTTACGAGTGACTGGCACGACGTCGTCACCGACCCCGCCGTCGACATCGTCGTCGAGCTGATCGGTGGCGAGCATCCCGCAACCGAGATCTTCACCACTGCCTTTGAGCACGGCAAGCACGTCGTCTCTGCCAACAAGGCCCTACTGGGCCGTCATGTCGAGACGCTTGCCGAGAAGGCGCGCGCGTGCGGCGTGCAGATTAAGTGCGAGGCCAGCTGCGGCGGCGGC
>UMKW01042401.1_pt1 | contig 10773 bp, 10 predicted proteins | sample 1966391 | NCBI WGS metagenome assembly UMKW01 (sample SAMEA4836183, study PRJEB28245) | human gut metagenome | biome: gut microbiome; material: fecal sample | place: Denmark | collected 2008
GCAATTTTTGAAAAAATTGAGTAAACTTTTTTGTTTTTGGGGATGATAATTTAGATTTAGCTAAATCTCAATGCCTGACCGACACTCCACTAAACCATAATTTACCCTAATGTTTGATAAAGAAAAAAATCCCTCTCCGATTTTTCAGAGAGGGAAAAGGTTTAAATTTAAAAATTATGCCCAATTAAGAGTATCGTTATATACATTGATGTAGTCGTTAGCCGAACGATCCCAGCTGTTGTCGCTCATCATTGCACGCCACATAAGCTGATGCCAGCCTGCGTCATCATGAATACCCCACAAAGCTCTTCTTACGGCATTTACCATATCTGCCGTATCGTAGTTCTTGAATGTAAAGCCGTTACCGTAGTTGTCAGCACTGTCAAATACAGAGTCTTTAAGTCCGCCAACTTCACGAACAACAGGAATTGTACCGTAACGGAGAGCAATCATCTGTGCAAGGCCGCATGGCTCCTGAGCAGACGGCATAAGGAATATATCAGCACCTGAATAAATCTTTCTTGCAAGTTCAGGTACAAAACCGTGACAGAAGCAAAGTCTGCCCGGATATTTTGCCTGCATATAGTTAAAGTAGTCCTCGTATTCCTTATCACCCGAGCCGAGAATTACAAACTGCATATTCTCGGTATTCATAAGCTCTTCAAGTCCCATTCTTACAAGGTCAAGTCCCTTATGACCTACAAGTCTTGTTACCATACCAACCATTGGTACATCCCAGCGCTGTTCAAGGCAAAGACGCTCCTGAAGTGCTCTCTTACACTCACCCTTGCCGCTCATATCGTCCTTAGAGTAGTTACGATAGATCTGATAGTCTGTTTCAGGATTATAGCTTTCGGTATCAATACCATTTTTAATACCGCAAAGTTTATAGTGACGGAGGTTAAGTTCGTCGTGAAGTCCCCAGCTGAACCATGGGTCTTTAATTTCAGCCGCATAGCTTGGAGATACTGTTGAAACTCTTGTTGCTGTTTCAATAGCGCCCTTCATCATATTGAGTTTGCCGTTCATCTCAAGAATTTTTGTTTCATTGGCAGGAATACCTACACATTCTGTATTAACTTCCCAGCCGTATTCACCCTGATACTGAATATTGTGAATTGTAAACAGGCTCTTGATATTGTGATACCATGGTCTGTGTGAATAGAACAGATAGTAGTAAACAGGTACAAGTGCTGTCTGCCAGTCATTACAGTGAATAATATCAGGATGGAAGTCAATGTATGGGAGCATTTCGAGAATTGCTCTTGAGAAGAATGCAAATCTCTCGGCATCGTCATAGTGACCGTAAAGTGTACCACGCTTGAAATAGTATTCATTGTCAATGAAATAATATGTACAGTCGTGCCATCTTGCCCAGAAAAGTCCGCAATACTGATGACGCCATGCAACAGGTACGGTAAAGTTTGTAATGAAATTTAGTGAATTTCTAAGCTCCTGCGGAATTGTGCCGTAAAGCGGAACTACAATTCTGCAGTCCTGACCCTTTCTGCAAAGTGTGTGTGGCAGACTTCCTGCAACATCTGCAAGTCCGCCGCTACCGCAAAACGGATTTGCTTCAGATGCACAATATAAAATTCTCATTTGATTTTACCTCCATTAAACTACAGATTTTTTTGCTATATATACAGGATAGGAGTCATATCCCATAAGTGAACGACCATCCTGAATTTTAACATCCTTATCTATGATAACATAATTCAGGTTGGTATTGCAACCGATTTTTGTATCTTGCATAATTATTGAGTTGCTTACTTTAGCACCCTCGCCGATATATACACCCTTAGAAATAACACAGTTCTCAACCTCACCGTTGATTACACAGCCTTGAGCAATAATTGAATTTTTGACACTGCTTGTAAGACCGTAGCGTGACGGAGCGTCATCTCTGACCTTTGTGTAAATCGGACGCTGTGGATTAAAGAGAGCATCTCTTACTTCTTTTTTGATTAAATCCATATTGAAATTGAAGTAATCCTGATTAGAAGTAATTGCCGCTGTATAACCTTTATCTTCAAAGCCGTAAACATTGTATTTGCCGACGGCAGCCTGAATAATATTTTTAATGTCTTTCTGATTTACGGCGAGAGCCTGATTTATTTCCTGCATAAGGAGATCTTTTTTCAGGAGTATTGCACCGAATACTACATTTTCAACAGTATTTGTCTTTTGCGGATTGAGAAAAAGTCTGTTTACTCTGCCGTTATCGTCAACGCTGATTGTCATAGGACGGTCGTAGCCTGACGGTACAACCATCTTGTTGTAAATTACGGTAATGTCTGCATTCTTTTTGGTGTGAAAATCAAAAAGGTCTGTGCAGTCAAAATTAGAAATAATATTGCCCGGTGAGAGCAATACATATTCCTCACGGCTGTTTTCAATGTATCCGTGCATATTATAAATGGTTTCGGGATAGCTTGAGAAAGAACTGCCGTTATAAGGTGTGAGCAATGTAAGCTGACTTCTTCTCTTTGAAAGGTCATAAGCAGAACCCGAGCCGAGGTGATCGGCAAGAGAAAGATAGTTCTTTGTGGCAACTACGCCTACATTGTTGATACCTGAATTTGACATATTAGAAAGAACAAAGTCAATTATTCTGTATTTGCCCCCGATAGGAACGCTTGCCATTGTGCGTGATGAGGTGAGGTCAGGCATTTTTTCGTCAAGAGTGCCTGCAAAAATAAGTCCCAAAACATTATTACATCTCATTTGCTTTTACCTCCGTGCATCTGTCAATCATTTCCTTTGGTTTCACAACTGCGCCCTCGTCAATTATAGCGTTTTCGCCGACTACGGCAATGCCCCAGTCATCTCTGTTAGCACAGTCCTCAGGTTTTGCGCCTACAACCGCATTCTTGCGAACAACTGTATTTTCTGCAATAATTGCAAACTGAACTGTAGCGCCCTCTTCAATTACCGCACCAGGCATAATGATAGAAGAGTTGATTGTAGCGCCTTTTCCGATAGTAACGCCCGAGAAAAGAATAGAAAACTCAAGATTACCGTAAACATTACAGCCGTCTGCAACAAGTGAATTCTGAATAACTGCGTCATTAGATACAAAGTGTGGCGGCATCATTGGATTTCTTGAATAAATATCCTTTAAGTCAAGTGTAACATTAGGGTCGAGAAGATCCATATTAGCTTCCCAAAGACTGTCGATTGTTCCGACATCTTTCCAATAACCCTCAAACGGATATGCAAACATACGCTCGCCTGCGTTGAGCATTGCGGGAAGAACATCTTTACCAAAGTCATGGCTTGAGTTTTTGTTTTCGTCATCTTCGATGAGGTATTTTCTTAACTCTTTGTAGCTGAAAATGTAGATACCCATTGATGCGTGTGTGCTTTTTGGCTTTTCGGGCTTTTCATCAAATTCGTAAATTTCGCCGTCCTCGTGTGTGTTGAGAATACCGAATCTTGACGCCTCTTCAAGAGGTACATCTATAACAGCTATAGTACAAGCCGCATTCTTTTCTTTGTGGTATTCAAGCATTTTGTTGTAGTCCATTTTGTAGATATGGTCGCCTGACAAAACAACAACATATTCGGGGTCATAGCGGTCAATGTAGTTAATATTCTGGAAAATTGCGTTTGCAGTACCTGAGTACCAATCTGCACCGTCAACAGCCTGATACGGACTTAGGCAGTTTACACCCGAGTGCATACCGTCAAGATCCCACGGCTGACCGTTGCCTATGTATTCGTTAAGAACAAGCGGCTGATACTGTGTGAGAATACCAACAGCTTCGATGCCTGAATTTACGCAGTTTGATAGTGGAAAGTCAATAATTCGATATTTTCCGCCGAATGGAACGGCAGGTTTTGCAATTTTTCTTGTTAAAACGCCAAGACGGGAACCTTGTCCGCCGGCAAGAAGCATTGCAACTACTTCCTTCTTAGGGAACATTTTTCTACCTCCAGAGATTATTTAAGAGTAGGGCAGAGTGTGAGCATACTGTCCTACAATTATAAGTATATTTATTTTAATTCCTCTGCCTTTACGGTTTCGGAATTGAGAACAACGGTTTTTCTCGGCTTTTCGGTGTTGCCTTCGGGATTTTCAAGTTCCTTTGTACATTTAAGATAAATTACACCGAGCGGCGGCAGGGTAAGTGAAAGTCCCTGCTTGTAACCGTGAATTTTCATCGGCACCGTGGTAAGAGTGCCTGTATTTGATACACCTGTTCCGCCAAATTCGGTTAAGTCGGAATTAAATATTTCCTCATATTCGCCAAAGCGGGGAACACCTATCATATAGTTTTCGTGAACGGTCGGCTGAAAATTGCAGACTGCAATGATTTCGTTGCCGTCTGAGTCGGTTCTTCTGAAAGCAATAACGCTTTGAGTGTAGTCGTTACGGTGTATCCATTCAAAGCCTTTCGGAGTATTGTCAAGCTCATAAAGCGGCTTATGTTCAATATAAAATTTATTTATTGCTTTAAAGAATGTATATAGAGCATTATGTTTTTCAAACTTAAGAAGATCCCACTGAATACCCGAGTCGGAATCCCATTCATCAAACTGTCCTATTTCGCAGCCCATAAATAAAAGCTTTTTACCGGGATGAGCGTACATATATGTAATAAATGTTCTTACGCCTGCAAACTTGCTGTCATAGTCACCCGGCATTTTGCTGATAAGCGAGCCTTTGCCGTGAGCGACTTCATCGTGAGAAATAGGAAGAATGAATCTCTCTGAAAAAGCATAGAAAAAGCTGAATGTAAGGTTATCGTGGTTAAACGGTCGCCACAACGGGTCAAGCGACATATAGTGGAGAGTATCGTTCATCCAACCCATATTCCATTTGTAGTCAAATCCGAGTCCGCCCTCCTCAATAGGCAGGGTAAGTTTTGGCCACGAAGTGTTTTCCTCGGCAAATGTAAGAGCCGACGGGTGATACATATGTACTGCTTTGTTCAAACGCTTGATAAAGTCGATTGCCTCAAGGTTTTCGTTGCCGCCAAAGCGGTTAGGTACCCATTCGCCGTCCTTTTTGCCGTAGTCAAGGTAAAGCATAGAAGAAACCGCACCGATTCGCATACCGTCAATGTGGTATTTGTCGAACCAGAACATTACAGCCGAAATCAAAAAGCTGATTACCTCATAGCGCTGGAAATTAAAGAGGCAAGTGCCCCAACTGTCACGCTGACCTTTTTTAGGATTGTTGTCCTCGTAAAGGCAGGTGCCGTCAAATTTATAAAGTCCGTAATCGTCCTTAGGAAAGTTTGACGGTACAATTTCCATAATAACGCCGATTCCCTCCATATGACAGCGGTCAATGAGAGCCATAAGGTCACACGGCGTACCGTAACGGGAGGTTGCGGCAAAGTATCCTGTTGTCTGATAGCCCCAGCTTGGGTCATACGGATATTCCATAAGCGGCATAAGCTGAACATGAGTGTAGTTCATTTCCTTTAAATAAGGAATAAGCTCATCTGCCATTTTTTGATAGTTAAAGTAATTGCCGTCAGGATATTTTTTCCACGAGCCTGCGTGAATTTCATATATATTCATCGGCTTGTCGGGTGAAGATGTATTCTGACGATTTTCCATCCAATAGCTGTCATGCCATACATATTGATTTGTATTAAATACCATAGAGGCATTTTCGGGTCTTGTCTGACAATGAAAAGCAAACGGATCCGATTTTAAAATGTTTGTGTGGTCAACGGTTTCTATACAGAATTTATATACGGCAAATTCATTGAGATTTTCAATAAACAGTTCCCATACACCGCCGCCGATTTTATACATATAATTAGCTTTTTGATTCCAATTGTTAAAATCACCGACAAGAGAAACTGTAATTGCGTTTGGCGCCCATACTCTGAAAATTACACCGTTTCTGCCGTCTAAATTTATAAAATGAGCGCCGAGAAAGTCGTAAGCACGAACAGCGTCACCGTCAGAAAACAGTCGCAGCGGAGAACGCTCATCATTAAAGACATACTTCATATATTCAACTCCTTATTATGACTGCCGAATCACCCAATCGACAGTCAACCATTCCGAATAATGCGGATTGTTTGATAATCACTGTTAATTATAAAAACTTCTTGTATAAGAATACCAATTAAAACTACTACTATATTCCTATAATATATAATACCAAATAAATATGTTGTTTTCAAGCAAATTTGAAAATTTTTACACAATATTTTCGTGTAAATTTTATAAATAACCTCTCAAAATTCCCATAAGGAACATAATTTTACATAAAAATAGTTTTTTTATAAATAAATCAAGTTAATTTTATTAAAATGTAAAAATCAAATTTATTTTATATGTTTTGTGAGCTGTACATAACTATAAAAATGTGCATAGATTTTCTGAAGTAAATATATTGAAAAAAGGTATTTACAAATATTATTTTTTATAGTATATTAATACAACAATAGACAATAAAACAGCAATAATAAACAATTCTGTTTATTGCTAATTGAATAAATAGCGGTGAGGTGATACAAATTTGTTTTAGTACAATTGCACACACAATAAAATTAGGATGAGGATATGAAGAATGATAAATAAAAAAAATATAAAAATTATAGGTACAATTGTAGGTATAATTGCAATTATTATAATCGGCGTATATATATATAATCAGATAAAAATTTCAAATTATCTTAGTAAACTAACTTATGATATAGTACAGGAATCTTATGATACGTACGGTGATTACTCGAAAAGTAAATATCAGGATATAGTATCGGAAAACATTTATAGCAGTATGAATTATCTTTGCAGTGGTTCCTATGATAATCGAGACGAATTTATCATATATGTATCAAATCAATCTAAAGTAAATACCTTAATTTTTTTCTTAGATACAGCTGAGTCGAAATATACTTATGAGATTAAATTTTCTATAAAAGGTGAGGAGGGCTATAGCTATGGCAAATCTACCTGTACGGTGCAATGGAAATTAGATGATGATAATGTCTGGCGAGTATCAGATTTTGATGATCCTCCGTGATAAAATTATTATTTAGACAAAACCACCTCTGATTGTTATGTCAGGGGTGGTAAATACCGTTGAAAACAGTCTGTTTTATTAGGAAAAGCAATAATCAATGCATTCAAAGCAACCAAAGAATATTATGAACAAAATCCTATGAAATATTAATATGTTGTATAGAGCTAAAATTACTCCCGACTTAGCGGTTAGAGTGTAAAGGAAAACAGCTATGCATAAAAATAAAAGAAAAGAAAAACTAAAAACCAATAATAAAAAGAAAAAAATAATAGTAACAACAGTAACAACGGCAGTTGTTTTTATCACTGTTGGAACAGGAGTTTACATTAATCACTTGATAAAAATATCAAATTATCTTAGTGACCTAACTTATGATATAGTACAGGAATCTTATGATACTTACGGTGATTACTCGAAAAGCAAATATCAGGATATAGTACCGGAAAACATTTATAGCAGTATGAATTATTTACTTGGAATTGAGAAAAACGAAAGAAATAATATTCGTATAGTTAAAGCTTATCATACAACTCCTATTACATTAATTTTATCAGGAATTACAGCAAAATCATTATATACAGCAGAAGGCTATTATATAAAAGAAAACGAAGATCATGAGACGGGGGGCAAATTTTCGTCTACAGTATATTGGAAATTAGATGATGATAATGTTTGGCGAGTATCAGATTTTGATTTTCCTCCATGATAAAATTATTATTTAGACAAAACCACCGCTGATTGTTATGTCAGGGGTGGTAAGGTACCATTTGATAATCAATGGAAAAACAGAGGAGGAGAAAGATGAGTGTACAACCTTATCCATGGGTAGCATCAATATATAAGGGAGAGGGAAGATTTTTAATAACGACAGTAGTTAAACAAACATATTGGTGGCTATAAAACGCATGCTGATGAAGTAACAACAGTAAGTGAAACGGAAGATGATTTAGTAGATAAATTAGGCAACAAAGTTCTTTCAAGAATAAAAGCCGTTGAAAACAGTCCGTTGTATGTAGGAAAACCTAAACAATTCTGGAAAAATGGCTCTAAGTATAAAGGCTATATAACCTTTTGGAAACATAATCTTTTAACATATGTAGATTTGTATGAAGACGGAAGTTATAGAGTTTGTGCAACTGAAAAATTTAGAGAAAAAAAGGGCGGATATTATGGCTGCATAAAGTCAATAAACTTGCCTGCCAATGCTACGGCGGAAGAAATAGGAAATGCAATAATTGATGTATTCAAAGCCGCCGAAGAATATTACGAGCGAAATCCTATGGAATATTGATTAGGTGTATAGAACTACCGCCTCTGACTGCTATGTCAGGGGTGGTAATTAACAGAAAAACAAAGAGTGTAAAGTGTTCAGTTTTTTTAATTACCGGTACAGATAACAATTCAATACTACTTGCAAAGTTTCTAATAAACATCGTGCTTTTTTTGATGATTTTCTAACTGATAATAATTTGAAATGGTGTGTATAGTTATGCGAAAAATAATAAATAAAAATATTTGCTTTATGGGGATATTAATTACTCTGCTTGAATTAGTTGTATTCTTATCGACACCTTATTCAAAATCAATTTTGCCGGTTTATCCTTTAAATAATTTAATATGGTCAATTGTTTTATTTACTGTATTCTTTTTTTCATTCAGTGCATTTGTTATATTGGGCTTTGCTAAGAAAACTTTTTTACTGTATAAAAAGCAAATAGTAATATCTTTTTTTGCTCTTTTATTCATAAGAGTTATACTTGATATTGGCTGTTATATTTTCAAAAGTACAGAGATTAAATCTATATATAGCTTATTAACGGATTGCGTATTTTTTGTGATTATATTCCAAATTATTACATTTGCTTATACCGGCAGAAATTTATTAAAAGATATATATGGTAAAATTAAGGGCAAAGATAAATCTATATTAGTTATATTATTATTTTATGTTTTAGTTGTGGCTATAGTTGTTTCTTATTTAGTCTATATATTTATAAATTTGCAAATGTATGCAGAAAAATATACAATTGATTCGTCATTTTATCTTTTTAAAAGTATGAATTATAACTTTAATTCACAGTTGTTAAGAATGTTTACGGCAATTATTTTACAAATATTTCTTGTAATAATGCTTAATAATCTATATGCAAATAATTTTGACGCAGATTTATATTGGTCAAAAATATTTTTAAAGATTATTGCACGAACAATAGTAGCTTTTATAGCAATATTTGTATTATTGTTTATTAAAATTTGTATCTCAAATGTCGGTACTATTGCAAAAATACCGGAAAGATCATCTGATTGCTACATTGGATTACCGAATTTAATTTCTAATAGCTTTGTCTATAAACAAATATATAGGGTAAAAGGTAATTCATCGCAGATATTATCATACGAAAATACAGATGTTAAAATAAAATATCATGACGAAGAATTACTCGATTTTAAGCTAAATAATTTTTTCGATTATGAATACATAAATAAAGAGCAGAATAACATAAATAATTCAAATTCAGGTGCATCAATTAAAATACAAGATCAAGAAGTGGTATTTTTTTCAAATCAATATATAGCTTATGCAAAAAACGATACCCCTTATGTCATAGCCTTTGATGATATTAAAAATCAAAATGAGAATGAGGTTATAACAAATTTTTTAGAGTATATGATTACTTGTGGATATTGGGATTACTTTGAGTACGGTTGTGATTATCTTAAAAAGTATGATTCGGATTTTATAAATCCATACATAGAGAGATATGCGAACGGTGATTTTACAGAAAATGAAAATAAAGTAAATCAAGAAATCAATACTGAATATATGACGAATTTTGCTCAAAAAATGCTTGAAATTAAATGAAAAAAGAGATGGATATGTTGGAAGATAAAATTATAGATTTATTATCTAAAAAAACTAAATGTCCTGTTTGTGGAGAAGAATGTATCAGTTGGTATAAAAAAGGTTTTTATACCAACTTTTGGAAAGAAAAAGAATGCCCCAATTGCAAAGCAACTTTAAAACTTAAAGGCAAAATAATATGGGTAAATAGGTTGATTGATCTGTTTTTTTTGATATGGTATATTTTCTTGTTTATTAATATACCGCAATTGTGTAGCTTATTATTGCTGTTTTATATTTGCTTCAAATTATTTTGGAAAGTTTTAGTGGTTGGTCCGTTTTCAGAAATAGTTCCATATAACAGTACCCCTCTTGATGATTTATTAAACAGTTTCAGAAAATTAAAAGCACTGGATAAAAAGGGAAAGATAAAGGTTGCAGCGGTAATAACAGCAGTTGTTCTTGCTTTTGTCGGAATTGGGGTTTGTATTAATCATCGGAAAAATATAGAAAATAATCTTACCGACCTAACTTATGACATAGTACAGGAGTCTTGCGATAATTACGGAGATTACTCGAAAAGTAAATATCAGGATATAGTATCGGAGCAAATTTATAAAAATATGAATTATCTGTATGTGGAGAATTGTACAGACAAAAACAATTTAGAAATTTTTGAGTCAAAGTTTACGAGTATTGAACCGCAGATATTGTCTTTAAAATCTGCGGAAGTAAACTATAGCTGTTATGTTAGATATCAATTGAATAATGAGTATGACAGTTATATTGCTAAGGATCTTTCTTATACGGTGCAATGGAAATCGGATGATAATAATGTTTGGCGAGTGTCTGATTTTGACGGGGATTTGTGATAAAAGGAAAACTTAATTTTTAGGTGAATTACAATGAAAATAAAAAAATCTAAAACAAAAAT
>UMKW01004636.1_pt1 | contig 10746 bp, 10 predicted proteins | sample 1966391 | NCBI WGS metagenome assembly UMKW01 (sample SAMEA4836183, study PRJEB28245) | human gut metagenome | biome: gut microbiome; material: fecal sample | place: Denmark | collected 2008
ACCCTTAGTAGTATCAACTTCCATATCGGATAATACTTCAGTATAGGGGTCTTTCTTTAAAGCTTCGAAACCTCTCTCTGAAGCAGGTAATATTCCAGCTTGAAAATTGATACCAGAAGCTATACCCGCTCCTGCTTGTTTAGAGGTATAACCCTCTGGGTCATAATCTAAGGGGTCTACATACTCTTCTACCATAAATTCCATACCATCTTCATCTTCGAAAAGATACATTTCGCATTCTAATAGCTTCTTAAGATTAGCTTCTAATTCTTTACCATTCTTAGAATTTCTTAACACTTGTTTAAGGGCATTCTTCTTATCGTCAGGTAACTCATTAGCTGCTTGATTAATGGTAGCTCGTACTTCTTCGGTAGACATTTCATCGAATTTTCTTTGCTTACCTGCTTCATAAGCACCTACTGGACCAACTGCTTCATATTCCTCTACTCGCTTTTTATATTCTGCAGTTTTTTCCATGTTATACTGAAGCTGAGTATCCCAAGCATCCATTACCTCAGTTGGTGTAGTGGGATGACTTCTGTAATCTTCAAACCCATTGCCAGTAATATTAGACACCATAAGGTTATCCACCTGAGCCACATGAGGTCTTAAAGCTAATGGAGGTTTATCCTCTGGCTCGTTTATATTAGTTGATAATACAGATAAATCTTTACTATCTGGGTCTAGAGATGGGGCTAATACTGCTTTAACCCTTTTAGTTATTTTCTGAGTAGCAAAAGATACTCTAAGTACTTCCCCATTCTCTCCTTGATATGTATAAGTACATACCGGTTCTTCATGGAATTTCCGATTATGTATATAGATAACACCATCCCTTGAATCCACATACCATGGTCCATTAGTGTACCCTTTCATCTTCTGTTCTAATTGAACTAAGACGTTCTTGCCCACTAATCCAAAGTCACTATCAATTAAAGCTTTCAAATCTTCTGGCATAGCTACTTCAGCTATCCCACTGTATTTGTTAGCATAGAGTACTTTACCAGTAGTAGTACGGGTATTCTCTGTGGGTACCTGTAGTGACTCGTATACTTTATTACTTATTATCTGTTGTTCCATTACTGAAATATTTCTATGATTACACCAGTAGCATTCCCACATCCATTGTCTAAATAGGTAGATAATTTATAGCCTTCCATATCCGAATGGACATAAGCAGGTTGATATCTTAAATCTCCCGAAGAATCAATGCACTTAATAGTTACATGAGTACCTGTAGAATCAAATACGGCTTCGAATTCCCTTACCTTAATTATTTTTATGGGCCCAGATATAAATTGACCATCTGGGTATATATATCCCCACTGAAGACAAATATTTTGGTTCTCTTGAATCTCAGCAATGTCTACAGTATCGGGATTACCCGTATCGAAAGTAATAGTAGCCAAGTTTTCTTTCTCTTCATCGTATCTATAACTCCAGGTACTTATATACGCTCCAAGGGGTATACCTGTAATAGGATTCATTATAGGCATACCTCCAAAATTGAAAAGGGCCAAATATGGTTGGCCCATTCCCTTATACAATATAGGTTTCTGTTTAGCTGCCATAAGTCGGTATTCTTATTAGGGTTCCCATTTCTAATTCCTTAAAAGGATTCAGTATCTTATTAGCTTCAGCTATAATGTACCACTTACCAGAATCACCATAATACCTGAAAGCAATGTTTTGCAGAGTTTCCCCATCTTTAACGGTATGTTGAATATCGTTAGAGGATTCCGGTACTACTGGAGGTTTAGCTTCTAAGGAATAATCCCCATCGTTGTATTTCAGAGCATAGGCATTATTATATGGGCTAGCTCCCTTTAGGTATTGGTTAACATCAATCATATTTAATACCTCCTGTCTTTTTAAGTGAATCGGAATTTATAAAATCTCCATAGGATAAGTTATATGCACTTACTCTCTTGAAAATCAATTCTTGAGTTGCTGCTGCAGGCAATAACCTACCATTACCAAAAGTAGCTGGCTTTCCGGGTATCCTTATTCGATAACCGTTCTGAAAGTTCTTCAGAGTATAAGTTGCTGAGGTAAGGATATAATTGTGGTTATCAAATATACCAGAATCCCCCCACTCAATCTTAACAATCGGGGGAGCAGCCTGGTAGCCATTAGATTTAGACCATGCCTCTAATAACCTACATTTATTGATTACCTCTTCTGGATTTTCTGGGTCATTACAGTACCAAGACACATTGAATTGAATAATGTCTTCAGCTCCAGTAAAGTGATACATTGGTACATTGCGACCCATTGATTTAATGGTGGCCCATGTGGTTTCTCCTCTAAAGTCTATTTCTGGAGGTCTATTCTGTAAGGTAATGTATTGAGTGGGGTTAACAGTCATGTTATATATCCTTACTTTATTCTGATATATAACATCTGCTTTAGCCTCGAAGTTTCTGTAATTAGTAGTATTCTTATTCCCCTTTGCTGGGTCTACTCCTTCACCTTCTTCTAACCTTGGGAATTGTAATTCCATTCTCCATTTAGCCTGGAGTTGTTTATTTAGAATAGGGTTCTTAGACGATATTTGAGCTTCTCCGATTACCCCATTTGGGTTATAGAGTTTACCCTTTTGAGAATCATCCTTTGGAAGAGTAGAGATAGTTCGATTGAGTAATATCCGAGCTCTCCATAATTTATTTAGGGGACCAGTAAGAACACCTGCCGTATCTCTTGTAAGGTCATTGTACTTTTCAACAATTTTACCTGCTGCTTTATTTAATACTCTAGCCATAGTGTTTTTAATTTTATATTCCCATTACAAATGCAGCTCCAGTAAAATCTTGTTGAGAACCTGGAGCATAATCTCCAACTGCTTGACCATCTACTGAGATATTGATACGAGAATCTCTCATACCTTCTTTAATAGCTAACCTAACAGCATTAATAAATCTCTCTTCATTCTGGGCTCTAATGGTAGTTGGGTCTTCTTTCTCTTTATTCTGAGCTTCAGTATTCCTATCTACTGAATTACTAAGGTAACTAATACCCTCAATTAATAAAGGAAGACCTACAGTAATTGCTAATCCCCAGGGTCCACCGAGTAATCCCATAAGTCTACCACCTATAGAGGTTAAACCTTTTATAGCACCTGGCCTAGCCACTTGACTACCAACTTGGGCACCTGCTCCAGCTAAAGCCCCTCCAGCTAAATTACCCGCCATAGTAGTTGCTAATGGTACTCCAGGATTTGGTGTCTTAACATATCTTCCGGTTTTAGTGTTATAAAATCTACCAGCAGAATTCATACCAATACCGCTTGACATCATTTGGAGTTGAACCATGGTTCTCATAAGGTTAACCATTCTTACCATGTGTGCTTCCATAATGGCAAACTGAGTATTAGTTTTTATTGCTGCAGCAGACATACCTTCAGTAGAAGCAGTAGCAATAGTTTGTAAATACCCAACAGACCTAATAATACCTCTTACAGTATTAAACCCTGCAACTATAGTACCCACTACTACTGCAGTAGCTCCTATCCTAAGACCAAAACCTCCAACCCAAGTTTCTGAGATAGAATTAATTACTTTGATTATAGAGTTACCCACATTTAGTACTGGGGTAAAGATTCTACCCAAAGCCGCACCTGCCGTAACTGTTAAGTTCTCTATACTTGATTCGAATTGGTCAATTACACCTGCATCAGTTTTAAGACGTTCTTCATTGAGTCGATTTACTGCCCCAATGTTTTGGTCATAAGTAGCAAGTATCTTACCCATCTTATCTCTACCAGAAGCAATATCCCTAAGTACGGGGAGCATACCACGATTACCACGAACTCCAAAGATATTGAAGAAAGTTGGTGTTTCAATTCGTGAAGGTAAATCTACTGCAGCCTTAGCAAACTTCTGATAGATAGTGTAAAGGTCTATAAGGTTACCTTGAGCATCGAAGAATTCATCTGGACTTAAGCCCAAGTCTGCTAAAGCGTTATAGCCTTTCTTTTTTTGGTTAACAAGAGAGAGTTGTAAGTAACGAATCATATTGGCCAGTGAGGTACCTGCCATAGAACCCTGTATACCCATATCACCCAATACACCAATAGCAGCAGCGGTTTGCCGAAGGTCTACTCCAGCAGTTGCCATATCTGCTCCTGCATAAGATATGGACTGGGCTAAGTCTGTTAAAGATATATTTGCATTAGTAACTGCAGTATATAAATCATCGGTTACTCTAGCGGCTTCCCCCATTGGGATTTGGTACATTGACATGATATTAGTCATCAAGTCAGCTACACCACCTTTCTGTCCCACTGGCATTGTAAAGATTGAAGCCAGCTTAGATGCTGGCCCAATCATTTCTTTAATAGCATCGAATTTATTACCTGCCATAGCCAGGTATCTTTGTCCTGATGCAACATCTGAAGCAGTAAGAGGAGTTATCTCATTGACATCCTTTGCCAATTGTAACATCTCTCTTTGTTCTGCAATGGTAGCACCAGCAATTTTCGAAGCAGTCCAAACTTCATTCTGAACACCCGCAGAGTATTTATAGGCCCTTGCCATTCCCCCTACGAGCTGCATTCCGAAGTCCATTGTATTAGAAGCCGACATCTGTATACCTCTATTCCAGGTATTCATATCATTCATCATTGTTCTGAATGACCCAGATATCTTGCCAGCTTCTTGAGAGAATCGGTCTTTTAAAACCATGGCAACACCGACCTCTACTATACTCCTACTGGTATTCATAATTTACTTTCTTTTCTTTAATTGTTTATAATATTGCTCGGCCATTTCCTTGAATATTTTCCTTATTCGGTACGGAAGACGTAAAAAGCCGAAATAGTCTAAGGCTATCTCGGCTCTGGTGATATAAACAAAATCACTCTCTAACATTACTCTTCCGTCAGGTAGAAAAAATTCGGTGCCCAAACTATAGGATAAGTTCTTTCTTCTCCGGTGGTTGGATTAGTGATATGGGATTCACCTTTGAAGATAGGGTCCATAGATAAGATATGCTTTCTCATCTCAGCCATATCCTTTGCAGTAAACGGAGTAAAGTTTTCTACCTTCTCCCAACTACCATCGACCTCTAAGTAAAGGTTCCGACAAAGAAGAGGAGCATTCTTAGTTTGTTTATCCAAAGGCAACTTCATAAACTCTTGTTCTCCCTTACCAGTCATACAATCGAATTTAATTCTCTTGCCAGATGAAAGAGTGTATTCATGGTCTACCAATCTAACTCCCTCTGGATAATAAGGGATAGCATCTGGCTTCTGATTTAAATCCTCTACAGTTGGAGCAGTACCATAATCGAAAAGGAACTCATGAAGGTCTTGGCCATAAGTAACTTTACCTCCATTCTCTTTGCCCCAATCATATTCAAATTCTACTTCCTCTCCCAATGAGAAGATACGAGAATTGAAGATAATAGCATAACGGTCATTGACTGGTAAGTTAAGGGCATCATCTATGGTTAATTTCCCATTGGGTGTAGCCGTAGTTCTAATTACGATTGCTGCAATGAACTTAGTAAGGTTCATCAAAGTCTTCATGTCTGAAAGGTTACTGAGAATATCTTCATCAGCACCATTTTGTTCTCTGATTTCATATTCGAAACCAGAAGGTCCGGTAAATCTAAATGTTCTAAATTCCATAATTTGATATATTTAATGTTTACAAATGTTCATAGTACTCCGTATAACAACAAGAAAGGGGTGAGCTCCTATCACAGGAATCCCACCCCTCCACCGAATCTTAGTGAAAATAGACTAAGGAATTAGTATTTATCTGCAGTACCAACTGAGAACTCTATGGACTCAATGGTATTCTCTGAAGCCATTCTGTCCAAGTCTAAGCCGGTAATCTTACATGGCCATACCTCTTCGAAGACATGGGTATTAAGAACTGAGACTCCATCTTCGGCAAGTTCGTTTACAATTGCCGTTTCCCAGTATTGGCTTGGTACTAAACCACCACCAACTATGTGGTCCTGGCAAGAGTATAGCCAATCATGAAGCCATGTATCAGAACCTGCAGTAGTCATAAGTTTCTCTACAATAAGATTACCTATAGTAACCCTACCTGCAGTTTTAACGTCTCTATTGACGTCCCCATGAGCAACCTGGTCAATCTCAATATCCGGCAAAGTACAACTTTGGAATAGATAGGTATTGATAGGGTGTTTGGGGAACATGATGCTCCACAAGAATTTCTTCCGTGGGTTTTTTACTTTTGCTCCCATTGTGTTATGAGTTTATAAGTTATTACTTGTTTCTACGATTGATACTGCCTTAGAAGCTGCATCGATTACAATCTCCATAGTTACCTCTTGCATAGGAACTACATCCTTATACTTAAGGATAGCACGGTACTTACCTTGACGGGCATCTGCTTCGTTATTAACCGAAAGGTCATCCCAAGAAGTTGCATCTTGGTCACCCATCCAGGTATACTCGGTCATAGCATCTTCATCTACCAATGAATCCAGTGTAGGTTTAACCTCCAACCAGATTCTCTTCCAAGTACTCCAAACGTTTGGTTCTTCGATATATTTGTTGAGTACCGGGCGAAGGAACTTCTTCAGGTAAAGGTTCAGTCTTACGATTGAAAGGAATCTTTCAGAATCCTGTTTTACTTGAGAAGAGAAGCAATGCCATAGCATGGTTTGCTTACCTGCATCTGGAGTATCTTTGATTACCATCTCATTGATATAATTCTGAGCAAGAGTGTTCAGTTCGTTATATCGAGAAGGAGAACCATAGTTGGGGCATACTGGACCAACTGCATCTCCAATAACCCCTCGGTTCATACCAGCAAAGGATTTCCAAGGACCATATTGAGTAGCAGAGGCATCTCCCAAACCAACAATAGTACCCACTACATCGGAATCCTGAAGATTACCGTTTTCGTTGTAGTACTTAAGTCCACCACCAAAGTAGGCAATGTACTTAGAGTTACCTACAGTACCAAGGCAAGTCTGTACCCAAGTTACCTGAGCTTTGTAATCTCTTGCCTGAGTACCTTGAGTATAATGGGTTAAATGTTTGGGAACTTCGATATACAGTACCCATTCCATCAATTCCTTTGCCATATCTGCAGCAGCCTTATATACCTTGAGTACATCTGAATCGGTAGTAAGGTGTTGAGAGATATGTGAAATAAACAATTGGTAGAAGTCTGTGTAGTCTTTTACCAAGTCCAGTGAAGCAATCCATTCTTCGGCAGTTGGAGTGGAACCTGCACTACCGATAGTACCATTAAACAGTTTCTCTGTTTCGGAGGGTGCAGCATCTCCCACGGTAATAGTGATAGCATTCTTAGTACCATCAATATCATCGGTAAGCCACTTAATTAGGTTTTCAAAAGAGGAACCTGCAGTAATTACCGGCTTAATATATTCCGAGTTCTTAGCAAATGCACTAAGAGCAAGGTAATCTACCGAAGTGTTATTGTTATCATCGGCAGTTTTGTAGGTTATTACTGGACCCTGTTCAAGTACTTGCCCATTAGCCGAATAGATTTTATAATACAAGGTATTAGCTTGCTTATAAAAACCAACCTGGAAAGTATCTGCACTACCAATGGGATCTCCATATCCCTTGGTTACTAATCCAAAACTATAGGTAGTACTACCTGATTTTAAAGTAATCAGAGCAGAGGGTTTAGCCGAGTCGGGTACAGCAGAAGCAACTGAAATCCCATCTTCTGAATCTTTAGCTTTTCTTGCCGCAGCCTGAGAAGCAGTTACTGTACCTTGAGTAGCTCCTTTGCCAAGTACTCGAATAACACGAAGCTTAGAACCACCTTGCAAAGCCTTTTCGATATTTGATACAGAACCATCGGGTACAATTTCAGAACCATAGATTCTTTGGAACTGAGAGAATGTAGAGATGATTTCTGAAGGGTCATCGTATGGACCTTTAGTAGTTCTAGCCAATACACAAGAAACTCCTAACATGGGAGTAGTTTGAAGAACATTGTTGTTCTTAAACTTAAAATCAACATGAGGTGAAGTTGGCATAATTCTATTGTGATTAAAGTTAATTACTCGTTTAATTTATACCCTAGAGTATTGTACCTATACCTTAGGTACTTTTAACTCTAGCATCTCATTTTCGTTTTGTTCTAACAATCCAATGAGAACTGAGATATCCTTGATAGGTGTAAGTGTACCTTCTTCCAAAAGCTTTTCTGGGAGAATACCATCTTTACATACATAGGTATATACCTTTTCGAGTATACCATGTTCTACATCGGGATGGTCATAATAATTACCAATTTCAATGAATAGGTTTCCGGTGGGAGCAAGCCTGCCCTTTTCCCATTCCTCTAAGTCATTGAAGTATGGTCTCACGTATCCTCTAGCAGGTAAGCCAGTATATAAGATTGTATGTAGCAACCTCATATCGGCTTGTGTTTGAGAAACTAGATGTACATCTATGGTAATATCTTTAGTTTCATAAGGAAACTCTGAAGCTTGGTAATTACCATCCTCAAGTTTATCACCAATGATGTATTTATTCACACCAATATCTCCAGCATAATAACCCTGTAGTTCTATGGTTATTCTTGGGAGAGTCTTTGGGCCTTTTACTTGATTATTCCCTATACCAAAAAGTGGTATAAACTTCTTCATACCTTTGATTGCCTCTTGAAATCTTTTTTCGTTTTCTTGAGACAAAGGTAAGAAGTCTTCTGGGTTTAAGGTAAGACCCATTTCTAACATTGTACTAAGTAGAGAGATATAAAAAGTTCTTTCTACTATTTCTTCTGAGTTTACCATTAAAGTCCTAATCTAATATTTAATTGAACACTCTGATTGCCATTGTCATTAATATACCCATTATAAGTTACCTGAATACCTCCAAAACCACTCATTATGGTTTGTAAATGACCAACACAATTTAATTCACTAACCCATTGAGTAGCAATATTTGAAGGATAATCGGTAAGCCATACTTTAAAGGGTATTGGTTCTGAACCAATACCTCCAGGGAATTGACCCTCTATTGTCTTACTTATATCGGTTATCTTAAATTGTTTTATAAATTTAGCAACTTGAATACCGTTGATAAGGTAGTACTGATAACCCTTTACATTACTAATCTGAGCAGTACTAGTATTTTGACCAAGATTTGGGAATGGTATATTCGGGGTTGGTTCAAAGCCATACTTAGTAGTTCTAGTACCTGGAGATTGAGTTATATTTAAAACTATCTCAGTGTTAGGTTCTTGCTGTGAGATAATCTTAACTATAGCAGTTCTTTCCAAGGGGTCATAGTTACTGGGGTTATGTTCTTGATTAGTAGATTTAGTTTTGATAGTAAGCTTACCTGCGGCATTAGCTTCTCCAATTTCTTGGGTTACCTCTAACCAATCTGAGGAGCTTTCAACTTTCCAATCCACAGCACGATATTCATTTTGAGGCTTATTATCGATAAACTTCTGTTGGTAACTGTATACACCTATTTCTAGGGTCTCACCCCTTTTAGTACCATCGAAAGTATGGGAAGTAGTTTCTGGAGTGATACTAAAATAAGTTCCCCAGGTCTCTACTATTTTAGGAGCGGCCTTTTGTACCAGAGTTACTTCCCTTTCTACACCCTGAACTACTACCTTGAGAACCTGCTCTTTTATATTATTCATGTCTTCGTTTACTGCCTTAGGCTTTACCCTAATAGTTGCAGTACCAGTTCCTGATAGTGAAGATATTTCAAAATCTACTGCCATTATATAATCCTCCTTATTTCTTTTCTAACTTCATTACGTATTTCCTTTTGTAAGGCAGCTTTTCCACCAGCAGCCTTAAATGCAGGAGCCCAGAGAGGACGAGGTGGTAAATTACCATCTCTACTACCATACTCTAACATGATAGCTATCTGATTCAAAGTTTTTCTTGAAGTCTTACCAGTATAAGTAATCTTCTTGATTCCAATTGGTAAACCAACGAAAGTTCTTTTCTTACCTTTTACTAAGGTAACTGACCTGGCATATTGTCCAGTAAGATTTAGCATGGTATGGTCTCCATATTTCTTTATGGTACCAGGAGCATGTGGTGGCCAAGATACTCCGGAACCTCTTGGAGGTACACCAGTATTCAAACTTCGTCTTACTATACGAAGAAGTTGATTACCAAACTTTTCTGTACCTTTCGCATAACCCTTAGTTAAGATACTTGGAGTTTTAGCAATCAACCTTTCTGCACGAGCTTGTTCTCGTTTATCTACGTATATTTCTAGAGGGCCAACTGGAGTCGATAGTGTAATATTAACCGACTTACTTGGCATAATTCTTACTGTTGTTTAGGTTTATCCAATCCCAGCTCCTGAGCAATTCTCTGTAACAGAGTCTCTTGAGTGGAGATTCGTTGGTCCATGTATTGACGGAACTCCTCAAACCCTGGAGCAGGTTTACTTGGAGCAGAAGGTGATTGGTTAATTGAATTGAGAATGTTATCGCATTCAGAAACAATTGCCTCAAACTTTGGTCGATTGTTAAGTATATTCAAGGCATTATGTTTCTGCATAGTAACCTCATTAATTATATTCACTACATCGGTAGTATAATATACACCATTATAAATACCTTCATCAGATTGTGATGGCAAGTATATGGTGAGTTGTGATACCGAATCTTGTATCACTAATTCGATACTGTTAACAAAGCCGTCTTTAGCACCAGAGGCCATTGGTTTACTTTCTCCTACCTTTATGATTCTTGCTGTATCAAAGATAGGATAACCAGACCGTCTGTCTTTTTCTAATGTGAAAAT
>UMKW01072532.1_pt1 | contig 10656 bp, 10 predicted proteins | sample 1966391 | NCBI WGS metagenome assembly UMKW01 (sample SAMEA4836183, study PRJEB28245) | human gut metagenome | biome: gut microbiome; material: fecal sample | place: Denmark | collected 2008
GGATGAGGCGCTTCGCATGATGCGGCTGCTGGAAATGCTGCCGATTTTAAGGGATCAGGGGGTGCTTTGATTTGGCGAGGGATTATACATACCAAGAGCTGATGGCCATGCAGGAGGAGGCCACGCAGCGCGTGCGTGAAATGCAGCGCCGCGCCCAACTGACGGCCCAACGCGCGCAGGAGGAATTAGACCGAAAAAAAAGCGAATCTCCCCCCATTTCAGCGCCGCAGGAGGGGCCCCCGCAGGCAAAAGCCGCAGAGCACAGCGCCCATCGGGAGCCGCAGCACCTGCCAACAGGGCTCGCGCCCACAGCGGAAAAAACGGAAGTTGACGCGGATCGTCTTGCTTTTCTAGACAATAAGCCGCAGCATTCACAACCGCCCGCGGGTAAGCCGCGTTCCCCAAAGCATATTTCCCTGCCAGTGGATTATATCCAGGAGAAAAGGGAAACGCCTCTGCCTATGCAGGAGGAGGAGCCGCACGCCTCCCAAGGCGCTGTGCCGGGAAAGCGCCCTTTGCCGCTGGGCCTGGCGGAGGGTAGCTCCGATCAATCCCTACTGCTCGCGCTGATGCTTTTGTTGAATGGAGAGGGCGCTGATGAGCTGCTATTGCTGGCCCTGCTCTATATTATGATGTAGAGGCCAAAGCTGAAAAAGGGCTGCTGCAAATTACATGGTAATTTGTGGCAGCCTTATTATTTTCTGCGGCGCGCCGCATAGGTTGCAAAAAACACCGCCGCGCACAGCAGCACGATCGTTGCGCCGGCCGACGTATTGAAATAAAACGAGGCGATCAAGCCGCCCACCCCGCACACCATTGCGATCAGCACGGAAAAAGCCGAATACTGCCGAGAGCTGCGCGCAAGGTTGCGGGCAGCCGCCGCAGGCAGAATGAGCAGGGAGTTGATCAGCAGCACGCCCACCCATTTAATCGAGAGCATCACGACCACTGCAACGAGCACCACAAAAATATTTTCTACCACCGCCGTTTTCACGCCCCGGCTTGCGGCAAGATCCGTGTTGATGCTTAACAGAAGCAGGCGGTTATAGATGATCCCCCAGATTAGAATAACAATTACCAGCGTAATTGCCAGAAGCAAAATTTCCCGCGGCGTAATGCTCAGGATATCGCCGATCAGGTATTGCGAATATTTGGAAAATCCGCCCCCCGCCGATAGGATCACGAGCCCCAACGCAATGGCGGTAGACGAAAACACACTGATCACCGTATCGGCTGAGGCTGTTTTTGCCGATTTTACACGCGTGATCACCAGCGCGAGCAGCACCCCAAATGCAATCATACTAATGAGATCGTTTTGAATGCCCAGCAGCACGCCAAGCGCTACGCCGGTCAGCGCGGAATGGCCCAGCGCATCGGAAAAAAAGGCCATTTTGTTATTGACCGCCATCGTGCCGAGCACGCCGAGCAGCGGCGTGATGAGCAGGATGGCCACAAAGGCATTTTTCATAAAATTGTAATCAAGCCATGAAAAGGGCAGCACAGTTTCGAGGATTTGATAGATTACAGTCATTTCGCCGCCCCCCCTATGCCAAACGCTCCACGGAAGGCTTTGGAATTGTAAACCTCGTCAACCTCACCGGCGCAGAGAATCTTTTTATTGAGCAAAACAGCCCTGTCCGCATGCAGATGAACCAGCTCCAGATCATGCGAAACCATCAGGATCGCCATGTGGTAATCGTGCCGGAGCTGTGAAATCTTCTCATAAAACTGCTCTGATCCCACGGTGTCCACACCAGATACCGGCTCGTCAAGAATCAACAGCTCAGGCGTGGGATAAAGCGCCTGCGCGAGCATCACGCGCTGCAACTCGCCGCCGGAAAGGGCCCCAAGCATCCGGTTCTCCAACCCCTCGCAGCCCGCATCCGCAAGGCTCCTCCGGATTGCCTGCTTCAGCGCGCGCGGCCGGGTAATCCACACCGGGGCCTGTGTGCGCCCGGCCAGCAGAAAATCCATCACGTTCACCGGTGCGCTTCGGTCAAAATCCAGATATTGAGGCACATAGCCAACCGTGATCTCCGAGAGATCCTTCCCATCGTGGGAATGGTAACGGACCGTGCCGGTATGCCGTATCTCGCCCAAAATAGCCCGCAGCAAGGTTGTTTTGCCCGCGCCGTTTACGCCGATGAGAGCTGTCAGCTCCCCACAGTGCATTTCAAAAGAGACGTCCTCCAGCAGGATGTCGCGCCCCTTCTGCACGCCGATCTTTTGTATTTGCACGCTGCAAAGCCCGCAGCCGTTTTCAATCGCCATTTTTTACCGCCTCCACGATCGTTTTCGCATTTTGCCGCATGATGCCCTCATAAGCGGTCAAGCTGTCCTCCCCTTGAGTCACAGGGTTTAGCGTGCAGAGCTTTGCCCCCGTTTCCCGGCTGAGGATTCCCGCCGAGCTGCCCTGATAATTCGGCTCGATAAAAATGGCCCGGATGCCGTGCGAGCGGATCCGTTCCACGGTTTCGATCAGCTCCTTTGTGCCCGGCTCCCCGCCATCGTGCGTTTCAATCGCCCCAGCGATGACGAGGCCATACCGCTGCGCAAAATAATCGTACGCCTCGTGGAAGGAGATGATCTCGGCGCCCCGGATGGGGGCGAGCATTTGTGCCAGCTCTGCATCAAGCGAAAGCAAGCGTTTTTCATAAGCGCTCCGGTTTCGCTCAATCTGCGCTTCATTACCTGGCAAAAGCTTTTTCAACCCTGCTGCGATGTTATTGACCTCTGCGATCGCATTCGGCACGGAGAGCCAAACGTGCGCGTTCTCCTCATGCTCGTGCCCCGCATGACCATGCGCCTGCTCCTCTTCATGCTCGTGCTCCGCGTTTTCACAGAGGATTTCAATCCCTTCACTCGCCGTGATCACGGGCAGGGAGGGTAATTGCTCAATCACTTTCTCGAGGAATCCCTCCATCCCTGCTCCGTTAATAACAAACGCATCCGCCGCGCCGAGCGCTTTCATATCCTTGGAGAGCAGTTGATAATCATGCAGGCAGCCTGCGTTCTGTGCCGTCATGTTGACCACGGTTACCCCGCTGATCCCTTCCGTCAGGTTGCGTGTGAAGAGATACATCGGGTAGAAAGAGGTGACGATCTGATAATCGCTCTGCAAGTGCTCCACCGGTGTGCAGCCCGAAAAGGCGATCAAAAGAAGGCAGAGCAAAACAGAAAGCAGCGCGAGATGTTTTTTGCTGTTGTTCATAGGGTGCTCCTTATTGCAAGTCATTTGCATTAAGTATAACGAATCGAAGGCGGAAAGTCAAATGATATCTAATGTGCATTTATAGGCTCCCAATTTATATGTAATTTTTTCATCTATTTTTCTGTTTTATGTTCAGTATTGACAATATTGCGCGTTGCTGGTATGATAAAACTATCCTGAAAAGAAAGAAAGGTAAAATGATGGTAAAAACAATCGGACGTGTTCTCTCAGCCTCTCTTTCGTTACTTCTTTTGTTCGGATCTATGTCCGCGCTTGCAGGTAATCTCTCGGATTTTCCCATCCCTGATCTTTCAGCAGAAACCCTCCCGCCAGAATGCTACGGCATCCTAACGGATGAATACCAGGTTTTTTACACGCAGGATGAAACCGGCGCGATCTCAATGGATCAGGAATCCCTCGCCGACTTTCAGGCGCTTTTGCGAAATGATGAAGCATTGCAAAAAGTGATACAGGATCGCGCCACCGCGCGCAATGAGCCGCTTACATTTTTTGACGTGGTCGCACAGGCCAACGAAATTCAAAACACCTTACAACCGGCTTTGCTGCTCAAAGAAATGGACCGTCTGCCTACGGTAAAATTGACGGCAGCGGCCGCTGTAAAAGCGACTGGGGATTTACAGAATTTTACGCATGCATTAAACTCGGAACGGTATGTGGATGCTACCAGCAATTCTCCCGCCTATTCTCCCACACATATCAAACGTCAGCTTGTTTATATGTGGGCGTGGGAATATGAACCCTTTTGGACGCTTACTGATACGGTGGCCATCGCATGGTCTTCCGGCTTACATCCGCTGACGGGCACAGATGAAGTGGCCTTTCTTTATATGGCAAAGGGAAGGGTAGCCGGGAGCCCCATCAACACCCCCTCCGATGATCTATGGGTGTTGGAGGGTTCAGAAGGCGATGATGCTTATTCCGAGGATATCGATACAGATAGAGGGCTTAAGAAGGATTTTGATATCAAATCCGCTTATTCTCATGGTGGAAAAAGATATATTACAACCGTACACTGCGGCCTTTTTTCCGTGATCGTAGTGGCTGCCAATCCGGATAAGGCTAACCTGCCCGCTACTTTTAAAGGAAGATATTATCACAAAAAGGTGTCGATATATGGCAATTTAAATTTAGGAGCCGATTTAAGTTTGAGTGTATGGGCCGATCCTTCATTTGACGCATCCAACACTCTAGTCCGTAATTTTTATTACTTTGACCCATAAAAGGGAGGGAGAAAACTATGCTTTATGTCGTGCCCTTTATTGCCTCTGCTTTGATGTTCCTATTTATCTTCTGTGCCGTGCGTGCAATTAGGGACTATTCTGGGTCCTGGGTAGTCTTTTCTCTACTGGCTGGCCTCATGCTTGGTGTCGATTTTTGGATTTTGTGCTTTATAATCGGGGGATAAAAATTTTATCTTTATGCAGTGATTGAAACTATTTTTCCGGTCGCGGCTTCCACAAGCCGCGGCCTTTTTTATCAACAAAACCAACGCGCTTTCCGGCACTTTCTCCAATTGCGCATATCTCTGAATTATGCTATCATATAAAGGTTTTAGGAAGGCAGCCCCTCCCTTGGCACAGGCAGGCTCGACTGCCCGGCAGAGAAAGGATGGTCTTATTTCATGAAAAAGGTTTTGGTTCTTTTCGGCGGCGTATCGAGCGAGCATGAGGTATCCCTCGTTTCGGCGCGCAGCGTCATCCAAAATATTCCGCGGGACCGCTATGAAGTGCTCACCCTCGGCATCACAAAGCAGGGCGAATGGCTGCTCTATGAGGGCGATCCGGAAGCCTTACCGGAGGATAACTGGCTCGAATGCGGCAAGCGGACGCCCGCTGTGCTCTCGCCGGACGCCTCTCATCACGGCCTGCTCATTTTTGAAAACGGCGCGGCACGCGTGGAGCATGTGGATGTGGTGTTCCCCGTCCTGCACGGCAAAAACGGGGAGGACGGCACCATGCAAGGCCTTTTGCAGCTTGCGCAGCTCCCCTTCGTCGGCTGCGGCTGCACCGCCTCCGCTATCACGATGGATAAGGCGATTACAAACGCCATGACAGATGTGGCGGGCATTGCGCAGGCAAAGTGGCTCCCCTTGACCCGCGATGGCTATCAAAAAGATGCCGCCGTCCTGCGCCAAAAGGCAATTGGTCGGCTCGGCTTCCCCATCTTTGTCAAGCCCGCCAACGCGGGCTCCTCTGTCGGCGTAGGAAAGGCTCGCAACGAAGCGGAGCTGGCCGATGCAATCGAAAAGGCCTTCCTGCATGATGATAAGCTCGTTTTGGAGGAGGGGATCGATGGCATGGAGGTAGAATGCGCTGTGCTCGGCAACGAGAAGCCGAAAGCCTCCACCGTAGGCGAGGTTGTCCCCTGCAATGATTTTTACGATTACGAAGCAAAATATATCGCGGCCGACAGCGAGCTGCACATCCCCGCCCGTCTGCCGGCGGATACGCTCGAGGCGGTGCGCGCCGCCGCCTGCCGCGTTTTCACGGAAATGGGCTGCTCCGGGCTTGCACGCGTGGATTTCTTTGTGCGCAAATCAGATGGCGCGGTGCTTCTCAACGAGCCGAACACCATCCCTGGCTTTACGCCCATCAGCATGTATCCCAAGCTTTGGGAACACACCGGCCTGCCCTATGGCGAGCTGCTAGACCGGCTGATCCAGCTCGCTTTAAAAAAATGGGAGCCGAAGGGTTGACACGCCGCATCCCTACTTTTGCGAAAGGATGTTTACCATTTTGGAAAAAGACGTTATCATAGAAATTGCCGACCAGCACGAAACGGACGGCGACGTCCAAAGCATGTCCATGACCACCGTGGGCTCCCTCTGCGGCACACCGGAGGATTATTCACTGATCTATACGGATCAGGACGGCGAATTGGAGGGCTGCGTTACCACCCTGCATGTGGAAAACGGCCGCCGCGTTACCATGACGAGGACGGGGAGCTACCAATCGGAATTGATTATGGAGCTCGGCCGGCGGCATAACTGCCACTACGCCACGCCCTACGGTGAACTGATGATCGGCGTATTTACTCAAAAGGTGGATTCGTTGATGGATGAGCATGGAGGGAAACTGGAATTCCATTATACGCTCGATTTCAACGCCGGCCTCGCCGCGCGCAACGAGCTTGTAATCACGGTGAAGGAGGCAAATACAGGATGTCAAAACTCGTAAGGGAAACGAAACAGGCACTGCGCCAGGCGGTGCTCGATGCAATGGGAAAGGCAGTGGCGGACGGAGCCCTGCCGCCGGAGCCCATTCCGGCATTCACTGTGGAGGTCCCCGCGGACCGGGCCAATGGCGACTATGCGACCAACGCCGCAATGGCATGTGCAAAGGCTTTCCACATGGCCCCACGCAAAATTGCGGAGGAAGTTTTAGCCCGCATGGATCTTGCGGATACTTTTTTCAGCCGTTGTGAGGCGGCTGGCCCCGGGTTTCTAAACTTTTTCCTGGCGGATAGCTACTATGCCGCCATCTTAAAGGATATCCGCGCCTGCGGCAAGGGGTATGGCCGTTCCGATTTTGGCAGGGGCAAGCGTGTGATGGTAGAATTTGTATCCGCTAACCCAACCGGCCCAATGCATATGGGCAATGCCCGCGGCGGCGCATTGGGAGATTGCCTAGCCGCAGCGCTCGATTATGCGGGATTTGACGTCTGCCGGGAATTCTACGTCAACGACGCGGGCAACCAGATCGAAAAATTTGCTCTCTCGCTGGAGGTGCGTTATCTTCAGCATTTTCTGGGAGAAGATGCGATCGAATTGCCGGAGGATAGTTACCACGGCGATGATATCCGCGTGCGCGCAGAGGAGTTCGCCGCGGTTTTCGGAGACCGGTATGTAAATGCGGACGAGGCCGAACGCCGGCAGGCGCTGGTTGATTTCGCTCTGCCGAAGAATATTGCCGGCATGCAGGAAACGCTCGCCAAATACCGCATTCAGTATGACAATTGGTTCTATGAGAGCACCGTCCATCAGGATGGAGAATTGGCAGAAACCATTGAGCTGTTTCGCCAGGCCGGTCTCACCTATGAAAAAGACGGCGCGCTTTGGTATAAAGCAACCGAACGCGGCGCCGAAAAGGATGAGGTGCTCGTGCGTGCCAACGGCAACCCGACCTATTTCGCCGCCGACGTCGCCTACCATCGCAACAAACTGGTAAAGCGTGGCTACGATCAGGCCATCGATATCTGGGGCGCGGATCACCACGGCCACGTCGCCCGCATGAAGGGCGCGCTGGAGGCGATTGGGATCGACCCCAACCGGCTGGACGTTATCCTGATGCAGCTTGTGCGGCTTGTCAGCGGCGGCGAGGTGGTGCGGATGTCCAAGCGTACAGGGAAGGCGATTACTCTGACTGATCTGCTGGACGACATCCCGGTCGATGCAGCACGCTTCCTTTTTAACTTGCGCGAGCCCGGCTCCCAAATGGAATTTGATCTTGATCTAGCCGTTGAGCAAAGCGCGCAAAACCCCGTGTATTACTGCCAATATGCGCACGCGCGCATTTGCAGCATCTTGAAAAAGCTCGCTTCAGAGGGCGTTGCCCCGCGGGAGTGCACGGGGCAGGAGCTTTGCCTGCTAGCTACCCCGGAGGAACGGGCGCTGATCCGCCATCTGGCCGCTCTGACGGATGAGATCGTCCTCTCCGCCAAGAATTATGATCCCGCGCGGATCACCCGTTATGTAATCGAGCTGGCCACGCTTTTTCACAAATTTTATAACGCTTGCCGCGTCCGCGTAGAGGATGAGGCGCTCATGCAGGCGCGAATTTATCTTTGCATCTGTGTGCGGGATACGATCCGCAATATTTTAGAAATGCTTAAGATTATGGTCCCAGAAAGCATGTAATTCGGTCCTTTACCAAACGACCGGAGCGAAAAATGCCGCTCCGGTCGTTTTTTGTTTTTCCATACCCTATAGAAAAGGCTCATTTTACTGCTGCTGCCCTTTTAAAATTTTTTCCGCGACGGCGCGCAGCTGCGCCTCATCCGTAATTTGGATGCCCGTCTGCGCAATCGTTTCCTGCACGAAAACAGGTAGCGTTTTGAAATACTGATTGAGCTTTTGATCTTCCCATACGGGCGTTGGAATTTGATCCATCGGAATCCCTCCATTTTCTTTGTCTTTCTAACCATCTGTATTCCGTATTATTAACCAAAAAACTCAAAAAAAACGCCCGGCGCAAAAAAGCGCACGGACGTTTTTTGTTAACGAATTCTAAAAGCTCATTCCACCGGGATAAACGCCTTATGCACCGCTGCCACCGCACGGTCGGCATCCTTTTCATCGATCAGAACGGAGATCTTGATCTCGCTTGTCGCGATCATTTGGATGTTAACATCAATTTCATACAGCGCTTCAAACATCTTCGCTGCCGTACCGGGGTGTGTTTCCATGCCCGCGCCGACAACGCTGATCTTTGCCACCTGATTATCCGTTACGATCTCCTTGCCTGCCAACTCCTCAAAAGAAGTGGAGAGAATCTCGGCAACCGTTTCGCCATTGTCCCGGCTGACGGTAAAAGAAATATCCTTTGTGCCATCACGGCCGACGGATTGCAGAATAATATCCACATTGATACCCTTTGCTGCAAGTTTGCTGAAAATTTTAAACGCGATGCCCGGCACATCCGGCACGCCGATGATGGAGACACGCGTCACATTTGTGTCCTTCGTAACCCCTCTGACCAGCATCTTTTCCATTTTGGCAACCTCCTTCACAATTGTGCCCGGCACCCTCTTGAGACTGGAGAGCACCTCTACCTCAACATTATATTTTTTCGCCATTTCTACAGACCGGTTATTGAGCACCTGCGCGCCGAGCGTGGCAAGTTCCAGCATCTCGTCATAGGTGATCTCCTTAAGCTTCTTCGCGCCCTCAATCTTACGCGGGTCGGCGGTGTATACGCCCTCAACGTCCGTAAAAATCTGGCAGCGCTCCGCATGCAGGGAAGCGGCAAGCGCAACGGCGGTCTTATCCGAACCGCCGCGGCCAAAGGTTGTCACATCGTCATATTTATTGAGGCCTTGGAAGCCCGCAACCACAACAATATTTTTGCGCCCAATCTCTGCGCGAAGGCGATCGGTTTTGATGGATTTAATGCGGGCGTTGCCATAGGCAGAGCTCGTTTGGAAACCTGCCTGCCAGCCCAGCAACGAAATGACAGGGAACCCAAGCTTTTCAATCGCCATCGCCAGCAGGGAGGCGGACATCTGCTCGCCGGCAGTGAGGAGCACATCCATCTCGCGCTTGGAGCCCTTCGGATTAATTTCAGCCGCCTTTTCGATCAGGTCGTCTGTTGTATCGCCCTGTGCAGATACAACGACCACTACATCGTTTCCCTCGCTGTAGGTCTGCGTGACGATCTGCGCAACGTTGCGAACCTTATCGGCATTCGCAACAGAGCTGCCGCCAAATTTTTGTACAATGAGTGCCATTGCAATACCCTCCTATAATCAATAATCCGTCATCCGGATCACGGATTGCAGCGTAAGCCCGTTGATCCCGGCAAGCTTCGCCTGCAATTCCCGCTCCGTATCCTGCGGTGTGATAAATGCAATTTCATCTGCCGGCGCATCCTCGCAGTGTAGCGCCGTGATCTCGCCAAACGCTTTCCGGGCAGCTTCCAATGCCTGGTCCGGCTTGCTTGCCTGCGCACGGATATAAAGCGCCGTGCGCATATCGCGATAATCGGCCACATAGCCCTCTTCGCTGCTGCCCCAGCCGAAAAGCTTTTTGCGGTTGAGATGCTTTGCACAGTCGATCACATCGGCCACAACCGCGCTTGCTGTTGGCATTTTACCTGCTCCGCGGCCATAAAACACCACGTCGCCAATCGCATCCCCACGCACAAGGATCGCATTGAATACATCGTCCACTCCGGCAAGCTGGCTATGCCGATCCACAACCGCTGGGCTGACCATTGCGCTAATGCGCCCGTTCTTGAGCCTCTTTGCCCGGCCGAGCAGCTTGATCACGCCGCCCCAAGCGCGAATATATTCCACATCCCGCAAATGGATTTTGGTAATGCCTTCCGTATAAACGCCATCCGGATACACATGCTTACCAAATGCCAGAGATGCCAGAATGCAAATCTTGCGGCAGGCGTCAATGCCTTCGATGTCGGCCGTCGGGTCTTTTTCCGCATATCCGTTTTCCTGCGCCAGGCGAAGTGCGTCTTCAAAGCTCATTTGATCCTCAATCATGCGGGTCAGGATGAAATTCGTCGTGCCGTTGAGGATCCCGGCAATCTCGTCAATTTCATTGGCTGCCAGGCACTGGCTGATCGGCCGGATAATCGGGATTCCTCCGCCAACGCTTGCCTCAAAGAGGAAATTGACGTTGTTTTCTTCAGCGGCCTGAAGCAGTTCGTACCCTTTCGCCGCTACAAGCTCCTTATTGGAGGTGACCACGCTCT
>UMKW01036825.1_pt1 | contig 10649 bp, 5 predicted proteins | sample 1966391 | NCBI WGS metagenome assembly UMKW01 (sample SAMEA4836183, study PRJEB28245) | human gut metagenome | biome: gut microbiome; material: fecal sample | place: Denmark | collected 2008
CGGTGTTTCTGTTGCTGCAGCCTCTTCTGTCGGTTCAGGTGTTGCAGTTGCGATTGAGAATTTGTGATTATCCGTAACCTTCAGAGTCTTGAGAACCTTTTTCTCAACATTGATGTCTGCATCATCCAGCCATTTTTCTGTTGTGTCTGTATAAAGCTTATTCTCTCTTGTCGAGATAATTGACTGTTTCTTAGTCTCTGTAGCTTCTTCATCATTTACTTTATCAAGTTTTACTACATAGTAAGAAGTATCTGTCTCAATAACGTCCGGACCGATTTCTCCGTCTTTCAGAGTTCTGAGAACTTTCATAACCTCATCCGGATATGCACTGCTGGAAGAACTGCTGTCGGACTCTTCATCAGAATCTTCTTTTGCCGCATCTTCATTCACATCAAAAGTACCACTTACGGAAGAATAAGAATCATCCACTGATTTTGCAATTTCATTCAGATCTCCATCGGAACCGGCTGCTTTCAGATCATCCAGGATCTTCTGTGCATCTTCTTTTTTCTGTTTGATCTCATCATCGCTGAGATCTGCTGTACTGATGCTTACATAATCAAAAGATGACTGCTGTGCTTCTTCATCAGAAACATCTTTATCTACATCTGCAATGAGCGGATCATGCATTCTGCTCTTATAAGTCTGAAGCTCCAGATATGTCTTGACCTGATCTTCACTTACCGCAAGCTCCTGCAGTGTCTCTTCACTGTTGGCAGCCATAAATGCTGCTGCTGCATCTGCGATCTTCTGCTCATCATCATCTGTAACTTCTACATTATAGTCTGCAGCCTTTTCTTTCATGATGTACATCAGCTCTACATCTTTCAGAGACTGTTCTACTGCCTGTTCTCCATATGTCTTTCCGTCTTCTGCATCCATGCTCCAGATAGAATAATCCTGCCCGCCCATAAAGCTCTTATACATTGCTTCTGTCTGTGCCTGTCCTTCTCTTACAGAAAGACTCACGATTCCAAGCGGGATTTCTGTTCCATCCACTGTTGCAACTGTTTTTGTTCCATCTAATTTCTTTTCTCCACAGCCTGTGAGCATCCCCACTGCCATTACGCCTGTAAGAGCTGCAACAGCTGTTCTCTTTGTCATTGTTTTCATCTCTTCCTCCATTGCTTTACAATTCTAGCATATAAATAAGAGTATAAACTTTTTTGCCTTTAAGAGCAAGGAGAATCATAAAAATAGCCGTTTTTCACGGATATTTCACAGATTCTCCTCTTAATCAGACTATATGGATTTTATTCTTCTACAAGTGATTCCAGTTCCGTCAGAAAATCTGTCAGAGCTGTCAGTGTATTTCCAGCTCCCTCCGGAGTGAAAATAAATTTGGGTTCCTGTTCATTCTTAAATTGCAGCCCTCTTCTATATTTCTGCATCAGTACAGGAATACCTGCAGGATTCAGTTTGGCCCGTTCATACAATGTAATCTTCATATCCCCAGCGATCTGTTTGATCTCCACCACATAACATCGGTGTGCCTGTGCTTTCATTCTGGCGATCACAAGAAGATTCAGAACTGCTTTTGGCATTTCACCGAAGCGATCCAGCAATTCTTCCAGCATATCATCATAATCCTGCTGTGTCTCAATTCCGGCAATCCTCTTATAAATATCCAGTTTCTGATACTCATTGCTGATATAAGAATCCGGTATAAATGCATCCATATTCAGATCGATCGTTGTCTCAAAATCTTCCATTGTATGGATACCCTTTGCCTCCTTGACTGCCTCACTGAGCATCTTGCAGTAAAGGTCATACCCTACTGCATTCATATGCCCATGCTGTTCTGCTCCCAGAAGATTTCCGGCGCCTCTGAGTTCCAGATCACGCATTGCAATCTTGAATCCACTTCCCAGATCTGTATATTCTCGAATCGCAGAAAGTCTTTTTTCTGCAGTCTCTTTCAACATCGTATTCCTGCGATACATAAGGAATGCATAAGCAGTCCGATTTGAACGTCCGATTCTTCCACGAAGCTGATACAGCTGTGAAAGTCCATATCGGTCAGAATCATGAATGATCATCGTATTGACATTGGAAATATCCAGTCCGGTCTCAATGATCGTTGTAGAAACCAGTACATCTATATCTCCGTTAATAAATGCATACATGACTGCTTCCAGCTCTCGCTCACTCATCTGTCCATGGGCAAAATCCACTCTCGCATCCGGCAGAAGCTTCGCAATCCTTGCCGTCACATCTGCAATATCATTCACGCGGTTATAAACATAATAAACCTGACCGCCTCTTCGAAGCTCACGGTTGATCGCCTCTCTTACCGTTTCCTCATCATACTCCATAACATATGTCTGAATCGGAACACGATCCATCGGAGGCTCTTCCAGGACACTCATGTCGCGGATACCGATCATACTCATATGGAGTGTTCGCGGAATCGGTGTTGCCGTTAACGTCAGTACATCAATATCTTTTTTCAGCTGTTTGATCTTTTCTTTGTGAACCACACCAAAACGCTGTTCTTCATCGATGATAAGAAGTCCCAGATTTTTATATTCCACATCCTTCGAAAGTACTCTGTGTGTACCGACTACGATATCCACCTGACCTTTTTTCAGATCTGCGATCGTCTTTTTCTGCTGCGCAGCCGTACGGAACCGGCAAAGAAGATCTACTCTTACCGGAAACTCTTTCATTCGCTGAATAAAGGTGTTATAAACCTGCTGTGCAAGAATCGTGGTCGGTACAAGATAAACAACCTGGCGGCTTTCCTGAACTGCTTTAAACGCAGCTCGCAGCGCAACCTCTGTCTTGCCATATCCGACATCCCCACACACAAGACGGTCCATAATCTTGGTGCTCTCCATATCTTTCTTAGTATCTTCGATCGCAGCCAGCTGATCTTCTGTTTCCTCATACGGAAACATCTCTTCAAACTCTCGCTGCCAGACGGTATCTGGTCCACAGACATAACCTTCTTTTTCCTGGCGGACTGCATAAAGCTCCACAAGTTCCCTTGCAATATTCTGCACGGCACCGCGGACTCTGGATTTCGTCTTTTTCCATTCCTGCCCACCAAGCCGATTCAGTTTCGGCGGTTTTGCTGTTTCTGCCCCGGAATATTTCTGCAGTGCATCCAGCTGTGTTGCAAGAATATACAGATTACTTCCATTACGATATTCGATTTTGATATAATCCTTTGCAACTTTATCTACTGCAACTTTCTCAATACCTTTGTAAATGCCGAGTCCATGCTTTTCATGCACTACATAGTCTCCAATGGAAAGTTCCGAAAAGTCCTGGATTCTCTTTCCATTGTATTCTTTTTTCTTTTTACGCTTTTTCTGCTCTTTTCCAAAGATATCTGTCTCTGTGATGACTGCAAATTTAACCAGCGGATATTCAAATCCCCTCCGTGCATGGCCATACGCCACCATGATCTCTCCCGGCTGCAGAATACGATCAGAATCCTGTCCGTAGAATGCGTTCAGACCTTCTTCCTGAAGATCTTTTGCCAGACGTTCTGCACGGGTTCTGGAACCGGACAGCAAAACGATCTGATATTCTTCTTTTTTGTACTGTTTCAGATCCTTTACCAACAGTTCAAAACTGCTTTGATAAGAGCTCATAGATTTTACTGTGATATTAAACTGACCTGAAATTTTCCAGTTAGATTTCTTCGGATCCAGCAAAGACATGGCAACACAATTTCTGTCATTTATCTTATGACACAATTCCTCCCATGTACACATCCAGTCACCGGAAAGACTGATCTCGCCCTTTTCCTTTCGATTCTCACAACTTTGCTGGAATTCCTCCTGCACAGCTTTTGCATTTTCCTCCAGATGATTAAGTTCATCCAAAAAAAACAGAGTTTCAGTTTCTTTAAAATAATCGAGAAATGAGACACCATTTTTCTCCATTGGCTGTTCTGCTGCAGGATAAATTGTAACATCATCCAGGTTTTCAAGAGAACGCTGGCTCTGTGCATCAAAACTGCGGATCGAATCAATTTCATCTCCCCACAGTTCAATACGCCAGGGATTTTCTTCTGTCAGAGAATAAATATCAATGATTCCTCCACGGATGGAAAACTGTCCTGGCATCTCTACCTGTCCAACACGTTCATACCCCATATGGACAAGCGCAGCTGTCAGTTTATCCATATCCAGGGTACTGTCGTTGCGAAAATGAATCAGTTGTTTTTCTATTTTTTCCAGAGGTGCAAGATAGTCCATACAGCCATCAATACTGGTAACGACCGTAATCTCATCCTCACGTTCCAGAAGAGCGCGAATCACCTGCATTCGCTGACGAATCAGCAGATTCCCATGTATATCTGCCTGAAAAAAAAGAAGATCCTTTGCCGGATAGTAATAAACACGTTTATCATAAAAACGATAATCTTCATACAGTTCTTTCGCAGATTTTTCATCTGCGGCAATTACCAGATGACATGGAAAAAGCCCGGAAAGCCCATACATAAGATGAGCTTTCTGGGACTCCATACAACCACTGATCTCCAGAATTCCACGATTCTTTTTTGCCTGTTTTTGTATTTCTTCCATCTCCGCAAGATTCTGCAGAGGCTGCAAAAATGTCTTCATACATTCTCCATTTTCTTGTTGAACTGGTTCATGGCCGCATCCACACTGTCAGCCAGGATCATCTCTACAGCTTTGCAGGCTCTCTCCTGCGCCTCTTCCACAAGCTTACGTTCATTGCTTCCGAATCTGCCAAGTACATGATCTGCCAGATCCCATCCTTTTGGTTTGGCTCCGACACCAACCTTGATACGAACAAACGTCTGTGTACCAAGCTGCTGAATGATATGCTTGATTCCATTGTGCCCACCGGCACTGCCTTTCTTACGGATACGAAGCTGTCCCGGTTCCAGATCAATATCGTCATAAATAACGATCATCTCTGTCTCCGGATCGATTTTGAAGTAGTTTGCCATATCCCGGACAGGACCACCACTGAGATTCATATAAGAAAGCGGCTTCATCAGAATGACAGGTTGTCCTTCGATTCTTCCCTTTCCGTACATGGCATTGAATTTCACGCCAGACTGTGGAACATTATATTCCTCCACAAGCTTATCAATCACATCAAATCCCATATTATGGCGTGTGGCTTCATACTGCCTTCCGGGATTTCCCAAACCTACGATCAGATACATCAGAATTTCCTCGCTGTATTAATTAAAATAAACCATTTCGTCTTCCAGTGGATCACACTGCTCTACATGCTCCGCATCAAGTACGATACCTTCTTCACCCTGGTATTCGTTACGTTTCTCAATGCCGACTTTGGCTGTAACTTCTACCCATTCTCCCGGCGTCAGTTTCGGCGCATATGCGCTCTTACATACATAACCAAGAAATGTAGTATCATCTGCACAGCAAGTCATGGCTGTACGTCCCGGAACAAAGAATTTACTTCCCATTCCGCGAGGTTTCATGACTCTTGCTTTAAACTTGACTGTTTTGCCTTCATAATTTTCCGGATGATCCATTGCATCCACAAACCAGATGCCATAATCTTCCGGAAGAATCTCGATAACCGGCGCATTCATATCAAATGGCATTTCATCCTGGAAAATATCACCCAGCTCGCCTTCTTCATCCTCAAAGATAACTTCTGCTCTCTGATTTGCGACCTTGATTCCACGTCGATAAGTCGGAAGTGGATCTTCCTTTTTGCAACGGTTGAAGATAACCATATCTGTATTTTTTATCATATCCATAAAAATGGATTTCATGTTCGCCATATACATCTGGAAAGTACTTCCATCTACACAGGTAATCTGCTGTTCTACTCCCCAGCCTGTCGGCAGCTGCATTTTTTCAAAATTGCTTACCAGCCACATGCCATTATATTCTATGATAACACGCTCCGGCTGATGAAGAATATCCATGGCAACCAGTCTGTCTGTTGTAAAGTCTTCCTCATTTTCAATTACCTCCACAACAGTATTATTGGCTTCAAGAATTGCCGGATCGTATTCTTCCTCCCCTTCCTCACAGAGGATCAGAAGTGTCTTTCCATCCGTATGGAAATAATCCTGCTGTATGGTAAAACTCAGGAAAGAAGTCTTGCCACTTTCCAGGAAACCGGTCATTAAATAAATCGGTACTTTGATCTCATCCATTGTCTGTATTCTCCTCTATGATTACAGGCCAAAAAGCTCAGCCAGTTTGTCCTCATTCAGTTTAGATCCGATCACGCAGAGACGACCTGTATATTCCGGTGCGCCTTCACGGATTTCTGTTTCTTCCGGAACCATATCAAAATAAATCCATGTTCCATCTTCTGCCGGAAGCATTCCTTTTGCACGGAGAATGATTCCATATTCATCAGATGCAGAAAGAGCTTCCAGCATCTTCTCAAGATTTTCTTTTGTATATTTCTTAATTGTCTCACGACCCCAGCTTGTAAATACTTCATCTGCATGATGATGGTGATGGTCATGATGGTCATGTCCACATCCGCATTCATGATCATGGTCGTGATGATGATGCTCATGTTCTTCATGATCGTGGTCATGTCCGCATCCGCATTCATGATCATGGTCGTGATGATGATGCTCATGTTCTTCATGATCGTGGTCATGTCCGCATCCGCATTCATGATCATGATCGTGATGATGATGCTCATGTTCTTCATGATCATGGTCATGATGATGTTCGCCATGTTCATGCACATGTCCGCATTCCGGGCATACCTCCTCTTCTTCCATCAGCTCATCTGCCAGAGATACCGGATGCTCCATAACCTCCAGAAGTTTTTTACCTTCCAGTTTCTCGATCGGTGTTGTGATGATTGCGGCTTTGGAGTTAATCTCACGAAGCAGTTCCAGTGATGCCTGTGCTTTTGCTTCGTCAACAATATCTGTACGGCTCATGATGATCGCTCCGGCATATTCAACCTGATTGTTGAAAAATTCACCGAAATTTCTCATATACATTTTGCATTTCTTTGCATCAACAACAGTAGTGTAACTGTTCAGAACCAGTCCTGTTTCTTCCTCTACGCCCTGTACTGCTTTAATGACATCAGATAATTTGCCGACACCAGATGGCTCGATCAGAATTCTGTCCGGGTGATATTTGCTGATAACTTCTTTCAAAGATGCGCCAAAATCACCAACCAGTGAACAACAGATACATCCTGAGTTCATTTCACGGATCTGGATTCCGGCTTCTTTCAGAAATCCTCCATCAATGCCGATCTCACCAAATTCATTTTCAATCAGTACGACCTGCTCCCCCTGAAAAGCATCTTTCAGGAGTTTCTTGATCAGTGTTGTTTTACCGGCTCCAAGGAAACCGGAGATAATGTCAATTTTAGTTTTTTCCATGATTGCATTTCCTCTCTTTCTGCCCATGGGCAAAATGATTGCTAAATTACTTTATATTATTTGTTTTATACCACTAACTTATAACGCAATTTGACCAGGAGGCATAAAATACCCCCTGGTTATTATCCCTTTATATGGGTAATGGGGACATGAACCAGTCACGTCCCCACTCTATACTCTCTAAAATCAACCGTTGATCATGAAGCTGAGAAGTTTGTCGATATCTTCTTTCTCATATGCTACGATCTCAAGTTCCGGAATTTCTCCGCCGGAGAAGATGTTTGCAAGAGATACATACTGGGACAGTTTGGATTTGAGGTTCAGTCTGTCACCTTCACCTGTTACCAGTTCAACTTTACCCTGGCAGCTGTCTACTACTTCAAAAAATTTCTCGATGTCTTTAATATTAGATACTTTCATTGTAAATCTCCTTTCAAAATCTTTATTTTTTATGTTCAACTTACTGCATTTCATGTAAATACTGAGTTTCCAAATGATTTTCCTCAGTCGCGTTCAGTATAACCTATATTTTCTTAAATTGCAACGATTTTATTTGTTAAATTTATATAATTATCGACGCACAAAATTGGTTAATTTTTACAATGGAATTGTCAATAAGTAAACACCGCAACACCATATCCTGGCAGTGGATAGTCAAATGAAAACTCTCTGTGATCACATTCCTGTGCCTCTGCTTTAAATACCTCCGGTTTCTCCAAAAGTCCATGTTCATTCATGATCAGTTTATACTGTTTTTTCTTTGGAACACCGACACGATAATCCGGGCGGTCAACCGGCGTAAAGTTTACAATAAACAGAAGGTTATTTCTCTTTGTAGGAGATTTTCTTACCAGACTGAAAATACTTCTGTATGCATCGTCTGCATTGATCCACTCAAATCCGTCAGGATCGTTGTCCCCTGCATACAATGCAGGATACTTTGTATACATATGTAAAAGCGTCTTTACAAACTCCTGAAGATCCTGATGTGGTTTTTCATTCAGAAGATACCAGTCAAGCTCCCTCTCCTCACTCCATTCACGCAGCTGTCCAAATTCCTGTCCCATAAACAGAAGTTTTTTGCCTGGATGGAACAGCATAAATGCATACGCAGCTTTCAAATTACGAATCTTTTCTTCCGGATAGCCTGGCATCTTATTAACCATAGAACATTTCAAATGTACGACTTCATCATGCGAGATGACAAGGACATATTTTTCACTGTATGCATAAGTCATAGAAAATGTCATCTTATTGTGATTGTCCTTACGGAAATATGGATCCAATTTCATGTATTCAAGAAAATCATTCATCCATCCCATATTCCATTTCAAAGAGAATCCAAGTCCTCCATCTTCAGCTTTTCCGGTAACCTGTGGCCATGCGGTAGATTCTTCTGCTATCATGACCGTTCCATGATTTCTTCCAAGTACAACGGTATTCAAATGTTTGAAAAACTCAATTGCTTCAAGGTTTTTGTTATCACCATATTTATTAGCAACCCACTCGCCATCCTTCTTTCCATAATCCAGATAAAGCATAGATGCTACTGCATCAACACGAAGTCCGTCTACATGACACTCTTCAATCCAGTAGAGTGCATTGGCAATCAGGAAGTTTTTGACCTCCGGACGGCCATAGTTATAAATCTTGGTTCCCCAGTCCGGATGTTCTCCCTGTCTCGGATCTTCATGTTCATATACTGCTGTACCGTCAAAATTTGCGAGGCCTTGTGCATCTTTCGGAAAATGTGCCGGTACCCAGTCCAGAATAACTCCAATCTTATTACGGTGCAGATAATCGATCATATACTTGAAATCCTGAACAGAACCATAACGGGAGGTTGGTGCATAATATCCTGTGACCTGATATCCCCATGAGCCATCAAACGGATGCTCGGCAATTCCCATAAGTTCTACATGTGTATAACCCATTTTCTTTACATAGGCAGCAAGTTCATGTGCCAGTTCACGGTAATTATAAAATCCCGGATCATCTTCATCTTTTGCTTCATGTTTCTTCCAGGAACCGGGGTGTACCTCATAAATGGCCATAGGATCTCTGATTTCATCAAATTCCGGACGTCTTTTCATCCAGGTAGTATCTTTCCATTTATAATCAGAAATGTCCGCAATTCTGGATGCAGTGCCAGGTCTCAGTTCTGCTTCATTGCCATATGGATCAGCTTTGTATAATTCTTCACCATGATAGCCGATAATATAGAATTTATAGAGATCTCCAACCTTTGCTCCGGGTATAAATGTCTCATATACCCCAATTGGTCCGACTTTCTTCATTGGATTTGCCTGTGTATTCCAGTTATTAAACTCTCCAACAACAGAAACTGATCTGGCATTTGGTGCCCACACAGCAAAATATACACCTTTCTTACGCCTCTGTATCGTCGGATGGGCTCCTAATTTCCTGTAAATATCATAATGGGTTCCCTGTCCGAACAGATACTGATCCAGCTCTGTAAACTGCAACTTCTCTCCCATTCAAACGTACCTCCCTTAACAGCTATTTTATTCCGGCACTCTTTACAACTCTGCGCCTCCCATCAGCATTATGCACATTTATCATGCTGATATTTTGCATTTTTATAGACATATTATACCAATCCATAATGTTCCCGTCAATTAAAATAAGAAATTACAAGTACACAAAAAGAGGACTTGTCCGATTGCGCTTTCGAACTTGTCCTCTTTTGTGGATTCTTATTTTATATAGAATTAATATCCTGTATCATACCCATCTCCGGAGTCCTCATCTGCATAATCACTTCCGTCTCCGGAACTGTCATCATAAGATCCATCGTCTGAGCTGTTATCTCCGGAACTGTCATCTGATGAACTTCCATCCCCGGAAGAGTCATCGCCTCCTGAGCTGTCATCTCCGGAAGAACTGTCGGAACTCTCATCACTTCCATCACTGACATCACTGCTGTCCGAAGATCCTGTATCACTTACATCAGAACTATCTGTTGAGCCGTCATCTGAGGTAGTACCATCTGATACCGCTGTACCATCACTGCTTCCGTCAGAAGAACCACTGTTATATCCTGCAACGATACCCTTCTGAAGTGAACTGTCCCAGAAATCAGAATAGTTTGCATTCTGTAAAGTAACTCCCTTGGCTGCTGCAAGCTCACTGACAGTCATCAGCTTATAACCCTTCTGCACAAGTTCCGGAATCATCTTGATCGCAGCCTGTACGGATGGCTCATGAATATCATGCATCAGAATGATCGAACCGTCAGTAAGATCTCCGTTCATAATCTCATTATAGTCTTTGTCAACATCCTTATAACTCC
>UMKW01044256.1_pt1 | contig 10612 bp, 7 predicted proteins | sample 1966391 | NCBI WGS metagenome assembly UMKW01 (sample SAMEA4836183, study PRJEB28245) | human gut metagenome | biome: gut microbiome; material: fecal sample | place: Denmark | collected 2008
TTGCCTTCTGCTTTGCAGAATCAAGTGGCTTTTGGTCCCCCGCCTTGGTAAGGCGGAACGGCATTCGCCGTCTCCAGGGCAAAAGACCGTGACGCGAGCCTTGATCCGAACGTAGATACAAGTTCGGTTCAAGGCTTATTGAGCGTGGGAGGTACTGTATGCTCTTGGTAAATGAGCTGTTGTTTGCGTATTTCTCAATCGGGCCTAGCTCAAAATTCAATCTGTGGGATTATTGCTATGATGATATTCAGCAGCGCATTCCTTATTCTCACCACTACCTGCCTTCGTGTTTTGCCTCTGAGCTCGATTTCTCCGAAATCGATCCGCCCCACCAGGGCGGGGGACCGAAACCGGTAAATTTCCATAAGCATTTATCATTAAAATTTCCCGGTTTTGGTGGTGGATGAGGAGCGTAGCGACGTTTCCTTACGAACGGCAGTGAGGTAGATTCGCCCGGAGTTTCGAAGGTCGCTTTTGAAGCGGAGCGAAAGTCCGAGAAACATGTGTGAGGGCGAATGAAGTTCCGCCCCCACCCGTAGGGCGGTTTGGGGCGGAGCGGTACGATCTTTAGCATCACAAAATCAAAGCGCCAAAGCACCACAGCCTGACCCCTTCGGTCTTTTGCTTGACAGCCAGCCCCTTGAGGAGTGATAACTAGAGCCGCAGGCTCGGGACAGCTTGACTGCCATATAGAAAAAGGCCGCAAAAGGCGGCCTTTTTCTCACCGCCCTTTACATTTTCCCCTCCCCGTGCTACAATGACTAAAAATGAATATAGGCCTTTTAATCTAGTCCTGTGAGACTAAGAAAGGGACTTTTGCTACAGAAGAAATGAGCTGCAGTGGGCGGCGTACTTTAGGGTGCGTGCCTTTAAAGAGAAGCCTTCTTGTCTTATGGGGACAAGGGGGCTTATTTTTGTTGCAATGAAATGTTTCCCAGATTGACCATGACAAGTAAGGAGGCTATCACATGGCAAAGGCAGCGGTCAGCCTGTCCGGAAGGGATATCTTGGATCTGTCATCCCTTTCGGTCGAGGAATACGATCTCATCATGAAGACAGCAGCAGAAATGAAGAAAATCCTGAAACGGGATATCAAGAAGGTGCCTTCCCTCAGGGGAAAGTCCATTGTTAACCTGTTTTATGAAAACAGCACGCGCACGCGTTCTTCGTTCGAACTTGCCGGTAAATATTTGGGGGCCGATGTCATCAATATCAGTACGGGCACTTCGAGTGTCAAGAAAGGGGAGTGCCTCAAGGATACGGTGCTCACCATGCAGTCCATGGCCTGCGATGCCATTGTTATGCGGCACCCCATCGAAGGTGCGGCCAAGTACATTGCCGATATCGTAAAACCGGTTGTCATCAATGCCGGAGATGGCTGTCATGCCCACCCCACCCAGGGTCTCCTGGATATGTTCACAATCCTTGAAAAGAAGAAATCCTTCAAGGGCCTCAAGATGGCCATCATCGGAGATATCCTCTACAGCCGTGTGGCGCGCAGCAATATTGCTGCTTGGACGAAGCTTGGTGCCGATGTCCATGTGGCGGGGCCGGTCACGCTCATGCCTTACGAAATGGAAAAACTGGGCGTCACGGTCCATAAACGAGTGGAAGAGGCCATTGAAGGCGCGGATGTTGTCGATATCCTCCGTATCCAGCTTGAACGGCAGCAGAGCGGTCTTTTCCCGACACCTCGCGAATATGCCCGTATCTTTGGGGTCAACGAGGAACGCATGAAACTGGCCAAACCGGATGTGATGATCATGCATCCCGGTCCCATGAACCGCGGTCTTGAAATTTCCTATGAAGTGGGCTACAGCGACCAGGCTGTGATCCGTGAACAGGTTACCAATGGGGTGGCGGTTCGGATGGCGCTCTTATTCTTGACACTGACAGGGGGGAAACAAGTTGAAAACGCTGATTAAAAAGGGACACCTTGTCGATCCCAGCCAGCATCTGGATGCTGTGAAGGATATCCTCGTGGAGGACGGGATCATTAAACGTGTGGCTGATTCCATCGAAGAAGCCGCTGACGAAACGTATGATGCTTCAGGAAAGGTGGTTGCTCCGGGCTTCATCGACCTGCATACCCATCTTCGCGAACCGGGACTTGAAGCAAAGGAAGATATCGTTTCCGGGACGATGGCGGCGGCTCATGGCGGCATTACGCGCATTGCCTGCATGCCGAACACGAACCCTGTCATCGATACCTCGATTGTCGTGAGCGGGATCAAAAAGCGAGCGGCAGAAGAAGGCTATGCCCATGTGGAAGTCATTGGGGCTATTACGAAGGGCGAAAAGGGCAAGGAACTTTCTGAAATGGGAGATATGGCCATGCGGGGCGCAATGGCGTTTTCCGATGATGGGCACTTTGTAGAGGATCCCCTGATGATGCTCAAGGCGGCCCGTTATGTGAATTCTTTTGATAAGGCGCTCATTGTCCATGCCATTGAGGAACACATGAATCATTCGGGCTATATGCACGAAGGCGCCGTATCGGCAAGGCTGGGTGTGCCGGGCATTCCTTCCATTGCAGAAGATATGGCAGTTGCCCGCGATGCCATCATTGCCGAGTATACAGGAACCCATGTCCACATCGCTCATATTGCAAGTAAAGGGGCGGTGGATATCGTTCGCCAAGCAAAGAAAAGAGGTGTGCCCATTACGTGCGAAGTGACGGTTCATCATTTGACGCTCACTGATGAAGCCTGTGCTTCCTTTAGTACGGCAACCCGCGTTTCGCCGCCCCTTCGCAGCCGGGACCATGTGGAAGCCCTGCGGGACGCCCTCAAGGATGGGACCATTGATGCCATCGTAACGGATCACGCACCGCATGCACCGGAAGAAAAGGATGTGGAATTCCGCAATGCCCCGAACGGATTCTGCGGTCTTGAAACGAGTGTCGGGGTCATTCTGACGGAACTCTATCATACGGGTCTATTTACCATCAATGAGATTGTCGATAAAATGAGCTGCCGACCGGCTGAACTTTTCCACCTTGACGGGGGCACCCTCCGCGAAGGCAGTTCCGCCAATATCACCATCCTGGATCTTGATAAGGATTGGGTCGTCGACAGCAGCAAGTTCTATACCCGCGGCAAGGTCACGCCTTTTAATGGAAAACACTGCAAAGGGCAGGCTGCCGCCACCATGGTCGATGGTGTATTTGTGATGAAAGACGGTGTCGTATGCAAAAAGTAAAAGGTAAGTTGGTACTAAAAGATGGTGGTGTCTATGAAGGAACCCTTTATGGGGACCATCCGGCTGTTGGTGAAGTCGTCTTCACAACAGGCATGAGCGGCTATCAGGAAACCCTGACGGACCCTTCTTTCTGCGGACAGATTGTAGTCTTTACCTATCCGCTCATCGGCAACTATGGCTGCAATCCCATTTTTGATCAGGGGGATGGCTGCTGCTATGAAGGGCTTATCGTTGATGAACTCTGCGATGAACCGAGTTCTTGGCGCGACGAAGGAACGGTCCTTTCCTTCCTTGAAAAGAACCATATTCCGGTCCTTGCTGATGTGGACACGCGGGCCATTACGCGCCGCATCCGGGCTTACGGTACGCTTCAAGGCGTCATCGTTCCTTATGATATGCCTGATGAAGACGTCCAAAAGCTCCTTGCCACGCCGGAACGGCATGATCAGGTGGCTCAGGTGACGACAAAGAAAGTCTACCACATGGGGGACAAGGAAAAGAGCAAATTCAGCGTTGCTGTCATGGACTATGGAATTAAGCGCAATATCCTCAAGAGCCTTGTGGAAAAGGGCTGCCGCCTGACGGTCTTCCCGGCGGAAACACCGGCTGAAGAAGTCCTTGCCATCGATCCTGATGGGATCTTCCTTTCAAATGGCCCCGGCGACCCGGCGGACCTTACGGTTGAAATCGACAACATCAAGAAGATGATTGGCAAGAAACCTATCTTTGGAATTTGCATGGGGCATCAGGTCATGGCCCTTGCGTGCGGGGCCAAGACAAAGAAAATGCTCTTTGGCCACCGCGGCATCAACCAGCCGGTGCGGGACTATGTGGATAACTGCATCATGATTACGTCCCAGAACCACGGCTTTATGGTTGACGAAGATTCCCTGAAGGGGCTTCATGTGAAGGTCATCAACCGTTCCCTCAACGATGGCACCATTGAAGGAATCCAGTATCTTGATCATCCGACCTTTACGGTTCAGTTCCATCCGGAAGCTTCCCCGGGACCGAGCGGAAACGGATATCTCTTTGACCGCTTTATTACCATGATGGGGGGACACTGATTATGCCAAAAAGAAACGATGTCAATAAAGTCATGGTCATTGGCTCCGGTCCAATCATCATTGGTCAGGCTGCCGAATTTGACTATGCAGGAACCCAGGCCTGCCGGGCCCTTAAAGAAGAAGGACTGGAAGTTGTCCTTGTAAACTCCAACCCGGCGACCATCATGACTGATGTGCATATTGCTGACCGCGTCTATGTCGAACCGCTCAATGTGGAATTTCTTGAAAGCGTCATCCAAAAGGAACGGCCGGATTCCTTGCTTGCTACCTTAGGCGGCCAGATTGGCCTTAACCTTGCCATCGAACTTGATAAGACGGGCATCCTCAAAAAATACAATGTGAAGCTCATTGGGACCCAGATCCCGAGCATCATGAAGGCTGAGGACCGCGAACTCTTCAAAGAAACGATGGAAAAACTCCATCAGCCCATTCCTCAGAGCACGATCGTGGAAAGCGTTGCCGCGGCCAAGGAATTTGCCGACCGCATCGGCTATCCGCTCATCGTGCGTCCGGCCTATACCTTGGGCGGTACGGGCGGCGGCATTGCCCACAACGATGCTGAACTCGACGATATCTGCACGAAGGGGCTCCAGTACAGCCTCATTGGTCAGGTCCTCATTGAACGCTCCGTTGCCGGCTGGAAGGAAATTGAATTTGAAGTCATCCGCGACCATGCCGACAACTGCATTACGGTCTGCAATATGGAAAACCTAGATCCTGTGGGCGTCCATACGGGCGACTCCATCGTCGTGGCGCCGTGCCAGACCCTGACGGACCGTGAAGTCCAGATGCTGCGTACGGCCGCTATTGATATTGTCCGCGAACTCGGCGTTGAAGGCGGCTGCAACGTGCAGTATGCCCTGAACCCTGACAGCGAGGAATATATCGTCATTGAAGTCAATCCCCGCGTCAGCCGTTCGTCCGCTCTTGCTTCCAAAGCAACGGGATATCCCATTGCCAAGGTGGCATCAAAGATTGCTGCCGGCTATACCCTTGATGAAATCGAAAATGCCGTTACGAAAAAGACCACGGCTTGCTTTGAACCGACCTTGGACTACTGCGTACTGAAGATTCCTCGCTGGCCTTTTGACAAATTTGTCAAGGCAGACCACACCCTGGGCACGCAGATGAAGGCAACGGGCGAAGTCATGGCCATTGAACGCAACATCGAAGCAGGGCTCCTCAAAGCCATTCGCTCCCTTGAAATCGGCCTGATTCACCTCGATATGCCGGAATTCCATGCCCTCAGTGACGAAGAAGTTTTTGCCAAGGTTCATCTTGTCAATGATGAACGCTTCTTTGCCATCGCTGAAGCTTTCCGCCGTGGCATGACCGTCGACGAGGCTCACGAAATTACTAAGATTGATGAATTCTTCCTGCGGAAGATCCGTCATATCGTAGAAATCGAAAAGGCCATCAAGGAAGGTCCGCTTACGAAAGAGCTCATGAAGGAAGCCAAGAAACGCGGTTTCTGCGATGAGGAAATTGGCCTTCTTACAGGTAAGTCGGCTCTTGAAATCCGCGCCCTGCGCAAGGAAATGGGAATTGTACCAGTCTACAAGATGGTGGATACATGCGCAGCCGAATTTGACGCGGAAACGCCGTACTACTATTCGACCTACGGTGTCGAAGACGAAGTGCGGCCCAGCAATAAGAAGAAAGTTGTCGTTCTCGGGTCCGGTCCAATCCGCATCGGTCAGGGCGTTGAATTCGACTACTGCTCGGTACACTCTGTCTGGGCCCTCAAAGAAGAAGGATACGAAACAATCATCATCAACAACAACCCGGAAACGGTTTCCACGGACTTTGATACGGCAGACCGTCTGTATTTTGAACCGCTGACCTTGGAAGACGTGCTGAATGTCATCGACCGGGAACAGCCTGAAGGCGTCATTGTCCAGTTTGGCGGCCAGACGGCCATCAACCTTGCCGGGCCCCTTCATAGCTGCGGCGTGAAGATCCTTGGTACGAGCGTCGATGATATTGACCGCGCCGAAGACCGTGAACGCTTTGATGAAGTCCTGACGGAAGTAGGCATTCCCCGTCCGAAAGGACACACCGTCTTTGATGTGGAAGGCGCTTTGAAAGCCGCCCACGATGACGGCTATCCTGTCATGGTCCGTCCGAGCTACGTTCTTGGCGGCCGTGCGATGGAAATCGTCTATAACGATGATCAGCTGCGCTACTATATGGCAAATGCCGTCAAGGCCTCGAAGGAACATCCTGTCCTTGTTGACCATTACCTCATGGGGACGGAAGTCGAAGTCGATGCCATCAGTGACGGCGTCGATGTCGTCATCCCGGGCATCATGGAACACATTGAACGGGCTGGTGTACACTCCGGTGACTCCATCGCCGTTTACCCGCCGCGCACGCTGAGCGAACACATCATCGAAGCAATCATTGAATACACCAATAAGCTGGCCCTGACGCTCCACGTCAAAGGTCTGCTCAATATCCAGTACATCGTCCGCGATGAAAAGCTCTATATCATCGAAGTGAACCCGCGCTCCAGCCGGACCGTCCCGTTCCTGTCGAAGGTCACGGGGATTTCCATGGTGGATGTTGCTACCAAGTGTGCGGTAGGTAAGAGCCTCAAGGAACAGGGCTTTGAATCGGGCCTGAAACTCTTCCCGGATTATTACGCTGTCAAGGCACCGGTCTTTTCCTTCAACAAGATGACCGATGTGGATATCACCTTGGGACCGGAAATGAAGTCCACGGGCGAAGTCATGTGCATTGATAACCAGTTCCCACGCGCCCTTTATAAGGCCTGCGTTGCTGCTGGGACCAATGTGCCGGATAAGGGAACTATCCTCATTACGGTCGCTGATAAGGATAAAGACGAAGTGACGGAAATTGCCGAAGGCTTTGAAGATTTGGGCTATACGATTGCGGCAACGGAAGGCACGGCAAACTTCCTCCGCAGCAAGGGCATGACCGTGGAAACGGCAGCCAAGATTGGCGAGGACAGTCCGAACCTTCTGGATGATATCAAGGAAGGCAAGATCTGCATGGTCATCAATACCATGAACCATGGGGAAAGCACGCGCAGTGACGGGTTCCGGATCCGCCGCAGTACGGTGGAACACGCCATTCCCTGCCTGACGAGTCTTGATACGGCCCGCGCCCTCCAGCATGCCCTGGGGGCTATGCGCCGCCGCCGCATTGTCAGTGTCGTTGCCCTGCAGGACCTTAAAACGGAGTAAGCCATGACGAAATTCTTGGAAGATGGAAGAGTGGTGGGGCAGCGCAGCCTGTCCCACGACATCCGAATCATGGAAATTTGGTCACCGCAGGTAGCGGCCTCGGCTGAACCCGGTCAGTTTGTGACTGTAAAGAGCAACGATTTGAGTGTGCCTCTTTTGCGCCGTCCTTTTGGGGTATCCGGCGTCAATCGTGATAAAGGCACCTTCCTTCTCATCTACCGGATTGTGGGGGAGGCGACGCAGCTGCTTGACCAGCTGAGAAAAGGGGATTCTATCAGTGTCATGGGTCCTTTGGGACGCGGTTTTGACCGGAGCCACCATAAGGTTCTTCTTGTTGGCGGCGGTGTTGGTCTTGCGCCCCTTCGTTTCCTTGCGGAAGACTATCCCCAAGCGGACGTGGATGTCCTCATTGGCGCCCGCACGGCAGAGGAGCTTTTTTGGACGGACCTGTTTCGGGATAAGACGGTTCACCAATTTGAGACTACAGAAGATGGCTCCCGGGGGACGAAGGGGCTTATCACGGCGCCTTTGGGGCAGCTTCTTGATGAGGGCGGATATGACTGTGTCTATGTCTGCGGACCTTCTCCGATGATGCGGGCTGTGACGAAAGTCGTGGAACCGCGGGGCATTCCCTGTCAGATTTCCCTTGAAAAGTACATGGGCTGCGGCCTTGGCGCGTGCCTTTCCTGCACATGCAGCGGTATCGGTAAACGGGTCAAGGTCTGTAAGGATGGCCCTGTCTTTTGGTCACGGGAGGTGTCGGAATGGTAAACAATAGGACCCTTCTTGAAACTGAGCTTTGTGACCTTCATCTTAAGACCCCTATCACCACAGCGTCGGGGACCTTTGGGTTTGGCCTTGAATTTACGGATTTTCTTGACCTAAACAACGTGGGCGCCATTACGGTAAAGGGCACGACCCTTCATCCCCGGGCCGGCAACAAGGGACAGCGCATTGTTGAGACCCCTTCGGGTATCCTTAACTGTGTAGGTCTTGAAAACCCCGGTGTGGACGTTTTCCTAAAAGAGACCCTGCCTCAGCTGAAGGCATATGACACAAAGGTCATCGTGAACATTGATGGGGACAGCGCTGCCGAATATGGCGAACTTGCTGCCATGCTTGACGTGGATGGCGTTGATGCGCTGGAACTCAATATTTCCTGCCCCAATGTTGCCCAAGGGGGCCTTGCTTTTGGCACGAGCTGCAGTGCTGCCGCGCAAGTCGTGGAAGCAGCCAAGAAGCGAACCCATAAGCCCATCATTACAAAACTTTCACCGAATGTGACGGATATCACGGAAATTGCCAGAGCCGTGGAAGCGGCAGGGACCGATATGATTTCCTTGATCAATACGCTGGTGGGTATGAAGATTGATATCCAGACCCAAAAGCCGGTCCTGGGCAATATCATGGGCGGCCTTTCCGGTCCAGCGGTCCGTCCGGTTGCTGTGCGCATGGTCTATCAAGTTGCTCAGGCTGTTAAGGTGCCCCTCATTGGGATGGGCGGGATTAACTGTGCCGCTGATGCCATTGAATTTTTCCTTGCCGGAGCGTCTGCCATTGCCGTAGGGACTGCTAATTTTGACAATCCACGGCTTGCAGAAACCATTTCGCAGGGGATCGCGGCCTATCTTATCGACTATAACCTTGAAAATATTCGGGACCTTGTTGGCAAGGCCCTGCCCAATCAGTAAGGAGAAGAAGGAAATGACGAAGGTAAAAGACCGTCTGATTGTAGCCCTTGATTTTCCTACGGGGAAAGAGGCCAAGGACCTTGTTGAGGAACTGGGTGATGCGGTTACATTTTATAAAGTAGGGATGGAGCTTTTTTACAGTGAGGGCCCGGCTATTGTTTCCTACCTGAAGGAACAGGGCAAGAAGGTCTTCCTTGACCTCAAGCTCCAGGATATTCCCAATACAGTGGCGCACAGTCTTGCTGTGTTGACGCGTCTTGGGGTGGATATCATGAATGTCCACGCCGTTGGTGGACCCAAAATGATGGCAGAAGGCATGAACGCCATCCGGGAAGCGGCGGAAAAACTCGGCGTCGCGGCACCAAAACTCATTGCTGTGACAATCCTTACGAGTATGGATGAAGCGCAGTGGGCGCCTCTTGGTTATGCAAAGCCCATTGGTGAGGAAGTCCTTGCCCTGGCGGCGCTTGCTAAGGAAAGCGGCCTTAGTGGGGTCGTTGCTTCCCCGCGGGAAGCTAAAGGCATCCGCAAGGCCTGTGGCAGCGATTTTCTCATCGTGACGCCCGGTATCCGTCCGACTTGGGCGGCAGCCAATGACCAGAGCCGCATTGCGACGCCAAGTATGGCCATGAAAAATGGGTCAACCCATCTTGTAGTCGGTCGGCCCATTACGAAAGCGGAAAACAAGATTGACGCGGTCAATCGGATCTTGAAAGAAATGGAAGGTGCCCTTCATGAATAACAAAAGTGTCCTGAGTATGCTCGAAGAAACCAATGCTGTCATGCATGGCCATTTTCTCCTCACGAGCGGACTTCATAGTCCCATCTATGTGGAAAAATTCAATGTCCTGCAGCGCCCGGAATATACGGAACAGCTCTGCAAGGAAATTGCCAGCCGGTTCATCAACGACAATGTGGAACTTGTTGTCGGTCCGATGACGGGCGGCATTCTCCTGGCCTATGAAGTGGCAAAGAACCTTGGAACGAGATTCTTCTTTACGGAACGAGTCAATGGCAAGATGACCTTCAAGCGGGGCTTTGCCATCAAACCGGGAACCCGTGTCCTTGTGGTGGAAGATATTGTAACGACGGGCGGCAGTGTCCGGGAAGTGCTCGATGTCGTCAAGGGCGAAGGCGGCGTTCCCGTTGGTGTCGGCCTCCTCGTAGACCGCAGCGGCGGCAAAGTGGACTTTGGTGTCCGCACGGAACCGCTCCTGCGTCTTGATGTAGAAACCTATAAACCGGAAGAGTGTCCCATGTGCAAAGAAGGTACACCCCTGACTCAGCGCGGCCGGACGGGGAAGTAAGAAGATAAGGAAAACTGCGGTGCCAAAGGCGCCGCAGTTTTTTGTTTGGGAAAGATGCTGTGGTGCTGTGATGTTGTGATGCTAAAAGACCGCACGGCACGGCGCCAAACCGTCTCCCTTCGGTCGTGGGCGCCGAA
>UMKW01013505.1_pt1 | contig 10597 bp, 7 predicted proteins | sample 1966391 | NCBI WGS metagenome assembly UMKW01 (sample SAMEA4836183, study PRJEB28245) | human gut metagenome | biome: gut microbiome; material: fecal sample | place: Denmark | collected 2008
CTGCAATATCAGGTCCCACAAATTCATTGTTGCGGAAGATAAAGCCGACTGCGATACCGCCCAGGCAAGCCCCAACGCAGGCGACATTCATCAATATGAAAGACCGGCCGCTGTCTCGGACAATGCGCTTTAGATTAGCGTTAATTAGGATCATGGGGATAGGCAGGAGGACAAAATAATTAAAAATAGCATCATAGGCGGGGGAAGTGGTCGGGAGAATTTTCAGACTGACCAGAATTAACGCGCCAAAGACGCAGATTCCCAGTGCGGATAGGAGGCCTGCCCACTTCCACTTCTTTTCTGCCCAGATGGCAAAAGCTGTCAATGCGATCATTGTGAAAAAAACCAGTGCAGAGTCGCTGAACAAAACCCCGTTTGTTAACATAGCTTTTCCTCCTTGTTTTTTACAATTTTTCCTGCTTTTATAACCATATCGATCTTTCCGTACATACAGGAAATATCTTCAACAGGATTGCCATCCACGACAATTAAATCAGCAATTTTACCTACCTTAACAGTCCCGCGCCGATCTTGTTCTTTCAGAATCGTTGCACTGTTGATGGTCGCTTCCTTGAGAATCTCGATTGCGGGGACATCGGAATATTTCTTTCGATAAATCAGCTCTTTGGCGTTATCTCCATGGAATTGATTCGGCATTCCCATATCTGTTCCAAGTCCCATTAAGAGACCTTCCTCGTATCCACGCTGATAGCTGGTAAAGGAAGCAGCCCGGATCTCATCCGCGGCACTTCTCTTGAAATAAGCAGCATATGCGGGCATCGTACCTTTTGCCTCGCGAATCATGGAAGCGCCCAGCAAAGTCGGGATAATAAACGAAGTCTGCTGTTTCAATAACTGAATACACTCGTCGTCCAGTACAGAGGCGTGCTCAATCGTGTAAACCCCCGCCTTGATGCAGCGGGCAATGCTGCTGCTATCATGGCAATGGGCACCTACATAGCGTCCTTTGAATGCCGCCTCTTCCACCAAAGTCCTGATTTCCTCAAAGGTTGAAATGGGGCGTTTGGGATCGCTTCCTTTCATGGAGATGGAACCACTGGCAACATATTTAATGTAATCCGCTCCGTTGCGTACTTCTTGCCGCACGCCGATGCGGATTGTTTCGGCAGTGTCAACTTCGTGTACAGTTCTCGAGGCCCAGGTGTTTACCTTGTTTCCAAGTTCCGTGGGCGACATAAGCATACCGCAAACAATCAGGTTTGGCCCTGTAATATGACCTTCCTCAAAATACTCTTTTATGTGGGAGTTCAAATGGGGAATTCCGCCGGAATCCCGCAGTGTGGTAAAGCCGGCATACAGACAGGCCTGGGCGTGTTTGATGGCATCCAGCGTAATCTGATAGTCATCGCGTCCTCCGTCGTGCATGTCTCCGTAACCTGTATATTGGATATGCGTATGGAGATCATACATCCCGGGCATAAGCGTTTTTCCGCCTAAATCATAGCTCACTGCTGCATCAAAAGCATATCCGCAGGGTTCTATGCGTGCAATAACGCCGTTTTCAATAAGGACATCCGCCATATTCCCGCTATATTCTTCTGTAAACTCAGGAATCAGATGACAGTTTCTCAATACAATCATAGATATTCTCCCATATCATCGCTTGCTGCGTATTGCCTGAGGAACAATTATCGAGAATAAAACACAAATTATTTTCTGGTTTTGTAATAAATTTTTGAATATTCTTTTATTACGGCATCTGTCATAAGTTTTCCCTTTTCTGCGCTGGCACTTCTCGCTGTGGCCAACGGTCCAGATTTGGGAACCAGCCCGGGTTTTACGGGATAAATATGATAGGGAATGCGTTCAAATACGGGCTCATCTATGTATCTCTCCATGTGGACGAGCTCGGGTGCAAAATGCATGACCATTGAGGTCTCGGTCAATGCCGCGTGCTCCAGGTCCCAACCCGGAAATGGGACTTCATCGAATACCTTGTTTACAACCTCTGCCGGAATTAAATCCCACCAGCTTGCCATAACCACTGTCATTTCAAAGTTTTTTGTGACCAGATCCATTGCCTCGGCAATAAATGCTTCGTTTTCATAGTGGCCATTTACGATGAGAACATATTTCGCGCCGTCTCGGGCAAATTCTGCCAGGATATCGTAGGCAACCCGTACGAGGGTGTCTCCATTTAAGTCAATGGTTCCAGGGAACAGAGGACCTCCTCCGCTGGAAGGTTTTGACTTATATCCGTATACAATAGGAGGGGCAACAATGCCGTCAATCTCCTCTGCCAAAAGCAGTGATAAGTTGTGGGTGGTGATTACGTCTACACTTAACGGCAGGTGATAGCCGTGTTGCTCAGTTGACCCGGTGGGTAGAATAATGGGCTTTTCAGCAAGTGCGTCTTTGAATTCCGGCCAGGTCATTTTCCTTAGCTCTCTGTTCATTATGTCCCTCCATTCATCGGTATTTACAAATGTTATTTGGTTCAATGATATACATAATATACACCTTGCTTTCTGTTTCTTGTATTGCAATTAGCCCAGTAATATGGAATAATATATGTAAATGTGCACAATAGAGGTGAGAGGAATGGCACTGACTGTTGAACGTCTTGCAGCCAGCATCAAAGGCTATCAGATGCGGTGTATTGCGGGATTTGAAGGTTTATCGAATGATATTACCTGCTTTACAATTGTTGACACGCCAGATATAGCGCGTTGGGTGCGCAAGGGAGCGTTTGTTGCGTCTGTTGGATATGTGACAAACGAGAACCCGCGACTGAAGGTGACTCTTGTTCGCGATTTGGCGCAAAAAGGCTGCGCTTGCCTTGCGATAAAGGCCAACCGATACTATGAGGAATCCAAGGAAGAATTTATTGAGCAAGGGAACCTATATAAATTCCCAATACTGGAAGTGGACTACTCTTTACGCTTTTCTGATATTGCCTATCAAATTCATCAGAGTATGTTTGAAGAGAAAATGAATTTGGTGGAGAAAGAAAACCTTTTATATAACCAGCTCTCCTATACGCTTCTCAGCGATACGGATTTGGAAGAAGCACTTTACAACATCAGTATCGCTGTGTCAAATCCGATCATCCTTTTAGACAGGGAATTGAACCTGATTGAATTTGAGGATATTGCTGATAACCCTGTAGATTTGCATTCGCTCTTAAATTTAAAACGTGGAACGCAGCCTTTAAGTTCTAAGGAAACCCGGGCGCTTCTGAAAACAAGTAAAGAGAATCTGCACACGCCTCAGACGGTGGCGCTTCAGACAGACAGTGGTGTGGTAAATATTGCCATAGGTCCGATTTCTTTTCAAGAACAGCTCCTCGGATACCTTGCCATTCCTGAAACAGCAACTCATTTGACAGAAGAGTCCTATCGCCTCATGGAAACGGTACAATCCGCTTTGGGCATCTATTATGTAAAAAACAAATATACAGGAGGAGAAAGCGAGCACCGGCGCACAACTTTTGCCAATAAAGTGTTACTCAACGAGGCAATTACCAGAAAAGAAATTCAACACTATGCAACCATATTTGGATTTGATACGAAGCGCCGGCGAGTGTGTATGGACATTTATGTGCGTGCTTATGAACGCCTTCCCTACGACAGACGAACCAGCATCCGCAATGCACTGCAAACATATACGGCGCAGCTGGCAGAACATTTTTCCTTGGGACATTTTTTTGCGAATGTTGAAAATCACTTCCCTGTGTTTTTCTTTTTTCCCGTAGCTGCTTCTAACGCGGATATCCGAAACGAAATGGATTCGATTGCGCAGGAGATTGTAAAACTGTTGCAGGAGATGGACTGCAAAGTATCGATCGGCGTCAGCACATACAGTGATGACGTTGCCCAGATTCCGGTTTCTTTCAAGCAGGCGGCAGAACTGGTTCGGCTGGGAGAAAGGGTACAGCCGGACAGCTTTGTTCATACGTATGATGATTTGCAGGTGTATTATATGCTGAGCACTGCTTTGAGCGTAGATGAATTGAGAAACTTTGCGGATTTGGTGTGGGGACTGTATTTGGAGGATCAGAGAAATGCAACGCATTTTATTGATACGCTGGATATCTATATTAAATGTAGATTTAACATGACAAAAACGGCGTCTATGCTATATCTTCACAGAAATTCTCTGGCATATCGCATTAAAAAAATTGAGGATATTTTGGGGATAGCCATTGATCAACAGCAGGATGTCCTGCGTATTCAGTTGAGCATATGCGCATTAAAACTGTATCTTACCTATTGTGATCCGCTGCCTGACGGTTCGGTTGTCGTATAGGGGACCTGTTTGTAGAGAAGAGAATCCCTGCTTCCTGTGCATCGGCGGGAGGGCGGACTTGGACCCGATGCAGCCCTTTTTCGCTGGAGTGCTGAGAGAAACTGTGTAAGAGAAAGGGAAACTCCTCGCAGAGCGGCAGATACTCTGTGCAAACAATGAAACAGGCGGCGGCCATCTTTTAGCTGGCCGCCGCCTGTTTCATATTTGGAAAAGTGCGGGGAAATGATCTTAGTTTTCCTGTGAATCCGGAGAAAAGGCTTCCACCTCTGCCTTTGTGGGGATAGAAGGAGAGGCGCCATGGCGGCTGACGCTGATAGCGGCAGCCTTGGTAGCCGTTTTAAGGGCCTCCTCAATGGGAGTGTCCTGAGCAACAGCGGCGAGAAAATATCCGGTAAAGGTATCTCCCGCGGCGGTGGTGTCCACAGCCTTGACCTTGCAGGCGGGCTGCTCCACCCGGTGGCAGGCGTCCTGATAGATGCACCCTTTGGCACCCAGCGTCAGGACAATCCGGCTGTGGGGGAACCGCTCCAGGAGCAATTGGGGATATTCTTCTACAGCGCGGTCTTCTCCACACAGCTCGCGGGCTTCTACCTCGTTGAGGAGGAAGTAACTGACATGCTCCAGCGGTAGTGCCAGAATGGAGGCGTCCATAGGGGAGGGGTTCAAAACGATAGTGAGACCTTTTCTGGAGGCGGCCTCCATCAAATAGGGCAGGTTGTTGATCTCGTTCTGCAGTACCAGCAGGTCTCCTGCCTGGAACTGTGCCAGCGTCTCATCGATCTGCTCAGTGGTAATCTGTTGGTTGGCGCCTCCGTACAGAAGAATACAGTTCTGCCCGCTTTCCTCCACTTGAATAATTGCGTGACCCGTGGGATGGTCCAGGCGCCGCACAAGGGAAATATCCACACCACTGTTCTCCAGCGTCTGCAGGAGAGGCTGGCCGTCAGAGCGCCCCACGCATCCGGCGTGCCATACCCGGCCTCCGGCTTTGGCCATGGCCACGGACTGATTCAGACCCTTGCCGCCGCAGTGCTCCTCCAGGGATAGCCCGGATACCGTTTCTCCCGGCTGAACAAAATGATGAACGCGGTAGACTTTGTCCAGATTCAGAGATCCAAAGCACAGAATATTCACCGCTTGTACCCTCCTGCCTTATCAAAGATCCCGGAAGAAGAAGCTGCGGAAGGTGGTGCGGCCCATGCGGCAGGAGCCGCAGCCAAACATTCCGTGGTCAAAGCTGCTGTCGTTGGCAGACAGGACCACATCCCCGTTAATGGAGAGGACAATGGCATCTCCCTCCATACGCAGCTCCATCTGGTAAGATTTCCCCTCTTCCCAGGCAAAATCACATTCTGCCAGGGTGGTATAGCCAAAGTCGTTTTTCAGAATGACAGCCTTTCCGGCCTCGTCAAGGCCTGCGGCATAGAACCGCTTGGCACCCTGCGCTCTGCCAAGCAGCAGGTGGCTGGTTCCGTGGAGAGGTGTTACCTCAGCACCGCAGACATAGTCCTTGGCGTAGTAGTTTCCGGTATAGGCGAAGGAGGGCTCGTTGCGCATCAGATGGAGAGCACCGTCCTGAATGCTCCAGGCACCGTGGTCCATGGAGAAGGGGGTGATAGCGGCAAAGTTCTTCCGCTGTTTGCTCATATCAATGGTATAGGCGCTCTTTCCACGGATGGTGAACTCATCCAGATACACCTTGCCCAGCGTCTTCCAGGAGGCGGGGGCATAGCCCTCCAGTACCACGCCTACCTCGTCAACCTGGTCTCCCTGGGTGTCGGGGATGGTGAAGGTGACGTCGATCCACTGGTGCTGCACCAGCTTGATATAGCCCTGCAGATGGTCCTTTTTATCGCTGCAGGTGCGGATGTAGGGAGCTACGCCCGGGGTCTCATTGCCGTTCCACTGGTCCAGATAGAGCTTCAGGGAGACCTCCTGGCCCGGATAGACGGTGGGGGAGAACACGGGGCTATAGCGCTCATCGGAGAAATCATCCCGGGTATAGAAGGGCTTGTAGAAGATCTTGCACTGATCGCCCCGCACCATGCGGTCCATCAAAATGGACAGGGAGCCAGTACCGGCGTAAGCAACTTTGGTGCTGTGCTCGGTGCGGCAGAAGAAGGGATCCGACAGGCGGATATTGTGGGTGCTGCCCGGAAGTTCAAAGTCAAAATAAATTTCACCGGGGCGGTAGCTGTCTACAAGGGCCTGAGGCGGCTGCTCTCCTGCCAGACGGTATCCCAGCATGGCAGCTTCCCGGCAGAAGGTGGGAATATCCAGAATGTTGAGATAGCCGGAGATTCCGGAGCAGACGATGCCGTCGTTGATGGGGGTACGGTACTTCTGGGGAAGACTCTCCAGACCACAGGCCACGCCCATAATAGTACCGACATTGCCGGCGTTGCAGTCTGTGTCCCAACCGGCCATGGTGGCAATTTCTATTGTGCGGTCGAAAGCGCCGGCACCATACAGAAGAGCCATGATGCATACGCCGGCATTGGGAATAATATGACATACACCGGGATACTTGTCATAGCCCCAGTCGCGCACCAGCATATCATGGCAGTCCCGCCAATTTTCCGGATGCTCTTTGTGGAAGGCGCGCACGGCGTCTGTCACAGCCCGGTAGGTACAGTCGGCGGGAATCTGGGCAAGGCCTGCGTCGATCAGCTCATCCACATTGTTTGTCTCGAAGGCTTTGGCAATGGCGGCGCACATAAAACGGGCGCCCCAGATACCGTTGCCGTCATGGGAGACGCTGGCAGCTGCCGCGCCGTAGTCTGCGGCTCGCTGGGGATTTCCGGGATTGACCAGACCCCAGGTGTCGATAAAGATCTGACCGCCGATCTGCTCGGCCAGCACCGCGCCGTTCTGGGCAATGGAGCCGGAAGCAGGGGCCGGAATACCGCTTTTCAGGTTAAGGTATGCAGTATGCTCTGTGCTGATACCGTAACCGCCCCACCAGAACATTCCCACGCCCTCTCTGGCGTAGTTCAGCCAGGCCCGGGCTACATCCTGAGGTACCAGGGGGCGATCTTTTGCGTCGTCCAACAGAGCCCGCAGGAAAAATACCGGGCCGTTGGCATCGTCGTCAGCGGCAAAGTTCTTGTATTCCTTGACATAGTCGGTGATGTCGCCGTAGGTATCCCGGATACGCTCGTAGCTCCAGATCGTCGGTTCCACAGGTGCCCCCAGGCGGATGCCGATATTCATCCCCAGAAAGCCCGCATACAGTTTTTCCAAATACTTTTCCATCATAGGTACGCTGCCCTGCCTTTCTTGTCTTTCTTAATAAAATCAGGAAGAGTTGGGGTAACCGGTTTCTATTATAGTATAGCAAAATTTAATATGCAAGTAGTATTTTTTTGGTTAGAATGACTTGCATATAGTATGTCAGCCATGGTATGATTAGGCGCGAAGAGAAATATGTTTCTCTGCCGCTGCGGCCGGCATTCCCCAGAAAAACGCATTGGGGAGAAGGGAGAGGATCACTTTGACGGAGAAACACACATACAGTATTGCGGAGATTGCTGAGATCTGCAAGGTATCAAAGGCCACCGTATCCCGGGTTATCAACAATAACCCCAGGGGTGTGGGGGACGAAACCAGAGCACGGATTCTCAAAACGATCCAGCAGCTTGACTACCGCCCCAACGCGTTGGCCCGGAGTGTAGCCACATCCCGGTCAGGAATGATCGGCGTGGTGGTGCCGGATGTATCCAACTTTTTTTACCCCAAGCTGATCCGGGGTATTACGGACTGCATGGACAGGAAGGGATACTCACTGGTGGTGGCCAACTCGGATTACAAACCCAAACGAGAGGCGGAGCAGCTTCTGAGCATGGTCGACAAGCGGGTGGACGGTATTATTCTCTGTTCCGGTGTCTCCAATAAGGACTTCTTGGCTAAATTCAGAAAGTACCATATTCCCATGGGGTTGATCGGGCGGACCTTCGACAGTTCCCTCAGCGATATCAGCATTTCCGGCGACAATGTAAAGGGAGCCATGAAGTCTGTGGAATACTTGATTCAGAGCGGAAATCGCCGAATCGTATATGTAGAGGGAAATCCAGGCACTTCCGGTTCCCGGCAGCGGATGGAAGGATACAAAAAGGCCCATGAGCAGGCAGGCCTGCCTATCCGGGATGAGCTGATGATCCACGGCGAGTACAGTATTGACTACGGGCGGCAGGCAGTGGTGGAGCTGATGAAGAACAAGGTGGAGTTTGACGCACTGATGACGGGGAGCGACCTTATTGCCATCGGGATCGTGTTCCAACTGCTGGAGAGCGGCATCCGTATTCCGGAGGACGTGGAGGTGGTTGGATTTGATAATATTGAGCTGGCCAGTGTTATTAATCCGCCCCTCTCCACGATTTCCAAGCCACACTACGATATGGCGTGGCATGTGGCGGATCAGCTCCTCAATGTGATCGAAGGGAAGCCGGTGCCGCTTTCGCACACCGTTGTTGAGCCGAAACTGGTCCTGCGTGCGACGACCAGAAACAAAGTGGATCCTCAGATTCATAACGAATCATGAAGATAGTTGAGAATAGGGAAACAAGTTCTTTTGCAGCGAGCAAAAGAACTTGTTTTTTTAGTACAAAAAGAGAGCGGTTTCTTATTTCCTTGCGTGGCATCCGGAGACTCGGTGAATTATACTTGATAAGTATAAAATGAGTTTGTTAGTTATAAACAATTTTTCTGACGAAAATATAGAATATTTGCACGCTTGCATTTATTAAAATTCTCGCATATAATTTTTTAAGAGAGAGACCGGTTACTTACCAGGAGGAGGAGACACATGCAAAACAGAAGACTGCCTATGACCGCTGCACAGCGGACATGGCACCAGGTGAAAAGAGACCGTGCTTTATATTTGATCTTGTTGCCAACAATTATTTATTTCTGCATCTTTCGTGTGTGGCCCATTATCAATATGCGGCTTGCCTTCTATGATTTCAAAGCCAGAGGCCCTTGGGAGTTTGCAGGGCTGAAATACTTCAAGCTGATTTTCCAGTCCGATGCCTTTGCTCAGATCCTGGAAAATACATTGATCATCAGCTTTATGAAGTATGTTCTGCTGTTCCCTGTATTTGTTATCTTTGCCCTGGTACTTAACGAGCTGCGCTGTCAGAAATTCCGTAAATACGTGCAGATCGTGTCCTATCTGCCCCACTTCCTCTCGTGGGTGGTTATCGCCGGTATTTGGAAGTCTTTCCTGGATCCCTCGGCTCAGGGAGCCCTGAACCAGATCCTGGCGTTCTTTGGGGCAGAGCAGGTGGATCTTCTGACCAGCAAGGGCGCTATCCGCTGGATATTGATGCTGTGTGAAGCGTGGCGAAGCCTTGGCTGGGACTCCATCATTTATTTTACCGCCATTTTGAATATCAGCCCCGACCTCTATGAGGCGGCCAAAATGGACGGGGCCAATCGCTGGGACATTATCCGCAACATCATTCTCCCGGCCCTCTTGATCCCCATGACCACGGTATTCATTTTGAATCTGGGCTTTTTCATGTCTGCTGGCTTTGACCAGGTATATAACTTTACCAACAATGCCGTCAACAGCGTGATTGACATCCTGGACACTTACGTCAACCGTCTGGGTATTGAAAATGCTCAGTATTCCATCGCCACCGCCGTCTCCCTGATCAAGGGCCTGGTTGGCGTGGTACTGGTTTATCTGACCCATGTGACATCGAAGAAACTGACCGGAGAAGGAGTGTGGTGATCATGCGCAAAAAGAAAGATCGCCTGGGTATCATGCAGTGGTTCCTGATGGCCGTTCTGTTCCTGGTTACCCTCACCATGCTGGTACCGCTGCTCCATATCCTGGCTCGTTCTCTGTCCGATCCCAGCCAATCCGCCTCCATGGGTGGTTTGGATATCATACCCAATGGCTTCTCCCTGATCAACTATCAGGTGATCTTCAGCAATAAAAACCTGGTACCCTCTATTTTCAACTCCCTGTTCATCACTCTGGTAGGTACGGCCATCAATATTATCCTGACGATTATGGCCGCTTATGTACTTACCAGACCGAATCTGGTGGGGAAGCGGATCCTCATGTGCTTCTTCATCGTTATGATGCTCTTTGATCCCGGCATCGTTCCCGAATATTTGGTCATTCGTTCCCTGAACCTGATGGGTACCCAGTGGTCGGTAATTCTCAGCCAGGCGGTGAATGTCTACTACCTGATTATCATGATGCGTTATTTCCAGGCCGTCCCCGCAGATCTGTGCGACGCGGCCAAGATTGACGGCGCGGGACATTTGCGAATTCTCTTCTCCATTGTGGCACCCCTGTCCAAAGCCGGCATTGCCA